>WNFL01201239.1_pt2 | contig 10900 bp, 8 predicted proteins | sample 5400361 | NCBI WGS metagenome assembly WNFL01 (sample SAMN13153351, study PRJNA577476) | soil metagenome | isolation source: 40 cm soil on Douglas fir-dominated hillslope | place: USA:California | collected 2013-09-17 | reverse complement strand
GCATCCGCGACGAAGCTGTAGTTGACGACTTCCTGGTAGCCGCACGCGGCCAGAGCGTGGCGAATCGCAAAGCGATCGCGACTTCCCTCGCGCAGGTGCAGCATCGCGCTCGTGACGCGCGGCGGGCGCACCGGCACATGGCCATAGCCGTGGATGCGCGCGATCTCCTCCACAAAGTCTTCCTCGATCGCGAGGTCGAAGCGCCAGCTTGGCGGCGTCGCGCGAATGGCGTCGCGGTCCGGCTCGGGCGCGCATGCGAGGCGAGACAGGATCGCGTGCATTTCCTCGTCGGGCACGTCGTACCCCAGCAATTTGCGCGCACGGTTCGGACGCACGCGCACCGAAGGATGCGCCGGAAGCGTGCCCATCGCGCGGCTTTCCGGCCCGGCCGCTCCGCCGCAGATGTGCAGCGCGAGGTCGGTCGCGCGCTCCAGCGCCGCCGCAGTCGCGGCAGGGTCCACGCCGCGCTCGAAGCGATGTGCTGCATCGCTCGTAAGCCCCAGGGCACGTGCCTTGCCCTGCACGGCCGAGGGATGGAAGAACGCGGCCTCGAAAAAGACGTCGGTCGTACCCACGCCCACCATGGAATCGAACCCGCCCATCACGCCGCCCAGCGCGACCGGGCCGCTGTCGTCGGCAATGGCGAGCAGCTTCGGGTGATATTCGACCTCATCGCCATTGAGCAGCGTGATCCGCTCTCCTGGGCGCATGAAACGAACGTCGATGCCGCCCTTCAGCTTCGCGTTGTCGAACGCGTGCATGGGCTGCCCGCGCTCGAGCATCACGTAATTGGTGATGTCCACGAGCGGATGGATGGCGCGAAGCCCCGCGCGCTCGATGCGGCGGACCATCCACCCGGGCGTGCGCGCCGCCGGATCGACCCCGCGGATCACGCGGCCGAAGTACTGCCCGCACGCGCCGGGCTCGGAAATGCGCACCGGGCGCGACTCGCCGATCGACGCGGGCACGGCGGAGACGGCGGGTAGCCTCAGCCTCGCGCCCGTGATCGCCGCGACATCGCGCGCGATGCCGAACATCGAAAGGCAATCGCCGCGATTGGGCGTGAGCTTGAGCGCGAAGTACACGTCGTCGAGCGCGAGCGTCTCGCGCACGTCTTCGCCCACCTTCGCCGAGGGATCGAGGACGAGGAGTCCCGCATGCTCTTCGGACAGGCCCAACTCGCGCGCCGAACAGAGCATTCCGCTCGACTCGACGCCGCGCAGCTTCGCTTTCCTGATTTCCATGCCGGGCAGCTTCGCGCCGACGAGCGCGCACGGCACCTTTTGCCCCGCGGCCACGTTCGGCGCTCCGCAGACGATGGTGAGCGTCTCGCCAGTGCCCGCATCGACCTCGGTTACGCGCAGCTTGTCCGCGCTGGGATGGGGCGCCACGCTCTTCACGTATCCCACAACGATGCCCGAGAACGCGCCCGCGACCGGCGAGATCTCCTCGACCTCGAGGCCGCCCATGGTAAGCCTGTCGGCGAGCGCCCTGGGCGGGAGATCGACCTCGACCAGCTCACGCAGCCAGTGCAGGGAGACTCTCATCTGAATTGCGCCAGGAACTTGAGGTCGTTCTCGAAGAAGAGCCGCAGGTCGTCCACGCCGTACTTCAGCATCGCGAGGCGATCGAGGCCCATGCCGAAGGCGAATCCCGAATAGCGTTCGGGATCGATGCCGCCGTTGCGCAGCACGTCCGGGTGCACGACGCCTGCTCCGGCGATCTCCATGTACGTCACCTCGCCGTCCAAGCGCCGCCATTCCATGTCGATCTCGACGCCGGGCTCGACGAACGGGAAGTATGACGGGCGAAAGCGGATTGCGATCTCCTCGCGCTCGAAGAACGCGCGGCAGAAATCGGTGACCGTGCTCTTCAGGTCCGCGAGGCTGATTCCCTCGTCGATCCACAGGCCCTCGATCTGGTGGAACATCGGCGAGTGGGTCGCGTCGTGATCGTTGCGGTACACGCGCCCGGGACAAATGATGCGGATCGGCGGCTCGTGCGACTCCATCCAGCGGATTTGCACGGGCGAGGTCTGCGTTCGCAGGACGTTCTCGGTCCCCGCAATGTAGAACGTGTCCTGCATGCTGCGCGACGGATGGTCCGGCGGCATGCGCAGCGCGGTGAAGTTGTACCAGTCGCTCTCGATCTCGGGACCGTCGGCGACCTCGAAGCCCATGGTGCGGAAGAGCCGCTCGACGTGCTCCTGCGCGCGCGTGATCGGATGCAGGCTACCCACGCCCTGCTTGCGGCCGGGCAGCGTCACATCCACCGCTTCGGTCGCGAGACGCGAATCGAGCTCGCCGGCGAGGATGGCATCGCGCCGCGAGGCGATCAATGCTTCGACGCGTTCCTTCGCCGCGTTGATCGCGGCTCCGGCCCGCGGCCTCTCGTCAGCCGAGAGCTTTCCCAGCCCCTTCAGCAGCGCGGTAAGCGTGCCGGCCTTGCCGAGGAAACGCGCCTTGGCCTGCTCCAGGTCCGCGACGGTCGCGGTGGAGGAGATGGAGGTGCCGGCTTCTGCGATGATCTGGTCGAGTTCTTGCATCGAAAAAAGAAAAGGGGCTCTCGCGAGCCCCTTGTTTTCTTTACGTCGCCCTAGGCCCCGAGGCTCGCCTTGGCCTGCTCGACGATCTTGCCGAACGCAGCCTTGTCGAACACGGCGAGGTCTGCGAGCACCTTGCGGTCCACTTCGATGCCGGCCTTTTTCAGGCCCGCCATGAACTGGCTGTAGCTCACTCCTGCCTGGCGGGCGCCCGCGTTGATGCGGGTGATCCACAAGGCCCTGAACTCGCGCTTCTTGTTGCGGCGGTCGCGGTACGCATATTGCCCCGCTTTCATCACCGCCTGCTTGGCGATCTTGTAGACGTTCTTGCGACGGCCTCGATAACCCTTGGCCTGGTCGATGACTTTCTTGTGGCGCGCGCGCGCCGTGACTCCACGTTTTACGCGAGGCATGGCGGCTCCTTAGGCGTACGGAAGCATCGCCTTCACGTGGTGCAGGTTGGTCTTGTCGACCGACGTGCTCCCGCGAAGCTGACGCTTGTTCTTGGTGGTTCGCTTGGTGAGGATGTGGCGCTTGCCGGCCTGGTAACGCTTCACCGAGCCGCTGCCGCGGACCCGGAAGCGCTTGGCCGCGCCACTCTTGGTCTTCATCTTGGGCATGTTGCCCTCCTTGCATTGGTGCAGCAGGTGGCGGAACCGTTCCGCGCTTCTCGACCTGCAGTCACCTTGTGGTGCTGCCTGCTAGTGCTTCTTCTTCGGCCCCAGGACCATCACCATCTGGCGTCCTTCCAGCTTGGGCCACTGCTCGACGACGCCCACTTCCTTCAGGTCGGCCTCGACTCGCTTGAGGAGCGCCATCCCGAGCTCCTGGTGCGCCATCTCCCGGCCCCGGAAGCGAAGCGTCACCTTGGTCTTGTCGCCCTCGGTGAGGAAACGAGTGAGGTTCCTCACCTTGATCTTGTAATCGCCTTCGTCCGTTCCAGGCCGGAATTTCACCTCCTTCACCTGGATCTGCTTCTGCTTGAGCTTCGCCTCGTGGGCCTTCTTGCTCTCGCGGTACTTGAACTTGCCGTAATCCATCAAGCGCGCAACGGGCGGCTTGGCGGTCGGTGCGATCTCCACGAGATCGATGTCGTTCTCTTCCGCGAGGCGCATGGCCTCCTCGATCTTCACGATCCCGATCGGCTCACCCTCGACACCGATGAGGCGCACTTCCGGGCAGTTGATCTCTCCGTTGACGCGGACTGCTTTATCCTGAGCTATGCGAAATTCCTTTTAAAATCAGCGCTTGGCATTCATTTGCGAGTCTCGATCTCGTCCTTCAAGCGCGAAATAAAGGTCTCGAGCGCAACCGGGGCCAGGTTCTCACCGGCACGGGTTCTCGCCGAGACCGTCCTTGCGGCAACTTCCTTGTCGCCCCAGCACCAGCTGATAAGGAAGTTTTTGAATGCTATGTTCTCGAATTTTATACGTTATTTTCTCGTTCCGCAAATCGACGGCGACCCGGAATCCCGCATCCCGAAGAGCGCCGGCCACCTCCCGCACATAGGATTCCTGGCGGTCCGTCACGTTCATCACGACGACCTGGACAGGAGCCAGCCACAGCGGCAGCGCGCCCGCATAGTTCTCGATCAGGATGCCGATGAAGCGCTCCATCGAACCCACGATGGCGCGGTGCAACATCACCGGATGCTGCCTTGCGCTGTGCTCGTTGACGAACTCCGCGCCCAGGAGGCGCGGCATGTTGAAGTCCACCTGCATCGTGCCGCACTGCCACACGCGCCCTATCGCGTCCTTCAGCGAATACTCGATTTTCGGGCCGTAGAAGGCACCCTCGCCCGGCGAGATCTCGAACAGCACGCCTGATCCGCGCAGTGACTCCATCAGCGCGTGCTCGGCCTTGTCCCACAGCTCGTCGGCGCCCACGCGCTTCTCGGGGCGCGTGGCGACCTTGTAGATGATTTCCTTGAAGCCGAAATCCGCATAGACCTTCTGCAGCAGCTTCGTGAAGTCGGCGCACTCGCCGAGAATCTGGTCCTCGGTGCAGAAGATGTGGCCGTCGTCCTGCGTGAAGCCGCGCACGCGCATGATGCCGTGCAGCGCACCGGAGGGTTCATTACGGTGGCACGCGCCGAACTCGCCGTAGCGCAGCGGCAGGTCGCGGTAGCTGCGCAGGTCCGAATTGAACACCTGCACGTGCCCGGGGCAGTTCATGGGCTTCACGGCGAAGTCGCGCTTCTCGCTCTCCGTGAAGAACATGTTCTCCTTGTAGTTCTCCCAATGGCCCGACTTCTTCCAGAGGCTCACGTCGAGGATCATCGGGCAACGAACTTCCTGATAGCCGTTGTCGACGTACACGCGTCGCATGTACTCCTCCACCTGCTGCCAGATCGCCCAGCCCTTCGGGTGCCAGAACACCATGCCCGGCGCTTCTTCCTGCATGTGGAAGAGGTCCAGCTGCTTGCCGATGCGGCGGTGATCGCGTTTCTCCGCCTCCTCGAGCATCCTGAGGTACGCGTCCTGGTCCTCTTTCCTCGCCCAGGCCGTGCCGTAGATGCGCTGGAGCATCTCGTTGTGGGAGTCGCCGCGCCAATAGGCGCCTGCGACCTTCATCAGCTTGAACACCTTGAGCTTGCCCGTCGAAGGCACGTGCGGTCCCCGGCACAGGTCGACGAAGTCGCCCTCCCGGTAGAGGCTGATGCCTTCCTGCGACGGGATCGACGCGATGATCTCGGCCTTGTATTTCTCGCCGATCGAGTTGAAGAACTTCACCGCGTCGTCGCGGTTCCACTCCTCGCGGACCACCGGGATGTCCTTCTTCGCGAGGTCGGCCATGCGCTTCTCGATCTTCTCGAGATCCTCCGGCGTGAAGGGCCGCTTGAACGCGAAGTCGTAGTAGAACCCGTTCTCGATCACGGGACCGATGGTCACCTGGGCGTCGGGGAACAGTTCCTTCACCGCATAGGCGAGCAGGTGCGCCGTCGAGTGCCGGATCATGTCCAGGCCCTCGGGATCCTTGTCGGTGACGATGGCGAGGCTTGCGTCGCGATCGACACGATAGGACGTGTCGACCAGCTTTCCGTCGACCTTGCCGCCGAGCGCCGCCTTGGCGAGCCCCGGCCCGATGGACGCGGCAACCTCGCCGACCGTCACCGGTTGTTCGAATTTCCGGACCGAGCCGTCCGGGAGCGTGATGGCAACCATATTCGCGTCGTCCCCGCGCAGGCGGGGATCCAGTCAGGTTTGAAAAATAAAAAAGCGCGGACGAGCCGCGCTTTTTCGAAGACGAAAAGGGTCCGCGCCCGTCCTACCGGGGTTTCCTCTGCAGCGTAGTCGGCGGTCTCATAACCGGTGGCCCTTTCAGCCGTGCGTGTCAGGACGAAATCATAGCATCCGCCGCGCGGCCCTTGCGCCGGTCGGCCTCGGCGAGGATTCCCGGCAACGCGGAGGGATCCAGCGGCTTCACGTAGTGGTTGTCGAATCCAGCGAAAAGCGACTTGCGCCGATCCTCTTCGGTCCCGTATCCGGAGAGCGCGACGATGTATGTGTCCTTCATCCCCAGCTCTCCGCGCATGCGCTCGGCGACTTCATGGCCCGTAAGCCCGGGCAGCCCGATGTCCATGAAAATGAGCTCGGGGCGGTATTCCTGCGCGGCCTTCAACGCGCCCGTGCCTTCGTGCGCCTGGCGCGTCTGCTGCCCGAGGAGCTCCAGCATCATTGCGAGCGTCTCACAGGCGTCGAGATTGTCGTCGACGATGAGGATTCGCCTGCCGGCGCAAGCCGCGGCCTTCGCGGGCTGCGCCCCAGGCGCGGGTTGCGTCGCGGCCGGCAGGTCCACGCGCACCGCGCGCGGCATGCGGACAATGAACGTGCTGCCGTTGCCCAGGCCCTCGCTTTGCGCCTCGACGGTGCCGCCGTGACGAAGGACGAGGTCGCGCACCAGCGCGAGGCCGATGCCCAGCCCTTTACGAATGCGCTCGGGCGATTGGTCGACCTGCACGAAGAGCTCCCACACCTGGGTGAGCTTGTCATGCGGAATGCCGATGCCGTTGTCTTTCACGCGAATCACGGCCTCCGAGATGGCGGCTTCGGCGGACACCTCGATGCGCCCGCCGGGATTCGTGTACTTGGCGGCGTTGAGGATCAGGTTCTCGAGGATCTGCTGCAACCGCACTCGGTCGGCGACGACATAGAGCGGCTCGGGCGGCACATTGATCACGACCTCGTGGCCGCCGGACTCGAGCTGGCCATGGCACGACTCGATGGCGTTGTCCAATGTCTCGCGGCGCAGCTCGATCGCCCCGCGAGTGATGCGCGAGATGTCGAGGAGATCTTCCACGAGCCGGGTCATCTGCCCCACCTGGCGGTCCATGGTTTCGAGCAGCGAGCGGGCCTTCTCGGGGTCCACGGTCTTCGCGCGCAGCATGTGCAACGCCGCCCGCATGGGCGCGAGCGGATTGCGAAGCTCGTGCGAGAGCGTGGCGAGGAACTCGTTCTTGCGCTGGTCGGCGCGCTGGATCTCCTCGTAGAGCAGGCAGTTCTCGAGCGCGCTCGCGGCGCGGCCGGCAAGGCTGTCGGCAAGCGAAAGGTTGTCGCCGGCGAGCGAGCGCCGCGACGAGCCGAGCGCCAGCACCAGCGCGCCGCGCGCCTTGCCGCGCGTGACCAGCGGGAACGCATGGATCTCGCCGGCGGGTGATTCATCGCGTTGGCCGGCATTCGGCGGCGCAACGCCGAGGCTGCCGGTGGACTCGGACGCGCCTTGGGCGATGGCTCGCGCGAGCACTTCCGCTGCCTTCGCCTCGAAGGCGGCGGCATGCGCACCGAGATACGGACTCCATCCGGCCACGGCGGCGCTGCGTTGCGCGCGCACGCTGCCATCGTCCTTCACGAGAACGACCGAGCCGTAATCGGCGAGGAACGGCACCACGAGGCCTGAGGCGCCCTTGAGGATAGTGTCGACGTCGAGCGAACTCGCCATGACCTGAGTGGCCTCGGCGAGGAAGCTCGCGCGCCGCTGCGACTCCTCTGCCATCGATCGCGCTGCCTGCTCCTTCACCAGCGCCACGCGCTCGTCCGAACGCTTCTTGAGCTCCGCGTTCAACCGGTGCAGCTGCACCAGCGCCTTCACCTTGCTGCGCAGGATGTTGGGGACGACCGGCGAGAGGATGTAGTCCACCGCGCCCAGGGAGTAACCGCGTGCCGTGTGCATCTCGTCGGCGAAAGCCGTGATGAAGATGATCGGCGTGTGGGCCGACTTGCGCCGCGCGCGAATGAGCTCGGCCGTTTCCAGGCCGTCCATGCCCGGCATGTTCACGTCGAGCAGGATCACCGCGCTGTCGTTGTCGAGCAGCCACTTGAGCGCCTCTTCGCCCGAGGAAGCCGTGACGATGTTCTGGTCGAGCTCCTCGAGGATGGTACGGAACACCACCCGCTTGTCGAGCCGGTCGTCGACGATGAGGATGTTGGAGCGCTCCAGCGGGCTGGCCGCCAGCGCATCGTCGTTCGTAACGATCGTCATTTGCGTGTCGAGCATGGTGCGCGTCACCTCTGCAGCCAGGCCTTGAGGACCGTGAGGAGCTGCTCGCGATCGACGGGTTTGGAAAGGTAATCCCAGGCGCCCGCCTCGATGCAGCGCTCGCGGTCGCCCTTCATCGCCTTGGCCGTCACCGCCACGATCGGCAGGTCGCGGCAGTGCGGGATCTTGCGGATCTCCTTCATTGTCTCCAGCCCATCCATCTCCGGCATCATGATGTCCATCAGGATGACATCGAGCTCGCCCTTCTGCGCGAACGCGATGGCCTCGCGACCGGTGTCGGCCGTCCGGATGTCCATCCCGTAGTCCTCAAGGACCGACGAAAGGGCGAAGATGTTCCTGATGTCGTCATCGACGATCAGCACGCGCCGTCCGGCGAGGGCCTTGGTCGAGCCGTAGATGTCGTCCAGCACGCGGCGATGCTCGGCGTTCACGCGCGAAGCATCGAGATGCAACGCCAGGACGACCTGGTCGAGCAGGCGTTCGATGGAATGCACTTCCTGAACACCGGGGATGCGCTCGAGCGCGGCCACGCTCGCCGCGCCGACGGAAGCCGCGATTCGGCGCCCGTAGGCGATGACGGGCGGGGGCGCGGCCTTGGTCTCGCGCATCTCCTCCATCACGGCCGCGAGGTCGAGCTGCGGGGTCTCGGGGTTCACGACCGCGCAATCCATCGTGCCGGACAGGAGCAGCTCCGCGGCACGCGGCCCATCGGTCGCGCACACGACTTCCACGTGCTCGAGGCCCGAGAGGTAGTCGCGGATCGTCGCGAGGCGCACGGGATCCGGTTCCACCACGAGCAGCCGGCGATCCTCCGAAGTGGTGTACTCGTACAGCTCCGCGAGAACCTCGTCCACGGCCTTGCGACTCTGGATGGGCTTGGCGATGAATCGCCGCGCCCCGGCCGCCAGCGCGCGGTCGCGCGCCTCATCCGTGGAAATCACGTGAACCGGTATGTGCCGCGTCGTGAGGTCGTTCTTGAGGCGCGAGAGCACACGCCAGCCGTCGATATCCGGCAGGAAGATGTCCAGCAGGATCGCAGACGGCTTCAGCTCGTTCACCATGTTGAGCGCCGCGGTGCCGTGGGAAGTCACGACGCCCTTGAAGCCCTGCTCGCGCGCGGCCTCCAGCAACACCCGCGCGAACGCGAGGTCATTCTCGACGATCAGCACGAAGCGATCGCCCGCATGCACCGAATCCCGGTCGTCGTCCGCCTCGTTCATCATCATCGCGGGCAGCGGCGTGGACTCCGTGGCGTTGATGCCGCTCGTATCCTCGAACGACGCCGCCTTCTCGGCCCGGCGTTCGGCGGCGACGCGCGCCGCCTCGATCGCCGCGGAGGCGACCGCGGCTGCGTCGGTGGACTTGCGCGGCATCCGCGACGGCGGGAACGCCTGCGGCAGGTAGAGCGAGAACACGCTGCCCTTCTGCGGCGCGCTGACCAGGCGGATCTCACCGTGCCGCCAGGCCCAGGCCCGTGCCGCCGTACTTGCGGCTGGTCGAACCGTCGGCCTGCTGGAACGCCTCGAAGATGATCTGCTGCTTGTCGGTCGGAATGCCAATGCCGGTATCCGTCACCGAGAACTCGATCACGTCGCTTGCGCGGTTCAGGTCCTCGTTGTCGGCACTCCAGCCCGCGGACGCCGGACGCACCACGAGGTTCACGTCGCCCTTGTGCGTGAACTTGAACGCGTTCGAGAGCAGGTTGCGCAGGATCTGCTGCAGGCGCTTGGCGTCCGTGGACACCGACTTGGGCAGTCGCGGATCCATGCGGATCTCGAAGCCCAGGCCCTTGGTCTCCGCCACGTGGCGGAATGTGCGCTCGACGAATCGCTGCAGCTCGTCCAGGCGAACCTCCCCGACATCGACGGCCACCGTGCCCGACTCGATCTTCGACAGGTCGAGGATGTCGTTGATGAGCATCAGCAGGTCGTTGCCGGACGAGTGGATCGTGCGCGCGAACTCCACCTGTTTCGAGGTGAGGTTGCCTTCCGAGTTGCCCGAGAGCTGGTCGGAGAGGATGAGCAGCGAGTTGAGCGGCGTGCGCAGCTCGTGCGACATGTTCGCGAGGAACTCGGACTTGTATTTCGAGGTGAGGGCGAGCTGGCGCGCCTTCTCTTCCAGCGCCTGGCGGGCCTGCTCCACCTCCTGGTTCTTGCGCTCCACCTCCTGGTTCTGGTGGGCCAGCAGGCGGGCTTTCTCCTGCAGCTCGAGGTTGGTGGTCTGCAATTCCTCCTGGCGGCTCTGCAATTCCTGCGCGAGAGTCTGCGACTGCGAGAGCAGGTCCTCCGTCCTCGTGTTCGCCTCGATCGTGTTGATCACGATGCCGATGGACTCCGTGAGCTGGTCGAGGAACGCCTGGTGGACCTCGCTGAAGCCCTCGAACGACGCGAGCTCGAGCACGCCCTTTACCTGGTTCTCGAACACCACCGGCAGCACGAGGATGTTGCGCGGCGATGCGGCGCCGAGGCCCGACACGATCTTCACGTAATCAGGCGGCGGGTTGTTCAACAGGATCTTGCGTTTCTCGAGGGCGCACTGGCCGATGAGGCCCTCGCCGATGCCGATGCGCCGCCCATGCGCCTGCTCGCCGTCGGAGGCATAGCTCGCGAGCAGCGTGAGGTGCGGGAACTCGTCGCCGCCGGACAGCACGTGGAATTCCGCGTGCTGCGCGCTCACGACGGGCGCCAGCTCCGAGAGGATCAGGCGGCCTACCGTGTTGAGGTCCTTCTGGCCCTGCAGCATCCGGGAGAACTTGGCGAGGTTCGTCTTCAGCCAGTCCGTCTCGGTGTTCTTCTGCGTCGTGTCGCGCAGGTTGCGGATCATCTCGTTGATGGTGTCCTTGAGCGCCGCCACCTCGCCCTT
>WNFL01023519.1_pt1 | contig 10900 bp, 10 predicted proteins | sample 5400361 | NCBI WGS metagenome assembly WNFL01 (sample SAMN13153351, study PRJNA577476) | soil metagenome | isolation source: 40 cm soil on Douglas fir-dominated hillslope | place: USA:California | collected 2013-09-17 | reverse complement strand
CCCGCGGTAATCAGCGTGGGTAGGATCGGGAAGCCCGCCGCCCGCAACCGAACTTCTGCCAACGGACGCGTCGCCGATGTAACCACCGTCCAGCGTCCGGGAGGCAGGCTATTGACGAGTGTCAACGAACCCGGAATGGCGACCACTCCTTCAAGGTCTTCCACTTCTTGCCGCTCCACTTCCAGGTTCTCGGCGTTGCTGTCTGCGTTCGGGAGAAAATCCCGGACCGTGTCGATGCTTGGCCGCCCGTGCGCCGCGCGAACAACTTTTTCTGGATCAAAGCCGCGTTCAAGCGCCCATTTCCGCCAGACGCGTGCCACTGCATCCGTGGAATCGACCAGCACACCATCCATATCAAACAGCAGGGCCTGACAGCGAATCGTCGTCATCTGGCGCTAGGGCTCCACTCCCAGCGCGGAATACATTTCCGCAGGCCGGTACAGGACACCATCTTTCACTACCAGCGCCGTCTTTCTGACGTCGCTGATATTGGCCACAGGGTCGCCGTCCACCAGCGTGAGATCCGCCAGTTTGCCGGCTGTAATCGAGCCGAGATCGCGATCCATGCCCATGATGCGCGCGGCGTTCAGTGTGGCGTCCTGTAACACTCTGGCAGGTGGAATGCCCGCCTGTACATGCAGTTCGAGTTCGCGATGCAGGGCAAATCCGACCATGGAATCGGTGCCAGCTTCGATAGGGATCCCGGCGCGATACATCACTCCAACTAACTCCACCATCTTCGCAAATGACTTGCGATATTGCTGATCCATTCCAGCCGGAGGAGTGAGTCCGCTCGATAACAATCCGCGTCTCACTTGCGGCGGTAAGCGCTTAGCGATCGGCTGAAAACCACGTGGAATTTCTCCAGCGCGCGTGAGAAACATATCCTCGAAAATACTCAACGTGGGATCCAGAGTTGTGTGACGATCTTGCAGCAACTTCACGAACGATTGAACCTCCGCCGAATTCAGATCGAGATCCGCGCCGCGCTTGGCAACTTCGGTAAAGCGCGTCGGCGTGTTGGTGTTCTTAACGTCGGGAGTGAAGTTCAGCATGAGAAAGTTGGCGTGCTGAATTTCGTCGAACCCAAGTTTGACGCACTCAGCGGCGGTCATCTCCGCCGGGATGTGGCCACTGACTCGCAGGCCTTTCTTGTGTGCCTCGTTAATAATTGGAGGGACCAGTTCCGGCTTCACGGAACTGTATATCTTGATCTGCACGTAGCCGAGTTTCGCATAATTTTCGACCGCCGCACGAGCCTCTTCTTCAGTAGAAACAAGTACTTTGGTCGGCCCCTGATATGGCCCGCGTCCATCAATGATGCCCGCGATGATGATGCGTGTGCCAATTTCTTTACCTTCTTCGATTCGCTTACGGCGGGCCAGCAGCGTATCAGTATCATTGGCGAGGTCGCGAACCGTCGTCACTCCGGCCGCAAGATTAAGAAGGCCGTCGTTGTCTCCGACGTGGGTGTGCATATCCCAGAGGCCGGGGAGCAGCGTTTTACCGGTGGCGTTGACCACTTCCGCATCGGCTGGCCCTGGTTTGTCAAAGGGGCCAATGCTCTGAATCCGGTTTCCAGCTACTACTACGTTTTGGTCTTTAAGGATCTTTCCTGTCTCGGAGTTGAAGACGTTTGCATGCGTGAACACGATTCCCTTCACATGATGCGCCAGTCTGCTGGCCAGTTCCGCGGAGCGTGCCTGCGTGACCTGGTCCTGCGCGGTCTGCAGCGTCGAGGCTGTCTTTTCCCATCCCTCAGGCATGACTGTGGCCCAGGGGTTCACGAATCCGACAAACTTGTCTCTATCATCGAGCCATATGTAGGTAGGAGAAAAATCCAGCCCCGTAACCGCGTACATAGCGACATGTTTTCGCTGGCCGGAATTTTGCAGATCGCGATCGGCCACGCGCTCGACTCTCGCTTCGCCTTCCGGCAGCAATGCGATCTTGCCGCCATTCACGACCGCCGCATGGACCAGCGTGGCAATCTCCGCCGGAGCCCCGTTTATCGAGACATACAGCGCCGGAGCGTTGACCTTTTTCTCACCTTGTTCCGAATCGTTTTTCCAGTGCGCCGTTCCATCTTTGAGCGAATACTCCTCACTCACAGGAGATTTCAGGTAGTCGTTGCCGTTGACGGTTTCCGCTACCGGAATTCCGCGAGCATCTAGAGTTAGGATACTGATCGTCTTCGGTCCGCGCCCGCGATCGTTGAACTGATAGAACATGTGCACGTTTCCCATGATCATCACGGAGTAGCGCTCGGCATTCGCTGGAACGTCGGCAGGAAGAGCAGGCACTGCGCTCGCTTCCTTGGATTGCTGCGCCCATAAACTGCTAATCGCTAGCAGGACGAAGACGCTCCATCTCATTGCCAATTTACAAACATCTCTGGTCATGGATTTATCCTCAACCGAAAGCAACCGCTGGAATGAAGAAAGTTGCTGGAAGGCGCCGGAAAGCTGGTGAGCGCGGCAGGATTCGAACCTGCGACCCACGCCTTAAAAGGGCGTTGCTCTACCACCTGAGCTACGCGCCCACACACATTTCAATCTAACATATCCGCGTCGATTACTTTGGTCGCGTCGAGCATGCATCCGAGGCTGATACACTGGCGTTTCGCCCGCCTTTGACGGCGTTCGGCGAGGAGTCGACGATCTTCGCAAACATGAGACCTCCGGTCTTCATCGTTGGTTGTCCCCGTTCGGGAACGAGCTTTCTCTATCACCTCCTGCTTTCCGCGGGAGGATTCACCCGCTTCCATACGCAAATGAATGTTTTTGACGTGCTGGAGCCCATCTTCGGCGACCTGAGCTCGCGCGCCAACAAAGAGAGGATGATGCGAGAGTGGCTGCGGAGCAAGGCGTTTACGGTCTCGGGACTTGACGCCGACGAAGTCACAGCGCGGGTGATGGCCGACTGTCGCAATGCCAGCGACTTCATGCGCATCGTCATGGAAGCGGTCGCGCGAGAACAAGGAGTCGATCGCTGGATCGATTCCACACCGACGAACGTTCCTCACATGCTGCGCATCAGCCGCGATTTTCCAGATGCGCTCTTCATTCACATCATCCGTGATGCACGCGATGTGGCGCTCTCGCTCGACAAACGCCGTTGGAGTCGTCCGCTCCCCTGGGACAGAAAACGCGGCCTGCTCGCCGCCGGACTCTATTGGGAGTGGATCGTCAGCAAAGGGCGAAAAAATGGATTGTCACTCGGGGCGAGATATATGGAAGTGCGGTACGAAGATCTCGTCGAGCGGCAGCAGCCTGCACTGGAAAAGATCGCTGATTTTCTGCACCACGACCTCAATTACACTCGCATACAGGAAACCAGCGTCGGCTCGGTGAAGAAGCCGCTGACTTCATTCAAAGAGGATTTAAAAGAGGGCCACTTTACGCCGGTTGGCCGCTGGAAGGACAAGTTGACTTCAGACCAGTTGAAACAATTCGAGCAACTAGTTGGGAACTATCTTCAGGAGCTGGGCTATCCACTCTCCGATCCAGCGAATGCGTCGGCGAACTCACTCGCTGTACAAACAATGCGTTGGACCTACCGCAATTTCTACGAATTCAAGCAATGGGCAAAAGTAAACACGCCGCTTTCACGTTGGACAGTGAACTACTCCGACATATTGATCGACAAGTAGCAGAAGCCTCTCTCTTCTCACCTTGAATTTGCAAAGCGCGATCGCGTCGTGCGGTGTCCTTGTCCAAAATAGCGGGTGGGAGTCGCTCCGAGTTGCTTTCTGAACATCGAGATAAACGCGCTCGTGCTCGCATATCCGGCATCCAGCGCGGCTGCGGTGACCTTTTCTCCCGAAGCCAATTGCCGAAGCGCATGGAGTAGCCGCAACTGTTGACGCCACCGGACGAAGGTCATGTTCGTCTCGTGAAGGAAAAGCCTCTCGATTGTCCGCTTGCTTGCGCCACAGTCAGCGCAGAGTTGATCGAGCGTGTTCTGTTCACTCGGATCGTGCAGTAAGGCCTGAGCAATCTTCCTCGCCCGCGGATCCGATGGATGCGGCAACTGCAAGGCTACGGCATTGGCCGCGTGCAATTGGTCCACGATAATTTCGATGATAGTTTTCTGATTCCTGACCTTCTTGCTCAGTTTCGAAAACACGCACGCATGCAGGATCAACTCCCGCAACAGAGCCGATACGTTCAACACGAAACACTTTCGAGGAAGGCGCGGCAACAATGCAGGAAGAAAGTACAAGGTTCGCATTGAAACGGCTCCCGACATGACGATCGAGTGGGGAGTCTTCGCTGGAATCCAGACGCCGCGCAAGGGTGGCACCACCCAGATGCCTTGCCGAGTGCGGACGGTCATCACTCCGACGGAAGCAAATACGAGTTGGTGTTCAGGATGGAAATGCTCAGGTATTACTTCACGGTCTTGAAAGTTGTGGGACACACTCGCAATCTCGCCCAATACCACGCCTTTCCGGTCCACAAGAATGCTTTGGCACTTATGCGACATGAATTGTCACAATAGCGAGAGAAAGTCAACGCTGCAAGTGCTATTGCTGATAGAGCAGGATTGGGGGACCGAATGCTGGCAGAGTCCAAGATCATGGGCTTCCTTTTCACCCGCGACTATGACAACGCTCGCGGCTTTTATGAAGGCAAGTTGGGATTCCAATTCGTGAGTGAAGATCAGTTCGCACTGGCCGTGAGGGCTGGATCGAACATGATTCGCATCAGCAAAATCCCGGATTTCAAGCCCGCTCAGGGCACCGTCCTCGGATGGGAAGTACAGGATATTGAAACCGCCGTTGTCTGGCTCAAGGGTCGCGGCGTGGCCCTCGAAGACTACCCCTTCATTCAGGATCGCAAGCTGGGAATCTGGAATGCGCCCGGCGGCAGTCGAGTCGTCTGGTTCAAAGATCCGGACGGAAACGTTCTCTCGGTGAGTCAGCACACGTAGTGCCGTCTTAGGCGACTCGGCGCAGGAACCAGTCTTAGGCGACTCGGCGCAGGAACCATAGTGCCAGTTTCAATCCCCGCACCACGTGACTCGCGGTCTGCACCGGTTCGACCACCTGACGATAGACGCCGCGGCGGGGCGGTTGCCCCTCCACGGTCTGAACGCCTTCGGTTAAACGAAGGCGAATACGTTCGGCACGGCGAGCAGTGTCCTCGTAGGCGGCCTGAATGGCTTGCGATCGCGCCGCCACCAATGTTGCGATCTCCCTGCCCTCGTGGCTGATTGTTTCCGCCAGCGGCTGCAGCGTTTGCTTAAGCTCATTAACCAGCCGGACGGATGGCTGCACCTTCTGCGTCAGTTGTTCTGTAATTTCGCGCCCACGGCGAGCCGCACGGGTTGCGACCAGCGCCATCCCCACGAAGGCGAGGATCTCCACCAATAGCGCCGCAGCCATCAGAATCACGACTGTCCATAGGAATGTCGTCATCTTCCTCTCTCTGGCTGATGGTAACAGGTCACGAGGACGCGCCCAAGAGCCTTTCCCTTGCCCGATCTGGCCTTGATCGATACTCTGGCGATAGCGATTTCGCACCTATGGCGCCCAACCTCTTGTCGCTCCTGAGAATTGCGTTGGTCTGCTGCGTGATTCTGACGGCGGTGCCTGGCCATGCCAAAAAGAAGCAACTGCCCGCGGTGCGCTGGACGGCTGGCACCCCGGGTTGCGAATTCGAACGCGGCGACGACGGCCGCTACCGCTGGCGAATGGTCGGCAACGACCTCGACCTGACCCTGCTGATGGACTCGCAGGAGTTAGTGAAGAGCCAGCATCGTCTCTACAAACCCCTGGGCGTCTACATCAGTGTGAGCTACAAGGGCCGCGACAAGTTCGATTTCCCCGCTGACCTTCGCATGGAATTCGTCCGGCATCACAATGTGAGAGAGGGCTTTCTTGATCCCACGGAGTTCTCGACGAAAATGCAGAATGATGTGGACACCTTGGTTTTCGATACCGAGCGCTACATCAAGAAGCATCCCGCACAAGCAGAAGAGAAGACGAATCGCGCACGCGAATTTCAAAAGCAAGTGGCGGAGTTCATCGAATTTCTCAGCACGCAAAGTCTGGAGCCAGCGATCCTCAGCCCCGGAAATCCTGAAGTCCACGGCTGGGTCTTCTTCGGCACAAAGAATAAGTGGCTTGGTTCCTGGAAGAGCCGCGAAGATTTCATTCTCCGCGTATGGATGAAAGGCAAAGTCTGGGAGTTCCCATTTTCCATGCCTCCGGCTGAAGGCGACCTGATCTTGCGCAAGCGGGAATAGCGAACCAAGCAGGGCCCCCTCGTTGTGCTAAAGTTTCCTCGCTCATGGACTCCAGCCAGCACACGGCACCCGCTTCCCAAAAATCCCCCGAGATCCTGTACTGCCCAGTCTGCGCCAAAGAAGTGCAGGATCCGCTCACCTGCGGCGATTGCTCTTCCGTGATCTGCCGCCGCTGCGGCACTCCGCTCGAGTCCTCGGACGAACTGGGAATGGGATAACGGATGAGTCCCCTACCTGTTGCTCAAGCTCCGCAGATTGATACGTCCGGCGAAAAGCCCACCTTGGTCCGCGGACTGAGTCTCCTCGATTCTGTGTTGTTGCTGGTCAGTGGCATCATCGGCTCCTCAATTTTTCTTACTGCCAAAGACATTGCCGGTCCATTGCCGCATCCGTTCTGGTTCTTTCTGGTCTGGATTCTCGGAGGAGCGATCTCGCTGTGCGCCTGCGTCGCCTTCGCCGAACTCGGCTCGATGTTCCCCGACTCAGGCGGGCAATACATTTATCTGCGCGAAGCGTACGGCGACCTCGTCGGGTTCCTATACGGATGGATGTTGTTCGCCGTCGCCAACGGCGGAACGATCGCAGCGCTGTCGGTAGCATCGGCGGCTTACATGGGGAACATTGTTCCGGCCATCTCGCAGCAGCACGTGATCTTCTCCGTCGCTGGCATGGCATTCACTCGCGCCCATGCCGTGGGGCTGGTCCTGATCGCGATCCTCACCTATGTCAACGTCTTCGGACTGCGCTGGGGCGCGCTCCTGCAAAACGTCTCGACCTGGACAAAGTTCATCGCAATGGCCGCGTTCGTTGGCTTGGGATTCACCATCGGCAAGGGACATTGGTCCAATTTCACATCGCACACCGGCGGCTTGAGCATGGGGTTGAGCCCGGGCCAACTGATCTCGATGCTCGGCATCGGACTGATCGCCGTGTTTTGGGCGTATGACGGTTGGGTTTACGTTACATGGGTAGCGGGCGAAGTGAAGGACCCACGTCGCAACGTTCCTCTCGCGATGGTCTTCGGGGTGCTCGCCGTCGGCGCGATCTACCTTGCGATGAACATGACCTATGTTTACGCGCTGCCGCTGAGTGAAGTCGCGAAACACGAAACCATCGCGCATGCTGCGGCGGCCGCCTTGTTTTCACCCGGAGCCGCGATCTGGCTCTCCGCGATGATCGCCATTTCCTGTTTCAGCGCGGCGGCCGCCTGCACGCTCTCGGGATCGCGTGTGTACCTCGCCATGGCGCAGGACGGAGTGTTCTTCAATCGCATGGCGGTCATTCATCCCAAGTGGCGCACTCCGGCCTTCAGCCTCATCGGACAAGGCATCTGGGCAGCCGTACTTACCATGAGTGGACGCTACGACCAGCTCTACACCTACGTCATCTTTGGGATGGTGCTCTCCTACACGCTCACTGTCATTGGCCTGTTTGTGCTGCGCTGGAAGAAGCCGGACCTCCCACGACCGTATCGCTGCACCGGATATCCGTGGCTCCCGGGCTTCTATGTGCTCGTGGGCGTCGTCTGGACGCTGAATACGATCTTCACACGCCCGACTGAGGCATTTTGGGGCGCCACGATTGTGCTGATCGGCATACCCGGATATCTCTATTGGAAGTGGAAGAGCCGCCGCCAGTTGGCCACCTGAGATTTCACCTTGCCGTTACCACAACTCTCTGTAATCCTTACCCCTCGCCGTCGCACCGGCGAAAGACTTCGTGAGTAATCCCGGGCCTAAATCCATCGCCATTGCCGGAGACGGCATTTCCAGCGCCGATGCTTCCGGCCCCAGCCGTCCCAGACGGGTCATGGGATTCCGTGACTTGCTGCTCTTTTACGTGGTCACCGGCATTAGCCTGCGCTGGATCGCCACCGCCGCCGCCGCAGGGCCAAGTTCAATAGTTATCTGGATCGGTGCCTGGCTCGCGTTTTACACGCCGCTGGCGCTTTCGGTCATCGAACTTTCTTCACGTTATCCGAATGAAGGGGGGCTCTACGTCTGGTCGAAGCGCGCGTTCGGCGACTTCTCCGGATTCATGGCTGCCTGGACTTATTGGACCTCAAACCTCCCCTACTTCCCTGCCGTCCTCTACTTTGCCGCTAGCAATGTGCTCTTCATCCGCCAGGGGGAGTGGGGATATCTCTCCGGCAACGCAACTTTTTACATCACGTTTTCGCTAATGACGTTGATTGCGGCCACGCTTCTGAACATCGTCGGACTCGACGTCGGCAAATGGCTGCATAACATTGGCGCGCTCGCGATGTGGATTCCCGTGATGCTCGTAATCGGCCTGGGCCTGCTGGCGTGGCATCGCTTCGGTTCGGCAACTACGTTCTCGCTGCATACCATGATCCCGAGCGTGCGCCTGAACGACATCATTTTTTGGTCGCTGCTGACTTTTGCTTTCGGCGGATGCGAAACGGCATCTTTCATGGGAGAAGAAATCAAGGACGCCCGCCGCACGATTCCCCGCACGCTGTTTGTTGCCGGAATGACGGTAACGTTCTGCTACATCATCGGCACGGTGTGCGTGCTGTTGGCTCTGCCTTCGTCAGAGGTCAACAGTCTGCAGGGACTAGTACAGGCGATCGGCAAAACCGCGGAACGCGTCGGCATGCCAGGAGTCCTTCCGCTCGCAGCATTCCTGATTGCGCTGAGCAATGTGGGCGCGGCCGGCGCTTACCTGGCCGCTTGCGCTCGCCTGCCGTTTGTCGCGGGCATTGACCGCTTCCTGCCGTCCGCGTTCGGCGCGCTTCATCCGCGCTGGGGCACACCCTGGGTTGCAATTCTGACCCAGACCTTCATCGGCGTGGTGTTCGTCTTTCTCGGCCAGGCCGGCACATCCGTCAAAGGTGCCTACGATGTGCTGGTGAGCATGGGCGTGATCACGTATTTCATCCCCTATCTCTATCTCTTCGCTTCGATGTTTAAACTCCAAGGCGAAGCCGCGGGATCGGACGTGATTCGCGTTCCGGGCGGGAAACCCGTCGCCTATGCAGTGTCGATCATCGGATTCGCCACCACACTGTTCACGATCGCCATATCTGTTCTGCCGCCACCGGACGAGCCGAACAAACCATTGGCTGTCTTCAAGATCGTAGGCGGCTGCGGCGCGCTGGTGCTGATCGGAATGTGGCTGTACTGGGCGGGAAAACGCAGAGCGCGTGAACACTAACCACTCATTCTCGTTCGAGTAGAATATCGCCACTGGTGTTCTGACTGCATCAAAATGCTGGTATCCAAGACTCTCAAAGCCTGGCGCGAGAACTACTATGTCAGCGAAGTGCTGGCGGCCCTGACGAAGCCAGCCCACATTGCCTGCCGGAAGCTGGCCGCGCAACTCGAACAAAAAGTAAAGAAGAACGGCGTCGCAATCCGATTGCCCAATGGCCGCACGATGCGGATTGCACGAGATTCCGGAGTAGACCTCGGATCCCTTGTTTTCTGGAATGGTCTGGATGGTTTTGAGCCGCAAACTTCCCGAACCCTGCGCTTCTTTTTCGAACGAGCGGCTACATTTGTCGACGTGGGCGCGAACTACGGCTTCTATTCCATTCTTGCTGGACTCTGGAATAACAAGCTGCGTGTAGTCGCATTTGAACCGGTGCCGCAGATTTATGAGGCGCTCGTCAGGAACATGGCTCTCAATCAGCTAGTGGACCAGGTTTCACCCCACCCGATTGCCCTGTCAAACCGCACCGGGACCGCAACGTTCTATCTTCCCGAAACGGGACGCAAGGATTGTGAATCAACTGGCACACTTGTGCCGGATGGCTGGCAAGCCAGAAAGCACTCCCCCACCATCGAGGTCGAAACCACACTCTTCGATGATTTTGAAAAAACTAACTCGATGCGGGTGGATCTGGTGAAGATCGACGTGGAGGATGCCGAGGCGGATGTGCTGACAGGAATGGAACAGACGATCACGCGAGACCGGCCCTTCATCGTGTGCGAGATTCTGCAACGCCAGCATGGCAATGAGAAAACTCGAGCGGTTCTCGAGGCTCTCGGCTACACGCCCTACTGGATCACATCTTCGGGATACATTCGTGTCTCTCGTTTTGATTTCCCTCGAACCGGCTCGCAGGATTTTCTGCTTTCTCCTGTCAATCTAAAGGGAGAAGTAATTTCGGACCTGGAGCCGTTCTGGACTGCACGCCATACTCGCAATTTCAACCTCTGAATTTCTTGCGGCCGTTTGACGCGTTTAGCCCAGTAACCTACGCCGGCACGGCCGTCTTCCTCTTCGGATTGAAAAACGGCAACTGCACTACTGTTGCGGTCGTCTTCATGCGCTGCGCTTCGATCGTCAACTCCATTTGTAACTTCGTACCTACTTTCGAGAACTCGCTGCTCACAGTCGCCAGCGCGATCAATTTCTTCAACAGTGGTGAGAATGCCGTAGTCGTGGCTTTCCCTACCTGACGGTCTCCTGAGTAAACCGGGACGGCTACACGCGACGCCTGGCTGGGCGCTGCTGGAGACAATCCAAACTTATCAAATTGTCCTTCCACTTCCACCCAGTCGACTTCCAGGCCGACAAGCTGCCGTGCCACGCCGTTCATGGCAGCGCGCGCCAGAGCGCGTTTGCCGATGAAGTTTTCTTTATCGAGGTGGACCATCTTCCCGAAACCAAGCTCGTACGG
>WNFL01451857.1_pt2 | contig 10902 bp, 10 predicted proteins | sample 5400361 | NCBI WGS metagenome assembly WNFL01 (sample SAMN13153351, study PRJNA577476) | soil metagenome | isolation source: 40 cm soil on Douglas fir-dominated hillslope | place: USA:California | collected 2013-09-17 | reverse complement strand
CCCCGCTTGCGAAGGTGCAAAAATCCGTGTCGTATGCGCCACTCATTCAGGAGCGCGTGCAAGATGAAAAATTATCTCGACGGGGGCGAAGCGATCCTCGAGGCGTTTCGCAAGCTCAAGATCGACTACATTATGTCCTCGCCGGGCTCGGAATGGTCGCCGATCTGGGAGGCACTGGCGCGTCAGAAGCTCGAGAACCGAGCGGGTCCGACCTTCGTCGAGTCTTGGCACGAGACGCTCGCGGTCAACATGGCGAGCGGCTACACGCTGATCACGGGCCGACCGCAAGCAGTGCTAGTGCACGCCGGCGTCGGCGTTCTCCAGGGAAGCATGGGCATCCATGGTGCCCTGCAGAACGAAGTGCCAATGGTGATCATGTCCGGCGAGTCGCAGACGCTGGGCGAAGACCCGGACCTCGACATCGAACAGCAGTGGTATGGCGGGCTTCCCGTCGGTGGCATCGAACGCTTTGTCGAGCCGTTTGCGAAGTGGGCTCGCGCTGTGACTAGCCCCCATACCCTCTACGAGAGCGTGATCCGCGCCGGCGAAATGGCGCAGCGCGTGCCGAAGGGGCCGATCTATCTCAATGTGCCGCTCGAGCACATGCTGCACGACTGGACGCCGCCCGAGACCACGCGCGAGGTGCCGCCGGCGCCGTTGGTGCAACCGAGGCCGCAGGACGTCGAAAAAGTTGCGGAACTCGTACGTAACGCCAAGAGCCCCGTCATCGTGACGGAGACCGCCGGGCGGGATCCCAAGGCGTTTTCAGCGTTGCAGGAGTTCGCCAATCTCTTCGCCGTACCGGTGATCAACGGACGGGTGAACTCCTACGCGAACTTTCCGACCAATCACCCGCTCTACCTTGGCGTGGGCAGGTATAAAGCGCTCGACGACGCCGACCTTGTGCTTCTGGTAGGTGCGCGCGCGCCTTGGTATCCGCCCCGGCGGCGGCCGACGCGCGGCAAGATCGTCGCGGTCCACGATCATCCGCTTAAAGAGCACATGGTCTACCAAAACCTGCACGCGGATTTTTATCTCGAAGGCGACATTGCGGAATCGCTGACGTTGCTGAGCGCGGCCGCAAAGTCGATGAAGCTCGAGACCGGCACAGTGAATGCACGGCGCCAGCGCTGGACCCGCGAGCATGAGGATTATGTTGCGGCCCTTCGGGCCGAACGCGAGAAGGCACAGAATGGAAGTGCAATCGATCCGCTCTCGCTCCTGGGCGTGCTCGGCGAAATGATGCCAGCCGATACGATCTATGTGGACGAGACGATTACCCATTCCCCACTGATCCGCCAGCACCTACCGCAGACCACCCCGCAAAGCTTCTTCCGCGGGTCGGGTGGGCTCGGCCAGGGCATTGGAACCGCGCTCGGGGTCAAGCTCGCGGCGCCCGAGCGCCCGGTGGCGCTGCTCATCGGCGACGGCTCGTTTCTTTATAACCCCATCATTCAGGCGCTCGGCGCCTCGAAACGGCACGATCTGCCGATCATGATCGTCATCCTCAACAACAAGAAGTATGAGGCGATGCGAAAAGGCCACATCCATCATTATCCCGATGGAGTCTCCGCCAATAAAGGACTGCATTTCGGGGTGACGATCGACGGACCGGAGTATGAGAAGTTGGGAAGCCATTTCGGCTTCCATGGCGAGAGGGTCGAGTACCGTGCCGAGCTGGAGATCGCGCTGCGAAGCGCGCTCACCGCCACTCAAGAGGGACGCACGGCGATCCTCAACGTGGTGGTGAGCCGCTAGCGCGTTCTGCTCTCCGCCCTGTCCACCGTATGCTCACTCGCTCGAATAGCCGATCGCGCGGGTCATTTCACCCCATCTCGAGACTTCGCTCCTGAAGTAGTCAGTAGCCTCGGCAGCACTCTTGATTATCACGTCGAAGCCAATCGTCTTGAGCTTCTGCTGTGCCTCCTGCTCGCGCATGATCGCGTTGATCTCCGCGTTGAGCTTGGTGACGACCGCATCGGGTGTCTTCGCCGGTGCGAAAAAGCCGACCCACGAGCCTGAATAGAAGTCAGGGAACCCCATTTCGCCGTACGTTGGCACATCCGGCACTGCGGAGTTGCGCCCCGGGCTGGCAAGACCAAGGCCGCGGAGAAGCCCTTGCGTGATCGGCGGCACCACCGTCGGCAGCGTCAGCACGATCGCGTCGACGTGGTTGCCGATCGCGGCAGCAACGGCTGGCGCGCCGCCGGTGAACGGGACGTGCACGGCTTGAACCTTCGCGACCTCGCGGAAAAAATATTCCGCGCCGATGTGCGGACCGGTGCCGACGCCGGCACTCCCATAGGTGAAGCTCTTTGCATTCTTGATGAACTCCCGCAAATCCTTCGCCGGATTGCTGTGATGAACGGCAAGGACGTCGGGGCTGAATGCCACAATGGCGATCGTGCGCAGATCGTTGACCGAAAAACCTTTGTTCCGCGTCGTTGTCTCGTTGACCGCAAGGGACGTCGTCGTCACAAGAATGCTATGACCGTCGGACGCCGCGCCGCTCACCGACTTTGCGGCGAGATTGCCACCGGCTCCGCCACGATTTTCCACCACCACAGTGTATCCGAGGCGCTCGCTGAGCTTCTGACCCGCAAGGCGCGCGACAACATCGGCGATGCCGCCGGCGGCGAATGCAACTTGAAATGTGATGGTCTGGGTCGGATAGCCCTGCGCCGACGTCGGCTGTGCACCAACAGTGATGATCCCCGCCGCCAAGATGCAGAGCATGGGACAGTAAGCAGGCATGCCGTCTCCTTTCATGCCGGCTTCGCTCCCGTCGCAGATCGATGCGCGCGGGCGATCGCCTCGACCCGTGGCCAAGCTTCGGCGCCACGGCGCCGCATCAGTTCAAGATAGTCGGCATTCTCCCACTTGACGATGGCTTGATAAAAGCTAGGCCGCGTCTTGCAGCGACCGTACCAGTCGGCCAGACGATGTCGCCCTCCGATCATGCCAATGATGTTGAGGTGTTCGAGGCGCGCGAGATACGGGGTGAAGGCGACATCCGCCAAAGTGTACTCGTCGCCAGCGAGCCATTGATGCGCAGCGAGCGCTTCTTCCATCTCGTCGAGGAGCAGGACCATGCGCTCGACCGCAATGATGAAGTGTTTCGAGTCGGTGCCCCGTTCAATTACATCGCGCCGGCGCTCGCGCTTGAAGACGTTGGGGACTGCTTCCAGCATCTTCTGTCCGAGCTCGCCACGCTCCATGTACTGATGCCTGAAAGCAATGCCGAAGCTCAGGACCGCTGCGGAAGCATCGTGGATATCTTCGTCGAGTTGCTTCGTCCACAACCGCATCCTAGTACGGCCATAAGGATGGTCGGGTGCAAGCCCCGGATCGCGATACACCTCATCGAGATACTCGAGAATGACATTCGATTCCGGAATGACCCTGTCCCCGTCGACGAGCGTCGGCACTACCGCACGTCGATTGAGCTTGCGATACCACGATTGCTGGTGCTCTCCAGCGCGCAGGACGAGATGGCGGCTTTCCCATTCGAGTCCCTTCTCGGCGAGACACACCCTCACCTTTTGGGCGCAAAGCGACATACCGTTGTGGTAAAGCACCAACATTGGTTCCTCTTTAGTACCGTGCTTGATTCATCGCTCTGATATCGGCGTCCACACCACGTCGTCGATGTGGGCGGCGCCGGTTGCGAGCATGACCAGCCGTTCGAACCCGAGCGCCACCCCGCTAGCTTCCGGCATCACCGAGAGAGCGTTCAAGAAATCCTCGTCGATCGGATAGCGCTCGCCATAGATGCGTTCCTTCTCCGCCATTTGCTCTTCCAGCCGTTTGCGTTGCGCGGCGGCATCGGTGAGCTCTGCAAACCCATTGGCAAGCTCGATCCCACACGCATAGAGCTCGAAGCGCTCGGCGAGCCGCGGATCGGACGCCTTAGGCCGCGCGAGCGGTGATTGGATTGCAGGATAATCGTAAAGGATCGTCGCTCGCCCCTGCCCCAGATGCGGCTCGATTCTCTCGACGAGCACGCGGCTAAAAATATCACCCCACGTATCGTCGGCGGCGGTGCGGATACCGGCGGCCGCGGCCGCCGCGGCGAACACAGCGGCAGGTTGCGGCGGTAGGATTGCGACGAGGTCGATCTTCGCGTAACGCGAAAAAGCTTCCGAGACGGTGAGCCGCTCGGGCTTGACGAAGGGATCGATGGCGCGATCGCGGAAGGAGAACCGCGTCGTCCCCGCAGTCTCGGCCGCGAGTGCAAGCACGGCAGCGCAATCGTGCATCAGAACGTCGCAAGGCTCCTCAACTCGATACCACTCAAGCATCGTGAATTCGGGATGGTGCAGCACGCTGCGCTCGCGGTTGCGAAACGCGCGGGCGAACTCGACAATCCGGCGCTCGCCGGCCGCCAAAAGCTTCTTGCAGGCGAATTCAGGCGAGGTGCGTAGATAAAGGCGCGCGCGCGCGCCGGCTGGCGCTACCAAGTCGGTTCCGAATGCATGCAGATGCGTTTCGTTGCCCGGCGAAAGTACAAGCGCCGTAGTCTCGACCTCGACGAAATCCCGCGCCGCGAAAAACTGCCGCAAGGCCGCTGCAATAAGCATGCGTGCCAACAGGAATGGGCGCCGGCGAGCGTGCAGAACCCAGAATGGCGAAGTCATCCGCACGCTCCTTCCGCCGACATGTCAGCCGCCCAGCGGCTACGAAAATTGCTGGCGAATGGCCCCAAGATCAGTATGGTGGCCCGGAATTGGTGGCTCGCCTCCGACAATCGAGGAACCCGCGCTGTGAAAGTCATCGCCAGCTCGCTGCGCAAGGGCAATATCGTCGAAGTCGACGGCAAGCTCTACGTCGTCCTCAATGCTGAAAGCTTTCACCCCGGCAAGGGCACCCCCACGACCCAGATCGACATGCGCCGCATCAGCGACGGGGTAAAGGTGGCGCAACGCTTCAAGACGACCGAGCAAGTCGAGCGCGCCTATGTGGAAGATCGCGACTATCAGTACCTTTACCAGGACAGCGACGGCTTTCATTTCATGAATACCGAGACCTACGACCAGGTGACGTTGCCCGCGGATGTCATCGGCAACCAGGCCGCCTATCTCCAGCCGGAAATGAAGGTCATGCTCTCAGTCCACGAGGGGGTGCCGGTCGCGATCGAACTCCCGCAGAAAGCGACTCTGGAAGTGGTGGAAACGGAGCCGTCCGTCAAAGGCCAGACCGCCGCTTCGTCCTACAAGCCGGCGCTGCTGTCGAACGGGGTGCGCACGATGGTCCCCCCATTCGTCGGACCGGGCACGAAAATTGTGGTCATGACGGCGGATGGGTCATACGTGGAGCGCGCCAAGGACTGACGTTTCGCGCGATCGATCCGAGCGCCGCGCAACCTCTTTGCAACACTTTCCGACCGTTTTCGTTAACCCACTTGGCAGAATCGTCCACGACAGCGATACTTGATTCGCGCCCGGACGTCGCCGCGACAGCTCCGGCGAGGTATGGAGCGTCATGCTGCGATTAGGAATTGCGGGCCTCGCGCTCGCGGCTGGCGTTTTTGCCGCGGCCGCGCAGGACATGAAGAGCCCACGCATTGCTCCCACCCCCGTGGATTGGGATGCGGTTGCGGTCGAGCTCGGCGCGCTCGATCCCGGAGAACCGATCGTCCTGCCGGAGCGGATGGCCGAACTCAGCCGCGCAACCGGCGAGCGCTTTGCGAACATCGCCGCGAGCCCAGTCCCGGTGCTGCTGCCCTTCGATACTGGGTCCTTTCTGCACGACCGCGCTACGGGATCTGACGGAGTCGCTGTGACGAATCCGCCGGCTGACAACTATCTTTTTGGCTTCGATTCAGTACCCTTCTTTTATCCCGGCCCGGCAGGCTATGACGCCGTCATTGTCGCGCGCACGCAGGAGATGCCCGAATTACGGATCGGCTTTTCCGATCCGATCTATATCCACGTCGGCGGCTCGGCCCTCCTGTACGAAGTCGACGATCCCGCCGGCATGATCGGATGGCCGGTACATGGCCTAGATGAGTTCCCCGGCATCCGCCGCATGTTTCTGGAAAACTACGTGCGATACACCTTCGTGCGCTACGGTGTGCCCTATGTCGTGGCGATCGAATGCTTCGACGGGAGAGCACGGTTCCGCAAAATGTCGTGCCGCGACGCCGATAAGGTCGCCGTTCGATTCCTAAAGGCACTGCGTGTCGTCGGCGGCACGCCACAGGCGCAACCGCAGGCAACCACAGCCGATGCAATCGATCGGCCAGCCGAGGAATCGAGCGTCTTCACCTATCACAGCCCCGGCGACATACTTCCCGGCACCGGCTTCAAGCGCAGAGGCGGGGTTGCGGATTACACCGTTTATTCCAAAATCCGTTTCCCGCTCAAGGAGGCGCCGGCTTTTGCCAATTCCCAGTCGTTCATGAACTGGGGGAACTGCGAGGCGACCGGACGCTACGGTGCTGGAAGCGTAGATGGGGTCAGGGCCTATCGCTGCCGTGTCAACGGGCAGAAGCTAATCTTGGACGAATCGGCTGCCGACAACTATTCCTATCCCTGGCGGGATAACTTCTGCGAGACCCGCTTTTTCTATGTCGGCCAGTGCCCGGCTGGTCTCGGCCACCAAGGCCAAGATATCCGTCCTGCGTCCTGTAAGCAGCGCATCGAAGGGGCGAACCGCTGCGAGCCCTATCTGCATGACGTGGTCGCCGTGCGCGACGGGGCGGTGCTGCGTGCGCCGAGCCAAGAGGCCCTGTACATCGTCACCAACGCGCCGAATGAGCGCATCCGTTTTCGCTACCTGCATATGCTTCCGAGGCAGTTCAACGCGGATGGAATGGTGAACGGCCGCTTGGTACGCGAGGGTGAGGTGATCGGGAAAGTCGGCAACTTCTTTCGGCGCGAACGCGGTACGACCTATCATCTGCATTTCGACGTACAGGTACCGACGAAATACGGCTGGGTCTTCGTCAATCCGTATATGACGCTCGTTGCGGCCTATGAGCGGCTGATCCGCGGCCGCGGGCAGGAAATCAAGGAGCAGGAAGACGTTCCAACGGCTTCAATTCCGGCCCACCCGCTGGCAACCGACCCGGGCGCGGCCGCAAAGCCGACAGAAACGGCTATAGAATCGTCGGCCGGAAAGACAACGGGGCCGACGGTGCGGCGCGATGAGCGAACGGATGAATCCTCCCCTATCAAGACGAGCCTGCCTGTCCATGCTGGCGGCGGCCATGGCGGCGTGGAGCGCAACGGCACGCGCCCAGGCAAGCAAATCGCCGTTCGACCAGTGGGTCGCAGCGTTTCGCGCACGCGCGCGCGCGCGTGGTATATCCGACGCCACATACACGCGGGTTATGGGCAGTATCAAACCGGATATAGCGGTTTTTGAGCTCAACCGCTTCCAGCCCGAATTCAACGAACAACTCTGGCAATATCTCAATCGCCGCGTCTCCGATTGGCGCATCACGACCGGCAAGGAGAAAGCGAAGGAATACGCGCCGCTTTTGGGCCGGATCGAGAAGGACTACGGCGTCGACCGCGGGATCGTGCTCGGGCTATGGGGGATCGAATCCGCGTTCGGCGATCCGGATGTGCAGAAGAACCATATGCGCCCGGTCGTCCCGGCGCTCGCGGCGCTCGCGTGGGGCGAGCCGCGGCGGCGCGCTTATTGGGAGCAGGAACTGCTCAACGCGCTCGTCATCATCGAGCGCGGCTGGAGCACATCCGAGGAGATGCGCGGTTCCTGGGCCGGCGCCATGGGCCACACCCAGTGGATGCCGGAGGTGTGGCTCAATGTCGGGCTCGATTACGATGGCGATGGACGGGTGAGCCCGTTCGGCAAGCCCGACGACGCGCTTGCCGGCACCGCGCAATATCTTGTTAGGCGCGGCAGGTATCGCCCCGGGGAGCACTGGGGTTATGAGGTGCGGGCCGTGGGCCGCACGAGCGGTGAAGGGGCATCGCGAACCTACGACGCTTGGCAGCGCGCCGGCGTGACCCGCGCCGATGGCAAACCGTTTCCACAACCCAACGCGTCTGCAAAACTTTGGGTGCCAGTGCCAGGAGGGCCAGCATTCCTGCTCGGCCCGAATTTTTATGCCGTACGCTCCTATAACCCATCCATGAACTATACGTTGTCCATCGTGCATCTCGGCGATCGCGTCATGGGCGGCGGGCCCCTCGTGCAGGCATTCCCGGGCGGCGAGCGTACGCCGACGCTGGCCGAAGTGCAGGAAATCCAGCAGCGTCTGACGGCGCTCGGCTTCGACACTGGCGGCACGGACGGCCGCGTCGGCAATGACACCATGCTCGCTGTGCGCAATTTCCAGCGCAAAGTCGGCATGCAGCCGGCCGACGGCTATGCAGGCGTCAAGCTTCTGGCTCGGTTGCGCCAGGGCCTCTGATTGGGTTCTATGGGCCCCTTCGAAGAGCCCAAGGATCATCCCGTGACAACTGCAAAAGCCAAAGCGGCGCCTGTCGCCCATAAGCCTGCGACCGCGGCCCACCCCCCGGTTCGGACGCTTGAGCGACCTGTCAATCTGACGGGAACGAACGCACCCGCCTTCGGCAGCGATGTGGTTGCCGATACGCTGCGGACGCTGGAAATTCCGTATATCGCGCTAAATCCCGGCGCGAGCTACCGCGGGCTGCACGACTCGATCGTGAATTTCCTCGGTAACGAGACCCCGCAGATGCTGCTCTGCCTGCATGAGGAGAGCGCGGTGGCCCTCGCCCACGGCTACGCAAAGGTGACCGGCAAGCCGATGGCTGCCGCCGTGCATTCGAATGTCGGGCTCTTTCACGCCACCATGGCCATCTTCAACGCCTGGTGCGACCGCCAGCCCGTCATCGTGCTCGGTGCGACCGGCCCAGTGGATGCATTCAAGCGCCGGCCATGGATCGACTGGATTCATACCGCGCGCGATCAGGGCGCGATCGTTCGCAACTACACCAAATGGGATGATCAGCCCGCCTCCCCCGCCGCCGCACGCGAGGCCCTCATCCGCGCCGCCTGGATTGCGACCACCGCGCCGCGCGGCCCGGTGTATGTCAACCTCGACGCCGAGATGCAGGAAGCAAAGCTCGCCGAGCCGCTGGCGCCGATCCAGGCCGTCCGCTTCATGCCGTCGGCTAATCCAATGGCTTCCGCCGAGCTCATCGAGAACGCGGCTGCAATTCTCAAGGCCGCCAAGCATCCGGTCATGCTCATGGGGCGGGTATCGCGGAGCGTCGAGGCATGGAACGAACGCGTCGCGCTCGCAGAGGCACTCAATGCCAAGGTGATCAGCGACCTCAAAATCGGTTGCGGTTTTCCCACCGATCATCCGCTCCATGCGGGGGCGCCCGCCTCGAACGCGATGGTACCGGAGGCGATTGCGGCCATCAAAGCGGCGGATGTGATCCTTGCACTCGATTGGGTCGACTTGGGCGGTGCGCTGCGCAATGCTGTAGGCCAAGAGGGGCCGAAGGCGAAAGTGATAAGTATCAGCGCCGACTTCCACGTCCATAACGGCTGGAGCATGGATTACGAAATCCTGCCGCCGGTTGATCTGATGCTGCCCACGACGCCCGATGCAGCGGTGCCGTTGCTGCTCGACGCGCTCGCCGCGCGCAAGCCGCGCATGGCCGTCCCGGTCAAGCCAAGAGCGGAAAGATACGAACCGTCGAATGGGCCCGTGCGGGTCGATGACCTCGCGCGATCACTGAAAGCCGCGGTTGGTGAGCGGGACGTTACGCTCACACACCTGCCACTCTCTTGGAACGGTGCCACTTGGCCGTTCCGCCATCCGCTCGATTACATTGGCTCCGAGGGCGGCGGCGGCGTTGGCGGAGGGCCGGGCATTTCGGTCGGCGCAGCGCTCGCGCTCAAGGACTCCGGGCGGCTGCCGATTGCAATCTGCGGCGATGGTGATTTCTGCATGGGCGTGACCGCTTTGTGGACCGCGGTGCACTATCGCATTCCGCTCCTCGTGATCGTCTGCAACAATCGTTCCTTCTTCAACGATGAACTGCACCAGGAGCGGGTCGCCCGCATCCGTAATCGGCCGCCCGAGAACCGCTGGATCGGTCAGCGCATCTCTGATCCCGAGATCGACTGCGCGGGACTCGCGGTTGCACAAGGTGCGGTTGGATTCGAGCCGGTCATGAAGACCGCCGATCTGGTGCCGACGTTCGAAAAGGCGATCGCGGCGGTCGAAGCGGGCCAGGTAGCGGTCGTGGATGTCCGGGTCGAACCTGGCTATTCCGCCGTCGCAACCGCGGCCATGCTGCGCGGAACGGAGAAGTAGCCGGCGGGCGTAAGATCGACGACGACAATGCCGCGCGGCTCTACAAAGTCTTCCCACCACTACCGTCGTCACTAAATCGCGAACCTGTCGTGCGTCGCGGAGTGGAAAAGTTCCTCGGGCGATACCAGCCGGGATGAAAGGCCCTGCGCGTGGTGGTGACGCAGGAAAGTGTGCAGCACCTTGCGATTGGGAGAGAGCCCGTATGACCAGAAATCGTGACCCATGAACTGCCGCGCGGCCCGCAATTGCTCCTCCACGAACGGCAGCGTCACCTGGCTCGCGGCAGTGTCTTCGAGCGCCGCGAGGCACTTCGCCTTGGCCTGTTCGAACGCCTTGAAGACAGCCGCTGGCAGCCACGGATGCACCTCGACCAGCTCGCGCCTGATGCCGATCAGATGCATGATGGGGAAAATACTGGTCCGTCTGAAATACTCTTTTCCCGCGGCGATCGGATCCTGAAACAACCAGCCGATATTGGGATTCTTATTGCCGGCAAGACGCGGCACGCGCGGCGCTATGAACGCGTCGATCTCACCGCGCTCCAATAGCCCGGAGATGGTGGTCCCTTGCGGGGCGTCTTCCAGATGCACGTCGGCTGGAAGCTTGACGGCGATTTTTTCTGGCCGGCCGGGATG
>WNFL01045203.1_pt1 | contig 10902 bp, 7 predicted proteins | sample 5400361 | NCBI WGS metagenome assembly WNFL01 (sample SAMN13153351, study PRJNA577476) | soil metagenome | isolation source: 40 cm soil on Douglas fir-dominated hillslope | place: USA:California | collected 2013-09-17 | reverse complement strand
AGCATGGTATGATTCCCGTGTTGCGAGCGGGGGCTCTCATGAAGCGCTTCATCGAAGGGCTGGATCGAAGCCAGACCACCCTCCTGCCGGACTGCGTCGAGGACTATGTCGACGAGGACAATGCAGTACGCGCGATCGATGCCTTTATCGATATGCTGGATCTCGCCGCGCTCGGCTTCGACGTCGAGCCCGAGGCCACGGGGCGACCTGGGTATCATCCAGCGACGGTGCTGAAGCTCTACCTCTATGGCTATCTCAACCAGGTGCAGTCATCGCGCCGGCTTGAGCGCGAATGCGCGCGCAACCTGGAGCTGATCTGGCTGATGGGCCGGCTCAAGCCCGACTTCAAAACGATTGCCGATTTCCGGCGCGACAACGGCCCTGCGATCCGTAAGGTCTGCCAACAGTTCATTGCTCTTTGCCGTGACATCGATCTCCTCGACGCCAGCCTCGTCGCGATCGACGGCAGCAAGTTCAAGGCCGTCAACGCCAAGGCCAAGAGCTACACGCGCGAGAAGCTCAGGCGCCGGCTGGGTGAGATTAACACGGCGATCGATCGGTACATGGGGGAGCTCGATCGTGCCGACGAGGTCGTCGCCAAGACCGGCATGCGTCCCGTCGAAGCGCGGTTGTCGCGCGTCATCAAGAAGCTCAACCACTACCGCAAGGAGGCTCGCTCTCTCCGCGCCATCGAGCAACGAATGGACAGCACCGGCCAGACGCAGGTGTCACTGACGGATCCCGACTGCCGCGCGATGGCAACCACCAGCAAGCAGCCCCGCGTCGTCGGCTACAACGTGCAGAGTGCCGTCGAAACCAAGCATCATCTGATCGTCGCACACGAAGTGACGAACCTCGGCTACGACCGCGATGCCCTGTCGATGATGGCGCACAAGGCGCGGGACGCGATGGGAAGCGCCACGATCGAGGCGATCGCCGACAAGGGCTACTACAAGGGCGAGGAGATCGTTGCGTGCGAGCAGGCCGGCATTGCCGTCACCGTCTCCAAACCGAACACCTCCGGTGCCGCGGCAAAAGGGAGATTTGATAGGGCCGATTTCGTCTATCACGCCGACAAAGACGCCTACCTGTGCCCGGCCGGCAAGTGGTTGACCTACCACTACACGAATGAGGAAGCCGGCAAGACGCTACGCAATTATTGGACGAACATCTGCGGGAGCTGTGCAATCAAACACAGGTGCACCCCGAGCAAGGAGCGGCGCATCAAGCGATGGGAGCACGAAGCCATCCTTGAGCGCGTGCAGCAGAGGCTCGACGCCGATCCCGATAAAATCCCGCTGCGGAGCAAGACTGTCGAGCATCCGTTCGGGACGATCAAAGCCTGGATGGGCGCGACGCACTTCAAGATGAAGACGCTGAAGCATGTGGCGACCGAGATGGCTCTTCACGTACTCGCCTACAACATGATGCGAGTGATGGCGATCCTCGGAGTGCCAGGGTTGGTCAGGGCAATGAGGGTGTGAGGGTGACGTTGATCGCACCGAAAGCCGTGCACACATCGACCTCAAGCAAGCCAGGGAGGTCGTCCCCGGAGCCGAAAATCGCTAGCCAGCCGCCGAAATCTCGTCAGTCACTCAGACCTGGCCGATCTTCACCCAACCGGAGCGTTATCACACAACCTCCAGAGATTCCGGACATCGACCGCTCGATCAGTCAAATGCCAGAATCGATATCGGAGACGGCCGCATCAAATCTGGAAGCGGACACGCGTGCGGGCGAGCGAGGGGACGAGTTGAAAGGGCTCCCTCTCTCCAATTGTCGGACCGGTCGGAGACCGACCGATCACCATTTGATGCGACGGGCCACTCGCAGACAGGCCTTTTGAGCAGTAGACTGGTTTGGTTGTGGCAAAGCGAAAATGCGATAGCGAAGGCAGCATGTGCCTCTGCGCCTGCTCATCAAGTCAGCGGAGCGTCTCGCAGCTGACAGAAACTCTCTTCGGCTTGCGCCGCCATCGCGCCGCTGCAAATCGCTGTAGCATTTCTGCAAATAGTAGGCCTTCCAACCCATCTGACGGGGCGGTGGTCTCCACTACGAGTGCAATGGCTTTCCGGGATTGACCGCCTGACCTTTGCGCGTGCATCGGGCCGGGAGGCTTGAGGCGTACGGCTGCACGCTGACGCCGAAACCGATCTGGTTTGACGCGGCTGCGATAGGCTCAATCATCACTCTGGCGCACGAGGTCCGCCGCCTTTTCGCCAACGAGCATTGCGGGCGCGTTGATGTTTCCGGAAGGCACCGTGGGAAAGATCGATGCATCGGCGATACGCAATCCGGCCAGTCCGTGAACCCTCAGCTTGGCGTCGACAACGGCGTCCGACGGGTCCGGTCCCATCCGGCAAGTACCGCAGGGATGAAAGACCGAATAGGCGCGAACGCGGATATCGGCTAGGAGCTCCTCATCGCTCTGGAAGTCAGCTCCTGGTTTCAGTTCTTCGGCGATCAGGGTTGCGAAGGTCCGCGTGGCGGCAATCCTCCTCAGGAATTTGGCGCCGGCGATCATGTCGGCAACATCTTCCTCGGTCGAAAGATAGTTGGGCTCGATGGCGGGCGCGGCTGTGGGGTCTCGCGATTTCACTGTGACACGGCCGCGACTGGTGGGGCGGCAGGGCGAAATGCTGGTCGAGAACCCAGAGAACGCGTCCGGTTTCATCAAGGCCCGGACCCCGGATACGGCGCGCTCGTAAGAAAGGGGAGAAAAATAGAGCTGCATGTCCGGCCGGCCGGCGGCGGCACGCGACCGATAAAATCCGCCTGCCTGATTGACGCTGAGCGCCAGCGGACCGCGCCGGGTCAGCAGATATTGCATGCCGACGCGGATCTTGCCCGCGAGCGGAAGGAGATCGTCGTTGAGGCTCGGCTGGCGCGAACGATAGATGTGATCGTAACACACGTGATCCTGCAGGTGCGCTCCAACCGCCCGCAAGTCGACGGCGACATCGAAACCGCGCTCCTTCAATAGTCTCGCGGGACCGATGCCCGACAACTGCAGGAGCTGCGGTGAATTGATCGCGCCACCTGAAATGATCACTTCCATGCTCGCCTTCGCTTGGCGAAGGGTGCCACCTTTGAGATATTCAACTCCGACAGCGCGATGCCCTTTGAGCAAAATGCGCGTTACAAGCGCGAGCGTCTCGAGCCGCACCCGTCCGGTCTTCAACGCGGGCCGGAGATACGCCCGGGCTGCGGAGTCGCGCAACCCCGCCCTCGTGTTGATCTGGTAATAGCCGACGCCCTCCTGAGTCAGCCCGTTGAGATCGGTATTGTACGGCAGGCCGGCTTCCTGCGCGGCCACGACGAACTTGTGCGTGAGCGGGTGGACCTCCTTTCGGGTGTCCGTGACGTGCACCGGTCCGCCGGTTCCATGAAAGGTATTCTCGCCGAGGTCGTGGTCCTCCATGCGACGGTAGAGCGGCAGCAGGTCAGACCACGCCCAACCGGGATTTCCCATACCGGCCCATCCGTCGAAATCTTCGGCCTGGCCGCGCACGAACACCATCGCATTGATGGAGCTCGATCCGCCTACAACCTTGCCGCGCGGCTGATAGATGATCCGGCTCTCAAGACCGGGAACCGGCTCGGTGCGATACATCCAGTTGACGCGCGACGCGTAGAAAGACTTTCCGTAGCCGATCGGAAGATGGATCCACGGGCTCCGATCGTTCGGCCCCGCCTCGAGTACGAGGATCCGATACCGTCCGGTCTGCGCCAGCCGCCCTGCCACGACGCAGCCGGCGGAGCCGGCGCCGACGACGATGATCTCGTAGGTATCCAAGCGGTCGGCCATCCGGTTCTCTTGCCTAGCGCTCGTCAACGCTGCTGTTGCGCTGGACAAGAATGTTCACGACTCCGAGTGCGCCGGACCCCAGCATCAGAAACAGCGAGACTGCATTGAGAACCGGCGTCGAGCCCTGCTTCATCCGGTCGAACATGGCGATGGTGAGCGGTGCATCCGAGCCGACCAGCATGAGCGTCGTGTTGAAGTTCTCAAAGGACATCAGGAATGCGACTATGCCGGCCCCGATCAGAGCCGGACGGAGGTAGGGCAGGGTTATCGTGAAGAGGACCGCCGGCGGCGTCGCTCCGAGATTGAGCGCCGCCTCCTCGAGGCTGCGGTCGAATTTCCTTAAGCGCGCCGCAATGACCAGCGTCGCGACGGTCGCGATGAACGAGAACTGCCCCATCAAGACGAGAAACCGACCGGGGCGAAGCATGGCGATTTCCAGATTGATAAGGTCATCGATGCCGTTCGCTACCCGGCTTGAGAAGGCGAGGATCGAAATGCCGAGAATGACGCCGGGGATGACGAGCGGCGACAGCATCAGCATGTAGAGGAGACCCTTTAACGGAAAATCGTGGCGCTCGAACAGAAAGGCCGTCGTGGTGCCGGCGAGAATCGCGAGTGTGGTAGTCGCAGAGGCAATGACGATGGAATGGCCGACGCTGCGGATCAGCCCCCTGTCGAAGAACAGTCCGATACGTGGATCGGCCGAACCGAAGAACCAGTCGAGTGTGAGGCCTTTCCACGGCATCGATGGGAACTGGGAATCGTTGAAGGCAAACACAGCAACAACGAACAGCGGAAGCGCTAGAAAGACGAGGAACAGCAAGACATAGCTTGCATAGCCGAGGCGAGAGAGCGGCGATCGCGGCAATGTCCGCAACATGTCAGGCTCTCCCCAGCGTTGACGACAGTGACTGGCCGGTCAGGCGCAACGCGAGCCAGACGACAAGGCTCGACGTCAACAGGAGCACGAAGCCGAAGGCCGAGCCGACCTCCCAATTGAATCGCGTGATGAATTGGGAATAGATGTGCGCGGTGAACCATTGACTCGATTTGCCGCCGAGCAATGCGGGAGTGAGGTAGTTCCCCAGGCTCAGCATGAAGACGACGATCGAGCCTGCGACGATCCCCGGCATGGCATGAGGGATGATGATCTCCCGGAGAATCGCGAAGGCATTGCCGCCGAGGTCGTAGCCCGCCTCCACATGGCTGTCGTCCAGGCTGTCGAGCGAGGAGATGAGGGGCACGACCATGAACAGGATCGACGTGTAGACGAGCCCGATCATGACGATCGCGTCATTGTAGAGCAGCTCGATCGGCGCCCGGATGAGGCCGGTCGAGACGAGAAAGCTCGACACGACTCCCGTCTCGCGAAGCAGGATCATCCACCCGAAGACCCGAACCAGCTCGCTCACCCAGAATGGGAGAAGGCAAGCGAGGAACAGGATATTGCGGGTCCGTCCCCGGGCGATCTTGGCGATATAGTAGGCGACCGGAAAGGCGACCAGGAGCGTGATTGCGGTCGCCAGGATGGACATTGCCAGTGTGACATAGACGCGCGGTGCGATCTTCTCCCTGAGCGAGAGGATCAGAAGATCGACATGCGGTATGACCACAAGCAGCAGGACCCAGAGTAGAAAGGGTGTCAGAACGAGAAACAACGCCAGTCGCTCGCCGGAGACATCCGCGCTCCTTGCGGCCGTCATGTCGACACCTCGGCAACGGCAAAGGCGGCGAGCTGCTCGGGGGCGAAGCCGAGCTCGACCTCGGCACCGATGCCGAGACCGGACAAGCCTGACGTCGACGGTATCGCCACGGCGACGAGATCACCCGAGGCGATGCGTACCATCGCCCGGCTGTTCGCACCGTTGAACAGCAGGCTTTCCACCCGTCCTGGTAGCCGGTTGGCCGCCTCGAGGGCTGGCGCTCTGTCTCGAGCGATTTCGATCGCTTCGGGTCTGACGAAGAGATCAACGGTGCCGCCCGGTGCCAAGGCGCAGCCTGCGGCTACCACGGCGCGCAAGGAAAGGCCGCTATCGGTTTCGACCTGGACTTCACGACCGGTCTGAGCCGTCACGCGACCGCGCCAACGCTGGGTGTCCCCGACGAAGCCGGCGACGAAGGCCGTCTTCGGCTTAAAGTAGAGATCCTGCGGAGTGCCGACTTGCTCGAACCGGCCGTCCTTCATGACGGCGACCTGGTCGGACATCACCAGCGCTTCCGACTGGTCGTGCGTGATGTAGAGGAACGTAGTGCCGAACTGAAGCTGGAGCTGCTTGAGCTCGATCTTCATGTGCTCGCGCAGTTTGAGATCGAGGGCGCCGAGCGGCTCGTCGAGCAGGAGCACGGTTGGATCCAGCACCATGCAGCGGGCGATGGCGACGCGTTGCTTCTGGCCTCCTGAAAGCTGGCTGATGCGCTTTGGGCCCGCGTTCGGCAGACCGATCCGTCCGAGTAGCGTGGCGACCCGCTTGGCGGTGTCCGCTCGCGCCAAGCCCCGGCGCCGCAGGCCATAGCCGATATTCTCGGCGACGCTCATCATCGGGAACAGCGCCAGATGCTGGAAGACCATGTTGACTGGCCGCCGGTTAGGGGGCGTGGCAAGGACCGATTGGCCATTGATGCGTATATCGCCCGAAGTCGGCTGCTCGAACCCGGCGATCATCCGCATGAGCGTGGTCTTACCGCAGCCGGAAGGGCCGAGGATCGAGAAAAACTGACCCTGTGGAACTTGCAGGGATATGCCGTCGACCGCGCTGAAGGCCCCAAAGGACTTGGTCACGTCGACGCATTCAAGGTCATAGGCCATCGGGAATTACGCCTGATGGCGGATTCGAGCACGATCGGCCGGCGCAGAGTGCCGGCTTGCCGAACGTCCGTCAAAGGACGGGCCGGCGAGTGCCGGCCCGCATTGCGCCGCTTCCCTCACTGGGCAGCAATCTTGTCGAGGATCTTTCCTTCCATCTCCTCGAGGCCGGCGGGGATTGCCGGGAACCACTTGATGTTGGCGATGACCGCCGGGGGGAAGAACATCTGGAACGATTTCTTGAGCTTTTCGGAGACCTTGTCGTCCGAGCCCTTGGACGCCGAGAAGCTGCCCGACGACTCGACGATCTGCGCGGCGATGTCAGGGCGCATCACAAAGTTGATCCACTTATAGGCCGCATCGTCCGCCTGCCCCTTGGCCGGGAGCGCGAACGTGTCGATCCACCCGAGCGCACCCGTCGTTGGCGCAACGAACACGATGTCGGCGTTCTCCGGATTTAGCTTGAAGGCGGACGAATCCCAGCCCTCGGCGGCGACAACCTCTCCTGACCGCAGCATCGCGTTGAGGGCATCGGCGCCCGTCCAATAGGCTTTTACGTTCGCCTTGCAGGCAGAAAGCTTCGCGCCGGCTTTCTCGATGATTGCGGCGTACTTAGCCTTGTCTGAGTAAGCCGCGAAGGGATCGTCACCGCTCGCGAAGGCCATGCCAAGCAACGGGATGCGTTTCAGGCGCATCGAGACTCGGCCCTTGTAGGCATCCGAGCAGAGGTCGCCCCACCCCTTCACGTCCGGCGCCTTGGCCTTGTTCACGACGAGACCGGCCGTGCCCCAAAGATGGGCGACTCCATAAACCTTGCCGTCCAGGGTCGTGTTCTTCTTGGAGGCCTCGAGAAGGTCAGGGATGAACTGCCCGGCATCGATCTTGGACAGGTCGAGCGGCTTGTAGATTCCAAACTCCGTCTGCGGGGCCGTTATCCGGTCCTGGCTCGGCTGAACGAGGTCGAACCCTGCGCCGCCTGTGGCCCGCAGCTTGGAAATCATGTCCTCATTGTTCGAGATCGTCACCTCGACTGTGATACCCGTCTCTTCCTTGAACTTCTTGATCACCGCCTCGGGCGCGTAGTCACCCCACGTCAGCAGGCGCAACGTCTGCGCGCTCGCCGGGGCTGCGACGGCGAGCGCGAAGGCAGCCATCATGCCAATCGCGAAATGTCTGAATTGCTTCATGTTCCTCTCCCTTGATCCGCAACGACCACCCGCTGCTCACGGCGACTTGGAACGCTAGCCGATCGATTGGTCTGGGACATAGGTCCATTTTGGCAAAATGGGCTAGACCACTTCCCAGCGCCGTCGCGAGCGCCAGTTGGCGCGCTCAAGACTGCTCGAGAAATATGTCACGAAGACTGCGGACGCCAGCGAGGATTTGGCTCTCCGAGAACCCGCTGAAGCCCAGAACAAAGCCTTGTCGCGCGAATGAGCGGAGTGCAAAGCGTGACACTGGGGTCAGGGTCAGCCCACGCGCCGCTGCAAGACGGGCGATGTCGTCCGCTTTGAAGGGCGACTTCAGCCAAGCGACCGTATGAAGGCCGGACTCGGTCGGTGCGACGTCGAGCCATGACGGAAGGTATCGGTCGGCGGCCTGTTGGAGCATGTGATAGCGCTCGGCGTAGAGCTTGCGCATCCGGCGAACATGCGTTGCGAAATAGCCCTCGTCGAGAAAGTCGGCGACGATAGCTTGTAACGCGGTCGGAACGCCCGGTGCAACCGACTCGAGGGCGATCCGGAAGTGATCGGCCAATCCGTCCGGGGTCAGCAGGAAACCTAGGCGCAGGGCCGGAAAGAGAGATTTCGAGAACGTACCGACATAGACGACCCGCCCTGCAGCGTCGAGGCTTCGCAGCGGAGGAGCGGGGCGTCCCGAGAACGAGAACTCACCGTCCCAGTCATCCTCGATGACGTAGGCGCCGGCCTCGCCGGCTGCCCTCAGCAAGGCAAGCCGACGGTCCAGGGCCATCTTCATGCCCAATGGCTGCTGGTGGGCCGGCGTGACGAAGGCGAGGCGAAAGTCTGGCGCGAGCTTGAGCCCGCGGTCGACATCTAGTCCCGCGGCATCGACTGGAATCGGAATGGGCTCCAGCCCGGCGAGAATCAAGGAGTTGCGCGCGCCGATCGCACCTGGCTCCTCGAACCACACTCGCTCCTGCGGGGCTGCCAGCGTGCTGCCGATCAGATGAAAGGCCTGCTGCGCGCCGGCCACCACGACAATCTCGCTCCAGTCGCAGGCAATGCCGCGGTGAACGCGAAGATGTGCAGCAATCGCCCGTCGCAACGGCTGATAGCCGAGCGGCTCGGGGTAACCCAGAATGTTACCACGGTTGCCGCGCCAGTGCTTGGCCGAGAGCCGCGCCCATTGTGCCATGGGAAAGGCTTCGAACGCCGGCATGGCTGTCGTGAACGGTCGCGGTTCGTGCACCAGCCGCACTCCAAAACGGCTGGTAGCCGCCGACGTTCTCGCATCCGCTCTCAAGATCGCGGGCGGAGTGTCCGGTAGCAGCAGGGGCAGCGCGGGCAAGGGCGGCGGTGTGGTGGACAGACCATTGGCAACGTGGGTGCCGGCACCGACGCGCGTCTCGAGCATGCCTTCCGCGACAAGTCGTTCGAAGCTCTCGACAATCGTCGCACGCGAGACGCCGAGTTCCTTGGCGAGGATACGGGTTGCCGGAAGTCGGTCGCCGGCTTTCAGTGATCCCGATAGGATCAACTCCCTGAGACCATGACAGATTTGCAGACTGAGCTTGTGGGGAGCGGCGCGGTCGACGGCGATCGATTCCAGCAACGCTCCCCTTGCCCAGCGTGCCACGCCGCGTCCCTTCAAAGGATTGGACTGCACTTTATCTTCAGAATGGCCCTGAGCGCCAGTCCATTCCAATCTACATTGCGCCCCGTTGGGGCGACGAGCGCCGTTGTCACCAGTCGGGTTTCGGGCTGGTTCGCAACAGCGGCGGGAGGCGGACATCGTGATCATCAAGAAGCTGGAAACATTCGCAAATACATATTGCGGCTTCGTTCGCGTGACGACCGACGACGGCTGCCAGGGCTGGGGCCAGCTCTCGCCCTACAATTCCGACATCACCGCTCAGGTCTTTCACCGACAGGTCGCACGGTGGGCCCTCGGGCAGGACGCACTCGACATCGACGCACTCGTCACGACGATTCCGGAGCGCGAGCACAAGTTCCCGTGCTCCTATCTCTTCCGTGCGCTGACGGGGCTGGACACAGCTTTGTGGGATCTACGCGGCCGGTTGGAAGGCAAGAGCGTCTGCGAGCTGCTGGGTGGCAGGCCGCGTCTCTTTCCCGTCTACGCCTCGTCGATGAAGCGCGGGGAAATCAGGCCCGAGGACGAGGCGGACCGGCTCAAGCGACTCCAGGGTGAACACGGTTACAAGGCCTTCAAGTTCCGCGTCGGGAAGGAATGCGGGCACGATGAGGACGAATGGCCCGGTCGAACCGACGCCATGGTGCCGATGGTGCGCAAAGCTCTGGGCGACGGCGCGTTATTGCTCGTCGACGGCAATTCCGCCTACTCGCCCAAGAAGGCGATCGAGGTTGGGCGGATGCTCGAGGATCACGGTGTGATCCATTTCGAGGAACCCTGCCCTTATTGGCACCACCACTGGACCCGCGAGGTCCGTGAGACGTTGGATCTCGACGTCACGGGCGGCGAGCAGGACTGTGACCTCACGCTGTGGCGCTACATGATCGATACGCACGTCGTCGACGTTGTCCAGCCCGACGTGTGCTACATCGGTGGCGTCAATCGCTTCCTCCGTGTTGCGCAGATGGCTGCGGATGCCGGCATTCCCGTTACGCCGCATTCGGCCAACCAATCGATGGTCACGGCCTTCACCCTTCATATCATGGGCGCCATCGAGAACGCCGGCCCCTATGTCGAGTTTTCCATCGAGGGAGAAGACTATTATCCCTGGGAAGTTGGTCTCCTCCGCAATCCGTTGAAGGCGAAGGACGGTTTGGTTCAGATTCCGGAAGCGCCCGGCTGGGGGACGGAGATCGAGCCGTCTTGGCTCGAAAAGGCGACCTATCATGTGAGCGAGGTCGACGCGTGAGCGAGGACCGCGTTCTGAGGCACGACCGATTGGAATGCTAGCGGGCCTTGTCGGGTGGACATTTCATCAACAGCGTGTTCCATCTGTCGGACGCGGGCCGACTTCTTGCTAGCTGTGAAGCCTCAAGAGGTTGTCCCCGGTCAAGCCGAGTCGGCTAATGGGCGGTTTCTTGGCGAGGCTAGCATGTGGCCTGTGCCAATTGTAGCG
>WNFL01032571.1_pt2 | contig 10903 bp, 5 predicted proteins | sample 5400361 | NCBI WGS metagenome assembly WNFL01 (sample SAMN13153351, study PRJNA577476) | soil metagenome | isolation source: 40 cm soil on Douglas fir-dominated hillslope | place: USA:California | collected 2013-09-17 | reverse complement strand
CGCCTTCGATAACGGCATGGCCTCGGAATTCAATACGCTGCTGCTGACCGACTTCATGGCGCACACACCGCCGGAAGTGCTCGCCAAGAACTTCGGCGTGCCGGCGGAGACCTTCAGGAACATCCCGCTGGATAATCTGTGGATTTTTCAGGGTCAGAATCCGGGGCCTCTGGCCGATGCTCAGAGGGCGGCACAGTCCGGCGTAGCTCTACCACCCCATCCGTACGTATGGGCGTTCAGCGAGCAGGCACCGGACCGGCAGAACAAGAGCGGGTCCATCAAGATCGTCGACAGCCGCAATTTCACTGTGTCGACGACAACCGCGGCCGCGCTGGTTACGGTCAAGCCGGGCGGCGTGCGCGAACTGCACTGGCATCCGAACGCCGACGAATGGCAGTACTACCTCAAGGGCGAGGCGCGGATGACGGTGTTCGACACCGGTCCGAAGGCGGCCACGGCGGATTTCCGCGCGGGCGATATCGGCTATGTGAAGAAGAGCCTCGGGCATTACGTCGAGAACACGGGCAATACCGACATGGTGTTCCTGGCGCTCTTCAAGGCCGACCGCTATGAGGAAGTCTCACTGTCCGACTGGTTGGCCCATACTCCGCCGCAGCTGGTGATGCAGCACCTGAACATCAGTGCTGAAACGCTGGCGAAATTCCCGCGGAACCGCCCGGGTTTGATGCCGATGTAGGCGTGCCGCCGCGCAAGCCGACCTCTGCTGCAATCCGCCAAACTCATGACGCCACCTTTGAATATGCCTCCGGGTGACCTTGTCCTGAGCACGGGCACTACGTTTCAGACCGAACTCGCAGCGCGCGACGTGCTCGACGGACGCCGCAAAGGACTGCGGGCCTTCCTGCCCTTCGCCGGGCCCGCCATCATCGCCTCGGTCGGCTATATGGATCCGGGCAACTTCGCCACCAACATCCAGGCCGGTTCGACCTACGGCTACGGGTTGCTGTGGGTCGTGCTGGCCGCGAGCCTGGTGGCAATGCTGTTCCAGGCGATGTCCGCCAAATTGGGCATCGTCACGGGACGCAACCTTGCGGAACTCTGCAGGGAACAGTTGCCGCGTCCGATGGTGATCGGCATGTGGATAGCGTCCGAAATCGCCGCGATGGCAACCGACATCGCGGAATTCCTCGGTGGCGCCCTTGGGGTCTCCCTGCTGTTCCATGTCTCCTTGCTGTGCGGTTTGACCGTTACCGGAGCGGTAACCTTTGCCATCCTGCAGCTCGACAAGCGAGGCTTCCGTCCGCTCGAACTGGTGTTGGCCGGCCTCGTCGGCATCATCGGCATCAGCTTTCTGTGCGAGCTCGTAGCCGCGCCGCCGGACTGGCGCGCCGCACTGTTTCACACCCTCGTACCGGAACTGCATGATCGGTCGGCCGTCACGCTGGCGGTCGGAATCGTCGGCGCGACGATCATGCCGCATACGCTCTACCTGCATTCAGGATTGACCCAGAACAGAACCGCGGCCCGCAACAACCGTGAACGCCGCGACCTGTTGCGCTTTTCGAACCGGGAGGTCGTCGTCGCGCTCGGCTTCGCCGGCTTGGTCAACCTTGCGATGGTGATGATGTCGTCGTCGGTATTCGGCAAGTCGGCGCCGGGCATCACCGACCTTGGCGTCGCGTATCACATGCTGATTCCGGCGCTCGGGATCGGCGCAGCAGTCGTATTTCTGGTCGCATTGATGGCGTCCGGAATCTCCAGTTCGGTGGTCGGCACGATGGCGGGTCAGGTCATCATGCAGGGTTTCGTCGGATTCAGTATCCCGGTGTGGGCTCGCCGCCTGATCACGATGGTACCGGCCTTCATCGTTGCGCTCAGCTTCAATACGATGACCGCGATGATCCTGAGCCAGGTGGTATTGAGCTTTGTCCTGCCTCTGCCGATGGTCGCGCTGGTAATCCTGTCGTCGCGAAAATCAGTGATGGGGGATTTCGTGATGGGCAAACGGGCCGCGTTTGCGGGGCTCATGGCGGCGGCCCTGATCGTGGTCCTTAACATAGTGCTGATCGGACAGATGTTGCATAACACCTGACGGATCTTGCCCAAGGGCTGATGCCGCGCCCTTGCTGACCGCTGCCGGAGCGCCGGAATGAGTTGCCCACACGCTATGCCGGCCAACACGTAAGATATCTCCCATTGGGCTGGCCGCGCCGCAAAGCGCGGCGGCGTGTTGACGCGATAGTCCGCAGGAAAAAGCAATGAATCGATTAGAGGAGAAGTTCCGATCGGCGAAATTCGTCGTCACGACGGAACTAACCCCGCCCAAGGGCATTGATCTGTCGGAATTCTTTGCAAAGGCCGACGCGCTCAAGAGCTTCGTCGATGCGATCAACATCACTGAATCACCGCGCGCGCGACTGGCGGTCGAACCCAAATCGGTCGGACACTTGCTGCAGGATCGCGGTATCGAGGCCATCGTCCAGATCACCGCGCGGGATCGCAACCGGATCGCCATCCAGGCCGACTTGCTCGGCGCCTGCCTGCTCGGTATCGGCAACTTTCTGTTCATGACGGGAGACGACCCGAAAAACGGCGACCATCCCGAAGCGAAAGGCGTGTTCGACTTGACGACGATCGAGCTGCTGAACGCCGCTCGTTCGCTGCGCGGCGGCCGCGATCTCTCGGGCAACGAACTTCGCGGCGCGCCGCGAATGTTTCTCGGTTCGACGATCAACCCGGGTTCGCAGGATCTTGCACGCGAGGTTGAGAATACGCGCCGAAAAATCGACGCCGGCTCGCAGTTCTTTCAATCACAGGCCATTTACGACACTGACTCGCTGGCACGGTTTCTCGACGCGGCCAAGCTCGGAGAGTTTCCTCTTCTCGCCGGAGTCATTCCGCTCAAATCGGCAAAGATGGGCGTGTGGCTGAATGCCAACGTGCCGGGTGTTCACGTCCCTTCCGCCCTGCTCGAAGAACTGGAGCGCGCCGGACCCGAAGACGAAGCGGCGAAGGGCGTCGAAATTGCCGCACGGACGATCCGCCGCCTGCGAGATATCTGCCGTGGAGTACATCTCATGGCAATCGGATGGGAACTTCAAATTCCCGAGATTCTTGGTGCTGCCGGAGTGTCGGCCGCCTAACTACCCGTTTTGAGCTATCGGCCGATCGTCGCGGGCGCTTGAATACGTCATTGGATCACCGCCAGTGCGGTTGTAGGGACTTCTATGCCGAAGGCGTGCAGTGTAATCTCTCTCCAACGAATTGAGGGTGCGTACGACTGCGATGCCGAGCACGCACCCGCTGATCACATCGTCGCAACGGTCTAATAGCAGTAGCCGCCGCACCGAGGCATGGTAGTCATGCTGTCTGTCCCGAACACGTGCAGCGTAATCTCTCTCCAGCGCATCGAGCGTGCGCACGAATAACACACCGAGCACGCACCAGTTGAGCACAGCTTTGCAACGGTCTAATAATTCTGGCTGGCGCACCGAGCCACCCTCGTCGGCCAATGCTTACCCGGAAGGATAGAGGAATCACTTCGGGCGACCAGCCCAAACTGGCAGCGAAATCGCGTAAGACATTGCCTACGCGCTCGCGCGCGGGTAAATGCTCATCCTGTGCGCTGATTACTGCTTTGCAATCCCCGACCGGTTGCCTCGAAGCACGTATTTTTGAATTTTTCCGGTCGCGGTCTTGGGCAACTCCGGCACGAATCGGACGGCTTTGGGACACTTGAAGTGCGCCAAGTGCTCGCGCGCGAATGCTCGCAGCTCCGCTTCCGTTGCCGAGCATCCGGCGCGCAGGACGACAAACGCGTGCGGAGCCTCACCCCACGTTTCATCCGGCATGCCGACGATTGCGGCCTCCTGAACCGCCGGATGACGAAGGAGTGTTCCTTCCACCTCGACGCTAGAGATATTTTCGCCGCCGCTGATGATCACATCCTTCAGTCGATCGCGGATTTCCACGTATCCGCCCGGGTGTACGACGGCCGCGTCGCCGGAATGGAACCATCCGTCGCGAATGCTCCGCGCGGTCGCCTCCGGGTCATTGTAGTAGCCTTGCATCACAACGTTTCCCCGGACGACGATTTCACCCACCGTTGAGCCGTCGGCAGGCACTTCGGCACCGGACTCGTCGACCACCCGCAGCTCTCCTGACGTGATGAGCTCGACTCCCTGACGAGCCTTGATCCTGGCCCGCTCAGGCTCGGCAACGGAAGCATGCTCGGGCCGCGGCTCGCACACCGTGATGAATGGCGCGGTCTCGGTGAGCCCATAGAACTGGGTCAATTCCCAACCTAACTCGAGTTCTATGCGCTCGATCGTGGCGGCCGCCGGCGGCGCACCCGCCGTCAGCACGCGCACGCCGCGAGGCACTCCGTGCCTAAGTTCAGGGTCCGCGTTGGCGATGCCGATGAGCACGGTCGGTGCCGCACAGAGCAGGGTTCCGCGCTCACGTCGGAGTGCGTCGAAAATCCTCGCCGGATCCACCCGCCTCACGCAGAGATGCGTTCCCCCGACGGCCGTTACGGTCCAGACGAATGTCCATCCATTCGCGTGGAACATGGGCAAGGACCAGACATAGCGGTCCGCACAGGTCATATGGTGGTGGATGAGAGTGCCGACGGAGTTCATGTACGCGTTGCGATGCGTGATCATGACTCCCTTGGGATTGGCGGTCGTGCCACTCGTGTAATTGATGGTCAGTAAATCCCGCTCGGCGATTTCCGGCCGGGTGAAGACCGCGGTCGAATCGGCGATGATCGACTCGTAGTCCAACCAACGCGGGCGGTCTGCTCCGCCCTCCAAGGCGATGAAATTCTCGACGACGCCCAATTGGCCGCGTACCCGGTCCAGCCCGTCGAGATAATCCGAGTGAGCGCACACGATCCGCGCACCGCTGTGGTTGATCAGATAGACGAAGTCATCCGGTGTCAGCCGATAGTTGATCGGCACCAACACGGCGCCGAGCTGAGGTACCGCGTAGTACGCCTCCAGGTGCGCGTGTGTATTGGGCGCGATGTAGGCGACTCGGTCTCCCTGCCTGATCCCCATGCTCTGAAGTGCCGACGACCAACGGTCGCATCGGCCGAAGAATTCACGGTAGGTCCAGCGGCGATCGCCGTCGACCACCGCTTCGCGATCGGCATACAGACGACGCGCGCGGCGGGCGAATTCGAGCGGTGAAAGAGCGATTTCCATGCACGACTCCAGCCAGCGAGTTCCGAAACAGCATCACGGTCTCCCGGTAAAGAAGTGTAACCGGATCCGCGGAATGCACACCTCCGCTGCAGTGCGCCATTTGCTCGTTCATGCTCCCATACCGGCCCTAGAACTTATAGCTAAATTTGAGGCCCGCCACCCTCGGGCGCGTGACCGCCTCCTGCTCGATCCATTGAGGCGAGTTTGTAAAGGTGCTGGCCAGCACGTTGGTCAGGTTCTGGCCGAAGATCTGCGCGGTCCATGCATCTTTCGACACACCCAGAGAGGCGTCGTACAGGGTGTATCCGGGTTGATCGTAGGACGGCACATTCCCCGTGGCGGAATACGAGTTCCCCTGGTGGGTGCCGCCGATCTGCCAAAACGCCTTGAACTCTCCGACCGTCAACTCATACCGCGCCCGCAGGTTCGCCTGGAAAGGCGGCGAGTTGGCGAGCGGATTGCCCGCCGACCCGTAGGGATTCGGCCCCGAGGTGATCGGGGGTGCCCGTGATACGCTCGTCAGCGAGGCCGGCCGCCAGGCGCTTCGTTCCGGAATCGCGCAAGTCGACGTACGGACAACCCTGAATCGTGAGGCCGTCGGTGATACGGGTAACGAGTTGGATCTCGACGCCTCTCACCCGGAAGTCTGGTCCATTGGTACTGAAGGTCAGATTGCCGAAACCGCCCTGCGGATCGAAGAACGCCACCTGCGCGTTTTTCCAGTCTTCCTGGTAGACGGCGCCGTTGAACTGCAGGCGGCGGCCCAGCCACTCGCTCTTCCAGCCGATCTCGTTATTGGTCAACGTATCGGGGGCATACGTCGCCGGAGTGAAGTATTGATCGATTTTGTTCGCATCCGGCAGATGCGCCGACACGCCGCGGTTGAACCCGCCCGGACGGAAACCCTGGGACCACGTGTAATACAACAGTAAATCGTCGGTGACTTTCCAGCTCAAGTTGGCGCGGCTCCTGAAGCCGGAGTATTTCGAGTGGTTGGGGTTCTGCTTGTCCAGATTGGTGCCGTACGGCGTCAAGCAGGGCCCAAAATAGGTGGTCGGTGTGCTGTATACCTTGCAATAGAAGCTGCCCACGTCGCCGCCGCGCTCGTCTTCGTTGAATCGATAGTATCGAGTGCCCGCCGTGAACGTCAGGGTCTTCGGAATCAGATCGACGTCGATCGAACCGAACGCTGCCCTCTGATTGATGTTGCGTTGAAAGTCGTCGAAGAAGCCCACGTTGTCGTTCCGTATGTTCGGGTTGTTCGCCGGCACTCCCGGCCAGGGCTGCACGTTGTGGAAGCAGTTGGTGTCGAACGAGGGGGTGCAGGTCGGCACGGTCTTGTACAGCCAGTCGGTGTCGTCGTAGATCTTGAATTCTTCCCAGTACACGCCGCCGATCGCGCGCACGCGCCAATCGTCGGGTGTACTCAAGCGAAACTCGTGGCTCTGGTGCGTGTTCTTCTCGGTTTCCTGCCAGGTGGTGCTCGGCGTGTAGCACTGTCCGGCGGCGGCGGACGTCTTCGAAATGCCGGCGCACTGATAATAAGAGCCGAACACGCCGCGTGCGTAGTTCGTATAGTCCTGGACCTGGTCGACATTGCGCACCAGATAGCCGCCGCTGTACACGACCTTCAAGTCGCCGATCTTGCCGGTGATGTTCAGCGCCGTGTTTTCGAATTTGTCCTTGTCGAAAGAGGGATTGAACAGTGTCACCGACAGGGGCGGCAGCGCCTGGCCGCCGATCGGGACGCCCTGCGGGTTGAACGTAATCCCCTCCGAGCCGTAGGGCATTTCGGAGAACACCCCCTGCGCGTTCATGTTCTGGTAGCTTTGCGTCAGCAGTACATTCCAGTCATCGTTGATCTTCCACAGCCCCGACAGCCGGAAGCCCTGGTAGGTGACCGGATTGATCGCGTTGCCGACGACATTGTTGTTGTTGATGGCCACGCTGTTGGCCGGCACCACGCCGTTGTTGTACTTCGCGAGGCCCTCGTCGGTGCCCGAGCGCGTGAACGTGCTGGGTACGTTGTTGATGTAGCCGCCCCGGCTGTCGTTGTAAATGACCGCACGCACCGCCAAGGTGTTCGGGATCAGCGGTAGGTTGATCATCGCGTCGACGTTGCTGTTCGGATCGCCGTGCGCCGTGTAGCTATAGCCCGCATTGACGCTGCCCTCGGTGACATCCAACTTTGGCTTGTTGGTGATGTAGCGCAGCATGCCGGCCTCGGCGCCCGAGCCGAACAGCGTGCCCTGGGGCCCTTCCAGAACTTCGATGCGCTCGAGGTCGGCGGCGTAGATATCGAGATTGCGGCCCGGCAGCGACGCCGACTGGTCGTCCAGATACACCGCGACGTTCGGAAATTGGCCGGTGGTGCCGCTGCCTTGTGAGCCGCCTCCGCCGGGTCCGCCCGGTTCGGCGCTCAAGCCCCGCATGAAGATATTGCTTTGACCCGGACCGTTGCTCGCCTGCGTCACGTTCGGCAGATACTTGATGAAGTCGTCGAACGTCGACACGTGCAGTTGAGTCAGCGTCTCTGCCGTCAGCGCCTGGATGGTGATCGGCACGTCTTGCATATTCTCCGTGCGACGCTGTGCGGTGACGGTGATTTCCTGAATTGCATCGGAAGAGGCATCGGTAGCGGGGGCCGCGTACACCAGACCTGCGGCGTTGCCGCCCAGGATTGCGGCGATCGCGTAGGACAATTTCGGATTCGAGTTCATGTTCATCCCTCCAATTATCTAATCCTAACTTTCAGCTTCTTCCTGCCCGCTCCGTGGGCAGCTAACAGCCGGGGCCGCTTCGGCCCCGTTAAAACCGCGCGTCAGCGCTACAAAAGGCTCTCCTCGAAGGGAAATCGGCCGATCACTACATGGCCGGTGGTCGTGATCAGCACTTCCTCTTCCAGCTTGACGCCTTCCGATCCGCCGACCTCGCCGATGTAGCTCTCGACGCTGACGACCATGCCCGGCTCCAGGATGCCGTCGCCGCCATACGTGGAGAAATCCTGAGCATGCGCGATAAAGGGCGTTTCCCCGTGCAGGCCGACTCCATGCATGACCGATGTGTAGCGGCGCTCTACGAACCGTTCAGGTATTTTCCAGGCGCGCTTCGACACGTCCCGATAGGTGAGCCCCGGTTTGATGATGTCGATGTTGTGTTGAATCTGTTCGTACGCGAGCCCGTACAGCGTCTTCTGGTACGGCGTCGGCCGACCGGGGCCGCAGTGAAACGTTCGGGAAAAATCCGAGAAATAGCCGAAGCAGCCGATGACGTCGGTATCGAGCGCCACCAACTCGCCGGGACGTACGCGTCTGCCGCTCGATTCGCTGAACCACGGGTTGGTGCGCGGACCCGAGGTCAGAAGACGCGTCTCGATGAACTCGCCGCCCTGCCGAATCACCTCGCCGTACATCAAGGCAAACAGTTCCTGCTCGGAAACACCGGGCCTCACGGCCTCCCGCACCGCCGCCACCGCGAATTCGGAGGCCGCCATGCTGAGCCCGAGACAGGCGACTTCTTCATCGGTCTTGATGCGCCGGACATGCAGCAGTTCTTGCTGGCAGTCCGTGACCGTGCAGCCTGCGCGCTCCAAGGCGAGCGCCAGCAGGTGCCCGCAGCGATCGAGACCCAGTTTCTTCGATCCGCGGCCATATTCGCGTACGAGATCCGCGATCTCCGCGGCGAATGGGCGCGCGGTATCCGCGTCGCGGCCGGCGACCGATGACCAGACGATCTTTGAATTGCGCGCCTCCTGAACCGTTTCCAGCCCGGTCGAGACGTGTGCGCTTTGCGGGTACTCGAACAGAATGATCGGCCCCTCGGTGGGCACGAAGAAATAGCGGGTCGAGTTGCGCAGGAAATACCCGAACATGTTTCTCGAGCCCGTCGCATAGCGCTGGTTATTGGGATCGAACAACAGCAGCGCGGCGTATTCCTTCTCGCGCATCATGTCGCGAAGACGCGCGAGACGGCCGGCGCGCAACTTTCGCGTGTCGACGCTGCAGGGCTCGGTGTCGGTGATCCAAAGGCCGGGGCCCGCATCCGGATGCCGCCGGTCCGCGCTTATCGCAGCGGCGGAAGCGGACAATCTGTCATTCATGCTTTGATCCCGTGGCAGCGCCGTTGGTGCTTACCCAAGGGATCATGAATCAACGAATGCGCTCATACAATTCAGTTACTTGCAAGATCACCTTGCAAAAACGCAATCACGGGCGTGGTCAGCGAAGCTCGGGCGCCGGCAGCCGCGGGGCCGCGGTCTGAAAGGCGTTTGCCAGGCCGAGCAGAGCCCCTTCACTGTATGGCAACGCCATGAATGAAATGCCGACCGGCATATTTGCCGAGACCCGGCCCGCCGGAACCGTCACTTCGGGAAAGCCGGCCGCGGAGGCGATGTAGCCCGCCTTGTACGTGTCGTCGCTGTTGCAGACATAAGTGGGATCCGCGCGGTCGAAGAGCGGGGTTGCCGGGCAACTCATGGTCGAAAACACGAATGCCCGCAGGTTGTTTGCCTCCATCAGCGTCTGCAATTGCCGGCGGATGGATGGAATGACCTGGGTCAGTATTTGAATGTATGCCGGTGAATCGGTCAGCTGAGTCGTTTCCGCCTCGCGCAGCCCTTGGAGGCGCCCCGGATTGATGGGCGTCGCAGAATCTTGCATCGCGCGTGAAGAACTTATCTTGATCAGCTGAGCCAGCGTCTTGGGCTGCGCCGCTGCCAATGTGTGCAGATACCGTTCGAACTGGGGCTTGAATTCAGCCTCGCCCACCGGACCCAAGACCAATTTCCACAGGGTCTCGAATTCCTTGGGCAGGCTCACAGGAATCAGCACGGCGCCTTGAGCCGCAAGTTCATTCAGCGCGGTTTGCTCCACGGCGTCGACTTCGGCGTTGGCGCCGCGGAAGTTCGTGATCACGCCCAGCCGTGCCTCCCTCAGCGATTGCGCGGCAAGCGCTTGGACGTAGCTGCCGCGGGTCTTGGGCTGCTGTCGAGTCGCGGCATCTTGGGCGTCCGGCCCGGCGATCGCGTCGAGGACGATCGCCAGGTCCTTTACCGTGCGGGTCAACGCGCCCGTCGTATCGAAAGTCAGCGATAGCGGAATGACGCCGCCGCGGCTGGTCAATCCCAAGGTTGGACGCAGCCCGACCAAACCGGCGACGTTGGCCGGCGCGCGTACCGAGCCGCCGGTGTCCGTGCCGAGCGCAAATACCGCGAAGTCAGCCGCGACCGCGGCCGCGGAACCGCTGCTGGACCCCGAGACGTCGCGGGCCGTGTTATAGGGATTGACCGTTAGGCCGCCTGCCGAGCTGTAGCTTAAGCGGCCGTACGAGGCGGCGAGTTCCGACATGTTTGACTTGCCGATGAGAATGGCGCCCTGATCGAGCAGCTTCTGCACGACGAAGGCGTTCGCCGCGGGTACCGAGTTGCGCAACGCGGACGAACCGCCCGACGTCGCGAGTCCCGCGGTGTTGTAATTGTCTTTGGCGATGAACGGGATGCCGTAAAGAATGCCTTTGCGAGGCTTGTTCCCGGCCTCGGCATCCAATCGCCGGGCCTCATCGAGCGCGTTTGGATTGAGGCTGATCAACGCATTGATGCGCGGGCCCCGCTTATCGAAGCGCTCAATGCGATCCAAATAATAACGCACCAGCTGCTCAGAGCTTACCTGGCCCGAGTCAAGCGCAGCGCGCAGTTGCTCGATCGTGGCATTGGCGGGACTGAACGCATCATTCCCCGC
>WNFL01211534.1_pt2 | contig 10904 bp, 9 predicted proteins | sample 5400361 | NCBI WGS metagenome assembly WNFL01 (sample SAMN13153351, study PRJNA577476) | soil metagenome | isolation source: 40 cm soil on Douglas fir-dominated hillslope | place: USA:California | collected 2013-09-17 | reverse complement strand
ACCGACGATGGTCTTTTAGCCTTTACGCGCTGGGGATTCGAGCCGCCGCGCGAATCGCTGCGCCTGCTGTCGCTAGCCATGGACGCGTTCCGACGTCTGGACGAGCCGGATCCTGCGTCGCACGTCATGGTCGCGCGCGAAGACGCCGCCCGATTGAACGGCTGGGGCGCGCAGGACACCGTGCTGATCTCGCGGCGTCCATTCACGGCATCCGATGTAGCTCGCGCCCGCGCCGCGCTGGTCGCCTCCAAGCTCGATGCGGTCTACATGCCCGGCGATGCGCCCTCGAATGCGTTCGGACAGCTCCTCAAGAGCCCCGACCCCGCCGCGTTCTTCGACGCGTATCCTTATAACGTCACTCCTGTAAGCGACGACCGTCCGTTCTTCTTCTATACCGTCCAGCCGCGCGACCTGTGGGGTTACGTGGCGCATGCCAACTCCGCCAGCGCCGATTACAAGATCAATCGCGCGGTGCCGCTGCTGTTCGGACTGATCGCGGTGAGCCTGGCCGCGACCGCGCTCACCTTGCTGCTGCCGCGTCTCCTCTTGGGAGCGCGCTTGCCGAAACAGAAAGGCGTGATCGCGTTTCTGTGGTATTTCCTGTGCCTGGGCGCCGGCTACATTCTCATCCAAGTCGCGCTGATCCAGAAGTTCGTCCTGCTCCTCGGTCATCCCGCCTACGCACTCACCGTGATCGTCTTCTCGATGCTGGTCGCGAGCGGCGCGGGCAGCTACTTCAGCCGGCGAATCGTCGGGGGCGATGACGATAAGCTGCGCCGTGTGCTGGCGGCGGTCGCCGTCCTGATCGCGATCCTGGCATTCGTCGCCGGTCCGCTCACGCGCACTGCGGCGGCCTGGCCGTTGGGAGCGAAGATCGTGCTCACCATGGTCGCGATCTTCCCGGCCGCGTTCCTGATGGGCATGCCGTTTCCCAGCGGCCTGCGGCGCCTCGAGGAATTGCATCCGCCGTCAGTGCGCTGGGCCTGGTCACTCAACGCGGCGGCGAGCGTGCTGGGCTCGGCGGGTGCGATCTTCCTGGCCATTTACACCGGTCTCCGCGCCACATTGTTGGTCGGCGGAGGGCTGTATCTTGTTGCTTTGGCAGTGATTGCGGCGACCCCTAGCCGGGAACCCCGTGAACCCGCGATAGCGGCGCGACGGGTGGCCTGATATACTGTAGTTTCATTCGCTTGCAGTTGGGCGAGGTGCGCCGTGTTCTTTCATGTTCGGGATCTTGAAGTTCGGGCTGGCCGTTTTGACGTCGAACTGGGTCCGGGCGAGATCGAATTCTTCGACCCGAAACTGCGGCAGACCGGCGCTTTGAAGGCTGCCGGCAAGGTCGAGCTGGTGATTGGTGCGCTCGGCGAGATCCGCGCGAAAGGCCACCTGGCGGTGCGCATGGAAGCGGATTGCGATCGCTGTCTGGAGCCGGCACCGTGCGAGATCGATTCCGATTTCGAGCTGTACTATCAGCCGGTCACCGACGTGCTCGGTCCGGAAAGGGCGATCGACGAAGGCGAAGCCGAAATGGGCTTCTATGAGAAGGACGGGATCGAGTTGAACGACGTGCTGCGGGAGTTTGTACTGCTCTCGCTCCCCATGCAGCGCGTATGCAGTGAAAGTTGTAAGGGAATCTGCCCGGTGTGCGGGCGGAACCGGAATCAAACCGGGTGCCAGTGCCAGACGGTGGGAGCCGACGACCGCTGGGCGGCGCTCAAGGAACTTAAGTAGGAAAGACACCATGCCAAATCCTAAAAGACGACATTCCAAGCGACGCACATCCGCCCGTCGGACGCATGATTCGCTGACCAAAGCCGTAGTATCCGAGTGCCCCAATTGCCACGAGCCTAAACTGCCGCACCGCGTTTGCCCGCACTGCGGAAAATACAAAGGTCGTGAAGTGATCGAGGTAGCCGAAGAGTAAATTCTCCGCGCTCCCATGCTGACCATCGCGGTTGACGCCATGGGTGGCGACCACGCCCCCAAATCCGAAGTTCAAGGTGCGATTCAAGCCTGCAAGTCACTCCCGATCCGGGTCCTTTTGGTGGGCCAGCAGGATGTGATTCGCCGGGAGCTCGATCTGCATCCCGAAGCGGCGCAACTGCCTATCGAGATCGTCCACGCAAGCGAAGTGATCAGCATGGAGGATTCGGCCGCCAAAGCGGTCCGCGCGAAGAAGGATTCCTCCATCCGCGTCGCCCACCGACTGGTGCGCGATGGGAAAGCTCACGGCGTCGTGTCGGCCGGGAATACCGGCGCCTGCATGGCCACCGCGAAGCTGGTCCAGGGCATGATCCGCGGCGTCGATCGCCCGGCGCTGGCTTCCGCGTTTCCCACCATGAAGGGCGGACCCGTGGTGGTGGTCGACGTCGGCGCCAACGTCGATTCCACTCCAGAGATGCTGGCGCAATTCGCCGTGATGGGCGAAGTCTACTCGCGCATCATCTTTCGCAAACCGCGCCCGCGCGTGGGCCTGCTTTCGATCGGCGAAGAGGAACATAAAGGCAACGAACTGACGCGCGCGGCGACCCCCCTGCTCAAAGCCCTGCCCATCAACTTCATCGGCAACGTGGAAGGACGCGACATCTACAGCGGCATCGCCGACGTGGTGGTGTGCGATGGCTTCATCGGCAACGTCGCGCTGAAAGTCAGCGAAGGACTGGTGGACATGGTGCGTACCATGCTGACCGAGTCGCTGGCCGCCACCGTTACCCGCAAGATCGGCTACGTTCTTTCGCAAGCCGCCTATCGGGACTTCCGCAAGCGCGTCGATTACTCTGAGTACGGCGGTGCGCCGCTGCTCGGCGTGAAGGGCGTGAGCATCATCTGTCACGGGCGGTCCAATGGCACGGCTATGAAGAACGCGATTCGCGTGGCGGCCGAGTTCGCCGAGGGCTCCATCAACGAGAAGATCGAGTCGGAACTGGAGCGCGGCGCGAGAGTCGCGGTGCCATGAGGCAGGAGAAGTCAGAAGTCAGGAGCCAGGAGTCAGAAGTGGCCAGTGGACAGTGGCTAGTGGCCAGTAAGAACAAGGAGCCAGAAGTCAGGAGCCAAGCAACAGGAGCCAGGAGCCAGGAGCCAGAATGCGAAGCACGCTACTAGGGCTCTGGATCTTCGCGGCTGCCGGTTCGGCACACGCGCAGATTCTCGATCCTGTCCATTGGACGCTTTCCTCCGACACAGCGAAAGCGCCTCCCGGTTCGACCGTTGCTTTGAAATTGACCGCTAAGCTCGACCAGGGTTGGCACTTATACTCGCTCACGCAACCCAAGCCGGGACCTGACGGCGGACCGATCACCAGCACGGCGTCGCTCGCCGAATCGCCTGCGCTGGGTGCTTACAAGATCTTTCAGCCGCCGCCGGACACCAAGTTCGACCCTAACTTCAAACTTGAGACCCAAACATTTGAAAAGGAAGTTGTTTTTTGGATTACGGACGACCTGAACAGGGACGCGCCCGGCGGGCCTGCGGAAATCACCGCGCAGGTTCGCTACCAGGCCTGCGACGCGACGCAGTGCTTGCCGCCCAAGAAGAAGACCGTGGTCTTTACACTAGCGATCGATTCGTCGGCTCCCGCGCCCACCACGTTCGTGATTCCCGCCGGCTACCAGGAAGTGCGGCCGGGCGGCGTCTCAGCGCCCGTGCGAACTTCGTCATCGCCCGCTCCGGTGTCGACAACTACCGAACCACCCGCCGGACTGTGGACCTTCCTCCTCACCGCGTTCGGCCTCGGCCTCGCATCGATCTTCACGCCGTGCGTCTTTCCGATGATCCCGATCACGGTCTCGTTCTTCCTGAACCAGAAGGGCGGGTTGTTTCAGGCCGCGATCTTCGCCATCGGGATCATTGTCTTCTTCACAGGTCTGGGCTTAGGAGTTTCTGCCGCAGTCGGGCCCTTTGGTGTCGCCCAGCTCGGATCGAACGTGTGGGTGAACGCGTTCATCGCTCTGGTGTTCACCATCTTCGCCGTCAGTCTCTTGGGCGCGTTCGAAATCACGCTGCCGTCGGGCCTGCTCACAAGTCTCGACCAGGCGTCGCGGCGCGGCGGGATGCTCGGCACGCTGATCATGGGCCTGACGTTCGCGCTCACGTCGTTCGCCTGCGTCGGACCTTTCTTCGGCAGCATCCTCACAGCTTCCGTTCAATCTGGCGGATCGCGGCCTGCGCTTGGCATGATCAGCTTCGCGGCTGGCCTCGCCGCGCCCTTCTTCTTCCTGGCCACGTTTCCGTCCTATCTTAAGAAGCTTCCGCGCAGCGGCGGATGGATGCTGCGCATCAAAGTTGTAATGGGCTTCATATTGTTGGCGGTGATGTTGAAGTATCTGGCCAACATCGACCAAGTGATGCAGTGGAATTTCCTGACGCGCGAACGCTTCCTCGCCGCTTGGTTTGTGATGTTCGCACTCGCGGGCTTGTACCTTTTGGGATTCGTGCGGCTCGAAGGAGTCGAGCCCGGGGAGCACATGGGCATCGGGCGATTGCTCACGGCGAGTGCTCTGCTGATCTTCGCGATCAGTCTGGTACCGGGCATGTTCGGTGTGCCGCTCGGCGATCTCGACGCGTTCGTGCCCGTTGCGACTGGTCCAGGATTCGCCGGTCGTGCCGGCGTCGCGACCGGTCCACAGTGGATAAAGAATCAGTATCCCGAGGCGCTGGCGAAAGCCAAGCAGGAAAACAAACTCGTGCTGGTGAGCTTCACCGGCTACGCCTGCACCAATTGCCACTGGATGAAGGCGAACATGTTCCCGCGCCCTGAAATCGCAGAAGCCTTGAAGGACCTGGTGATGGTGGAGCTCTACACGGACGAGCGCGACGAAAAGCTCGCGGATGCGAACCAGAAGCTGGAAGCCGAGAAGCTCAACACCGTATCGCTTCCGACCTATGCGATCGTCGACGCCGACGGAAAGGTGCTGGCGCAGAGTCCGTACACGCCCGACGCGCCGAAATTCCTCGCGTTTCTGAAGACCAAACCCGCCGGTTAGGTGGGGCAGGCGGTTTCGACTGCCGCGTGGCTCATTTCAAGAACTCACGCACCCACTGGAGCGGCATCTTCCATTCGGAGACTTGCAATCCCTCGTCAGTGACAGTCTTGCGATCCTCCACGTAGTCATAAAGCGACTCTGGAACGAAAGCGGATGGCAACTGCTCATAGTGCATCATCTGGTTCTGAATGTAGACAGCCTCTCCCTCGCGATAGTAAACCCACCACATAAAGTAGAAGGAAAGCTGTGGTGAAACGAAGGAGGTCACGAAAGCGGACCTGGATTCGCCGTTGACCAGCCTGCGACCCGCCTCCTGCCATTGCTGCCTGTACTGCTCTGGAGACCAACTCAAAAGAGAAGCATAGAATCTCTCGTGGAAATCGCCGATTCGAATCTACCCGTAGACCGCGGATTCTCCCTCGTCCAGATCCGGCACGATTTCCGTGGAAAGCGAGAGCTCGAACATAGTCTCAATCTTAACGGGGGCGCCCCGCTTGGTCCGGCAATGTTAGACTGCGAATTTCATGTCGCGCATCCTCTTTATCACCCTGCTTGCCTGTCCGACTTTCGCGCAGGCTCCCATTCGTGGATTTTCGCCCGACCAATCAAAAACGCAGCACGAGCGAGAAGCCAGCGCTAAAGATCTGCCCCAGCCGCAGCGGATCCGCACCTACATGGAGCGAATGTCGGCCAAGCCGCATCACGCCGGATCGCCCGGGTCGAGAGCCGTCGCCGAATACGCGGTCGCGCAGCTCAAAGAATGGGGACTCGATGCGCGCATCGAAAGCTTCGAAGCGCTGCTGCCTTATCCGACCGCGCGGACGCTCGAAATGACCGCGCCCACTCACTACCGCGCGCAGCTTAAGGAGCCCACCATCCCGGAGGATCCCAACAGCGGCGACGCGAATCAACTTCCCACCTACAACGCCTACTCGGCTACCGGCGATGTCACCGCGCCGCTGGTGTACGTCAATTACGGCGTGCCCGAGGATTACGAATGGCTGAAGCAGCAGGGCATCGACGTGAAGGGCAAGATCGTCATCGCGCGTTATGGGCGAAGCTGGCGCGGCGTGAAACCCAAGGTCGCGCAGGAAATGGGCGCGGCCGGTTGCCTCATCTATTCCGATCCGCGTGACGACGGGTACTTTCAGGGCGACGTTTATCCGAAGGGTCCGATGCGTCCGTCGCAAGGCGTGCAGCGCGGCAGCGTGATGGACATGGCGATTTACCCGGGCGATCCGCTCACGCCCGGATACGCAGCCGAGCCCGGCGTGAAGCGGCTCACGCGCGAAGAGTCGAAGGTGCTGCTGAAGATTCCCGTGATGCCGATCTCTTATGGCGACGCGCAACCACTGCTCGCCGCGCTGGGCGGTCCGGTGGTTCCCGAGGCGTGGCGCGGCGCGCTGCCGATCACCTATCACGCGGGGCCGGGCGCGATGGTGCACTTCAAGCTGGATTTCGACTGGACTAATAAGCCGCTGCATGACGTGATCGTCACCATTCCCGGCTCGGTCTATAAAGACCAGTGGGTCATCTGGGGCAATCATCACGACGCATGGGTGAACGGCGCGAGCGATCCGCTTAGCGGGGCGTCGGCTCTGCTCGAAACCGCGCGCACGTTTTCGCAAATGCGCAAGCAGGGGTGGCAGCCGAAGCGCACCATCATCCTTTCGCTGTGGGATGGCGAGGAGTTCGGATTGGTCGGTTCCACGGAATGGGTGGAGAAGCATCAGGAGGAGCTGGAGCGCAAGGCGGTGGTGTACATCAACTCCGATTCGAACGGACGCGGCGCGTTGGGCGCGTCGGGATCGCACACGCTCGAAGCGTTCATGAAGGAAGTGATGCGCGATAACGCGGATCCCGTCACACAGAAGAGCCTGCTGGATGCGCCGCCGCGCCGCCGTCCGATCCCGACGGGTGCGCCGGACGCAGCGCCGAACGAATTTCATCTGGGCGCGCTCGGGTCGGGATCCGACTACGTCGCGTTTGTCGATCACGCGGGAATCGCCAGCCTGAATCTCGGTTTCGGCGGCGCGGATCAGGGCGGCGTCTATCACTCGATTTACGACACTTTCAACTGGTACACCAAGTACTCGGACGGCGATTTTGTGTATGGCAAGGCACTGGTGCAGGTGATGACCGCGGCCATCACACGGCTGGCCGATGCGCCGGTGCTGCCCTTCGAATTCGGAACGCTGGCGCGCATGGTGCGAACCTACGTCACTGAGATTCAGAAGGAAGCCAAGACCGCGCCGATCGATTTCAACGAAGTACTGGCGCAACTCGGACGCCTGACCACTGCGGCGCGATTCTACGACGACGAACTGGCCGCGGTTTCGCGACACGCGTCGTCGATCGCGCCCGAGAAACTGGTCAAGGTGAACGACGCTTTGATGCGCGCGGAGCGCACGCTACTGCTGCCCGACGGACTCCCGGGCCGCGAATGGTATCGTCACCAGCTCTACGCTCCTGGGCTTTACACGGGTTACGGCGCGAAGACGCTGCCGGGCGTGCGCGAGGCGGTGGAGGCGCAGCGCTGGGAGGAGGCGAATCGGGAATCGCGCCGTGTGGCGCAGGCGTTGAAGGCGCTGGTGGCGCAGGTGGAGGAGGCGGCCCGGCTGCTCAAGGTCGCGGGCGAGTAGGCGCATTCGCGAAACGTTTCAGTTCATTCGCGCCTCTTTCGTTATGCTGAACCCGTTCCGCCGCCGCGTTAAGCCAACCGCGTGAAAATTGCCGTTTGTCTCTTGCTCCTGTGGACTCAGAGCCGCGCTGCGATTGTGGTCGCCACGGTCGGCGACAGTTTCGCAGATGCGTTGTACCTCGCCATGAAGGTCCGCCCCGATCTGCTCAAGCAGCACGATCTCAAGCTGGTCCGCTGGAGCCGCGCCAACATCGGTTTTACGCGTCTCGATTTTTTCGATTACCCCGGGTGGCTACGCGACAACAACGCGCTCGGCCAGGTGGATTTATGCGTGGTACAGATCGGCTCGAACGACCTGCAGAGCATTCACACGGGGAAATATCAATGGGCCTTCTTCGGCACCGAAGCGTGGAGGGACCTCTACGGCAGCCGCGTGGCGAGCATGCTCGGGACCCTGCAGGAGAGCCGCTGCAAGCAGATCGCGTGGGTGCTGCAACCCGGATTCGAAAGGAATCCGGTGATGGCACGGGGGAAGGTCCCGGTTAGCCAGGTGCAGGCGAAAGTGCTGGCGTCGTCGCCGGCGGTCGCCTTCGACGTGGTGACGGGACAGGACGATTATCAGAAAGACAACGTCCACTACGGGCGCGGGCTGATGCTGCGGATGGGGACGGCGCTGGTCGAGCTGGCGGAAACGACCCGCCAATTGATCGACGGAAAATGCGTAACCTGTCACGATTCCGCGATCGTGGATCAAATGTTCCGGGCGCGCGAAACCCCACCGCTGCGGGTGCACGCGCGACAATAAGTTCGTGATCCGGTGTCTGGTTCTACTGGCGATTCCGGCCGCACTCGCGGGGCAAACTCCGTCCACGCTGCCGCAGGCGCTCCCCGATTCCGAGCGGCAAGCCGCGATCATCGACGCCGTTCGTCAGAAGGCAGCTCAATACGTCCGCGACCTGCCCAACTTCGTGTGTACCCAGGAGACCGTGCGCGAGCGCGACTTCTCGGCTACCGGCGAGCAGTGGAAGCTGGTGGACACGCTGGTCGAACAACTGACCTACTTCGATCACAGCGAGAAATACCAGGTGATGTCCATCAACGGCAGGCCGCCCGGCAAGGTGTCGCATGAGACACTCAGGAATCTGCGGTCGTCAGGCGAGTTTGGGAGTGCCCTGAATGCGATCTTCAGACCCAAGAGCAAAGCCGAGTTTCAGTGGGAGCGGCGCGACAACGTCGGGTCGCGGCCGGTGGATGTGATCGCGTACCGCGTCGCCAAGGAGTTTTCGGGGAAGAAGATCACCTGGGGCAAGCGGAGCGTGGTTCCGGGCCATCACGGCTGGCTGTATGCCGATGCCGAAACGGGTTCGGTGTTGCGGCTGGTGGATGTGGACGAAATGCCCGCCGGATTTCCGATCCAGGCAGCCAACTTCGAGCTCGAATACGGCTGGGCCGAGATCGCGGGTCAGAGGTATCTACTACCGGTGAAGTCGCAGGTGCTGATTCAACTCGATAAGGTATTCGAGCGGAATGTGATCGCGTTCACCGGCTATCGCAAGTTCGACGCGGCGGCCAGCGTCAAGTTCGATTCCGAGACACCCGATGCCGCAAAGAAACAGCCGTAGCTGTTAAGCCCGCACGGGCTTGTCGGAAACCTTCCACTTCTTTTCGTCGAAGTAGAGGACCTTACCCTGGCGATAGCTTTCGACCGCCATGGTGATCAGCACCTGTGCGCAGGCGCCGGTCTCGACATCGAGGTGCGGCTTCTGGCGTGTGCGCATGCACTCCAGGAAATTCACGATGTGCTTTTCCATGACGGGCACGGTGTTGTCGACGGCGATCTTTTGTTCTTCGGTGCCGAACTTGTAGTCCTCGAACATGGCCTTGCGGACACGCTCGTTGGTGTCGCGGTTCCGAATCGTTCGCACTTCGGGCTTCAGCGTGATGGCTTCGGTGGTGGATTCGAACATGCCGTGATCCACCATGATGATGGTCCCGTGATGCCCGCGGATCAGGCCGGGGATGTGCTGCGAATTCGCCATCGAGGAGCTGAGTACCAGCGAGTGGCCTTCGGCGTATTCGGCCATCAGGTGGAACGTATCCGGCACTTCGCGCTTCATCTCGAACGCCGGGCCGCCGTAGATGCCGCCAGACGCCATCACTTTCGCCGGGAACTGTGGCTTGGACCAGCAGATGTTCAGCGGCGCGACCACGTGATAGAACAGGTCGGTCGCGATGCCGCCCGAATAATCCCAATACTTGCGGAAGCGGAAGAAGCGATCCGCATCCCAGGGGCGCTTGGTGGCCGCGCCCAGCCACATTTTCCAATCGATGTGATCTTCACCGGTCGCATCCGGCCCGGCGGCGGGATCGATGGTGTAGTTCCATTCGCCGTCGACTGAATTGCGGTGATAGGATCCCTGGCTCATCAGCATCTTGCCGATCATGCCGTCGGCAATGGCTTTCTTGGCCTTGTACCACTGGTCGGCGGAGGTGGTCTGCGAGCCGACCTGCAACACGCGTCCGGTCTCTTTCACGGTCGCGACCAGGTGGCGGGCCTCATCGATGGTGTGGCACATCGGTTTTTCGAGGTACACGTCTTTGCCGTGATCCATGGCTTCGAGGGCGATGCGAGCATGCCAATGGTCGGGCGTGGCGACGATCACCGCGTCGATATCGTTGCGGTTGATGATCTCGCGGTAATCCAGGTAGCCGTCCTGGCAGCCAATGTCTTTCTTGGCGCGCGTGATGCGCTTCTGATAGGTATCCGCGACGGCGATCACCTGGCACAGATTCTTGTCTTTACCGATCTTGGCGAACTCGCTGCCGACGTAGTGCCCGCGTCCGCCCACGCCGATCACGCCGACATTGATGCGGTCGTTAGCGCCGAGTACTCGCCCGCTTCCACGGCTGGCGGATTTTGCGGCGCCGAGTGCGGATCCGGCGGCTCCCAGCGCGGCTCCCATGGCGACTCCGGTGGCGCCGGCGCGGCGCAAAAAGTCTCGACGCGAACGATCTTCAGTGGTGGACATGGGGGTCTCCTTGACGTTTCAGTGTAACGCGCGGGTCAGATCAGGTAAAGCGGCCTACACCTTATGCTCGGCTGGATGCTCGGCGGTGGCATGCGTCGATGTCGGCGCGTCGGGCGGCGGCAGTTGCGTTCCCATACGGCCAGGCCAAAAGGCCCAGCACCAGATCGCCAGGCCGGCCACTCTGCAGAATACGTATCCCAAGCTTAAGAAGGGAGTGAGATCCGTGTTCTTGCGGTAAGTCGCGAGCAAGCC
>WNFL01055155.1_pt2 | contig 10904 bp, 9 predicted proteins | sample 5400361 | NCBI WGS metagenome assembly WNFL01 (sample SAMN13153351, study PRJNA577476) | soil metagenome | isolation source: 40 cm soil on Douglas fir-dominated hillslope | place: USA:California | collected 2013-09-17 | reverse complement strand
ATGGCGTGGGATCTCTACCGCGAGATGTGGGGCTCGAACGGGGAGTTCGTGATCGACGGCAACCTGGCGTCGGTCGAGTACGGAGACCGGCTGCGCTCGCTTCGCATGCCGACCCTGATCACGGCCGGCGATCACGACGAGTGTGACCCGGCGATGTCGCGCGAGATGCAGGGCCTGATCCCGGGCGCGAAGCTGGTGATCTTCCCGCGCAGCGGCCACATGACGTTCGTCGACCAGACCGCGCTGTTCCTGCAGGCGGTGGACGAGTTCCTGGGGTCGCCACCGTCACCGCCCGGAGTGCACTGAGGTGGAGCTCAGCGCGGTCGCAGCGATCCGGCCGACGAGCCCGCGATCCGATCGTCCGCACCTCTGAGCGAGTCACCTGTTACTCTGCAGGCCATTCCCGGCCCCTGGAACACCCAGCGGCCGGGTCACCCTGCGGGGACGATGCGGAAGGGGAGGACTTCATGGGTCGCGACATCCGGGTCTGGTTGGCGTTGGTGATCCTGGTTCTGGTCGGCACGGGGACGAGCGCGCGGGCAGAGGTCGCTGCATCAACTTCACTGCGGGCAGCGGATTGATGGAGGCTTCGCTCTACGCGGTTCCGACGGGATCCAGCTTCGTCCTCACGGACTTCAATTTCTCCCCCTCGGGCTACCCGGCTCCGCCGGTGGCCGCGACGTGGGCGGTATCGATGTGGGTCCGGGACTGGAACCTGGACAACAACGTGCGCTGGGTGACCGGCGGGCTCTGGGACGCCAATGGCAATCACAACTGGCCGGTGCACGCGAACTGGACGACGGGAATCGTTTTCCCCTCGAACGAGATCCTGCGCTTCGGGATCGCGGGCGCCGCGTACCCGGCATCGACCGTCTGCTGGTCCGGCTACCTCGTTTCCAACGCGACGAGCTCGATTGACCCGGCGCCGGAAACGCCCAGGCTGGGAATGCGCGCCGCCCCGAATCCGGCGACGAAGGACGTGGAGCTCAGCTTCGATCTCGCGAAGCGACAGTCGGTGGTGCTCGCCGTGTTCAGCGTCGAGGGCCGGCGCATTCGCACATTGCAGCGCGGCACCTTGGCGGCGGGCCATCACCAGCTCGCGTGGGACGGGCTCGACGATCGCGGCCAGCCGGTGGCGGACGGCATGTACTTCGCGCGCCTCGAGGCTGCGGAGGGCTCGCGCACGACGAGCATCGTGCACGTGCGTTGATGGGCGCGCGCACCGCGTTCACGAGACCCGAGCCTCCGTCAGGCCACGGCCAGGGTTGATACTCGATCGGCACTACAACCTCTGCACGATCAGATACTGGATGTGGTCGGTGTTGGGGAGCTCCACACCCAGGCGCGCGTAGTGCGCGGCGAGCTGGCCGCGGTGATGGTAGCCGTGCGTCAGCAGGTGATGGAGGATGTCGGCCACGCGGGCGTGGTACTCCTCGCCGCTCGCGCGCCTGAAGTCGATGTCGTCCTCGAGCCGCTCCGCGATCAGGTGTCGGTAGGTGCGCTCGTTCTCCTCGAGCGTGCGGAGCAGCTCGTCCTTCTCCAGCACCAGGAACGAGTCGCCTTCCTTCGGAGCGCCGGCGACGCGGTCGAACCACACGCGCTCGCCGAGCACCACGTGGGCGAGGATCTCGCGCGGGCGCGCGTCGGAATCGGGACGGGAGTAGACGTGCTCGATCCACTCCCGATTGGCCCACATCGATTGGTCGACCAGCCGCAGCAGCTCCTTCTGGAGGAGTCGCCCGGCCTCGAGCTCCGTGGTGTTCGGATCCATGGAGAGCCTCCTTGCGTGGCCACCATCATGGCACGAACCGCGCGGCGCGGGTTGCGGTGGAATTCGGGGCGGTCGGGCCGCGTTGACCGGCGGGCGCGGGAGGCCGACACTGCGCGCTCCGAGGAGGGGGGAGCCCGGTGGCCGAACCGCGCGTTGTCATCGTCGGAGGAGGGTTCGGTGGCCTGGCCGCGGCCAAGGCCCTTCGCCATTCGCCCGCCCATGTCCTCCTGATCGACCGCGCCAACCATCACCTGTTCCAGCCGCTGCTCTACCAGGTCGCGACCTCGGTGCTCTCGCCGGGACAGATCGCGGCACCGCTACGCGGCATTCTGCGCAAACAGAAGAACACCACGGTGATCCTGGCCGAGGTCACGGGGGTGGACGTCGCACGCAAGTGTCTGCGCGTGCGCGACGACGACCACGAGTCCGCGCTCCCCTACGACCACCTGGTGCTGTCGGTCGGGACCAGCTTCAGCTACTTCGGGCACGACACGTTCGCGCCGTTCGCGCCGGGACTCAAGACCGCGGCCGACGCGCTCGAGGTGCGCAACCGCATCCTGCACGCGTTCGAGCTGGCCGAGGCCGAGGAGAATCCCGGCCAGCACCCGGAGCTGCTCACCTTCGTGCTGGTCGGGGCTGGGCCGACCGGGGTCGAGATGGCCGGCGCGATCGCGGAGATGGTGCGCACCACGCTCAAGTCCGACTTCCGCCGCATCGATCCCGCGACCACGCGCGTGGTGCTGGTGGACATGGCGCCGCGGGTGCTGCAGACCTTCGCGGAGGACCTCTCGGCCGCGGTGCACAAGCGGCTCGAGAAGATGGGGGTCGAGATCCGCCTCGGCTTCGGCGTGGACCAGGTCGACGCCGGAGGCGTGGTGGGCGGCGGCGGCCAGCGCATCCCGAGCCGCACCGTGATCTGGACTGCCGGCGTGACCCCCTCGCCCGCAGGCCGCTGGCTCGATGCCCAGACCGACCGCGCGGGTCGCGTGCGGGTCGGGCCCGATCTCTCGGTGCCCGGGCATCCCGAGATCTTCGTGGTCGGCGACACCGCGCTGGTGGAGCAGGACGGCAAGCCCCTGCCGGGTGTGGCGCAGGTCGCACTCCAGGAAGGCCACCACGCGGGCACGGTGATCCGCCGGCGCATCGCCGGCCAGCCGGCGCCCGCACCGTTCCGCTACCACGACCTGGGCAACATGGCGGTGGTGGGCAAGGGCTTCGCGATCATCGAAACCGCCCATCTCCATCGCAGCGGATTCCTGGTGTGGTTGATCTGGGCGCTGGTCCACGTGCGCAACCTGGCGCTCGCCAACCTGCGGGTGAGCGTGTTTCTGCAGTGGATATGGACCTATCTGAGCGATCAGCGGGGGGTACGGCTCATCGTCGAGCACAAGGGAGGAGCGGATGGACTCTAGATCGATCGCGTTCCGCATGCGTCGCTGGCTGCTGCCGGCTGCCCTGATGGCTGCGCCGTTGCTCGCCGTCGGTCTCCACGAGGCGCGCCCCGTCGCCGCCGCTCCGCACGCCACCACCTGGACCATCGACGCGATCCGTTACGCCACGGTTCCCCACTTCCCGGTGCACGATCTGGTCACCGGCGCCGACACCACGCGGACGCTCGACATCGCGATGATGTTCTGGCTGCTGCGCGCGCCGGGCCATCGCGTCCTGGTGGACGCCGGCTTCTACCGGCAGAAGTTCATCGACTCCTGGAAGCCGGCCGATTACGTGCTGCCGTCCGCGGCGGTCACGCGCGCCGGCGTCCCGCCGGAATCCGTCACCGACATCATCATCTCCCACGTCCACTGGGATCACCTGGACGGGGCCGATCTGTTCCCCAACGCGCGGATCTGGATCCAGCGCGAGGAGTACGGCTACTACGTGCGCGACGACGGCACGCCAGCGCACGGAGCGATCGACTCGCTCGACGCCGCGATGCTCGCCGGGCTGATGAAGACGGGGCACGTCACGCTGGTGGAGGGCGACGCCAGGGAGATGCTGCCGGGGCTCACCGCCTACACCGGCGGGAAGCACACGTTCGCGTCGCAGTACCGAGAACCTGGAGAAGCACCTCCCGATCGCCCAGACGCTCGACGCGGCCTCGAACCTGGCGGCCCAGGATCGCATGAAGACGATCGCGTCCAACCCGCGCCTGATCGTCCCCGGCCACGACCCGGCGGTGTTCCAGCGCTTCAAAGGCGCTGTCCCCGGGGTCGTCCGGATCGAGTAGGACGGTCGGACGACCGAGCCTGCCCCTACTTCGCCGAGCCTCCGGGATTGTTCGCCGGCCCTGACTCGATTCGCCCCCGCAGCGAGTCCATCTGGCCCGCGTTCCAGCCCAGCCGGGCGGGCGGGACGTGGCGGTCGATGAAGCGCAAGGTGGCGCGCGCCTCGTCCTTCTGGCCCGAGCCGGACTGGGTCATCGCGAGCTGGATCAGCGCGGCAAGGTAGTTGGAGCACATCATGCGCGAGTCCTGGTCCATCCGGACGGTCGGGTCGGCGACTCCCGCGTAGCTCATGTGCTCGAGCAGTTGCCGCCGCAGGCGCTCCACGTCGAGCGCGGCCGGGTCGTCCGAGGGAACGATCCGGAACGCGAGCCCGTCGAGGCGCGCGAACGGCCACACCCAGCTCACGTTGCCGGGCGAGACCGTGCAGGCCAGCAGGATCGGCCGTCTCCAGCGCTCGAGCCGCAACAGGTCGAGCATCACCCGGTCCTGACCGAGCTGCATTCCAGGAAGGCGGAAACGAACCGTGTCGGGAGGGACCGCGCCGGCCGGGAGCCCCAGGCCGGTGCGCGGCTCGACCACGGTGGGCACCGGATCCTCGCTCGCGGTGGTGGGCATCAGCACCCGCGTCAGCGTCTCGCCCTCGAGCAGGCGCGTCAGCTCGGGACTGCCGCGGCGCAGCTGGGCCACGTAGGGTCCGGTGTTGGTGAGCGGCAGGTTGATCACCGTGACGTCCGGCCGCAGGTGCTCGGCCTGCTGCAGGTACCAGAGCGGGAAGCTGTCGTTGTCCCCGTTGGTGAGCAGGATCGCGCGCTCCGGCAACGACACCAACAGATCGCGCGCGTAGGTGTCCGCGAACCGCACCCGCGACAGGTCGCAGATCCTGCGGTTGGCACGCCACGCGGCGAGCGGCGCCAGCGCCAGGACCAGCACGACCCCCGCCACCAGCGCGGCGCGCCCGGGCAGGCGTGACGCCCGGCGCAGCAACGCCGCGGCGCCCACGGCCATCCACGGCGCCAGGATCACGAGCGACGGCAGGTAGTGCCGGTCGATCGGCCGCATGTAGTTCTTCGGCAGGTTGAAGTAGAGGACCGCACCCGGGCCCGCGCACAGGAAGAACACCATCAGCCCGAGCGCGCGACGCGGATGGTGGCGCGCGATCGCCAGCCAGCCCAGCGCGGCGAGGATCGCGGGCAGGAACAGCGCGACGGAGAGGTTGTGGCGCAGGAACCCGACGTAGTCCGCCACCTGGACCGAGAGGAAGCTCGCGGTCCGCGGGAAGAGTCCGATCAGGAACCCGCCGCCCTTCTGCTCGATCGTGACGTAGGACCAGAAGCCGGCCCAGGTGCTGGTGTCCTCGACCATGTACGCAGGCCGGCGCGCCGCCATCGGGATGAGCAGCAGATGGAACGACAGTCCGAGCGCGAACGCGCTCACGGCCACCGCGGCGTCGCGGAGCCGGTGGCGGCTGGCCGGGCTGCGGAGCGCGAGCCAGATCAGCGCCGCCGGCAGCAGCAGCTCGTTGGTGCGGTGGACGCTCAGGTCGAGCCCGAACAGCAGGAAGAGCAGGAACAGCCAGCCGCGTCCGTTCGAGGACTCCGGGCGCCGCCACCAGCCCAGCGCCGTCCACAGGATGAGGCCGGTCCACAGCGCGCTCAGGCCGTAGGGCGTGAACTGGACGGCGTAGGTCCACGGCGTCACGGCGAGCCCGAACGCGAGGCCCGCGATCGCGCCGGCGAATTGCTCGGCGAGTCCGGGCTCGCGGTCTTCGGGCGTGGCCAGCCGCGCGCCCAGCCAGCTCACCAGGCCGACCAGGGTCGCGACCAGCAGCGCCGCGAACAGATTGAGCCGGAAGGCGACCGGATGAACGATCGGAATCCGCTTCACCAGCCCGCCGAGCAGAACGAGCAGGAGCGAGCCGGGCGCGCCCGGAATCCCGAGCGTGACGGCCGCGAGCGGATAGCTGCTGCCGTCCCACCAGGTGATGGTGCGTGCGGCGGTGACCGCGTAGACCGCGAAGGCCAGGGTACCGCTGGCCAGCGGCACGGCGCGCAGCCCGCGCTGGAGCAGCGGTCGTTGCGACGGCCGGTCGGCCTCGACGCCCATGGGGGAGAGGCTAGCATCGATTTCCACCGAGGGGGCTAAGGTCCGCCCGTGGGCGTGCCGATAACACCGGGGCAATCCGTCCCGTCCCGGCCACGTGACCCCGAGCGCACGACGTGACTCCAGACAGCCCATTCGCTCCCGTTTTCTCGCGCCCGTCCTTCCTCGAGACGCCCGGCATCGTGGAAGCGCTGCGCCGCCTCGACGAAGGCCTCGGGGCGCGCGAGCCGTTCCTGGTTCTCACCGGAGAGCCGGGCGTGGGCAAGACCGCGGCCGCCAACGAGGCGATCGCGCGCTTCGGGCCGCGGGTGAAGGCGGCGTACCTCGCGTACCCCGCGCTCGCCGGTGCCGAGCTCCTGGAGGAGATCATCCGCCGCTTCGGCGGCACGCCGCCGGACGGCGCGAGCCGCTCGAAGCTGGTGGCGAGCCTGGAGCGCACGCTCACCGACAGCACGCCGCTCGGGCAGGTCGCGCTGCTGGTGGTGGACGACGCGCAGAGCCTCTCTCGCGAGGTGCTCGAGGATCTGCGGCTGCTGGCCAACACCGCCCAGCAGGCGCACCGGGCGCTCGAAGTCCTGCTGGTCGGCTTGCCCGCACTCGACGCGCGGCTCGACGAGCCGGGCCTGGGCGCGCTGCGCCAGCGCGTGTCGGTGCGCACGCGGCTCGAGCCGCTGGCGCCGACCGAGATCCGCCACTACGTACACCACCGGATCGCCGCGGCCGGTGGCGACGGCCCGACGCTGTTCTCGCGCAAGACCTGCCGCGACATCGCCGCGCGCACGGCCGGGCTGCCTCGCCGGATCAACGCGCTCGCCGCCGAGTCGCTGCGCGTGGCGTGGGGGCTCGGCGACGAGACGGTGGCGGTGGAGCACGTGCAGGTGGCCGCCGCGATCCTGGGCGGCTACGACGCGGTGCTGAGCCTGGACGACGCGAGCGATGGACCCGAAGCGCCGGTCGCGCCGCGGCCGGCGCCGCTGCTGCGCGCGCCGATCGCGGCCCCGGCGCCTGCGCCGGCGCCGGCTCCAGTTCTCGCGCAGGCTCCGCCGCCGCCGCCGGTCGCCGCGCCTCGCCCGGCCCCGCCGGCCGCCGCGCCGCCTCCGTCGCCCGCGGCATCCCGCCCGGCCGCACCGCCGCCTCCGCCGCCCGTGGCGTCCCGCCCGGACGCATCGCCGCCGCCCGCACCGATCGAGGAGCTGTTCCCGCCCGCACCGCTCACGCCGGCGAGCCACGAGCCCAAGGAGTGGGTGCAGCGCTTCGTCGGCGACAAGGGACCGCTGCAGATCGGCTCGCGCGCGGCCGGGGAGCCGACCTGGACGCCCGAGCCCGTCGACGAGACCGAGTCCGGCGAAGCGCCGCCCAAGCTGCGCGGCATGGTCAGCAAGCCACGCACCGGCACCAAGCCGACGCGCGTCCCGACCGCCGCCATCACCGCGACGCTGGGAGCGATCCTGGTGCTCGGCATCGCCGCGCTGGTGATCCGCGCCGGGGTGATGGCGAAGAGCCGCGCCGCGCAGACCGCCGCATCGGTGGCGGCCACGTCATCGCCCGAGACGTTGCCCGCGCCCGCCGCCTCGCGGGCTGCGCGCGCGACCGCGTCGGCGACACGCGATCGCCCGGGCCCGTTCTCCATCGACGTCGGCGTCGTCCCCGATCTCCAGACTGCGATGGACGAGCGGCACCGACTGTCCTCGCTGACCGGGTTCGAGGGCTTCCTGGTCCCGACTGCCGACGGCTCGAGCTATCGCATCCTGCTCGGCGCCTACCGGAGCCAGCCGCGCGCCCAGTCCGCGGCCGACATGCTGCTCCGGAGCAAGACGCTCGCGCGCGCGACGGTCGTGCCGCTCCCGCCCAAGGAGCAGAGGCAGTAGCGAAGCCCACCTGCCCCGGGGCAGGTGGCTCGCAACTCGCCGCGCGGCCTTCGAATCCCCATCCCGCAATTCCCAGAAACTAACTGACCGGTCAGTCATCTAATGCGCATGGCCAAGCCCAGCCGTACCCCGACCCTTCGCCCGCCGACACCCCCGATCGAGGCTGGCGAGTCCGAGTCAACCGACAGCGGCGCAAAGTCTTCGCGCTGGCGGCGGATGCCTCTGGAGCGGCCCGCGCACATCCTGAGCGCGGCGCTCGAGGCCTTCGTCGAGAACGGCTTCGCCGCCACCCGGCTCGACGACATCGCCGAGCGCGCCGGGGTCTCCAAGGGCACCCTCTACCTCTACTTCGAGAGCAAGGAAGCCCTGTTCAAGGCCGCGGTCCGCGAGAACGTGGTCCCCATCCTCGAGCGCGCCGAGCAGCGCGTGGACGAGTTCACCGGGTCCTCGCGCGACCTGCTGGTCGAGACGCTGTGGAGCTGGTGGACCGCGATGCACGAGTCGCGGATCACCGGGCTCCCCAAGCTGGTGCTCGCCGAGTCCTCGAACTTCCCGGAAGCCGCGCGCTTCTACTTCGACGAGGTCGTGCAGCGGGTGCGGCGGCTGTTCGCCCGCACGCTGCGCCGCGGGATCGACTCCGGCGAGTTCCGCCCGGTGGACGTGGACTACACCGTGCGCGTCGTCATGGCTCCGGTCGTGATGGCGCTGATCTGGAAGCACTCGATGGTCAAGTGTCAGATCGACAAGATCGACTTCGACCGTCAGATGAACGCACTCATCGACGTCCTGCTGCACGGCGTCGTCAACGATCCGGCCGCCTCCAGCACCTACCCCCCGCAAGGAAAGAAGTGAGCTCCGCCATGACGCAAGCAGCCCATCGCATCGAGCCGGTGGCGCCGGCCTCCTCCGACGCAGCCAACGGCGCCCGCGACAGCCTCGCCGTCGCGCCGCGCTCCAGCCACACCCCTCCGTCCGACACGCCGGTGGCGGTCGCCGCCAAGCCGCGCCGCAGCCCCATTCCCTTCGTCATCGCCGCGGTGGTGGTGCTGGTGCTGGGCGGCTTCGCCGGCCGGCAGGTGATCTACGGCCGCACCCACGTCGCCAGCGACGACGCGCAGATCCAGGGCGACATCATCCCGGTGCTGCCCAAGGTCAGCGGGTTCGTGGCCGAGGTGAAGGTGAAGGAGAACCAGCGGGTGCGCGCCGGCGACGTGCTGGTGGTGCTCGACGACCGCGACCTGGCCGCCAAGCTGGCCCAGGCCGAGGCCGATCTGGCCGAGGCGCAGGCCGCGGTCGGCACCGGCGGCCGCTCCGGTCAGTCCCAGGCGCAGCTCGCCGCGGCGCGCGCCGCGGTGACCGAGGCCGAGGCCGCGGCGTGGAAGGCGCACGGCGACCTCGCCCGCTACCGCAACCTCGCCGCCAGCGACGTGGTCAGCCGCCAGGACCTGGACGCCGCCGAGGCCGCCGCGCGCGGCGCGGACGCACGCCTCCAGGCGACGCGCGAGCAGGTCCACGCGGCCTCCGCCGGCGTGACCTCCGCCACCGCCCGGGTCGGCTCGCTGCAGGCCGCACGCGACCAGGCCGCCCTCCAGCTCAGCTACACCCGTCTGGTCGCGCCCTCCGACGGCGTCGTCAGCCGCAAGGACGTCGAGGTCGGACAGCTGGTGCAGATCGGCCAGCCGCTGATGAGCGTGGTGCCGCTGAACGACGTGTGGGTGGTCGCGAACCTGAAGGAGACCGAGGTCCGTGACGTGAAGCCCGGCGACCGGGTGCAGATCAAGGTCGACTCCTATCCCGGCCATCCGTTCGCGGGCACGGTCGAGAGCCTGAGCCCGGCCTCGGGGGCGCGCTTCTCGGTGCTGCCGCCCGACAACGCGACCGGCAACTACACCAAGGTGGTCCAGCGCATCCCGGTACGGGTCCGCATCGACAGCCCCGAGGATCCGAGCCACGTGCTGCGTCCCGGCATGAGCGTCAACGTCGTCATCCACACCGTCTAGCGCCCGGTTCGTCGCCATGGCCACCACCACCCTGAGTCCCGCCGCACGCCTGGCCGCCGCGGCCGATCCGTACGCGAACCGCTACATCATCGCGATCACGGTAACGCTGGCCGCGATCATGGAGCTGATCGACACCAGCATCGTCAACGTGGCGATCCCCCACATGATGGGGAACCTGGGCGCCACGCTCGACCAGATCGCCTGGGTCTCGACCGGCTACATCGTCGCCAACGTCATCGTGCTGCCGATCACCGGCTGGCTGTCCTCGTTCTTCGGGCGCCGCCGCTACTTCGCCGGCTCGATCGCGCTGTTCACCATCGCCTCGTTCTTCTGCGGCAACTCCCACTCGCTCACCGAGCTGGTGACCTGGCGCATCATCCAGGGCCTGGGCGGCGGCGCGCTGCTCTCGACCGCGCAGGCGGTGCTCTACGAAGTGTTCCCGCCCAGCGAGTACGGCACCGCGATGGCGATCTTCGGCGTCGGCGTCATGGTCGGCCCCACGCTCGGGCCCACCCTCGGCGGCTACATCACCGACGTGTTCTCGTGGCCGTGGATCTTCTACATCAACATCCCCTTCGGCATCGTCGCGCTGCTGCTGACCCTGACCTACCTGCGCGACTCGCGCTACGCGCAGCGCGTCAGCCGGGTGGACTGGATCGGCTTGGGGCTGCTCGCGGTCGGCGTCGGCACGCTGCAGACCATGCTCGAGCGCGGCGAGCGCCTCGACTGGTTCAGCTCGCCCGAGATCGTCACCTACGCCGTGGTCAGCGCGCTCTCGCTCGCGGTGTTCGTATGGCACGAGCTGTCCACCGACCAGCCGGTGGTGGACCTGCGCATCCTGAAGAGCCGCCAGCTCGCGGCCGGCGTGGGCTTCGGCGGCATGCTCGGCATCTGTCTCTACGCCACCATCTTCGTGCTGCCGGTCTACCTGCAGCAGCTC
>WNFL01421124.1_pt3 | contig 10906 bp, 9 predicted proteins | sample 5400361 | NCBI WGS metagenome assembly WNFL01 (sample SAMN13153351, study PRJNA577476) | soil metagenome | isolation source: 40 cm soil on Douglas fir-dominated hillslope | place: USA:California | collected 2013-09-17 | reverse complement strand
GCGCGCTACGAGCAGCTGTACGGGAGCGGTTCGTCCTACGGCGAGGCGCGGCTGGAGATCGTGACGCTGCGCCTGCGCGCGACCGCCGCGACGCCCCGGCCGAGGCTCACGAGGGCGAAAAAGCTCTCGGCGAAAATCGATTCGAGAGCAAGCTGCGGCAAACGAAGCATCTACTGGGCCGACCTGAAAAAGCCGGTGGCGACGCCGATTCTCGACGGAGCCTTCCTCGTTCCGGGGAACGCGGTCAAAGGCCCGGCCGTCATCGAGACGACCGACACCACCGTCGTCGTGCATCCGGGACGTTCGCTCAAGGTGGACGCGTACGGCAACTTCGAAATCAATTTCGGGAAACAGGCATGAAAGTAAGCGAGATGAAAGACACCGTCTTCGACGGCAGGAACATGGGCTAAAAAAGCGCGAAGAACATCGACCCGATCACCTACGAGGTGATCCGCCACAGCCTGTGGCACGTCAACGAGGAGCACGGCGCCACGATCCAGCGCCTGTCCGGCTCGCCCGTGGCGATGTACGCGCTCGATCTCAATCCTTCCATCCTCACCGAGGACGGAGAGTTCGTGTACTTCGGGCCTTACATGCAGTACATGTCCGGCGTCACCGACACGCAGGTGAAGTGGGTGCTCGAATACCGCAGCGATAATCCGGGCATCCGCGAGGGCGACATGTTCCTCGCCAACGACCCCTGGGTGGGCGCGGCGCACCAGCAGGACGTGATGCTGATCTGCCCGGTGTTCTGGAAGGGGGAGCTCTTCTGCTGGGTGACCAATTGCCTGCACCAGTACGACCTCGGCGGCATCACGCCGTCTTCGTTCTGCGGCTCGGCGGAGAACGCCTTCGAGGAAGGCATCTGCATCCCGCCGGTGAAGATCGTCGAGGGGAACGAGATCCGCCGCGACATCGAGGAGCTGTACCTGCGCTCCTCGCGCAAGCCCGAGGCGGTGGCGCTCGATTTCCGGGCCCAGCTCGCCGGCAACATCACCGCGCGCGACCGCGTGCTCGCGCTCATCGGGCGCTACGGGTCCGAGGTCGTGAAGGGTGTCATGCGCAAGATCCTGGACAACGGCGAGCGCGCCTTTCTCGGCAAGCTCAAGCGCCTGCCGGACGGCGTGTGGCGCGAGCGCAGCTACGTCGAATGCTGCCGCCCCGGCGACCGGCGCACGCACCAGGTGATGCTGACGCTGCGCAAGAAAGGCACGAAGCTCGTTTTCGAGAACGAAGGCACGGCGCCGCAGGACGGCGCGATGAATGCGACCTACTCCGGCTGGCGCGGCGCGATCATGGTGGCGTTCAACCAGCTCCTTTGCTGGGACCAGTATTTCTCGATCGGCGGGGCGCTGCGCCACGTCGAGTTCGATCCTACCCCGGGGACTTTCAACTGCGCCAATTTCCCGGCATCGGTCTCGACCGCGCCGATCCAGGCCATGGAGATTTCGCTCTACCCCGCGTACAACGTGCTCTCGAAGATGATCCACGCGGATCCCGAGATGCGAAAGGACATCATGTGCATCGGCGGCACCAGCCAGTGGCCGGCCACCATATTCCGCGGCACCGACCAATGGGGCGAGCGCTACGGTTACATCCTCGTCGATCCCATCGGCGGGGCGATCGGCGCCTTTGCAACCGGAGACGGCATTTCCACCGGCGGCCAGTCGCGCACGCCCATCTGCAAGCTGCCCAACGTCGAGCATACCGAGCAGACTTTTCCGCTCCTGTTCCTGTACCGCAAGGAAGTGATCGATTCGGGAGGCGCCGGGAAATTCCGCGGCGGGCTCTCGGCGGAGTCGTGCTTCATCCCGCATCGCACCGACGCGATCACGCAGGACACGCTCTCCTCGGGCAACGCGATCCCCACTTCGCCCGGCATGATGGCGGGCTACCCCGGCTCGGTGAACGTGTACAAGTTCAAGCGGGCGACCGATATTTTCGAACGCCTGGAGCAAAGCCGGATTCCCGGCGACATCGCGGAGCTGAAGGGCGAGGAGGTGACGCTTGCGCTCCGCGAGGAAAACTTCCTCCAGAAGCCCGACGACGTCTACGCCGTGATCTGGTCCGCGGCGGGGGGCTTCGGCGATCCGCTCGAGCGCGATCCGGAAAAAGTGCGCGATGACGTGATCGAGCAGCGCTCCGTGTCGGCCGAGGCGGCGCGCGAAATCTACGGCGTGGTCATCACCCCCGGCGGGGGTGTCGATGCGGCGGCGACGAAGAAGCTGCGCGCCGAGCGGCGCGAGGCGAACCGCCGGAAAGACGGCGCCGTGGAAAAACTCGCAGGCGAAGTCGTAGCGCGTGTCACCGACAATCTCGACGTGCGCCGCAACGGTAGCGGCCTGCGCACGGCTTGCGCGAAGTGCGCCGCCGACCTGGGGCCCGTGCGCGACAACTACAAGGACCACTGCGTGCGGCGCGAATCGGACGTGAGCTCAGCGAACCCCAACATCGGCGACTACCGCCGCTACATAGACGACCGGCCGGTGTTCCGGCAGTTCACCTGCCCCGGGTGCGGCGCGCTCATCGAGAACGAGATCGCGCGCGCCGACGACCCGGTGCTGCGCGACATCGAGCTCGATATTCGCTGAAGGCCCGCGATTCTTCGTTGACACGGCGAGGCGCGGTTGATAGATTGCGCCGCACTGCCGCTCAGGACCGAAGTTCCATATAAAGGAACGCGCGGCAGAAGCCGCCGACGCGAGGGAGAGCGTCCGGTCGGCGGCGCATCACGAGGAGGAAATCGATGCAGGCGGGTCATCCCGCGATGACGGCTGCGGCCCCGTTCACGCTGCGGCGCTCGTTCGACTGGAAATGGGTCGTGATCTGGCTCTGCGTGGCCTTCACGGTCTACATCGCCGTGGTTCCGCTCGCGTTCCTCCTCTGGCAGAGCTTCTTCACGCCGCAGACTGCGGCGAAGGCCGCCGTGCTCACGCTGGACAACTACACCTCGGCCTACGGCTCGAGCGAAACTCTTCGGCTCTTCTGGAACTCGCTCAAGTTCGCTTTCGGCGCCTCGCTGTTCGCCTTCCTTCTCGGGACGGCGCTCGCGTGGATGAACGAGCGCACCAACACGCCCTTCAAGACGCTCTTCTTCGCCTTGTCGATCATCCCGCTCATCATCCCGGGGATCCTCTTCACGGTCGCGTGGATCCTGCTCGGCAGCCCCAAGATCGGGATCCTCAACCTCGCCCTGCAGAACTGGTTCGGGCTGGAAAAGCCCCTGTTCAACGTCTATTCGCTGTTGGGGATGATCTGGGTCGACGGCCTGCACTACTCTCCGATGGCGTTTCTCCTGATGACCGCCGCCTTCCGCGCGATGGATCCCTCGCTCGAGGAGTCGGCCACCATGAGCGGGGCGAACATCTTCCAGGTCGCATACCGGGTGACCTTGAAGCTCACCTGGCCGGCGATCCTCGCGACTCTGCTGATGCTCTTCGTGCGCGCGATCGAGTCCTTCGAGGTGCCCGCGCTCCTCGGGCTGCCGGTCGGAATCCACGTGTTTACCTCGGCGATCTACCAGGCGGTGCATCGCTATCCGAGCCAGATCGGGCTCGCCTCCGCCTACGCGATGACGCTGCTCGTGATGACGACCATCGGCGTGTACTTCGTTTCGCGGCTGTCCAGCCGCGGGAGCAAGTACGCGACCATGACCGGCAAGGGCTTCAGGCCGCGGAGAATCGACCTCGGGCCCTGGCGCTGGTTCGCCGCCGCGATCTTCATCGTGTACTTCCTCCTGATCGTGGTGCTGCCCTTCGCGGTGCTGCTGTGGTCCTCGTTCCAGAGGTTTTACTCGGTGCCCTCCTGGCAGGCGCTGCACAACCTCACCCTCGACCCCTACCGCTTCATCTTCACCTACCCGAACCTCGCGCGCTCGGTGTGGAACACGCTGATCCTCTCATTCGGCAGCGCGACGGTGATCATGCTCGTGACTTCCGTCATCTGCTGGATCGTCGTCAAGACCAAGCTCCCCGGACGCTGGCTCCTCGACAACGTCGCCTCGCTGCCGATGGTTTTTCCGGGCCTCGTGCTCGGCCTTTCGATCATGATCTTCTACCTGAATTTCGATATCGGCATCTACGGCACGATCTGGATCATGTTCATCGCCTATATCACCCGTTTCATGCCCTACGGCTTGCGCTACAACACGACCTCGATGCTGCAGATCCACAAGGAACTCGAGGAGTCGGCGGCGATGAGCGGCGCCTCCTGGGGCACCACGTTTCGCCGCGTCATCCTGCCGCTCCTGAAGCCCGGGCTGGTCGCGGGCTGGATCTACGTGATGATCGTCTCGATCCGCGAGCTCTCCAGCTCGATCCTGCTCTACAGCCCGGGCACCGAAGTCCTGTCGATCACCATCTGGGAATTGTGGGAGAACGGCCAGTACGTGGAGCTGTCGGCGCTGGGAGTGCTGTTCATCCTGGCGCTCTTCGTCCTGGTGATGCTCGCCCAATGGCTGGGCAAGAGATTCGGAGTCAAGGAGTGATCCGGAGAACCGCGTGCTGAAAGTCGAAGGGCTTTACACCGAATACCCCAACGAACGCGGCGAGATCGTGCGCGCCGCGCAGGACGTGACGTTCGACGTGCCGGAGGGAAAACTGTTCACGCTACTGGGGCCCAGCGGCTGCGGCAAGACCACGACGCTGCGCTCGATCGCGGGCCTGGAGCGGCCGCGCGCGGGCGAGATCAGCGTCGGCGACCGCGTGGTGTATTCGTCGGCCCGGAACGTCTTCGTCGCGCCCAACCGGCGCGGCTTCGGCATGGTGTTCCAGTCCTACGCCATCTGGCCGCACATGGACGTCTTCCAGAACGCGGCCTTCCCGCTCGAAGTGGGCGAGCGCAGGCTTTCGAGGAAGGAGATCCGCGACAAAGTCGAGCGCGTCCTCAAGGCGGTGCAGCTCGATGAGCTTGCCGACCGCGAGGCGACCAAGCTCTCCGGCGGACAGCAGCAGCGCCTCGCGCTCGCGCGGGCGCTCGTCATGGAGCCGCAGCTGCTGCTCCTCGACGAGCCGCTCTCCAACCTCGATGCGAAGCTGCGCGAGCTCATGCGCTTCGAGCTGAAACGCCTGCAGCGCGAGCTGCGGATCACCACGGTCTACGTGACCCACGACCAGAGCGAGGCGCTCGCGCTGTCGCACTCGATCGCGGTGATGAACGAGGGTCATATCCAGCAGATCGGCACGCCGCGCGAGATCTACGAGCGGCCGCGCAGCCAGTTCGTCGCCGACTTCGTCGGAACGACGAATTTTCTCGACGGCACGGTTCTCGGCCGCGGCGCCGAGCCCGGGCATTTCCGCGTGCGCACCGAGTTCGGCGAGGTCGAAGTCCTGTCGGACGACGATTTGCGCGGCAACGACCGCGTTGTCCTCTCGGTGCGCCCGGAGGACGTCGAGCTCGCCGAAGAGCGCCCTCAAGGGAGCAACGTCTGGGAGGCGCGGGTCGACCAGAAGGTGTTTCTCGGTGAGTTCATCGACTTCCAGGTGAAGCTCGGCGGCCGCGTCCTGCTATCGCGAGCTCATCCTTCCCTCAGAACCCCCACCGGAGACGCCCTCTACGTGAAACTTCATCCAGAAAAATGCGTGGCCTTCAAAGCCGCCTGAAACCGTGCCCAAACCGATAAGGAACAAGAGTTCGACGACAGCGGCAAAGGAGCGCTGGGCCTCCGACGTGATCGTCGACCTGCTGCACGCCTACAAGCTCCCGCACGCGGCGATCAATCCGGGCGCGAGCTACCGCGGGCTGCACGACTCGATCGTGAACTACGGGCAGAACCGCCCGACCATGATGCTGTGCCAGCACGAGGAGACGGCGGTGCAGATCGCGCACGGCTACGCCAAGGCTGCTGGCCGCCCTATGGTCGCGATCCTGCACAACCTCGTGGGCCTCCTGCACGCCAACATGGCCATCTACTATGCGTACATCGACCGGGCGCCGATCTTCATCATCGGCGCGACGGGTCCCATGGACGAGACCAAGCGCCGCCCGCGCATCGACTGGATCCACACGGCCCAGAACCAGGGCGAGGCGGTGCGCGCCTACACCAAGTGGGACTACCAGCCACACGCGATCGATGGAGCGCCCGAGGCCTTCGCGCGCGCCTACGCTGTGATGATGACCGAGCCGCAGGGTCCGATCTACATGTGCTACGACGCGTGGCTGCAGGAGCAGAAGCTCGACCACGAGGTTCCGCTGCCGCCGCAGCAGGCGGCCAGAGTGCCCAGCCGCCTCGCGCCGGAGCCGAAAGCGCTTGCCGATGCGGCCGATCTCATCGCGGCGGCGAAGAAGCCCGTGATCATCGCGGAGTATGTCGGCCGGGAGCCCGGAGGCTTTCCTGCGCTCGTCGAGCTTGCCGAGACGGGCGGAATCCCTGTATACGACGTCGACAGCCGTCTCAACTTCCCGACGCGCCATCCGCTCAACATGAGCATGGCGAAGGACGTGTTCCGCGACGCCGACCTGATCGTCTGCCTCGATACGCGAGACTGGGAGCGGCCGACGACCGAACTCGTGAGCGCCACGCGAAAGCGCACATCGATCGTGCCCGACGGGGCGAAGTGGATCGACATCGGCTTCGGCGACCTCGAGCTCTCCAGCTGGGCGCTCGACTACCAGCGCCTGCATCACGCCGACGTGCGCATCCTCGCCGATACCTCGCTCGCCATTCCGATGTTGAGCGCGCTCCTCAGGGATCGTTCGAAGAGCGACTCCAAGTTCAAGGGGCGGGCTCAGGCGCGCGCGGCCGAGACGGCCAGGGAAAGCCAGGCCAAGCGCGAGCGCTGGGCGAAAGAGGCGCGCGAGGACTGGGACGCGAGCCCGATCATGCTGCCGCGGCTCGCCACCGAGGTGTGGGAAGCGATCAAGGACGAGGACTGGGTGCTCACCGCCAACACCCTCGAAGAATGGACGCGCAAGCTCTGGGATTTCGATCGTCCCTACCGGCACCCGGGACGGTCGCTCGGCACGGCGACCCAGTTCGGCATTTCTCTCGGCGTCGCGCTCGCGCACCGGGAGAACAAGCGCCTGGTGGTGGACCTGCAGCCCGACGGCGATCTCATGTTCGACGCGGGCGCGATGTGGGTCGCGGCGAAGCACAGGATCCCGCTCCTCGTCGTCATGTACAACAACCGCGCCTACTACAACGACTGGGAGCACCAGATCCGGATGGCCAAGCTGCGCGGCACGCCGGTAGCGCGCGCGCACATCGGCATGGACATGGACGATCCCGCGCCCGACTTCGCGACGATGGCGCGCTCGATGGGCTGGTACGCCGAAGGCCCGATCGAGGATCCGAACGAAGTCGCCGCGGCGCTCAAGCGCGCGATCGCGAAGGTCAAGGCGGGGACGCCGGCACTTCTTGACACCATCACGCAGAAGCGCTGAAAACCGGAGGGGAGAATGACGAAGACCGCAGTTCCGAGCGAACTGAGAAGCGTCGGCGTCGTCGGCGCAGGGCGCATGGGCACGCCCATCATCGGGCATCTGGTTCGCAAGGGATTTGCGACCCAGGCCTGCGACCTGGACCCAGCCAGGGCAGGTGCGGTGAAGAAGCTCGGTGCCCAATGGGCCGCGGGCCCGGAATCTCTCGCCGCCGGGAGCGACGCGATTCTCGTCTGCGTCGGCGCAAGGCGAGGCCGGGCACGATCGTCGCGATCCTGAGCACGATTCATCCCAAAACCGTGCAGACTCTGGCCGCGGAATGTGAAGGCGCCGGCCTGCACGTCGTCGATTCGACCGTGTGCCGCGGCGGCGAAGCCGCGGACAGCGGCACGCTGCTTTCTTTCGTGGGCGGCAGCGCGGAGCTCGTCGCGCGTCTGACCCCGGTGCTCCGCGCCTATTCGTCCGACGTGGTGCACACCGGCGGCGTCGGCACCGCTCAGGTCGCCAAGGCCGTCAACAATCTGATCCTGTGGGCCTGCCTGGTCGCCGACCACGAGGGGCTCGCGCTCGCGCGGCACTACGGCGCCGACGTCGAGGTCTTGCGCCGTGCGCTCCTCAGGTCGAGTTGCGCCAACGGACCCCTCGAGAAGTGGGGCAGCCAGACCATGGCCTGGGCCGAGGACGACATGGCGATCGTCGCCGAGATGGCGGCCGAGGCGGGGATCGCGCTGCCGCAAGCCAGCGTCAACCGCGAGATTTGCCGGGCGCTGAAGCCGCGGCGCTATAAGCTGGAGGCGTACGGGCGCTGATCGCCCGCCTGCGCCGCCCAGCTTGCATTCCGTTGACAGCGCCGCGGTCGGAGGGTAAGTTGCAACGCAGATGTTCCGTATCACCGATTATTGTTCCGCATGAAGGAACATCGGGGGCGGAGGGCGAAACCGGACGAGAAATGTCCGGGCGCACTCTGAAAAATCATCAGGCGAAGGAGGAAACGATGAGTCTGAACAGAAAGGCGATGGTCTTGGCTGTCGGCGCGGCGCTTGCGGCGCCGTCTGCCTACTCGCAACAAGCGAGCGACAAATGGGAGATCTACGGCAAGTTCTATCCCGAAATGACCCACGACGGCAGCAGCGGGGCCACGGCAGCGGGCGCGGGCGGGTCTACGCTCTCGATTTCGCCGACCGGAGTCAACGGCCTCGTGCACAGGTGGGAAATGCAGATCAGCAACACCTATCTCGGCTTCCGCGGGAGCAGGAACCTCGGCGGCGGGTTGAGGGCGATCGGCCAGCTGGAGCAGACCGTCAATATCGACGAGGGAAATGCAAGCGGCAATGCGACTTCCACGACTTCCTTTGCCAACCGCGACTCGTTTGCCGGCCTGGAAACCGGCTGGGGCACGGTGAGGCTGGGCAACATGGACACCCCGTTCAAGAAGTACGGCGACACGCTGGGCTTTCTCGGCGTCTCGAGCGGCAACTTCGTGACGGCGAACAACGTGTCGCGCAAGATTGGCGTCGGCACCAGCTCGGCCTCGAGCTTCAACTTGCGGCGCGCGAACTCGATCGACTATGCCTCGCCGACGATCCCCGGAGGAGTGCAGGTCGCGCTGCAGTACTCGATCGGAAGTCCCACCGAGACCGGCATCGTTCCGACGGGCCGCTTTCCGAGAGTGGTCTCGCTGGGGGTCAAGTGGGAGCAAGGCCCGTTGTACCTCGCCGCAGCCGGCGAAATGCACTACGACCTGTTCGGCGGCTCGAACGCCGTAAACATAGCCGGAGCCGGAGTCACCGCGACTCGGAACGACAACAATCCGGACGCCCACTCCAAGGACGGGGCGGTTCAATTGACGGCGGTATTCAAGATCGGCGACCACTCGATCGAGGCGGATGTGAACACGAAGCAATACAGGGAAAGCGGCGGTGCCGCCGCCACCAGCTTCCAGCAATACAAGAACACCGCGGCTGTGTTGATCTGGGAGGCACGCTGGACCAGCCAGTGGCGCACGGCCCTCAGTTACGTCAGGGCGACCGCAGGCAGCTGCTCGTTGGTCAACCAGGACTGCAGCACCAGCGGGCTCCAAGGCAGCCTGATCGCGGCCGGACTCACCTATTCCTTCGATCCGAGCACTTACCTGTTCGGGCTCGCCTCCCGGCTCACGAATGGTACCTCGGCGCGTTTCAACGACTCGCCTCAAACGCCGAACCCCGGCGAAGACATCAATCAAGTCGCGGTGGGCATCGCGTACAGCTTTTAAAGGCGGCGCGTCGAGACACCTTCGGGTGTTGAGGCGGCAGGACCCGGGCGGGCGCCAAGGCGTCCGCCCGAATTTTTCATAGGAAGGTCCCAAGAGGCCTTCCGGCAGAGGAGAGACGAGGCATGCGCGGTGGAGTCGATTCCCGCCGCAGGCGGATCCTTGTGGGCGCGATCGGAACGGCCCTTCTTCCCGGTTTCGCATTCGCTCAAAGCGGGCGGGATGCGGGGAAGAACCGGGAGATCTACCTGTATCGGGGCGCCGATCGCGAGAAAAGGATCCTCGAGGGTGCGAGGAGAGAACGCGAGGTCGTCGTCTACACTTCCCTGAACCTCAAGGACTCGGTGCCGATCGTCGAGGTCTTCGAGAGGAAATACGGCGTGAAGGTCCAGCTCTGGCGCTCGAGCTCGGAGAAGGTCCTGCAGCGCGCCATCGCCGAAGCGCGCGCCGGGCGCTTCGCCTGCGACATTCTGGAGACCAACGGCCCGGAGATGGAAGCGATGCACCGCGAGCAGCTGCTCGAGGAGTTCTTCAGCCCGCACTTCAAGGACCTGCCCCCGGCCGCCTTTCCCAGGCACCGGCACTACGTTGCCGACCGCTTCAACTTCTTCACCATCGCCTACAACACCGATCTCGTCAAGGCGAACGAGGTGCCCGATACCTACGAAGACCTGCTTCACCCGCGCTTCGCGGGGAAGGTCGGGATCGAAGCGAGCGACGTCGACTGGTTCGGCGCCATGGTCAAGGCGATGGGCGAGGAGAAGGGCCTCGCATTCTTCAGGAAACTCGCCGCGGCGAGGCCCGAAATACGCAGCGGCCACACGCTGATGGCCGAGCTCGTCGCCTCGGGCGAGATCCCGCTCGCCGCCACCATCTACAATCACAACGCCGAGCGGCTGGTGGTAAAAGGTGCTCCCATCCGCTGGAAGGCGCTCAAGCCCACGTTCGGGCGCCCGAACGCGATCGGCCTGGCGCGCCGCGCCCCGCACCCCTACGCGGCGCTGCTCTTTTCCGACTTCATGCTCTCCCTCGAAGGTCAGACGATCCTGAAGGAGCGCAACCGCGTGCCCTCGAGCCGCGCGGTGGACACGCACCTCAACAAGTTCCCTTTCGAGATGATCGACCCGGTGATCACCCTCGACGAGGCCGACCGCTGGGAGAAACTTTGGTCGGATCTCTTCCTCAAAGGCCAGAAGATCCAGAAGGAAGCCGAATGAAGATGCCTGGATTCAGTCTTCTCGCGAGCCTGCTCGCTGCGGGCGCGGTTCTTTCCGCGCC
>WNFL01258267.1_pt1 | contig 10906 bp, 11 predicted proteins | sample 5400361 | NCBI WGS metagenome assembly WNFL01 (sample SAMN13153351, study PRJNA577476) | soil metagenome | isolation source: 40 cm soil on Douglas fir-dominated hillslope | place: USA:California | collected 2013-09-17 | reverse complement strand
GAGAATGAGAGACGTACCACAGGAGTTGTACGAAGCCATTTCGACAAAGATGGAGAGTGGTTGTCAATCCGAATGATGTTCGACGGCCATTTATGGAGGTGCCCGGTTCCAGTTTGGCATGCTCCTAACATGTACCTTCTCTTCTCTGTCAACGCGCGAGGCTCCGGCGCTTCCGAGGTGAGGATTGCACAGTGCCGGTGATGGGGCCTTGCAGCTCTGATATGAGTGGTAACATAGTCGACATGCAGGTGAGTCAGGCGCCGTCCACTCATTCGACGGTCGTCAACCCTCGCCTTTTGACAGTTGTGTTCGGACACGTACTCAGCGTCTCTCAGAACTCAGGTGTGTTGAGAGGAGAACGCTGTTAAGGGGGACACGATGCTTCTTGACACAGAGAGGATGACTCGAAGACGGATTCGCAAGAGCATCATCGTCGTTTAGAGTTGCGTAACGTCGGCTGCGGCCATCTGCATCCTGACAAGACTAACAGGGAGATCTCCTTCCATCATTGCTCGTTCGGTATCCGCGAAGTGCCTGACTATTGTGAAGAGTGTGTGATCGGTAACATTATTCAGCCAATTGAAGCCGTTTCGTAAATATCATTCTTATCCGTCCCCTCAGCACCGCCATGACATGTCCTCTATACGACGAACGCAAGTTGGCGCGCTAGAAGTATGGTAAATAAATGAGCGAAACGAAATGTTAATTTGTGGTTGTTGCCCATTCTCTCTAATCGCGATACAAAACCTCGGTACTGCATTTTCCTTACGAAAGGCTCCTTTGCTGTTGCAACTAGCAGAACTGCTTCGCAAACTCATGGGCGAAAGAACGGGGGGACGCTAACGACGAAGCCAACAAGAATCACTTGTGTACAGCCAGAAGTGAACCGTTATATTATGGAGAGGAATCACGAAGAGAAAGGGGTCTCCCCAGACCAAGGGCAACCTGAAACTTGAGGGAGTGTGTACTCGAGAGTAAGGGAAACGCGTTGGGGTATTGGATATACATATCGAAGGAATTACAGAGGAATGCGTCTCAGTGATTTCACGCCTGGCGGTTTAAGAGAGGATTCTGGATTTGGAGGGTTGGAACAGAAGACATCGGAGGAGATGAGGCATACGTACGAACTACGAAGAGATAAAGGAGGTTGGGTGGATTTGCGAGACTAGGGGAACCAGGCGACATTTCGTTGGTGGGTATGAACCCAAATGAAAAGGAAATATGAAACCGTCATCACTTGGAGCGAAGGTTCACCTTAGTGACTTCCCCACCAGAAGTTGGCTGCCTGGCAAGTGAAAACTTGTCGCCATGATTTCCAGTTCCCAGAATACAAATATATCACCAATTGTCCAGATCGCGTCCACTTAGACTCCGTTAACCAAGAAGGCGGAGTAAGGAGTGACAGTGCAGTGTATGTTTGGTCAGATCCATTTGGGCCAATCGAAACTGGGATGCGCGTTCTTTCCGGATGAAACCATGTCTAGTTCAAATCTCCCTAGCTCCTGGGCTCCTCTTCGAATGCATGTACGGGTTCGCAGGTAGCTGTGGTCCCACTCGGATCTATGAGTCGGGCAGGTTGCAGGTCTAGTCCTCCAAGTATAAATTTACGCAACCCATCCGTGTGCATGTCATCCACTTATAGGTTCAATAATCTATGTCTTGATCGGGGCAAGGTGTGAGAAATCATGAAGCATTGAACGTATCATCAAAAAGCGACGCTCTGGTTAGGAGACCCACCATTGATGGCCAACCAGAGCTTTACAAATTTTGAATGTAAAGAGAAAGCCTCATAACAGATGGCGAACAACGCTTGGATGCTCGCCTGCGCGCCCCACTCAAGGGAGAAGGAGGACACTTCGTGCTCCATTGGATGCAGTCATCTACAGCAAATCCTATGTTTGCGCGATAGCGAGCGGAGTTGTTGGCGTGGTGCAAGGTATGGACAAACAAACAAACTTTGCCACCAACCACGACCAATGTGCGGCCGTTTTGCCCTCGGACGGGACAGAGACGCCGTCCTGGAAGAAGCAATTCACGCTTTCCAACAGGGGATGAACGGACCTCGTCATAACCGTCGCCATCACAATAACAATCAAGAGGAACCACGCGACGAAAATGACCACGCGGACGAAGAGGACGAGAACTGGGATGACGACGCGCCGGTCGAGTGGGTTGATAGAGACGACTTCCACCCGCGGTATAATATCGCGCCGAAGACACGCGTGCCAGTTTTGAGGGTTGAAGTTCGCCAATCCTCGGCAAACCAACCAGTGGGCAAGAAGCGGCGGTTGTTGCAAACGATGGTACAGTTCGGCCCTTGCTAAGGTCGCGTGAGTGAAACTGATAGACCATTTAGCGCTGGGGTCTCGTCCCGCACTGGAGCAAGGTCGACCTACCATCCCAAACTGCGAACACGATCAATGCACGTGCGGAGACTCTAACAGATGTTCACACTGGGATGTGGAACTCGGTTAAGGGAAGGAAACGATGCCTGGTGCCCTGTGATGGGTGTGTCGCCAGCTATTCGTCGCGTCATAGTGTTACTGAGGCGAGCTTTTGCTGTATTTCTGGCTTGTACAGATACTACGAGTGGATCACGAAGGGAAAAGACAAGCTCCCTCACTTCATTCGACGACATGAATCAAAACGGCCTCTTTGGCTCGGGGGGTTGTGGGATTGTGTGACACTTGAAGGTATGTCTTCACGGGGTACCGAGGCTGCATCTTATTGTTGTGGACATGAACAGGAGAGACGCAGCCTTTGTACACTTTCGCTATTGTGACTTGTCCCTCACGACGGGATATGGAATGGCTGCATGACCGCATGCCGCTGATCTTTGAAGAAGGTGCGTTTTAGTGTGTGGTCTCAGATAAACCAATGGGACCAACGTTCCGATGTAGGCGATCCAAAGATGAAGCAATGGCTCGATCCCTCGAATGGCTGGACGAAGCAGGTCGAGGCCTTGTTGGAGCCATTCCACGACTCACTCACGATCTACCAAGGTAACTATCCTAGACCGCCTGCTTATGGTTACCATAACTTCAACAACCTCTGCAGTTCCGAAAGAGGTGGGTAAAGTGGGTACCGAGAGCCCAGCCTTCATCCAGCCGATAACTGAGCGAAAAGATGGAATTCGAGCCATGTTCGCAAAACAGCAGAAGGGATCACCTTCGCCCGCCAAACCGTCTGCACCGACCTCGGAGCAGGCACAACCCGAGACTCAACCTCAGTCTGAATCTCAGTCCTCTGGGAAGTCGCAAGTCTCATCTGAATTCCCCACCACGCCCGTAGGCAAACGTAAAGCTTCGGCGCTGGAAGATTCCGGGGTAAAGACGCCGCAAGGGAGCCCAACGAAGAAGCCCCGACTGGGTAGTGCATCCCCGAGGAAAGGAGGACAATCACCCACTGTGAGTATACATCTTTCCCACGCAACCTTGAAATTTGTCACCAACAGTTGCCAGAAACAAAAGGGTGGACAAACATCGAGCATAACCGATTTCTTCACGAGGAAAGCACTTTCATAGTTGCCCGGCACCCATTCGTCTGCGAGATTCTATTCATGTGCCTTGTTCCGTTCGCATCTCAGTCTCGCGTCGTCTTCGAATGTAGCCCTAATCCTCCATTCGCAATGTACCATATTTCGCAACTCCCAAACCTCCTATAGGCTGAGGATCCCCGCCGAGGAAGGGCTCGTATCGGAGAAAGCCGGATGCTCTTGGTCTCCACTGCTGCCCACCAACCGACTGACCGAACCCGTTCCTGCGCCAGCTAGATATTTGACCGTATGCGACAATGAGTAGCGTGGAATTGTATGTGTCAGCGATCCAGGAGTTTCTCCAGACGACGACAGAGTCGCCATGCTCAGCCATCGGCCAGGCCTTTGAGCGGCTCGTACCCCTGGAGCTTCGTTTCCAGGTTGCGTTACACACCCTTTGGCCCACTATGCAGAATGGGAAGAGACTGGTGAGTTGGCGACAGATACCGCGCGCCTAGGCTGAGAGCGACAGTGGGCGGGTTTCTGGACAGGGTGACCCCCTTCGTATATCTCTATCAGCGATGACCATTATAATGTATCGTGATAAGGCGAGGTCGTGATGATTATGCGTCCTAAATCGGGCGAGATCACTGCTTCTCGTGCACATTCGATGCCGTCTCGCCACCGTTTCCTAGTGGGGAGCCTTTCGGATTGCTATATGTAATCACCAAGGACGCTCTTGCAACCGGTTGCTTCTTGAAGTCATCCGTCGTTGTTGTTCTCGCCCAATTGCATAATGCTGACATCGAAGCTAGGACGAACGGATACAGGCCGCTTTTCTGCTCTATCAACTGTATGCATCCTATACAGTTGATATGAACCCCTTCAAGATCGCATTTGAAGAGGTCCTCCGCTCGGAGAAGGCGAAAGAACAAAACGACGAACCAGCCACCAATCCGATGGCGGGGACGCTCGAAGTCATTTTGAATGGCAAAGGTGCTCAGGTGAGATCACAGATGTTTCAATACGCACTGTACTCAACGCTATCCCCTCTCTAGCTATCCGCCTTTTCTCCGATAGTTCTTTCGTCAGGTCCTTCAAAGGAAACAGTCTCTCCCAGGTAGGCGAATATCGAGATTCACTCTCTCATTGGGTTTTCTCGTTCAAGGAGGTTCGTCTTACAAGCAGCCATGACAGGTCTATTACCTCAAGCACCTCTGGCAGTTCAGGTCCTACCGAGCCTACAGAGGACGTACAAGTGCACAACTTGCTTCAAGAGGCTCCTGAGCGAGTCTTGACAATACCTGAACAAAAGGTGTGCCACCACATAGTACGCGCCCTGGTCTTTGTATTAATCCGGCCGCAATCTTCAGTTCTTAGCACGCAAGTTACCCACATTCGAGTTCAGCGCGTCTATTTATGTGGATCTACCTTATATAATCGCCCAAAATCCCAACGTGGCGTTTTATATTCTCTCCCGGCTCATTGCGCGCTCCACACCCGAGGGGAAGAGCTTGTGCTTCGGTGCGATTGCCGGCCTGAGGCCGACGATGGCGAACTTTGATCTTGTTGCAAAATTGTTGCAGGATTACACGCGGCTATACGATGGTAGGGAGACTGTCGCTGGGGTGGTACGGGGTACGGCGCTGGGGAGATTTTTGGAGAGTTGTGAGGCGGAGATTGAACGCCAAGAGGCGCTGGGAGGACCTGATGGCGTTACTATAGACAGTCCCTGCGCCATTGCTGTACAACATGTGAGTTTGGTTGGTTGGGTGTTTTGCGTTTGCAGTTGGTTTTGCTGCTTGAGGCAGTTAAAAGACGAATCAAGGGTGGCCTGTGCCTGGTTTGATGGCCCAGAGCGGCGATGCCACCCGATTCCTCGGAGATCAGACTCGAGGCGTTCGTTTTGCTTCATGCTCGTCGCTTGATTGGATGACTTTCTGACAGTAATACTCCTGGCAGTTTTGTCGATTCTGCTCGTCGCTCGTTCGACTGGGGATTCTGGTACCGACGATGGATGCGGAAATCGCGCAAGTACTGCGGTTCTCTCTGCGGTATTCAAGGTACCGAGAGGCCAACGCACTGTATCGGACGATCACGGCCGTTCGAAATGACGGTGAGGGCGGGTAGACGGGACTCTGAGATGGAGTACAGTGATTCATTTGAGGGGAGTAGGGACCGAGGTTCTGGCGTCTACATGTATACTACAATGCACCCAGTACATTACTTGAAGGAGCGTGGATCGTTCTTGTTGTCGAAGCAAAATTCCGATTAAGTATCTGTGATCACAAACGTGGGAAGAGCACCACGCAGCAAAGTTGCAAAATATATTAGGATATCAACGTTGCCTTAGACACGGTTAGCAATCGCAATATGCAGTGCTTGTAACCCGTGATATAACAGCTCCGAGCTTGGACCCGCCCACATCGACAGTGACGCCAACGAGTGTTGCGGTTGACCCTCGAAGACGACGTGAACGATATAGACGACATCTCTAACGACCCAAACGCCCCTCGATGTCCTTCTACCAGTCGTCGCTGACACCGTCGCGACCGGCCCCCCCGCCACCAGGCGCCAGCCAGCGCGGAACCAACGGCTCAGCATATACAAATAACTCGATTTATGCATCTTCAGGCTCCTCTTTCGCCCCCTCGTTCCAACTCACCCCGCCTTCCCCAGCTGGCTCGTCATATAACCCTGCTTACTCTGGCATCGGCGGCAGCCCAAATCGCGGTTCGTCTGCTACAGGATACTCAGATGGCCAGGTTGTCCGCAATGGATACGTCTCCGTCAAGGAGGACGGTTTTGCCAGCCTCTTCTGGTCCAGGAAGTGGCTCGTACTCCGCGAGTCGACTCTTTCATTTCATAAGAACGAAGTACGTCGAATTCGTTACCCCTTTATTATAACATTGCTCTCTTTACTCAGGAGTAGGTATGCTGACTGTCTTGTGGTGATATTCTGCAGAACTCTCCTCAGTCAAGCGTGATTTATCTTGCAGATGTTACGCTCATTGACCGTGTCGAGCTTAAGCCGTACTGCCTTCTCGTTGAGACCAAGGACCGCCGGATGTGGTTGTCGCTCAAAAGCGACGAGGAGGTTTATGGCTGGAAGGACGATATCTATGCCCGGTCACCTCTGATGGGGTTCAGCAATCCCGTCAATTTCCAACACAAAATCCATGTCGGCTTCGATCCCACAACTGGAAACTTTACTGTGAGCGGAGTTCCTGGCTGCGCTAGCAACGGATCAGATGGGGTTCTTGCGAGGTTCGCTCCACCTGAAGCACCCCTTCGCAGGCTGCGGACTTGAGAGCCCTCCGGCCATCGGCCAGCCACCTTTTATGGGTTGTGGTGACTTCTACCCTCCAGCCCGTTGTGGGGACTCGGCAGTCTCCGGGCTCTTGGCCCCGAGTACATCGCAGCCCTACCCAACGCTTTATCTCAGCTGGTTAGAACTGGCAGTTCTTCCGATCCTCATCACTGAAATCATGGGCATTTACTGATATTTCCCTTGTGCTCAGGGTTTACCCGATTCATGGACCCGTCTACTTAGCTCTTCCGCCATTACTCGCGAAGACTACCAAAGGAATCCTCAGGCTGTCATTGAGGCGCTTGGCTTCTACACGGAGCATCAAAAGCAAGCGTTCGAGGAGCAGGGTATGACAGCTGCCCCGATGAGCTTAAGCGCAAGCAATGTCCGTCCAACGTACAGTCCCGATGTGATTACAACCGCTCCTCCACGATTCGGCGCCGGGACCGGATTTGCTGGGGCTTCGGGTGGCAGGGACTCGCCTTCCATGTCTCAAACATCCCCGGTATCACGCGAGCTCGACGGGACACTACCTGGACGACCGTCTCTCTCTCGAATCGACTCTGCCCCCCCCGGTTTGGATTCCGGGCCTGGTGTACGGGGTTACGGCAGCTCACGGTCAACCGATTATTCCAACGGCGCAGGGTCCACTCGTGGACCTCCTGGCTTACAGGCCTCAAGACCCGCACCTCCTCGTCCTGCGGCATCTGGCACGTCGCAGAAACCGAAGCAACCAGCCAGCAGTGCAGCACTTGCTGATCGCGCTCGTCAGCAACAGGAGAGGCAGACACGATCCGACGATGAAACACGGCCTAATCAACGAACTCTTCGTGGAGAGAAGGACGAACGTCCTTTGGATGGTGCAGCACAGGTATCGCCGATACGAAACGAGCCGGGGGCGAAGCAACAACAAGCTACGGCTCAGCAACGTGAACGTGAAGAGCGTGTGCGACAGCGCGAACTAGAGAAGGCGCGCGAGCGTGAAAAGGAACGTGTAGAAAGGGATATGGAGCAGCGCGAACGCGAGAAAGAAATCCGCGAGCAATATCAACGCCCAGTACTGCAAACACCCGCCAAGAGTATGACCGCGAACTTGACCCCTGCGACCGACCCAGCTCCCGGAGCGGCTGGCGCACTCTCTGGCCCGCCGCCTGTTAAACCTCTCCAGACAGCGAAGAAGCTCCCGCCTTTGGATGCAGGTGTGGCCGCGGCCGCAGCCGCGCTGGAGAAGCCCAAGACTGTTGAAAAGCGAATTTCGACCATGAGCGAAGCGCAGATTATGGACAAGCTCAGGAGCGTTGTTAGCCCCGATGACCCGAAGGCGCTTTACTCCACCATTAAGAAGGTTGGGCAAGGGTAAGCCAGGCTATTGAGTTTGCTCTCCTCAATGCAAGAGCCACTGACGCGTTTCGTGTTCGTAGTGCATCTGGACATGTGTATGTAGCCAAAACGCTTTCAAATGGCAAGAAAGTCGCCATCAAGCAGATGGACCTGTCTCACCAACCACGCAAGGAACTCATTGTCAACGAAATTCTCGTCATGAAGGAATCTCAACACCCTAATATCGTCAACTTCCTGGAGTCGTATCTGGTCAAGGGCAACGAACTCTGGGTCGTCATGGAGTACATGGAAGGTGGTGCACTTACAGATGTCATTGAGAACAATCAGCTCGAAGAAGATCAGATTGCTAGTATTTGTCTTGAGGTGAGTATTATACGTGCGGAACAGGAGGAGATTTTTTTTGACGGTAAATCGTTGGCAGACTTGCAAAGGTCTCGGACACCTTCATTCGCAGAGCATCATTCACCGTGATATCAAGAGTGACAACGTCCTTTTGGATGCAAGTGGACGAGTGAAGATCAGTAAGTTTATATACTAGTTACATATTGATGATGGGCCTGACCCTCGCTCCAGCCGATTTCGGTTTCTGCGCCAAGTTGACGGACCAGAAGTCGAAACGGGCAACGATGGTGGGTACGCCATACTGGATGGCACCGGAGGTGGTCAAGCAAAAAGAGTACGGTGCCAAGGTCGATATCTGGTCATTGGGTATAATGGCCATCGAGATGATTGAGAACGAGCCACCGTACCTCGACGAGGAACCTCTCAAGGCCCTCTACCTCATTGCCACCAATGGAACACCTACGCTCAAGAAACCCGAGGCACTCAGTCGGGAGCTCAAACACTTTTTATCGGTTTGCTTATGTGTGGATGTCAAGAGCCGGGCGAGTGCGGACGAGCTACTCGACGTGAGTCTACGCTATAGTTGTTGGTGATACTAGGCCTAACGATGTACTCCACAGCATGAATTCTTGCAGAAGGCATGCACACTCTCTGGGCTTGCTGCACTGCTACGAAAGGCGAAGCCAGCATCATAACTGCCCGATACGTCGACGCGGTGTACTTTTATAGAGTACTGCTTTGGTTTCGTCTTCTATCACATGCCCTTGACTGGTAGTCGTCTTTCATGAAGTGATTCCCTCCCTCCATTCCTCCTTGTCCAGTTTGCCCATGGATTGTATAGCGGGATATGCCACCTGAATTGATCCTCTTTATTATTTTTTCGCCATCATTGATTTGTGTTACGATACGACGATTCTGCGATTTCAGTTCAGTTCAAATGGAAGATATGATCGGGAATGATTACCATAGCAAGACAGAGTGGCGTCAGTTGATTTAGAACTCACTGTACTTAGAATTCTCAAATTTATGAGAGTTGGATCTGACCATATCTGACTTGCTCCCGGCCCCGGCGAGCCTCTGGCCTTTACTAATTGTAAGGTTTTTTGAAATAAGCACTCTAGTTCACTGAGTACCGATTTCGCAATAGCCTGTGACTTGTCGTCCGGAATTGCAACATTGTCTTCTCCGTGTATTTATTGCCGAATCAGCGCGCAAATTGAGTGGACGACTCATAAGAGGAATCTGCAATTCTCTCATCAGGTCCTTTGAAGCCCAAGGAGGAAGATAATACAGAAAAAGGAAAAAGAAATTGTTGACTAGAACCCAGAGAACCAGAAAAGAAAGCGAAGTATCATGTCCTTTGCTCCCACTAATTTCTCATCATCCTCCCCGAGGTTCTGGCTCCAGAGGAGCCCACATACGAAGTAGGCATACGCGATTCGAGAGCGACAGAGAGCTCGCCCATCTCACAAAAAAAGAAAATATGATGGGGTGACGTTGTAGCAACGATGTCTCACCCTCGCTGCGAAGGAACGGGATCTCAAAAATCAAGCCAGGCCGAGGGTCCGTCATATCCCCAAGGACTTCACACTTGGTGTAGATGATGAAACAAATCATCCTCGGTACCCAGATAAACTAATCGATCTCCTCTACCCTTCGAAGTGGTGAAAGAAGCCGCCGGTCAAACCAGCTAGCCTTGTATAGTAGCAGGGGGATTAAAGGATCAAAGGTAGGAGAGGTGAGAGATCTAATGCCTCAGGAGGTGGAGCAGTGCGTTTTTGGACCATGACCCGGTCGGGTTCTTGTCATCGGAACGAGATGAGGCCCAGTTCGTAGAACGAATATCGAAGCAGAGGAGGAAGCGAATATCTCCCACGAGCCTCCCGTTTAGCTATCGACTTCAATGGCGAAGAGTCCGCTGGCAGGATGGAGTTGCAAATCGCCTTCTCACTTATGGAAGCTAACTCACACACCGTTAGTGTATTTATATCTAATATGAATGCCTAAAGTGTGCCTACGAGCCTGTTTTCCCTCGAGTGGAGCGAGGGGCTGCTGCGAGAAGACAACAGAACACCATCAGGAATATGGTAATCATCGTTGTAGTAGCAAATGACACATTCTCCATATCGCATTAACCGGACAGCGCCCGCGCTCAATCGACTGGTAGTCCATGGTCCTCCCTATGGTCCGCGGATCGCTGGGACTGGATGACTTGTTACGCAAAGGCGCGTGAAATTCCCTATTCATCCTCCTCAGACATCACCGGGGTCCCCAGGCGGACGCACGCCAGAGGAACCAGGTCAAGAGGTGGGGTGCTTTGTGAACGGCGAGCGACGCCTAACGAAATCGCATGTCGTGGGTTTCCTCTTTCGTCAATCTCGCGTGGCTCCGTTGGCCAGAAGCGACTTGAACAAAACAAGGATCCGTCGGCTTGACGC
>WNFL01211200.1_pt2 | contig 10906 bp, 16 predicted proteins | sample 5400361 | NCBI WGS metagenome assembly WNFL01 (sample SAMN13153351, study PRJNA577476) | soil metagenome | isolation source: 40 cm soil on Douglas fir-dominated hillslope | place: USA:California | collected 2013-09-17 | reverse complement strand
TTCTCCCGCGAACTGGCAACAATTGAGACGCCTTCGCACGCCGGTATTAATGTGCCTTCTGTCCAACTCCTTGTGTACGTCCCCGCCATCCGCCCCCCTCTATCTATCTATGGCAACCCTCCCGCCGAACAAGAGATGACATTGGACTGGTCCCCCTTCTTGTGTCTGACCCCGATCGCACACTTTGTTTACCCTCCTATTAAACCTTCTTGGTACATAATCACCCTTTGTCCGTGCTTTGAGCCTGGTTGATTGGAGCCTGACGGTTTGTGGTTCCGTTATGGTATTCATATATCTTCCGCTTCCTTTGCATTTATTGTATCAGCCGTTCCATGTAGAGTACCTGTACCTTTTAATCATGCGATTATTGCGCCTTCGGCTTGCTCATTATATTGGTGGGTTAACCTGGTGGGATGATAAGTATTTTCTGCAGGGCTGTGGGTCCAAACGATGCAAACGATGCTTTACTGGCGCATTCAGGCTTCCGACGACTACTTATCGATCACGTATCGTGTATGCAGCGTTGCTTCAGAAAACGAGGTGGCCTACCCAGTCCCAGTGAGTGGTGGATCACCAACAGGAGTCACTTGACGGACGGCTCGGCGGTCGAACGTCTCGGCAGTAAGGATACGGGAAAACGCGACGAGTCCTCCGTATTCGCAATTAATATCAAATGAGGGCTCGAGCAGCACGGCACGAAATATGGCCGCTTTACATTACATGGAGCGGTAATGCTTGAGGGGAAAGGGATGATGTAATGGGGAGCGTGTGTTTAACAAAGATTACGTGGATTTCAGCCCAGTTGGGTAGCAGCTATATGTGTTGAGACACTATCTCACGGGTCAGCGGGGGGATCCCGGAGACGACCGGGGAGGTGGAGGGTGGAGCTGTCTAATACTCTCAGCTCCACAACCTAACCCGGTCGACTGGAGTAAATCGTGGAGAAAATCGGGGTGGGCGGGGTGGGCGGGGTGGGCCGTAATAGCGAATGGTGGGGCGGCTTCAAAACTTCTAAACGGTGGAGCAGCCGAAGCCGCCAGGTAGGGTAGCGGGAGGTGAGATGCAGCAGCGCACAAAGGATTTGCGGCCGCGGCCGCGAGAGGGGAAAAAACTGACACGCGCGGCCCTAGGAATGCACTATTATTCCTGCCAGTGACCATACAGTCGATTTTCCACATGTTTTGAGTGGAGAGCGCCGAGTAGTACCGGAGGATGCTGGAATTTTTTTTCTATGGGCAGTTGCGCCTTCTGATATTCCACTTCCAAGGCAACACGAAGGATGTGGCGTCCCGGAGGGTCTTTTCAAATGTGTACCCGAGGAATTCCTCGAGCCTGTTTGAAAAGACATTGCGGTACGCGGAAGCTCTGCAGTCCCCTTCTACGTCGCGCTATGCGCTATGCTGAAGGTTGAGACCATCTGTATGGGCGTTAGTCTTCGGAAGCCTGATGAAGAAAGGGAAGCACCCCGCCAAAATAAATATATACGAGTTCACATAGAGGACCAGCCAGGTAGGGTCCTCCATGCCAACTAGAGGATGTATTGATATGCGTCGAAGTAGGATTGATGACCAGAGGTAAATTGTTTGTAGGACGACCAGATCGATATTACGTCGGATGAAAAGCACTCCGGAGCGCAGGTGTACCTTAACTCAGGGGATCGAAAGCGTAGCGGAGTATTGAATCTGAGACTGGTGTTTTACCGATATGCAGCCCTCGCCTGGGAAAAGCGCACGCATAAATATGGAGTGGAGGAAGTTAGTAAGGAATAAAAACTGTGCAAGACAAAACGATTTACCTGAACGCTAGACGCAGGATCGAGGGTGGGGATCCATCCCGCTTCTGGACGAGGTCATTCGAGCAGTTAGCCCTCAGGGGCTCCCCTAGTCTTCGGTCTTGGGCAACCCCTTCTCAAGCGACCTGAGTTGCGAGCATGACAACCCTACTCCATATTACTTTGTCCTGCGGGGGTCTTACCAATGCACTATCAGAGGGAGGTGCCCAGTATTCACAACTATCTCATTCCAGTCCATCGAATGCGCGAATGCGAACATGTGCTTCCTTCAGAAATTGTTCTCCTTCGCATTCTTCGCGAATGTGGTCTGTAGGAGCCTCGGAGTGGCTGCAGCGCCACCTTCATTTTACGCACCCCTGGCGTCAACACCAAAGCAAAGATTTTTTATTTATTTTCCATTTTGATAATGTTATATTTTGGTATTTCCTTGCGCTCGCTATGGATTCCGGGCATCAAGGCCATCAATGCTTATGACTCGGACTAGACGCCAGGTGGGAGTGGGCCGCACCAACTTCGGGGCCGCCGATTAGGTGACTGTTCGGCGCTAAATGGCTTTATTTCAAGCATCCATTCCTTGGTGATCCCGCCCAACTTGTTGCAAGTCAACCAGATCATGCCGAAGCAGCCCACCCATCCCTTTGCCCCTTCAACGACCACGCCCAGTGTATCTTCACCACGCGACTCCAAGAGGGATGTTACGGTTCCCTTCCTTCCGGAGTTACAGGATCCCAACTTCCTCGCTCGTCTCCTCCCTCCTCCGGCCGTAGTGCGTTCTGTGAAACCAAAAGTCGATGCACAGCCACTCCAAGGTGCTGAATTCATGGCTGCTTTGACCAAGGTCGCCAATCGAAAGCGAACGACGAACCACGCCCCTGGTTTTGCCTCTACCCTGGATCCAACCCTCGATGCCTTTGATGGTCTCTCTCAACAGACCAACTGGAATGACATCAAACCCCTCACGACACTTCGTCGGAGCTATGAGCACGATCCAGTAACGACGGTCAAGATCATTTTCAATCTGCGGTCGATCCATGAGGGCAAGAGCGAACGTGAGGGATTCTATCGTGCTTGGGGTTGGCTGTACCGCGAACACCCGCGAACCGCAATTGCCAATCTTCCAGCCCTCGTTGAGCCTCTCATTGAGCGCAAGCGTAGGGAGAAGAAAGATACGCCGAATGGAGATAATGAGGAAGCGGTCTTAGTTGACTTACTTGATGAGCCTCCTGAGGATGTCCCTATGCGTGGGCTTTCGCATGGGTATTGGAAGGATCTGCCCAACTTGCTGGTATTGGCGATGGAGGGGGAACTCGACGCCAACGGTGTGGAGTTCCAGTCATTGCACAACGGCGGATACCCGAAGAAGGGGACAAGAGGGGGAGGGAGGAACGTCGCTCGGCAGAGGAAGGGCAGGCAAGAACCTGACACCAAAGACGCTCGAACGCAAGCCGGACTCGCTCGTGACGCTGAGGTGTCAAACGTTGCTCAGAAAGCTCGTGATGAGAAGCATGCAAAATGGAGATTGCAGGTCGAGAACTTGTTCACAGGGTTACCTTCCTTCAAAGCACTGTGAGCGTTTGCTGTCCTACCTGTACTCATTTAGGTACTTACGGTTTATTCCATAGGTATATCCAAGTCACCCGACTCTTCGCTGAAGGTCTCGCTCACGACATCCAGCTCTTAAAGAAGATCGCAGATCCCCAGACTCCTGATCAAGAACGACTTGAGGCATCTTTCCAGATTAGCCTCTGCAGTAAATATGCGCCTTCGATTGGTGGGTCTCATGATCGCAAGACCAACATCGCTTCCGCTATCGCCGAGTTGCTCTGGGTGGCTGGTCACCTTCGTGATCTTCCCGGTCAACATTCACCTGGTGCAGTTCTATCACTCTCCCAGGTGCAGGACCTCCGCTATGTCTATACGCGCTGGGTAGTCTCACCCTTGCGGCGCTTCCTCCAAATCCCAGAGTTGTATATGTCTTCGAACCTTTGGAGCGAGCTTCCCTACCAGCGGGTGCCGTCCACTTGCATGCAGCGGAACAAGAGCCTATTCCAGAAGCACGATCGGTCGCGTTTTGCCCGATACCTCAAGGAGGTCGCTACAGGCAGGAAGACGATAAGTGGTGGCACTCTCCTTCCCCACTCGCTACTTTGGGAAGCCATCCAGTCTACTGACGACATCGACAAGGCTGTCATCGAAGGCCAATGGAATACTCTCATCGAAACTCTCAAGGCGTCCGGTGCTCTCGACAACTGCCTTGCGGTGTGCGACGTCTCTGGGTCAATGGGAAATATCCTGGATGGGATGTTTGGTTCGGAAGCTCAGCCTATCCTCCCTGCTGTCGCCCTGTCCCTTGTGCTTGCGCAGATCGCGAGACCACCTTGGGTCCACACCTTCATCACCTTCTCGGAAAGCCCACAGATCGAAAGGATCCACCCAGAGGAGGGTTTGGCACAGACAGCCCTGCGTATCAGTCGTGCCGACTGGGGGTCGAACACCGACTTCAATGCCGTCTTTACCAAACTCCTTCTCCCCCTTGCAGTGGAAGCCAAGCTACCGAAGGAGGAGATGATCAAGCGGCTCTTCGTCTTCTCTGACATGCAGTTCGATGAGTCGTACAGGGACAGTCTTGGCGAGGGAAATTGGCAAACGGAGCATCAAAAAGTTGTCGAGGCATTTCATGAGGCGGGATATGACGTGCCAGAGATCGTATATTGGAATCTTGCTGGGGGCGAGCTGGCCAAGCCTGTGACAGCAGCTGAAGAGGGAGTGGCGATCATGAGTGGATTCTCTCCGAACATGCTCAAGGTCTTTATGGAAGGTGGAGCCATCGAGCGGGAGGAGGAATTGCAGTTGGAGAAGGTTGTTGTGGCAGAGGGACAAGCAATGGGTGAAGTTGGTGAGGACGACATAGAACTAGTCAATGAAATGGGTGAGGACGACATAGAACTAGTCAGTGTCGAAGATGCAGTCCCCGACGTAGTAAGTGATGTTCCAAAGGTGGATGGTTCTGCAGCTCACACCACTAAACATCTTCAGGTGACGCCGTCCGCCGGGTCTGTTGGACCCTCACCTGATCCCCAAGAGGGTGATATGTTGGTGGTCACCACAGCGCAGCCGAGGTTGACCCTCCTCAACGTCATGAAGAAGGCGTTAGACCGTCCGAGCTATGCCACACTTGTAGTTCTAGATTAGGCGACCTGTATCTTGCCGTTCTGTAGTCTAGTCCAAATAAGCAATCCCCCATTCCCTCCCTGGCTTGAACTACCCATACCGGCGCAAATACCCCTAATCGGACCCTCAACGGTGGCGACCGCTCGCCCTTTGTGAGAGGGGCTCATTGTAAGATGTAAGAGAGTCCAAGCGAAGCGAGCGCAGTGGTCACGCGGCTCAACGATACCAAAGAGCAGTACCTTCATCTTCAACCACACCAACTGCTTGATATGATGAGAGCGAAGGGGAACCGCCAGAAAACTGCAGAAGTTGCAGTTATTCTTTCAATGCGAAAGTTTGGTCTCTGCCCTACAAACCAAGTTTCTGAGTTTATGGACCCACCAAAGCAATATGGCAAGTTGATGCATGCAGCACTCGGCAGTGAGCACATTAGCACATATTAAATGTGCCAAGCAATAATGCGAAGACCTCCGGTGGCAAGGCCTCCAGCTCAAAGGCAGCAGATCCAATCGGTTCATCCCAAACCTGTCCTTCTTCAGAATACGGGCCAGGATTATAACGCCTTCACCTAAAATCTCGTTCTCACGTCCTTAATACCCCAGCGGTGACCACTACAACGATAATTGATACGACTACGACTGCTTCATTCAGGGCAATCAAGACGACCAGTCGGAAACCGACCTCGAACTCCATCGTATCACGGTGGCTGAGGTCTACCTACGGCTCAGAGAACAGCCGGAAGAAGAAACGCACTCAAGCAAATACGGAGATGGAGGAGACCGCGGGCAATCGGGCATGGGTGGCTCGCTGTCAGGATCTATCAACGTGGTGATCACTCCTGAACAGGGTAAACCCATCGAGGAGGATCTACCCGTTGTTCTCATGGACCCTCGCCACGATGATCGGCAAGCGGCGCGAACGCTGAAGAGACGGAGGGTGGAGGTTTCGTTTCAATCTCTGGCGGGCACCTGTTCTTCTCCGATACCTTGACACTTTCCGACTGTGAACGGACGGTGACTTGATCAAAATTAAGAATCATGGACTCTCGGATTATATTTCTATCCACCCCCTGTGCGTGTAATGGGTTCTGAGATCTTCAATCAGATATCATACCTGCTCACCCCCTACTTGGGCTATGCTCGTGAGGGTGTGAGTGTTCAAAACTCCGATGGAGTGGACTCCATTGGAGCGGCGACTTAATGACCTAGTAAAGGTATGTGCCATTCATTACAATCGACCCCTCGTATCTGACATATTGGACAGGCTAAAACGCTTAGTGGAAGGCGGCGTGCCTAGCGTTTCTCTTATCGAACAACAAGGATAAAAGCAATGCAAATGGGGCAGCTATAGTGGTTGCGGTACTCATACAAGACTCTATGGGTTATCGGTGCACATGTCCACCTGTCAATCATAAAGGGGGAAGCTGGGAGAAGGAACCTACGAGGGATGAGTGAGATGCATAGATGTATCAGAGAATATCAAGTAAGTGATCAATACAAAAACGATCATGAGACCATACAGAACACGGGGAAGGTGTCTAGAAATGTTTCGAGGCAGGCGAGAGGATACAAGGGTCATAGGTTGGTACAGGACATGCATATCGGAGAGGAGTAAGTGCCCAATAGACGGAGTTCGACAGAAAAAGGAGTGAGCAGCGGAGCAATCGGGGGGATGATAGGTGTTCGTCCATCATGATATCAAGCAAGGCATTATAGAAGGCTGTTATACCTTGCTCGCCTATGAATTAGCTTGCGAAAGGTAATCCGTTAATGATGATGGCATCATGGTGCTGTGGCCATTGGCGCCATAAGGTTCAAGGGTGAGAGGGGGGAGGAATGCAGCGGTCTCCCACTGAGTGGTGGCATTTTTGACAGAGGGGACTCCTCCGCCGACAAGTTGTGGATGCTTGGTTTGGATGTGCCTCTTCAAATTGTGTTGGCGCATCTTCTCGTCACTACGTGAAAGCAGAAATTCAGACACAATGCATATCAATGCCTAAAGGTGCAACACACCAGTAAAGACACTTGGCCAATTTTGACGATCGATGATGATCTTGAAGGAGGTCACGAGAAAAGAACCTCGCAGGGCATCTATGGCCAAGTAAGAACATTGACGACGGGATGGGGACAGCAATAGACGTACTTGAGGTCGCATGAGTCACAGCCCTCGCAGGGGAAGGGTCGAAGATCTATGTGTCCTCGAACATGCCCCAACTGTCGAGGGGCCCGTGTAGAGAGTCCTTCGTTGCACAAAACACATGCGTAATCATCACCAGTTCTGAGTATGAATGCTAGCAGCACAGACGTTCCCGGCTCTATAGGAAGATCGAGCCCCTGGGAAACATCGTCGTTCTCTGCACCGTAGTTGGGTTCTACTATGTGTTCCTTTCTCCAAGGAGATCCAAGGATGTTGTCAAGAAGCACACGGAGCGCCGGATTGTCGCCTAGAGCCGTCTCCAAGAACCTTTCATCGATGTGGAGCCGCTGACCTGGAAATTCGTCGCGCCCATTACACTTGCGGTTCCTATCTGACTTGGGACGCTCTGGGGAGCTGGTCCCATCTCCAGCTGTAACACTCGAGGAAGGTTTGGCATAAGGCATGCTCGAGCGTGAACGAGAGCGGGGTCGACGATGCACACTACTTGTAGAGGAGGCTCGTGAGAGGTTCGATGGGGTTGAGGGACTATCAGGTGTGTACTCGGACCCATCTGAGCCGCCACAGGACCAGTCGAATAATGGGACCCCTAAGTGCTGCGGTGTAGGTGTAGATGATATGCCACCAGATGTCGGGCATTGCATGAAATCAGCATGGGCGGGAATATGTAGCCGTACTCGAGCCGGATCTAACACCCGTTCTACCATCCTCCGCGGCCGGGTGAGAGGCCGTCCCCTCGGAGCAGTCGAAACGGAGGAACTACGAAGACGATGGTTGATATTCGAGTCGGGGTGGTTCCCGTACGAAGGGAGATCGCGAGATCGCGAGAAAGGTGAAGTAGATGGAGAAGACTCGCATTCACTGCCAAAGAGGCTGTGAGGGGTAGAAGGGGGGACGGATATAGGGGAGCCTAGGGGGTACGAAAGAGGGGCATTCGGGGCAGTATCCCTGAATACTGTTGGCGCGGTCCGTGCTCTGGGGCGTTGTGGAGGTTGTAACGATGTGAGATTTGAATCAATAGTGTGCCCTTGGTGTCCAAAGTGAAGTTGTGGGGATAGACCAGTAACTAGAATTTCTGTGGAGGGTGCATTGAGCTCGGTGGTCGTGCTCCCTTGCCCGTTGAGTTCCTCGCTTGTAGGAATTGCAAGCCAGGTGCGCCACGAGATGATGTCTGGAACAACGAAGTTCATGTCGATCACATTGCTGATATCTTGAGAGTCTTGCTCCCATCCTGTGTTTGTCGGTAAAGGTGCCGCCAACGCTTCCGCCAATGATTGCGTGTAAGCGATATCGTCAAAGTCAATTGAAGGTTGAGCTGTTGCATCGAATAGTGGGAAGCTTGGATCTGAAGCCGAGGGTTCGCTCAAATGGGGAGGGATATTTAGCCCAAGTGTGTGCAACGGGCCATCAACCTGTGGCTCAGTACCGAGATCAACGCCGAAACGTGCCAGTATGTCGTCCTTGGCGAATTCTTCGGTGCGAATATACGCGCGCTCTTGCTCGCCTAGCCGGTTAACATCCGTCAAGGAGGCTGCATATCGGGGGAGGGTTCTATTCGAGAACAACATACCTAATTGATCGCCAGAGACGTCACAATGGCATTCTAACGTTGGCTCTGGAATCCTTGGACTTGTTGAGTGATATTCTGTGGTATCCAGGTATTCACGGTGTGTTACTGATGCTGTTGTCGGATAGTCATGATAGTGCTCTACGCTCTGTGTTCGACACATGGGCCAAGGGCGAGGGGTGAGGGGGGTTGGGATGTGGACGAGGACGAAGGTTTGCCGGCGGCTGTTTACCACCGGCTTAAGACGGGGACTGGCAGGTCGGGCGGGTCCTTTGTTGAGAGCGATATGGGCTCGATATGAGATACGAGATGGATGACAGCCAGATTCTTCTTGTCCTGCATCGCCGCCTGCATCGCCTACGACAGGCGTCAGCCAGCGAGCCGCGGAGAAAGCATTGAGCAAGGCCCGCCCGCCCGCTTCGATCCAAAGGAGCCCGGTTTGAATTAGGAACCACGCTAACCACTATCTATCTCACTCAGGGATCCTGGTTGCCAAAAGAGCTCATTGTGTTTCGAGCAGTGGTTCGATCCAAAACGCGAACAAAGGCAGTACGTGCGTGTGCGTGCAGTGCAGTGCAGTCTCGGTCGATTGGCATCATCATCCATCATCTTGCAATCTTAAAACCCCGCCGCCTCCTCGTCAGGGCCACCGGAGATCCAGAAATCGAAGGAATTGTACTCTAGGCTGCTTGCCAATGTATGAGATGACGCTTCCCTTCTTTCCGGATCAATAACCGCCCATGTTGTAAGAAGCGAGGAGGTTTCCTCGAGCCCCGCTACTGCATGAGCCATGGGCATGGAGTAGTCCTGCGTCATACGCCGCCATACCCACATCGTCATGCGAATGCGACAACTTCAGCAAGACCTATTCTCTCTTGCAAGATCTCTGTCACTTTCCACTCCACCTCACGACCTCCTAGTCAATCAAATCAATGGCTGGTGCATACCCATTCATTCTACTTCTCCTCCTACTAGTCTCTGCTGCCCAACTGGGCCTTACCGCTTTCCTCATTAGCTGCTTCGACGAAAAGGGATGGCCTGGCCAACGTGACAGTGGACCCTTGATAGTCAAAGCCATGTACATCTGCCTTTTCACTGCAGTCTTTCTCTGGGTCTTTGCAGTCGTACTTACAGTCACCCAGTATATTCATAATCCTCATCGATTCTGGTTGGAGTATGCTAGGCTCGGTATTGTTCGTCGCATTCGGTGACGAAACGAACCCATTCTTCACTGGAGGGACCTGCTTAGGGTGGTTATCTGTGACCATCCTCCTCTGGGTACGGGAAGACACAAATACCGATATTCCGGCTGACTAGTGTTTCTCCTTAGCTCATTCCAACCGTATTATTCCACCTGATTCGTGAGGGTGGCCTGTGTGTCGGTGAACCAGCCATATCCCTCTGTCGAGAGTTCATGGCTGTAGAGGCGCTCGCTTGGACGATCTTGATCCTTTGCGTGCTCGCCCTCGGGACAGGCACCGCGGCGTGGTTTCGTGTAAGCAGGGATCGTGTATGTGAATGTCTCTATTTCACCTACCTCTGAATCTAACGATGACCCTTGAAGCGACGTTACGACAAGTCGATCGCGAGGAGCGCCTATTCGCCCTCGGCATACTCACATTCAATGTATCCCACATCGCACGCATCGCATCTGGGTTCTGAATATGCGCCGTCGACGGTTAGGACTCATTGGGTATAGAGCACTTTGTGTTGTCTTCCGTGATCTCCCCGCTTCATTGTAGATAAGTAGGGGTCTTTGTCGCTGTTTACATCGTGTACAACCCCATGCACCTAAGGATTTGTTGCCATGCACTCTAGAAGCACCCTCGCATTGTTCGCAGCGGACGGTACAGTCCCTCTGGCGTCAATATAAGCTCAAGTGAGAACGAATTGTTTGCCCAATCCAAATAACTCTTTCGCTCCTCCACCCACCACTGGCAAGTCGACGAGTGTAAATGTAAATGTAAATTTCGGGCGTTTTAGCCCCAAATTGGAATGGGCTCATAATATTCACAAGCACCTTGATTGGTGAGCTGTAATTGAGTTGTAGTTGGGCATCCATCGACCCCTAAGGGAGCATGTACATCGTCCTAAGGCCTGGGAACGGCACGGAAAAGATCGGCTATCTGACTTGGTTTCGTCCCCAAGTGCAAGCCGTCCTGCGCCATTGATTCGTTCTTTTCGTCGTTCGAATGGGGAGATGGGTATTGTGGCAGCACTTG
>WNFL01180712.1_pt2 | contig 10906 bp, 12 predicted proteins | sample 5400361 | NCBI WGS metagenome assembly WNFL01 (sample SAMN13153351, study PRJNA577476) | soil metagenome | isolation source: 40 cm soil on Douglas fir-dominated hillslope | place: USA:California | collected 2013-09-17 | reverse complement strand
GTTGCGCGGGTGGGCGGCCTGGCGCCGAACGCGTATCTCTTCGGCGCGCAGTTCACGCGCGAATCCACCCGCATTCAACAGGAAAAAACCCTGGAAGAATCGCTCAACCGCCTGGAGCGCGACATCCAGCGCTTCAATTCGCTCCGTGCACAAAACGTGACCTCCGCCGAGGACGCCGCCTCGCTCAAACAGCAGGCCGAGAACCAGCAAGCTCTCCTTACGCGCTTGCGTCAGATCCGGCCGATCGGCCGCATCGTGCTCGAGCTGCCCGAGAACGCGCAGACCAAGGATCTTCCCGATGTTCCCCTCGAAGACGGCGACCGCTTCATCGTGCCGCCGCCGCCTTCGATGGTGAGCGTGTTCGGGTCGGTGTACAGCGAAAGCTCGTTTGTCTACAAACCGGACAAGCGGATGGGGGATTACCTCACCCAGGCTGGCGGCCCGACCAAGGGCGCCGACGAAGGCAGCATCTACGTCCTGCGCGCCGACGGCTCGGTAAAGAGCAAGCGGCAGGAGGGATTCTTCACCGCTTCGCTCGAGCGCAGCCGCCTCATGCCGGGGGATAGCATCGTCGTGCCGGAAGAGCTCGACCGCACCACGATCACGCGGGCGCTCAAGGACATCTCGCAGATCTTCTACCAGTTCGGCCTGGGCGCGGCGGCGATCCAGGTTATCCGGAACAGGTAGCCTGGAGCCTGCTTTCGTCGACGGGCGCAACTCTCAGGGCGCGGACCGCTATGTCTGAGCAAGCCAGCCACGAAGATCCCAACGCTGCTCAATCAGCCAAAAGCGCGCCTGCCGGTGATGATGAAGTGAACTTGCTCGACTTGCTCATCATCCTTGCGAGGCACAAGCGGTTTGTGCTTGGTGTTCCTCTTGCTGCGGCAATTGGGGCGGCGGCAATCGCCCTGCTCTTGCCAAACATCTATACTGGTACGAGCCGCATACTCCCGCCGCAGCAGAGCGCGTCGGCGGGTGCTGCCCTGCTAAACCAGCTCGGGGGTGCTTTGGGAGGCTTGGCTGGCGCCGCGGGCGGAGCGCTTGGTATTCGAAGCCCTAACGATCTCTATGTTGGAATGCTCAAGAGTCGCACAGTCGCGGACAATCTGATTTCCCGTTTCGAGCTTGGCAAGGTCTACGACGAGGAGCGTCCCTCAGATACGCGCAAGCGCCTCGAAAAGGAAACGACAATTGTGGCTGGTAAGGATGGAATCATAACCATCGAGGTTGACGACAAGAGCCCGAAGCGCGCCGCCGACCTTGCCAACGCATATGTCGATGAACTGAAGAAACTCACAAAAGTCCTTGCGGTCACTGAAGCGTCTCAGCGACGGTTGTTTTTCGAACAGCAGCTTGTGCAGGCGAAAGACAACCTGATCGCGGCGGAGATCACTGCGAGGCAGGGATTGCAGAAAGGCGGCATTGCGCAAGTAGACGCTCAGGGGCGAAGCATGATCGAAGTCACCGCACGGCTGCGAGCACAGATCTCGGCCAAGGAGGTGCAGCTCGGCGCGATGCGGACCTTCGCTGCCGAAGGCAATCCTGAGCTCCAGCGAACTCAGGAGGAGCTTCAATCAGTCAGGCGAGAACTCTCGCGTATCGAAGGGTCCTCCCCGATTGCTGCCATCGGGAGGGGGGACGCCCTGGGCAAAAGCGGCCTCGACAACCTTGGCCGTCTACGCGACGTGAAATACCACGAGTTTCTCTACGAGTTTCTTGCAAAGCAATACGAGCTTGCCAAGATAGACGAGGCAAAGGACGCCACGGTAATTCAGGTCATGGACCCGGCGGTCGAACCTGACCGCAAGTCCAAGCCTAGGCGGTCGCTGATCGTACTGCTCTCAATACTTGTGGCCTTGTTCGCGTCGATCTTTTGGGCCTTTATCCGCGAAGCGGCAGCTCGGGCAAAAACAGACCCGGAACAGACCTCTCGACTCGAAGCTCTGCGTGGCTACCTGCGATGGAAATAGCGGATAGGGGCCCGGTGTTCTCAGCGAAGGTTTGATAGCCGACGCCCGGGGTCTTTCGCTTCTCCCGGCACGACCCGAACCGGGACCTCAATGTAGCGAGTTGTTTCACAGCCGGAATCGTCGCCACTCGAGCGCCGCTACGAGCCGCGAACCTAGTTCCTGCAGGACCGAATCATGACTAGCATGAGCAGAAATTGGCGGCTTGAGACTGATGCAAATGTCTCTATGATTTCAAATTCCATTAAGGGATTGATATGTTTATTCAGTATAAGGGATTGATATGTTTATTCAGTATTGGTTTGCTCTTTTCCAATATGTTCGAGGCCTACTTTCAACAATCATTCAGATTACATCTGATCGCGACATGCGCAATATTATTTTCATTATTTTTTCTCCAGAAATCCCGAATTCATAAAGGCGTCTTGATTTACGTCGTAGTACTTTCGTTTTATCTTGCGAACTACTATTTATTCGGGCCGGGAGACTATCGCATAGTTCATGTGTTTACAATCCTGATAGGCGTTCCGCTGCTTTATAACGTGATGGTGGCGGCTAACTATAGTTCACGGGAGATATGGGGATTGTGCAAGTTACTATGGACCATAATTTATATCACCTTGCTGGCCGAGTTCTTCCTGGTGATCTTGGGATATCAACAATCTCTTTATGACATTTTTCCGGAGAGTATCAATAGACCCAAGGGATTGCCGGCATATAGAAGCTTTCATAATACATTCGCCTTTTTTTTAGGTTTGGATTACAACGGCCTCAATTCAATTGTCCTTGGCATTCAGGCGTATGGGCAGCTATGCGTTACGCTCACCGTCTTCAGCTTCAAACTCGCGGGCAGAAAAATCACGGAATTCATCAAAAGCTCGATCCTTTTTATTTTGTTGCCAGTCTTGATGTACGTTAATAGCCCGAATGTTACCGGGGCCATAGTATTGGTCGCGATAATCGTCTGCAGTATTCTTGTCAAACAATATATTGGAATTTATTCGAGACCTAGAACGTTGCTCGTGATTTCTTCGGCGGCCTTGTTCGCGGCGGCCATATTTGCCGCAGATTTCGGCTTCGTACGCAGATATGATTGGGGCGACTTCTACCTCGAGTATGTCTCCCCCCAAATCGCCTACGTTCTAACGAGAACCCTTTCTGAAAGCCTCATTGGTGTTGACTTGAGGGAATTTCGAGAAATTGTCGACGAAACGGAAGTCGGCATATTGTCTTATGCAAGTGCTGTGGGGATTGTTTTCGCATTTTTGAATTTAGCATTGTTACTGCATTTCATGCGTAGAAACTTGAAACAGATAAGGACCTTATATGTCAGGAAACTCTGCAAGGTCGACCTTCTGGAGATGCAGATCAAGAATCTGCTGATCATCGTGGCGATGTTGGTCTCCTCCATTCATTTCCCGGTACTTTTTGATTTTGTAGTCAGTTTCATATTCATTTTGAGTGTCGCGTTTTGCCTTTATAGCGTGAATGCGAATACGAAAATCCTCGCCGGAGGGGCAAGATCATTCACATAAATACTTTGGTCTCGATTGTCATTCCGGCATACAACCTTTCCGGCTATTTGAAGGAAGCTATCGAGAGCGTTTTGGCTCAAACGTACAAGAACATAGAGTTGATCGTTATCGATGACGGATCGACTGACAATACGCGAAAGATATTGGAAGGGTACGCAAACAAGCTCTATTGGGAAAGCCAGAAAAACATCGGCCAATCTAGGACCCTCAACAAGGGTTGGGACATGGCGAAGGGAGAGATTCTGGGCTACCTATCCGCGGATGATTTGCTGATGCCGGATGCCGTGAAGCGATCAGTAGAATGTTTGCGAAATCACACCGATGCAGTCTTGAGCTATTGCAATTTCGAATTGATCGACCCGCAGTCGAGAGTTATACGAGTTGTCACCGCACCCGAATACAGCTACTACGACATGGTTACGAGGGCGGTTTGTGCTCCCAGTACAGGAGCATTCTTTTTACGCAGTGCTTTTTCCAAGACGGGCGGGTGGAACCCGCATATCCGTCATTTTCCCGATTACGATTATTTACTTCGGCTCGGCCTGCATGGGGCCTTTGTCCATATCGACGAAACGCTTGCATCATTTCGTGTTCACGACGGCTCCCAGTCCTTCTCCCGGACATCTGTGGAAACTGCGGAGGAAATACTCAAGGTCATAACGAACTTCTACGAACTTCCCGAACTACCAGCTGCTATTGTTCTGGCAAAAAGAGAAGCCATAGGAGGGGCGCACTTGAAAGTGGCCCAGTTGCATCTGCGTGCGGGAAGATATCTCCACGCCGTACGCGAGCTTCGAGAGGTGGCGCGCAACGCGCCGAAAATCTTTATCAGCATGCTTTTTTTTCGAGTATTGATCAATGGATTGTTCAATCGGCATTTTCACAAATTATTGCGGATGAGCTTGCCCCTGAAAGTCGGCCACCGACGCTAGCCGGGACAACAGGGATGGTGGTGGAATTAACCTGTCCTAAAGGGCCGCCCCACCCTCCGAGTCTGGTTGTCCACTCCCTTCTCTAGCGCGAGCCAAAAGCATCATGGTTTCGCCCCCGAACAGTCGCACACCGGCGTCCTTGTCGATCGCGTACGCAATTCGCCTTGGCAATGTGGCCATGCGCGTCTTCCAGGACCGCCTCGGGGCAGCCAGATATGCGCCCGTGTAAAACCAGTCCACAATTTCATACCCACAATCACAAACAAGTGCGTGCGCCAGGTTTTTGGTATAGAAATGAATATGGCCGACCTTGTCTCGGACGTTGATCAACGGGGTCTCGCGCAATACACTCACGGCGGAAAGATCTAGGGGAAAGTGGAACAAATGGTAGGTTGCGCGGCCGCGGGCTCGGACAAGGAACTCGAACGGGTTCGGCAGATGTTCGATGACGTCCAACACCAACATCAGATCATAGTGTTGAATGCCCAGATCGAAAAAGTCACCGAGCGTGAATCGAATGTTGGAATGCGAATACTGTGGCCAAAACGCTGCGGCGTCAGGCGCGATATCGAATCCATGCAGCTTGGTGCCAGGAAGGGAGGCACCCAGTTCAGCGACGACTCCACCGGCGCCGCAGCCTACATCGACAATTGTATTGGGCACCAGATGGTGCAGCTGCAGCATACGAAGCACTTGCTGAGCTTTCCATGAGGAATCTTCAATGTCCCATGTGGGATTCTTTGAAGCGTATTCGTGGAGCAAGTATCGCGTCGTGACTGTATCGTTGCGCTCTTTTTTCATGCCCTTGGTATTATTCTAGAAACGATAGCAAAATCAATCCAGAATCAAGGATCGATTTGAGGGGGATAAATGAAAGAGACATTCGTGGAGCTGATTTGTCAAAGGCTTGAGCGAAATTCGGAGGAATTGAGAAAACGTTTTTCGCAGCAGAATGGTGCCACGCATGCCCGATATCTGGTAGTGGATGATCTATTACCGCGGGATTTGGCAATCGATATATACAACAGCTTTCCAAAAAAAGAACAAATGCGCCGTGCTTCCACTTTTAGAGAGGCCAAGTATACATTTAAGCAATTGGATGGAATCCCGACGCTTCTGAAGGACATTACATTTGCGATTCAGAGTCCCAGGGTCGTTTCACTAATTGAGAAGATTACCAAGATTCCCCGGCAACGGCCTGACCCTTCGCTGTACGCCGGCGGCTTGAGTTTGATGGCAAAAGGCGATTTTCTCAATCCACATATCGACAACTCGCACGATGTCGAAAGGAAGTCCTATCGAACATTGAATTTGCTCTATTACGTTACCCCTGACTGGAAGCTAGAGTATGGCGGCAATCTGGAGCTCTGGGACAAAAAGGTAGAGAAAGCGGTGGTTATTCCCAGTCTGTTTGATAGGCTGGTTATCATGCAAACCAATCTGAGTGCCTGGCATTCGGTCAGCCCGGTCGTCTTCGATGGGCAAAGGTGCTGTGTATCGAATTATTATTTCTCGGAGGTTTCTCCAGAGGATAAAGAGTATTTTCACGTCACATCGTTCAGCGCCCGTCCCGACCAAGTATTTCACCGTGCCCTGTCCAGAATAGACAGTTTAGTGAGAAATGGGGTGCGTAAACTTTTCCGTAAAGGTGTCGGTAGAAATGACCTCTACGCGCCCAAGAAGTAGCATCGGGACTGCCCGCTAGCGCAAGTCCGAGGTGACGATGCGCCGACCCGTGGTGCTGGCCACCAACGATTATTATTTTCCCGGAAATAAAGGAGGGGGGGCGGTGCAGGCGCTCGCCAATATGGCGTTCTGTCTGGGCGACAATTGGGCGTTCAAGATTGTCACCAGCGACCGCGATGCTTGCGAGGCTAGAGCTTATTCCTCTCTACCGGCGGGGCGTTGGCACCAGCTGGAGAAAGCGGAGGTAACTTTTCGCGCTGGTGCGCAAGACCAAGTTCGATATCTTGTACCTCAACAGTTTTTTTTCTCCGGTATTCTCAATCCCGCTCCTGCTGGCAAGAAAACTCGGGCTCGTTACGGCCCAGCGCGTGATCATGTCGCCACGCGGCGAGTTTTCACCCGGCGCGCTAAAAATAAAGCGTCCTAAAAAACTCGCCTATATCGTTCTTGCGAAAATGCTCGGCCTTTGCCGTGACGTCGTTTGGCATGTCTCGACTGAGTACGAAGAGGCCGATGTTCGCCGCTTCTTCGGCAGGAATGCCCGGGTCGTCATCGCACGGGATTGTCTGCCGGTAACGGCAGAATCCGAAGTGGGCTTTTCTCCACGGAATAAAATCGAGGGACAACTGGACATTGTCTTCTTGTCGCGTATTACCCGAAAGAAAAATCTGGATGGGGCGCTGTCCATGCTTTTTCATTTGCGAGGCGCAGTGCGCATGCGCATTTATGGATTCTTGGGTTCGCAGGATGATGCCGCTTACTGGCGCGAATGCCAGGCGATCATCGACCGGCTTCCCCCCAATATTCAAGTCGAGTATTGCGGTGTAATAGCGCACGCGGATGTGTCGCGCGTGATGGCGGAGCATCACCTATTCTTCCTCCCTACGCACGGAGAGAATTTCCGCTTTGTAATTTTTGAAGCACTGCTTGTCGGTTGCCCCATCCTCATCAGCGATCAAACACCTTGGCGCGATTTGCAAGCAAAGGGCATCGGTTGGGAGCTCCCGCTCGGGGAGCCAGCGCGTTTTCACGAAGCGTTGCAGGCGTGCATAGATATGGGCCCGGCTGCTTTCTCGGCGATGTCGCAAAAAGCTCGAGCACACGGGCTGCAAACAATTCGAGATGATCCAAGCGTACAAGAAAGCGTCATGTTATTTGAAGCCGCACTGGGCTAGACCTCGCCATTTTGATCATGACTAATTGACTGATCGGATTGATTGACCGACTCTAAGGGTTAACATGACTGAACAAGAGCTCAAGGAGATCATCTGTAACAAGTTTCTCCAAGGAGACCTGCAGTTCCCGATCGACCTGGACACTCGTCTCATCGAAGAAGGGATTTGTGATTCGCTCGGGTTGGTTCGACTCGTCGCTGAAATTGAAAACCGCTGCGCAGGCGTCCACATCGAAGACCAGGAGATTAGCAGAGAGAATTTTGGCACCATGGCCGCAATTCTCCGGTTGGTTCAGCAGAAAAAATCCGTATGAAAGGCGTACGAGGCGTCAGCGTCTTCCGCCTTGTGCACATATTGACATACGCTCATGATTCAAGATGACAAGACGTTAGGCATGATTTTGCTCGAGCGCCTCGCGGCCGAGCCGGATGCAGAGGCATGTCGTTTGGTCAGCGACGACGGCAGCCACCAGTCAATTTCAGTGGCACGCCTGATGCATAAGTCCTCGGCCTATGCCGAGCGCTTCGGGCCTGCTCGCGGCCGCCGCAAAGTTGTCGGGATCAGTCTCTATCACGGCTTGGATTTGCATGCGGCGTTCCTCGGCGGGCTTCTATCAGGCCACATCCCGACCATGCTGGCGCCGCCGTCTCCACGGATGGATCCGCGCAAGTACACCGATTCCTTTGTCCGGATGCTGCGGCATATAAAGCCGGATCACCTCGTGCTCGACGCTAGGGTTTCCGCCCAGCTCGACAAGCTGGCCCTGCGCAACGTAACCGACTCGGATATCGTTGACCCCGTCACGATTCCAGAGAGCGGCAAGCTTGAAGGATGCCCCACTGACGCAAATGCCGTAGCACTGATCCAGCACTCGTCCGGGACGACGGGTCTGCAGAAATGCCGTAGCACTGATCCAGCACTCGTCCGGGACGACGGGTCTGCAGAAAGGGGTCGCCCTCAGCCATCGTGCCATTCTCGCCCACAATCGGATTTACTCCGGTCGCCTTGCGATCGAGTCGAGCGACGTGATCGTCTCGTGGCTGCCGCTTTACCACGATATGGGGTTTGTCGCCTGCTTTCTCCTGCCGCTGCTGCGGCGCCTCCTGCTGGTCGAGATTTCGCCATTTGACTGGGTGCGCAAACCGGTCCTGCTGTTGGAGCAGATACACAAGCATAAGGGAACGCTGTGCTGGCTACCCAATTTTGCCTATGCGTTTTTGGCTGAATCGGTACGGCCTAGCCAAATTTCGCAGGACTTGGACTTATCCGGGGTTCGCGCGTGGATCAACTGTTCCGAACCGGTCTACCATTCTTCCCACACGGCTTTCTTGGAAAAATTTCGACCTTATGGTGCAAATCAGTCTCAGCTGACGGCCAGCTACGCCATGGCGGAGAACGTCTTCGCCGTGACGCAATCCTTGCCGGGTAAGTACCGCACACTGTCGGTGAATCGCGAGACCTTCACCGCGGCGCATCAGGTCGAGCCCGACGATGGCCCGAATAGCCTTACGTTCGTCTCTAACGGCTGCCCGCTTGAACACACTGAGGTTGTCGCTGTCGATGAAACCGGCCGCCTCCTGCCTGGCGGGCACGTCGGTGAATTGTTTGTCCGCGGTGTGCATCGGTTCGCTGAGTACTTCAGGCGCGATGACCTGACGCTTGCGGCATTGGACGAGAACGGCTGGTTTCGCCCCGGCGATATGGGGTTCTTGTTTGACGGCGAGCTTTACGTTACCGGTCGGAAGAAGGACTTGATCATCATCCAAGGCCGCAACTACTACCCGACCGATATCGAGGAGGTCGTAGGGCGCATCGATGGCATCGCTCCGGGCCGGGTCGTTGCCTTCGGTCTGGCCGACGAGGCGTCGGGTACGGAGCGCTTGATCATTCTCGCTGAGGCAGAGGACCGCGCTGTGGGGCAAGAGAGGCAGCTCGCGTTGATGATCCGTAACCACGTGGCTCAGGAGCTGGACTGCACGCCCCTCCGGCAAGTTTGCTCGCGCCGACAATCGTCGAAAGTACCTCGAGCTCTCAACCTCAGGTAGGTTGTAACGGCGATGTTCGAGTCTTTGTTCTTCTGGGTATGCCTGGCGGCAACGGGTGCCGTATTTTGTCTGTCCCCGCCCGCGTGGGTCCGTGCGCGGTCCGCCGCACTTACAGCAACCAGCCTCCTGGTTCTAGCGTTCGTCGTGGGCGTCGACCCGTGGTTCGGGATCGTTTTGCTGATTTCCGTCGCCTGGGTCGCGCTCGCCGTCAGGATTGCAGCGGTGTTTCACGGGCGCCGTGGGATGCTGCTGTACCTGTTCGGGCCGGTAGCTATCGTTTGGATCTTGAGCAAGGAAGCGCCGGTCTTTCATGTCGCTTCGATCCAGTTCGTTGGCTTTTCGTACTTCTTCATCAAGGCCGGGACGCTGCTGAAGGACGTCCAGGATCGCCGTATAGAGAGACCCGATCCCTTCGCCGTGGTTTCGTACTTCCTTCACTTCCCGACCTTCGTTAGCGGCCCCATGCATCTATTTGGCGAATTCGACCGCAGCCTGCGTGCGCCCGAGTTCCCGGACTTGAAGGGATTCATCGACGTCTGTTTCCGAATTTTGCTAGGGTTGGTCAAGGTGAAGATCCTGGCCCCGCTATTCCTCCCGATCAGCCTCGAATCAATTGCCGCGACTGGGCCGTTGTCTGTTACCACGCTCGCAGTCGGCAGCCTCGCGTATTCCGTCGTCATTTGGGCCAACTTTTCCGGTTACACCGATTTGGCGGTAGCGACATCGCGTCTGATGGGTGTGCATACGCCAGAGAATTTCAATTATCCTTACGCGGCCCGCAACATCCGCGAGTTCTGGCAGCGCTGGCACATTAGCTTCACCCGCGTGCTGACGAGCTATGTATTCGTTCCGCTTTCGCGGCGCCTTCAAGCCTCCCTGGGAGACCGGCCAAGAACACTGATGGTTGTGTGCACGCTGATCACGTTCCTGTTCTGCGGTTTCTGGCACGGCGCCACGCCAAATTTCCTCCTTTGGGGCTTGTATCATGCCTTCGGGTTGATCGTATTCGACCTCTACCGACCCGGCGCAATGCGCCGTCGCCTGAGGCGCAAGGGGAATCCGAATGCGGTCTTCATCAACCGTGTCGAGCACTTGTTCGGCATTGCATTGACATTTTCGTTCGTCTCTGCGAGTTGGATTTTGTTTGTTTTTCCGGTTTCGAGGCTCTTGGGGATTTAGCTCATGCTGATACCGTCCGATCTAAGAATCTTCGGCTCGATCGCCCTGATCCTGCTTGCGCTTGTCCTCGTTGCGTGGGCTATCCTAAGGAGAGTCGGGCTGGATCCGCTGCGTTTGCTGAACGACCGGGAATGGCTCATTGCGTCCAAGCTCGCCGGGATCGGGTTGCTCGGACTCATTCTTTACCAGGCTGCAATCTCTCTTGAATTTCCGGCCGAGAGTTTCATTTACGGAAGATTTTGATGACATCTCCGTCGCCTTCCACGACCGTTCGGTGGCACCGCGTAATCGGTGTCATCGTCCTCGCAGCTCTTTTCGCCGAGAGAGCGGCTCGTCTGGCCGTCTATGTCTGGTCCGGCCAATCGTACCGGTCACTGTCGCCGTACG
>WNFL01092286.1_pt2 | contig 10908 bp, 9 predicted proteins | sample 5400361 | NCBI WGS metagenome assembly WNFL01 (sample SAMN13153351, study PRJNA577476) | soil metagenome | isolation source: 40 cm soil on Douglas fir-dominated hillslope | place: USA:California | collected 2013-09-17 | reverse complement strand
CACGGTCCGCTATGTGCACCGGGTGCTGCACCGCGCGATGGGCCACGCGGTCGTCTGGAACCTAATCCCCTCGAATCCATGCGCTTCTGTGGACGCCCCTAAGGGGACTACGGCCGAAATCGAGATACTGACGGAAGAACAGGTGAGGGGCGTGCTCGCAAAACTCAGAGGCCGCCCCATGCGCCTTCTGGCAATCGTGGGACTCGCCACGGGGATGCGGCGCGGCGAGCTTCTCGCGCTCCGTTGGAAATACGTAAACCTCGACACGGGGAGAGTGCAGGTCGAGCAATCCCTTGAGCAGACCAAGGCGGGCTTACGGTTCAAAGGGCCGAAGACGAAGCATGGACGGCGTCAATTCTCCGTCTCGGCGTCCGTGATCACTGAGCTGAGGGCTCACCGCCGTGTCCAGACCGAACAGCGCCTCGCGTTCGGGCTCGGCAAGGATTCCGATGATGCGCTTGTATTCCGTCACCTCGATGGCTCGCCGTTTATGCCCAATTCGGTCACGACCGAATGGCGCCGGCTGGTTGTCTCTCTCAAATTGCCACGCGTGTCGCTGCACGCCTGGCGGCACACCCATGCCAGCCAACTTATTGCCTCAGGGATGGATGTGCTCACGATCAGCCGACGCTTGGGCCACGGATCGCCCTCGATTACGCTCAACGTCTACGGCCACCTGTTCAATAGCAGCGACGACCGCGCCGCGGCCGTCTTCGAGCGAGCCTTCGGCGCTGGACTTGCAACGGAATAGCAACGGGCCACGAACAAAGGAGAACAGGTTCGGTGGCAATCCGGTGGCAATTAGGAGCGTCTTGCACTCTCAACACAGCTTAAGTAATTGATCTTCTTAGACGGACAGGTGGCTGAGCGGTTGAAAGCACCGCACTCGAAATGCGGCGTACGGGCAACCGTACCGGGGGTTCGAATCCCCCCCTGTCCGCCATATGTCATTGAACTATATGAGTTAAATTTTACTTTCGTCTGGAGCACCCGTCGTTTCACCCATCGTCTCGCAGGCGGCTCGTAGGGGCCGTGTCCCAATGCAATTTTCACTCAGGACAAAAATCCCCGTCGGTCATCGGGAATGGAAGTCGTCTCAATCCGAGGGGAGGACGGCTGGTTCGAGATAAGCGCCCCAACATTTTGACCTGCGGTCCGGGGGTTGAAAGATGCAATGGAGCGACTCCGCGTAACCCGACGACGGCTGGAACATCTGTTTTCGCCACATCCGGACATTCGCCGGCGTCATCGATTTCAGCCCGCCTTATGGCCACCGCGTCGAGTGCTCCGCCGCACCGTTACGCTTGGAAGCTCGCTGAAGAGTGACTGGTATAGGCGCTGAGACCAATGCGAGAAGCCGAGGTGCATCGCCCACCGTCGTTACGTCGCTTTCTCCGCCCGAACGCCGAAGGTCATCACATCCCGGCTCATCGCTATCGGTTTTCGAGTCGTAGATTTTTGTTAATGGCTGAACCACGGAAAATCGGCGGTTTGGCTCCCGGTTTCTTATAAAATGTAGAAAATATCTATGACACGAAGCGGCGTTTGAATGCATCAAGGGCAATTTCAGTGGGCATCCTGGCTAGAGCAGGGAGCAACAGCATGGCGCGTCCGCCGCATCGAGCCGCGGCCCGCCTCGCAGATCACGAAGGCAGCTGCATGAAAAGCGGGCTTATGAATTTCACGCGCGTACTGATGAGCGCGGTGCCAATCGCAGTTCTGGTCACCGACGTATCCCAAGCAGCCGCTCCAGAGGGACTACCCAATTTCTCCTCGGCCAATTATGGCTGGGCCTCCAGGGGCGCTGAATGGACAGCATTGCCGGGAAGCCCGCCGCCTGTTGGCCAAGATCCTCATGTTCGATATGTACCGAACAACGCGAACGAGCAGCCGACCTACCGCTACGCGGACGCTAACAATCCGAATCTCACGCAATGGGCGAAAGACCTATTAAAGAAGGACAATGTCTTACAGGACAATGGCTTTGACATGTTCACGCGCGCGTCGCGATGCTGGCCGGCTGGGGCTTCGGCATTTCACCTGAATCCGGGCCAACCAACCTATTTCATTCAAACCCCGAAAGAGGTCTTGATGATCTGGGCCGGCGATCAACAGGTGCGTCATGTCTATCTGGATGTGCCGCATTCAGCGAATCCCCAGCCATCCTGGTACGGGGAATCGGTTGGCCGCTATGAAGGCGACACCCTCGTGGTCGATACCATTGGCGAAACCACGAGAACCTTCATCGACCAATATCGTACGCCGCACGGTCCCAAGCTTCATGTGATTGAGCGCATTCGTTTGATTCAAGAAGGCGACGTTATGCAAACCGAATTGACGATCGAAGATCCCGATTCGCTCATTAAGCCTCTGCATCTTGTTCATCTGGCGCGAAAGGTACGCGAACCGATGGTGGAGTCTTCGTGTGGGGAGGAGGGCGGCGATCATTTCGCGCTTAAAGCCGAGCCAATCCCAGAGGCAGACAAGCCGGATTTCTGATCACCAACAGTTACTTTCGCGAAAAAGCGGGAACGCGCTCCTTGGCACGCACGGCCGATGGAGGCTCCAGAAGCTGACGTTTAAGGGAAATCAAGACAAAGCGTCGGTCGCGGCATGCCGCCCCTGCGCGATGAGCATCGCTAGGAACTTTTGCTGTAGTGCCGTGGGATACCAATTTATCCGGGTGGCAATGCCATATGTGCGCCTAGGAAGTTTGGTCTTGGCAGGAATAATTTTCAAAGTACCGAGTTTCTCTTCGAATAAGGCTTCGTATTTGGTCAGGAGGGACAGTCTGTTGCTCATTGTCAGCAGTGCACGGGCAAGGCTACGTGACGTCGTTTCCACTGCAGTTGGTGCCTTCTTCTTTGCTGAGGCAAATAATTGTTCAAACGCCAGAAACCTCGGAGTGCTCCGACCAGGAACGATCCAGTCGTAGTTCGCAAGTTCCTTGCGGCCTATTGATTTCACTTTCGAAAGTGGGTGATGGGGACGCATGACGATGACATAAGGCTCCTTGAACAAGATGGTCTCGCGAATGTCGGTGGCCCAACTCGGGCGCCGCAGAACGCTAAACAGAAAATCGATGTTGCCGGCTCTCAAGTCGCTTAGGAGCTGTTCGTATGGCTCTTCAATCACCCGGATCCTCGCGCCCGGATAGCTCGCCAGAAACTTGTCGATGACTTGCCCGAGCACAAAGGAGCCCGAAGAAGCCAATACCCCCACGGAAATGCGAGATGTGATGACGCCTTTGTGCGCGTTTATCTCGTCAACCGCGTAATTGAGTTCCTGCAAAGCGAGCTTAAGACGGCGGGCGAGTGCGCTTCCCTTGTTTGTCGTGCTGGTTCCTCGTGCGCCACGGCAATAGATCGCGCGTCCCACGAGGCGTTCAAAATCTCTTGCCGCTCGATGCAGCGAAGGTCGAGAAACTCCGATTGCTCTCGCGGCGTCGTCAAACGATACGTTTTCCGACACCGCTATCAGGCAACGCATCTGCGTTGTTGTCATTTTTGCTATCAGTGCATCCACATTCATGTTTTCATTGGAGCGAAGTCCGTCAAATAGTTCCTCCAATGCGGAGCGGATCGAAGTGAATAGGCGTTTCGTTCGAAACAACAAAAGCTGACCGAACTGCGTCAAATAGGAGCCGCTGTGACGGCGCTCAAAAAGCTGCACTCCAAATTTGCTTTCGAGGTTCAAAATCGCCTGTGTGACGGCGGGCTGGGACAGATTAATGAGGGCTGAAGCCTGGCTAACGCTTTCCAGGCGAGCAACGGTCTCGAAGACTCTCAAATGCCGAAGATTCGGTAGGTTATCGGAGTCTTTCATCTGGCGAATCTCTCGACGCGGGCTGGGTGGTATACGCGTTCGGGCCAGCGTTCTGGTACGCGATGCGCGCGCAGCACGGACTCGGGAGTTTGAACGTAGCAATAACTTATGACATCGAGCGGCGTTTGAATTGGAACCTTTTCGAGGTTTGTCCATGATTGCGCATCAAAATAGGCGACCATTGACGCTGCCTTCCCCTGATCGGCGCCGGTACGTTCGTGCGTTGGCAAAACGCTGCCGCAAATATCAGGCAAAGTTCGAGCTGGAGGCCCTCTCATTGTACAAGCTCTTTCCTTTGCTCGTCGGGATGATGGTCAGTGGCGCGGCAAATGCAACAGAGGCGGATTCGCCAATTCCAGACCTATCCGGCTTGTGGGGCCGGAGTTCGATTCCCTATGAAAGGCCAAGCTCGGGACCGGGCCCTTTAGAGCGGTTACGCCTGCCCTCCGGCGCACGTGCGCGCAACTCGCAGGTCGGTGACTATACCAGTCCGATTTTGACGCCACAGACTGCGCAGGCAGTAAAGCGCTTTGGTGAGCTTGCCCAGGGTGCCGGCGCTTCCGACGCGGAAACCGAGTGCTGGCCTGAATCGCCGCCCTATATGTTCCGGATACAGGAAACTCAGATCATCCAGCAGCGGGACCGGATTCTGATCATTTACAGCTATAGCAATCAAATTCGGCGGATACGCCTGAATCAGAGTCACCCCGAACATGTTACGCCTTCCTGGTCGGGCGATTCCGTCGGCCATTTCGAGGGCGATACGCTGGTCGTCGATACGGTCGGGATAAAATTCGGTCCCTATTCGATGCTCGATCGTTATGGGACGCCGTATTCCGATGCGCTGCACCTCGTTGAACGGTTCCGAATGATCGATCATGCGGAGGCCGAAGCGGCAATGCAGAAAAATGAAAAGGAATATGGGCGCGTTCAGGTCGGATATGCGGTAGACCCGAATTACAAGGGGCCCGGGCTACAACTTCAGTTCACGGTCGAAGATCCCAATACATTTACGATGCCTTGGTCTGCCACCGTGACGTACCGGCGCAATATTGGGCCATGGCCCGAACGCGTCTGTGCCGAGAACGTGCACAATTTCGGCGTCGCGGAGGATCCCAAACTTCCGACGGCGGACAAGCCTGATTTCTAGGAGGCGCGCCTGCCATTGATCCGGAGGCGCTAGCCCTGCGTGCTGAAAGGCGCTGCTTTGCAGCGCCTTTCAGCATTTTTCAGTTCGGCGCGAATTTCTGTACGCGACTACGGTTTCCGATTTCGCCGACATAGACATTGTTCTTGGAGTCCATCGCGGCAACATGGGACCTAAAGAACTCGCCGGGATTTTGGCCCTTATGGCTGATATGGCCAAGGATCTCGCCAGTCTGACGGTCGAGTTGCCACACGGTGCCGTTCTCCAAGTCGGCGACGAAGATGTTCTTCTGCGCCGGATCGCTCGAGAAATCGATCGAACCAACCGTGCCGTTGCCCACCGACGCGTTGACGACGTGGAATTCCTTTAAGAACTTGCCTTGCTTGGTGAACACCTGAACGCGATCGCCGGCGCGGTCACAGACATAAACCAGCCCGTCCCTGGAAATGCGCACGCAATGGACCGGCGATTTGAAATCCGCCGCATGCATGTCGTTGGGATCGTGAGCGGGTTGCGGATCGTTGGAGATTTCAGAGAGCGGTTTGCCGTAAGCGCCCCAGCCGCGCTTGAACGCGCCCGTCTTCAGGTCGAACACGTCGACGCGCGGCGGTTGAGATAGCCGTCGGCGATATAGATTTCGTTGGCATCCTCATCAAGCGCCGCGCTCGAGACGCCGAGCATCAGGATTTTGCTCTGATTGTCCTGCTTCATGCCCTGCCGCTCGACGACGGGGCCGCGATTGCCGAAATCGCGCAGGAATTTCCCGTCGGGGGTGAATTTCAACAGCGTATCGCCTGGGGCCGCGCCGGCCAGCCAGACATTGTGCTCGCGGTCGGTGAAGATGGTGTGTACCGCCTTCGGCCAGACACCTGCCGGCGCCGAAGAGGGGGTGCCCCAGGAACGCAGCATGTTGCCGTCAAGGTCGAATTCCAAAACGGACGGAGCCGCGGTCTTCCCTGTTTTGGCGTCGTCCTCCCCACGGTTCAACACCCAGATATGGTCGTCCGGGTCGACATACATCCCGGTGACCGTCCCCATGACCCAATTGTTGGGCAAAGGCTTCGGCCAGTCCGGAACGAATTTGTAGACTTCAGGCACATTGGGAAGGTTCGGCGTAGGTGCCGGTGCCGGCGCGGCGTTCAGCGTCCCACAAAGTGCCAACGCAGAGGCCGCTGCGATGGCCCCCCAATATCCGCGCATGATGCATCCCTCCCTTTAGAGTCGCCCGTCCGCTCGCGGGGACGGCGAGCCATTTAATCACCCACAGGACCAAGGGACATCATAGGAAGAATGGCAATGGATATCGGAAAAAGGCACGGGGCGTGAGTTCCCAGACCCCCTGGGGTCAGTAACCGGAAAGGCATGATCTTTACGGTATCCGGATTCCGATGAGGGTCGTAGGAATTTCCAATCTTCAACATGTCATGGTGGCCGTAACGAAAGGCGTAAATGAATCCCGGGCTGGCGTTTTCGGTGCTCTCACGCGAATCGCGGCTCGCGGGGCGGGTCGCGCGGATATCAGCCATTCCCAATGCCACGCGAGAAACACCATTCTGAGGGGAGGAGGTTCGTGACCGGGCTTCTGCGATTATGATCCCGGAATGCCGGGTGGCCAGCTCAGTATCTTCGAGGCTAACCGCCGCCAGCTTCGGACGTCGGTCTATCTAGCCTACCGCAAGCTCTACATTACGAAGCGGCGCCACTCCCGGCACATCAGTGCTGTGCAATTCGAGCAATCGATAAGACTGATCGATCGCGTCGGAGCCAATATCGATCGTTCAACGCGTTGAACGACATCGGCGTGGCCTTTCGATTGCCGGTAGAAAGGGTCCACCCTCTGACTTAGGGAATGGGTGAGAGCCGTTGGTAGCACCGCCAGCGGCCTTCAACGCCCGCGCGTTGCGCCTTTGGCCACGTCAATTTACCAATATGAACCCACCGGCTTGGCTCCTCGCAGCTTCCCCACTAGCGTGCATCCCGAAGGCCATGCCTAATATTGCTGACGATTCTGAGGGGTCAGGGGATGTCGAAACGATGGGGGGTCCTGCGGGCCGGCGTTTTGGGCGCTTTTTGCGGCCTGTGCTATTCGGCGTTTATCAATTTCTCCCTCCTTCCCTATGCTTTCGAGTCATTCGACATGACCGCCTACCTAACTTCGGGCTTCATCAGCAGCGTCGCCATGGGGATTGCCGTTTTTGCGGCAGCCGCCATCATCCATAACCTCGCAATTCGGTTTCGGAAGCGTTGATCCACCGGGTGGTCGTCACCGGCTTTTTGCGAAACGCGGTTGATATTCATCGTTAATCCAAGCGGTGCGCACAGTTTTGCGGGAACGGTGTTAGTCAAGCGTGGCTTGCGACATGTTTGCTCCCCCCCGATGTTGCAGGTTGCCGGGCCGGAAGTTGGCGCTTCCGCCCGGCTACACCTTCCCCGTGCGTTTCCAGCCTCGGCGCATTTCGAAGATCCCTATTGCTCCGCTATTACCTCGATGGCGCCCCGTGCACCGGGACCACGGCCCAAGACTTCGGTCAGGAACGGCATGATGGTCCTCATTTCTCCTGCGAACCCGAACGGCGGATTCACGACAAGGAGCCCGGCGGCCGTCAATGGCGGCGCCCGTCCCTCGGTTGCTATCGATTGCGAGGCACCGGTCTCGAATTCGACCTTCAACAGGGATCGGACGCCCGCGTTCAAGAACTCGCCCGCCGACGCGGCGATCTTGGCCGGCACCTTCGCGGGATACCAGAACAGAATAATCCCGTTGGCGAAGCGGCGATAAGCCGCGATGGCCGTTCGGGTCGCATCGGAAATCTCGTCCTCGGATTCGTAAGGCGGATCGATCAGCACCAGACCGCGGCGTTCCGGCGGTGGCAGGAGGCGCGGAAGCTCCCCGTGAAAGTCGCCTAAGATAATTCGCACCCGTTGGTCGCCGGCGACCGCCGCAGCCAGGGACGCATGTTCCTCCAGATGTTTTTCGATTCCGACCAGCCGGTCTCGCGTGCGAAGCAACCTCATCGCGATCAGCGGCGAACCGGGATAGACGCCCCCACCGAAACCACGCACCAAATCGCGATAGGGCGCAAGCACGCCCGGAAGCGCGTCTCTTTGCAACAGACGCAATATCCCATCCGCTGCTTCTTCGGTCTTTTTCGCCTCGGCTCCACCAAGGTCGTAGAGACCGCGCCCGCCATGCGTATCGATCACGGCAAACGGCGTATCTTTCTTGCGAAGATGCAGAAGCACGCTCACAAGCGCCGCGTGCTTCAGCACATCGGCAAAATTTCCGGCGTGATAGGCATGGCGATAATTCATAGGGACGCGCTATTGTGGCAGCGCGGTCATTCTATTCCTTGGCGCGTTCGAGATAAGCGCCATCTTCGGTCTGAACCACGACGCGCGTGCCCTTGTTGATGTGCGGCGGGACCATCGTCCGCACGCCATTGGAGAGCATGGCCGGCTTGAAGGACGAAGACGCGGTCTGCCCTTTGACCACCGGCTCGGTATCGACGATCTCCAAATCGGCACGCCGTTGTACTGGCTTATCAGAACTTCCATATTTTCGGCGAGGTAGACGGTGCCATCGCCGATGATGTCGCCCGGCACGTGGATCTGCTCGAAATTGTTAGGCTCCATGAACACGTAGTTATCGCCATCCTGGTAGAGATAGTTGTACTTGCTTTCGTCGATAAAGGCCTTTTCCACCGAATCCGTGGTCTTGTAGCGCTCGTTCGTCTTCACGCCATCCGAGATGCGGCGCATTTCCAGATGCGTCACCTTCGGCGCGTATGACGACGTAGAGTTTGCCCTCCTTCTCCACGACGTTGCCTTTTCGAATGCTGCTGGCGATGACTGAGACCACGCTTTGCCTCTTGATTTGTGCCGAAACCCGGCGCCCGGGGCCGGGTCATAGCAGGTGCCCATCCCAGGGCCAAGATGGACCCTTCAGAACAAGGGGGCGCCGGTGATCGCGCCTTCCCCATGGTGGGATAAACGCACGCACGCGGATCGCCGGCCGCTGCTCGTGACGCGCGGACGCATCCGCGAGGCGGCGAGGCGCTATTTCGTGGATGCGGGATTTACCGAGGTCGAATGCGGCGCGTTGCAGGTCTCGCCCGGGAATGAGGCCCACTTGCATGGCTTTGAAACACAGCGCATCTACCCCGATGCATCACGAAAGCGCCTTTATCTGCATACCTCGCCGGAATTCGCCTGCAAGAAGCTGTTGGCGGCCGGCGAACGGCGCATATTCACCTTCGCTCCCGTCTTTCGCAATCGCGAGCATGGCGACCTGCATATGCCGGAATTCACCATGCTGGAATGGTATCGCGCGGGCGAGCCGTATGATTCCGTGATCCAGGATTGCCTGAATATCCTCAAGCTGGCGGCAGGCGAAGCCGGAACATCGCTTTTCCGTTTTCGCCAGCGCCAAGCTGGGCTCGAGGGACCGGCGGAGCGCATCAGCGTGGCCGAAGCATTCCGCCGTTATGCGTCGATCGATCTGAGCGCAACAATGAGCGCGGAGGGAGTTGCGGATCGCGATGCGCTGGCGCGTGCGGCACGCACGGCCGGAATCAAGATCGCGGAAGACGACCATTGGTCGGATATCTTCAGCCGCGTGCTGACCGAACGGATCGAGCCGCAGCTCGGGCTGGAACGGCCCACGATCCTTGACCGTTACCCGCGCGCCGAGGCGGCGCTGGCACGCGCGACGGCGGAGGATCCGCGCTTCGCGGAACGCTTCGAGCTGTATCTCTGTGGTGTCGAACTCGCCAACGGATTTGGCGAGCTCACCGACCCACAGGAACAGCGCCGGCGCTTCGAAACGGAGATGACGGAGAAAGAGCGGATCTACGGTGAACGCTATCCCATCGATGAGGACTTGCTTCATGCGCTCGCAACTATGCCCGAGGCGTCCGGCGTCGCACTCGGTTTCGACCGCTTGGTGATGCTCGCGACCGGCGCCGGCCGGATCGACCGCGTCATGTGGACGCCGGCGCCGGAATGAGAGGCCCGATGCGCAAGCCCCCGATTTTGCGGACTCCGGAGGACTTGGCGATGGCCGGCCTCATCGCACCGGAGCGCGCGGAACCTTTGCGCACCGTCGCTGCGCGTTACGCCGTGGCGATCACGCCCGCTATCGCCGATCTTATCGATCGCCATGATCCTGGCGATCCTATCGCGCGCCAATTTGTGCCGTCGGAAAGGGAAGGCGAGACCATGCCCGATGAGCGCGGCGATCCCATTGGCGATGAGCGGCACAGTCCGGTTCCAGGAATCGTTCATCGCTATGATGACCGCGTTCTCTTGAAGCTTACGCATGTTTGTCCGGTCTATTGCCGGTTCTGCTTTCGCCGCGAGATGGTCGGTCCGGGCGAAGACCAGGTGCTGTCCGCCGCAGCTCTCGATGCAGCGCTCGACTATATCGCGGCGCATCCCGGAATTTGGGAGGTCATCCTCACGGGGGGCGATCCTTTCATGCTATCGCCAAGGCGCCTCGCGGACGTTACGCAGCGCCTCGCCGCTATTGGACACGTCAAAGTGCTTCGCTGGCATACGCGCATGCCCATCGCCGATCCGGAACGCATCACGGAGGAATTGGTCCGCGCCATCAAAACGCAGATAGCAGCCTATGTCGCCGTGCATGTGAATCACCCGCGCGAGCTTTCGGACGCGGCGAGGCGTGCCTGCGCCAGGCTGCTCGATGCGGGCATTCCCCTCCTCAGCCAGAGCGTTCTGCTGAAGGCCGTCAATGATGACGTGGCCACGCTGGAAGCATTGATGCGTGCGCTCGTAGCGGCACGCATCCAGCCTTATTATTTGCATCATCTCGACCTCGCCCCGGGGACGAGCCATTTCCGTGTCAGCATCGCCGAAGGTCAGAGGCTGATGCGCGAGTTGCGCGCGCGCAGCTCAGGCCTCTGCCAGCCCCATTATGT
>WNFL01411446.1_pt2 | contig 10909 bp, 13 predicted proteins | sample 5400361 | NCBI WGS metagenome assembly WNFL01 (sample SAMN13153351, study PRJNA577476) | soil metagenome | isolation source: 40 cm soil on Douglas fir-dominated hillslope | place: USA:California | collected 2013-09-17 | reverse complement strand
CTTCGGTCTGATGAACTGGCTCCCGGGCCGCGTCGTCCAGTCGGGGCTGGCCGAGACGCCGATCGGCCTGGTGCGCTTCGCCGAGGCGGCGCCGGCCGGCGAGGTCGTGCTCGGATTTCGCCCGGAATGCGTCGCGATCCTGGAGCCGTCCGCTCGCCGCGACGCCAATCTTTTTCCCGCCGCGCTCCGCTCGAGCATGTTTCTCGGCGACCAGCTCATCTATCACGCGGCCGTCGGCGACCGCCTGTTCGCGGGCAAATGCCGCACCGCCGCCGCCTGCTCCGGGGCCGCGCTCCGCCTCCACGTCGATCCCGCCGACGTGATGGTCTTCGCCGGCGGCAAAAGAGCCGGCGCCGCGGTCCCTTCGGCGCGCCGGTCCGGCGCGCGGGCGGCCGTTTAAGCGTTGCATTCCCGCCGCCCTTCGCATAAGTTTCCTAGCGCCGATTCCATTCATCGATAAGGAGGCATCCTTATGTCCCCACACCCGAGGCGCGCGATCCGCAAGCTGGCGCCGGTTCTGGCCATTTTCATTCTATTCGCGCCGCGCGCGCACGCGGCCGCGGCGACGTTGGCGCAGGTGATCGAGGGGGCGAAGAAAGAGGGCATGATCCGCGGCCAGTGGTCGCAGAACACCTTCGGCGGCGGCGAGGGCTTCAACGATTTCATCGCCGGGATGAACAAAAAATACGGCCTCGGCCTGAAAGGCCAGTTCACGCCGGGGCCGGACATGCAGGCGCTCATGGTCCGCATCGCGCAGGAAGCCGCCGCGGGCCAGCCGGCCAGCACCGACCTCTATATGGGCAACGCCCAGGCGCTGCTCGAGGGGCTGAAGCAGCAGGTGCTGAAGCCCACGGACTGGGGCGCGCTCGTCGACCGCCGCCCGCAGAAGGAGCCGGGCTTCGATCCGATCGCCGCCGACGGCACGCACATGGCGATCGCGACGGCGGTCGTCGGCATCCAGTACAACACCAACATCGTCAAAGGCGCGGACATACCGAAGCGGCTGGCCGATGTGCTCAACCCCAAGTGGAAGGGGAGGATCGCCTCGACGCCCTACGCCGCGGGGCTGCGCGAGCTCGCGATGCCCGGGTTTCTCGGGCGCGACTATATCCTCGACTTCACCAAAAAACTCTCCGGCCAGATCGGCGGGCTGGTCCGCTGCGGCGAGGCGGAGCGGCTCACCAGCGGCGAGTTCGTCATGCTGGTCCTGACCTGCGGCGGCAACGACGCCACGGTCTTGCAGCGGAGCGGCGCGCCGCTGGCGCAGGCGGTGGTGCAGGAGGGGACGGTGCTGCACATGCGCTACGCCGCGATCCCGAAAAACTCGCGCGCGCCCAACGCCGCGGCGCTGATGGCGGCCTATTGGCTGACGCCCGAAGGGCAGGCGCTCTTGTGGAAGCACGACGGGCTCGACCTCCATCTCTTCCCCGAGTCGCACATGAAAAAAGACGTCGACGCGGTGCGCGCGGCGGGCGGCAAGGTCGTCATCAACACGCCGGAGTGGCTCGCCTCGCTCAAGGGCTACGCGGAGATGCAGAAAGAGCTGGAGAAGATCCTGCGCGAGGGCGGCAAGTAACCGCTCAGTCTCAAGTTTCGGGTTTCTAGTTTCTTGTTTGAGCTTGAAAAACTCGAAACTTAAAGCTTGAAACTAATGCGCGCCGCACTCATGTCCCGGCAAATGACCCAGGGCGAAGCGCAAATGGAGGAGACCCTCAAGTCTCGCCCGATGCGGGGCTGGCGCGCACAAACGTCCCCCGCGCTGCTCGCGCTGGCGGCGCTGCCGATCGGGGTCATCCTGCTGTTCGTCGCGGTGATGATCTGGGTGAGCTTCCAGCGCGGGCTTTTGGGCGCGTCGGCCGCCGCCTATACACTGGAAAATTACCGCGCGGTCTTCACCGATCCCTTTCTCTACCGCGTGCTCTGGAACACGGTCGTCTTCACGCTCTCGACCACAGTCGTCGCGCTCGCCATCGGGCTCCCGATCGCCTGGCTCGCGGAGCGGACGACGATCCCGGGCAAAACACTGATTTACGCGATCATGACGCTCGGCCTGTTGATCCCCGGTATCTACACGGCGATGGGCTGGACGTTCATCGCCCACCCGCGCATCGGCTTTTTGAACCGCTGGCTCATGGACCTCTTCGGCCTCGCCGCCGCGCCGATCAACATCGCCACGCCGCTCGGCATGGGCTTCGTGCAGGGGCTGAGCCTGGCGGCGGTCGTGTTCATCCTCACCGCGCAGATGTTCCGCGCCATGAACCCGACGCTGGAAGAGGCGGCGCAGGCGCACGGGATGAGCTTCTTCACCACCATCCGCCGCGTGACGCTGCCGCTCGCCCTGCCGGGCATCCTCGCGGCGGTGATCTACGTCGTCACGATCGGCATCGCCACGTTCGACATCCCGGCGATCCTCGGGCTCGGCAACCGCGTCTACATGCTGAGCACGTTCATCTATCTCAAGGTCCACCCGCAGGGGAGCGGGCTGCCCGAGTACGGCGTCACGGGCGCGGTCGGCGCCTGCATGATCGTCGTCGCCGCGCTCTTGACCTCCTGGTACGGGCAGGTGCTCCGGAGCGGCCACCGCTTCGAGGTCGTCACCGGCAAGGGCTACCGCCCGGCGCTCATCGGCCTCGGCCGCTGGTCCGCGGCCGGCTGGCTCTTCATCGCCTTCTACGCGTTCATCTCCAAGCTCCTGCCGCTGCTGCTTATTATTTACGCCGCGCTCACGCCCTACTTCGCGCCGCCGTCGATGGAGATGATGCGCAAGCTCTCGCTCGTCCACTTCTACAACATGGAATGGGAGCTGGTGCTCCGCGGCGCGCGGAACACGGCGCTGCTGGTGCTGGTCGTCCCGCTCTCGGTGCTCGTCTTCGCCTTCGCGATCTCCTGGCTGGTCGTGCGCTCGCGGAGCCGCGCGCGCTACGCGATCGAGTTCGCCGCATTTCTGCCGCAGGCGCTGCCGGAGGTGATCCTGGCCGTCGGCGCGCTGCTGCTCGCGCTCTTCGTCCTGGGGGATTACGTGCCGCTCTACGGCTCGGTGTGGCTCATCGCGATCGTCTACGTCGCGGCGCGCATCGCCTTCGCCACGCGCGCGCTGAACGGCTCGCTCTTGCAGATCCACCGCGAGCTGGAAGAGGCCGCGTTCGTCTCCGGGCTCTCGACCTTCCGCACCGCGTGGCGCGTCCTGCTCCCGCTGCTCCGACCCACGCTGCTCTCGGTCTGGATCTGGACGGCGCTGCTCGTCTACCGCGAGCTCACCGTCGCCGTCTTCCTCGGCGTGCACGACAACATCACGTTCCCGGCGGTCATCTGGAGCTACTGGTACGCGGGCGGGATGAACAAGGCGTCGGCGGTCACGCTGCTCATGACCGTGCTCCTGGCGCCGCTCATCACCGCGTTCTGGTGGCTCGGCCGGCGGAGCCAGGTGGCGGGGCAGTGAGCGTTCTCCCCGCCGCGCCGCCGCGCGCCCCAGCCGGCGCGGCGGCGAAGGTCAACCGCGTGCTCCTCGGCACCGCGCTGCTGGGGACGTTTTTCGTCGGCACGGCGGGGAGAATATTCAACATATCGATGCCGACGGTGGCGCATGACCTCGGCACCGACCTGCTCGGCATCTCGTGGGCGCTGCTCGCGTTCCAGCTCGCCAGCATCGGGCTCTCGATCATCTTCGGCCGGATCGGCGATTTCTGGGGGCGCGAGAAGGTCTTCGGCCTCGGCTTCACGGTTTTTTCCGTGTCCTCGCTGCTCTGCGGCCTCTCGCACAGCATCTTCCAGCTCGTGCTCTTCCGCCTCCTCGAAGGGGTCGGCTCGGCGATGATCCAGTCGTCGGGCCGGGCGCTCGCCGCCGAGGCGGTGCCCGAAGAGATGGCGGGCAGGGCGCAGGGCTTCATGACGACCGCGCACCACACGGGCTTTTTGCTCGGCCCCGCGTTCGGCGGCTTCATGATCGATTTTTTGAGCTGGCGCTGGGCGTTTTTTTCCCTCGTGCCGCTGAGCCTCGCCGGCGCCGCGCTGACGCTGCCGAGCCTCAGGCGCGCGCGACCTGGGCGCGGCTCTCGTCTTCGCCGTCATGGCGATGCTGCTGCTCGCGCTCGACCGGCGCACGCTGGAGATCTTCGGAGCGGGGACGAAGCTCCTGCTCGGCGGCGGCTTCGCCGCCGCGCTGGCGGGCCTGATCGCGCACGAGGCGCGGACGCCCTATCCCTTCATCGATCTCGCGCTCTTCAAGCGCCGCAAGTTCAGCATGGCCGCCGTGAGCCTCGTCATCGTCTCCACCTGCTACGTGCTCACCGGCTTTCTGCTCCCTTTTTACCTCCAGGAGGTGCTCGGCCTCGCGCCGTCGTTCATCGGGCTTTTGTTCATCGTGCCGGCGGCGCTCACCGTGCTGCTCGCGCCGCTGAGCGGCTACTTGGCCGACCGCTTCAGCCCGCGGGTCCCAACGACGCTCGGAGTCGGCTTTCTCTCCCTCGGCTGCCTGATCGGCGGGCTCTTGCGGCCGGATTCACACTGGCTCCTCCCCACCCTCGTGATCGCCTGTAGCGGCGTGACCAACGGGATCTTCAACCCGGCGAACTCCTCCGACATGATCGGCGCGATGCCGAAGGAGCACCGCGGCTTCGCGTCCAGTGTCAATTATGTCGCGTTCGGCATGGGCAACGTGTTCGGCGTCGGCCTCGCCGGCGTCATGATGAGCTTCGCCTACACGCGCTATACGGGCGTCCCGGGCGCGAGCCCGTCGACGGCGAACCCGGCGGCGTTCGTCGCGGCGCTGAACCTGACGCTGCTCGCCGGCCTGGCCGCGAGCGCCGTGGCGCTTTTTACCTCGGCGATGCGGGGGGAGAAGGGGTAGGAAGCTAGCGCCGGCCGCGGGGCCAGGCGCCGGCGATAGCACTCCAATCGCTGTATCTATGGATCAGCGGGTGGTCGGTATCCTTGCGGTTCCACGGCCGGTCCAATAGAGCGACCGGGACTTTCATCTCCTGCGCCAGATATTTCGCCATCGTCGGCGAGTCCTCGACCGCGAGGGCAAATCCCCGGGAGGCCAACTCGGATAACGTAATCGCGATCGTGTTCTCGGTCGCGAAGCGGTTGTACTTGTCGACGACGACAAAGTCGTGGTAGGGCACCTTCTGCGCCGCCAGCCATTCGATCGAGACGTCGTAGGAAGAAGGCGGCCGTCCCGTCACGATGGCGATCTCGTGCCCGGCTTCGGTCCATTCCTGCAATACGGACTTCGCTCCCTCGATCGGCGCCATGCGCAAGAGCTCTTCCGGATGGTGCGCCAGGCGGAACAGCTCGGCGATCTCGTCCGCCTCCAGGCCGCAGGCCTCGCCGACCTCGAAGTTGTCGAGCCTCTCGTAGTGGAGCGTCTTCCCGAACTCGCGCTCGGCGATGGCGAGGAGCGCGCGCGCCGTCTCGCACAGCACGTCGTCCATGTCGACGTAAATGGTTTGGGTCGCAGCCATCGAGCCTATTTCGCCTTGCCCGCGTCCGCCTCGGACGCCAGTTTTTCGAGCGCGGCGCCCGTGAGCCGGTAGACGGTCCACTCGTCCATCGCCCGCGCGCCGAGTTTTTTATAAAAGCCGATCGCCGGCTCGTTCCAGTCGAGCACCGACCACTCGAAGCGGCCGCAGCTCCGCTCGACGGCGATGCGGGCGACGTGGGCCAGCAGCTTTCGCCCCAGGCCGCGCCCGCGCCAGCCGGGCAAAACGAAAAGGTCTTCGAGGTAGATGCCGGCGCGGCCGAGAAAGGTCGAATAGTTGTGGAAGAAAACCGCGAAGCCCACGGGATCCTCTTTCGCATAGCCGATCACGACCTCGGCGGCGCGCCGCGCGCCGAAAAGCGACTCGCGCAAAGCTTCCTCGGTCGCGACGACCTCGTGGGAAAGGCGCTCGTATTCGGCGAGCCCCTTGATCAATTCCAGGATCACCGGAACGTCGCGCTCGGCCGCGGGGACGATGCGGAATTCTGATTTTTGTGCCATTGATTCGCCTCTAAAGAACGAGCTCGAAAAACTCGGCGCCCTCCAGAGGATTGTAGCGGTAAGGCGCGGTCGGTTCAAAGCCGAGCGATCGGTAAAGCCGGTTGGCGGCCTCCATCGACGCGAGCGTGTCCAGGCGCATGCGCTTGTATCGTCGAAAAAGCCGCCTGACGTCGCTCAAATATTCCGGCGCGCGGGCATCGAATATCTCGACCATCGCCTCACGTCGTATAGTACGCGTTCTCTTTGATGTACTCTTCCGTGAGATCGCAGCCCCAGACGCGCGCCTTCGCCTTGCCGATGCCGAGGGCGACGCCGATGGTCACTTCCCCCTGGCCCAGATAGGCCCGCAGCGCGTCCAGATCGCAATCGACCGGCCCGCCGCGCTCGAATACTTTCGTCTGTCCGAAGCGGATCGTCGTCCGCTGGGGCTCGATCGCCGGATCGAAGGTCTTTCCGACCGCCGCGATCACGCGACCCCAATTCGGGTCGGCGCCGTAGACGGCGGTTTTGACCAGCGGCGAGTTGACGACCGACTTGCCGACGCGCTTCGCCTGGGCCTCGTTTTTCGCGCCGGAGACCTCCACCGTGATGAGCTTGGTCGCGCCTTCGGCGTTGCGGCAGATTTCACGCGCGAGGTATTCGCTTACCTGGAGCAAACCGGCCTCGAACTTGGAAGGGGACACCGGCCCGGCGAGGCCGTTCGCCATCAGCACCACCGTGTCGCTCGTGCTCGTGTCCGTGTCGATGCTGATCGAGTTGAAGGTCTTGTCGACCACGCGCCGCAGCATCGGCTTCAACGAAGCCGCCGGCAGGGCGGCGTCGGTCATCAAGTAGACCAGCATCGTCGCCATGTTCGGCTCGATCATGCCCGCGCCCTTGGCGATGCCGGCGATCGTCGCCGGACCGACGCGGCGGGAAAAATATTTCGGATAGCGGTCGGTGGTCATGATCGCGCGCGCCGCGAGCGCCAGGCTGTCCGGCTTGAGCTCGCTACGGATGCCCTTCAGTCCGGCGCGGATCTTGTCCATCGGCAGCGGCCGGCCGATCACGCCGGTCGAGAAGGGGAGCACGTCGCGGTAGTCGACGCCGAGCTCGGCGGCGGCGACCCGGCACATCTCGACCGCGTTATCGAGGCCCTGTTTTCCCATGGCGACGTTGGCGTTCTTGCTGTTGACGACGAGCGCCTGCGCGTAGCCGTCGGCGATGTGCTTCCGCCCCACGATCACCGGCGCGCCGGGAAAGCGGCTCCGGGTGAACACGGCCGCCGCGCGCGCCCGCGCCTCCGAGTAGATCACGGTGAGATCGAGCGTGTCATCCTTGATGCCGATGTTCTTCGCCAGTGATAAATATCCCTTGGGCTCGAAAAAATCTTTCGTTTCCTCAGACATCTTCCTTCTCCTCCGACTCATTCGTCGATTATGCTTGGATTCGGACAATAAAAAAAGCCCGGCCGGGCGGAGCCGGTCGGGCTTTTCGACTCGAGCGACTCTCCGATCTAAACGTTCACGATCACGACGCCCTTGGGCTCCAGGTAATAGTCGAGCGCTTCCGGGCCGTGCTCGCGGCCGACGCCGCTCTGCTTGACGCCGCCGAAGGGCAGCTCGTCGTAGCCGTAGTGGAGCGAGTTGACCCAGACGTTGCCCGCCTGGAGCTTGTCGATCGCCCTGTTGGCGTGGTTGAGGCTCCTCGTCCAGATCGACGAGCCCAGGCCGAAGATCGAGCGGTTCGCCCTCTCGAGCGCTTCGTCAAGCGTCTTGAAGGTGAAGACCGGCAGCACCGGGCCGAAGGTCTCCTCGACGCTCACTTTCGCGTCGTCCGGCACATTCGTCAGCAGCGTCGGCAGATAGTACCAGCCCTTATCGAGATCGCCGCCCTTGGGCCGCTCGCCGCCGAAGACGACCTTGGCGCCGCGCGCCTTGGCGTCCTCGACCTGCTCTTCGATCTCTTTGCGCTGCGATTCGAGATGGATCGGTCCCATGCGGGTCTCTTTGCTCGCGCCGTTGCCGACCGTCTTGGTCTTCAAGATCTCCGTGAGCTTGCCGACGAACGACTCGGCGACCGATTCCTGGAGGAACAGCCGCTTGACGCCGAGGCACATCTGGCCGCAGTTGAAAAACCGGCCGATGTCCGCCATCTTGATCGCCAGGTCGAGATTCGCGTCGTCCATCACGATCATCGGATCGCTGCCGCCGAGCTCCAGCGTGACCCGCTTGATCTCGCGGCCGGCGACTTCCATGACGTGCTTGCCGACCGGCGTCGAGCCGGTGAAGGCGATGCGCCGGATGCGCGGATTTTTAAGAATCTCTTCGCCGACCGTGCCGCCCGGCCCGGTGACGACATTGACCGCGCCCTTCGGCAGCGTCTTTTGCGCCTTCCCCTCGCCGTAGGTCGCCTTTTGGATCTGGTCAATTGCAATCAACGTTGCCAGCGGAGTGGTGCTCGCCGGCTTGACGATGATCGTGTTGCCGGCCGCGAGCGCCGGCCCGAGCTTCGTGCCCATGAGCGTCAGAGGAAAATTCCACGGCACGATGCCGGCGCAGACGCCGATCGGCTGGCGCACGACCATGCCGTAGGCGCCTTTTTGCGGCAGCGGCACGTGCGAGCCGCGGACTTTGGAGGCGAGCCCGGCGTAGAATTCCAGCCCGTGGACCAGGTGGTGGATTTCCAGGCCGGCTTCGAAAAGGGTCTTGCCCTGCTCTTTGGTGAGCGCCTGGGCGATCTCGCCGCTTTTTTGCTTGATCAGCTCGCAGGCGTTGGAGAGCATCTTGCCGCGGTCTTCCGCGGTCACGTCGGACCATTCCTTGAACGCCCCCTCCGCCGCCGTGATCGCCTGCTGCACGTCCTTCTCGTTGCCCTTCGGCACGCTGTCCACGACCTCGCCGGTCGCCGGGTTGCGGACCTCGTACGTCTGCCCGCTCGCCGAATCGACCGATTCCCCGCCGATTAACATTTTCATGATTTGACCTCCGAAGCTAAAATGGATGATAGTTCCTGGTTTCTAGTTTCAGGGTTTCAAAAAAACGCAACCCGAACCAGAAACGTGGAACCGGAAACTTGAAACTGGCTATTTGCCCTTGAACTGCGCGGTTCTTTTTTCGATGTAGGCCTTGACGCCTTCGGTGCCGTCCTCGCTGCCGAAGGTCTGGGCCAGGACCTCGCGCTCGAAGGCGAGCCCGTCGGGAAGCGACAGCTCCAGGCCGGTCTGAATCGCCCGCTTCACCTTGCCGACCGCCATGCTCGCCTTGTTGGGCGTGATGAACTGGCGCGCGTAGTCCATGACCCGGTCGACGAAGTTTTCCTTTTCGTAGATGAAATTGACGAGCCCCATCTCGAGCGCCTCCTCGAAGGCGATCGTCCGGCCGGTGGCGCAGAGCTCCATCGCGCGCCCCTTGCCGACCAGGCGCGGCAGCCGCTGCGTGCCGCCCATGCCGGGCATGACGCCGAGATTGATCTCGGCGAGGCCGAGCTTGCCGCCCTCTTTCTTGGCGATGCGGATGTCGCAGGCCATCGCGATCTCGAGCCCGCCGCCGACGGCGTGGCCGTTGACCGCCGCGATCACGAGCTTGGGCGTGTTTTCCAGGCGCATGAGCACTTCGTGGCCGTGCAGCGCGAAGTTGTTCTTGAAAGACAGGGGCTTGTTGGCGAGCATGTTGATGTCGGCGCCGGCGGAGAAGAACTTTTCCCCTTTGCCGGTGATCACGATGACATGCACGGCGTCGTCGAAGCGCGCCTGCAGGATCGCGTCGTCCAGCTCGCGCAAAAGCTCGTGCGTGTAGCTGTTGACCGGCGGCCGGTTCAACTCCAGCAACGCCACCCCATTGTCCGCCCGATAATCCAGCGCCTTATCCGCCATAATATCCAACCCCCGTAACCAAGTTTCAATACTCTGTATCTGGCAACTCCCGGCAAGTCAAGGCCGGCCGACGCTGGAAAACGCGCGCGAATTGCCCTATTATTCCGGCGGGTTACTGTGCTAGGTTAGGAGCGGCACAACCATGCATCCCGCCAGGCGATATCTCACCGCGGCAGCCTTTCTCTGCGCGCTCAGCGCGTGCGTCAACACCGTGCCGCGGATCACCTCGGAAGAAGAAAAAAAGATCAAGGAAGAGCTGGAGGCGGAATCGAAGGTCTGGCAGCAAAAGCAGCAGGACCGGGTCGAGGAGATCGCCAGCCGTCTGCTGGAGGCGACCGGCACGCAGACCGTGATCCGCTTCATCTTCGCCGCCAACAGCGAGCAGGTGCGCTCGTCGCGCATCAATCTCGACGCGGTCAACGCCTGGACCGACGGCTATTCGGTATGGGTCACGCGCGGGATGCTGCGCTTCGTCAAGAGCGACGACGAGCTCGCCGCCGTGCTCGGCCACGAGATGGGCCACGCGCTCCGGGGCCACATCCGGCAGGGCTTGGCGCAGGACATCGTCGCCACCGCGCTGACGATTCCCGCGGGGGTTTTCGGCGGCGATCTCGCGGCGCAGTTGGCCCAGCGCATGATCCAGCTAGCCACGTCCAAGTTCGACCGCGACCGCGAGCGCGAGGCCGATCTTTACGGCCTCATCTGGGCCTACCGGGCGGGCTACAATGTCGACGAGGGCAAAGAAGTCTTCCGGCGCATCGCCGTGGAAATGCCCGGCAGCATGGAAAGAGGATTCCTCTCCACGCATCCCACCGCGCCCGAGCGCTTTCTGGCGCTCGACCGGGTCGCCGCGGCGTTGAAAGCGGGCCAGGACCCGATCCAGGTTTTCGGCCCGAAGGCGGAGGGGATCAAGGCGGAGGAAATGAGAGCGAAGGCGGAGAAGAGCGGCGAGGCGGCGGCCGGCGGCGCGGACGATGAGTGGTGACGGCTTTCCCCGCTTAGGAAGACTCACGATCCCTGCGCGCGGCGTGCTTTTCCTGATCGCGCTGGCGGGATTTTTGCCGCCGCCCGCGTCG
>WNFL01344512.1_pt2 | contig 10909 bp, 6 predicted proteins | sample 5400361 | NCBI WGS metagenome assembly WNFL01 (sample SAMN13153351, study PRJNA577476) | soil metagenome | isolation source: 40 cm soil on Douglas fir-dominated hillslope | place: USA:California | collected 2013-09-17 | reverse complement strand
AAATCGATCGATTCGAAATGCTCGGCAAGGTGCCGTCTCTGGTCGTTCAGCATTAGCAGGAGATGCAATCCCCGACCGGCGTCTGCTGAGTGCAGATCAGAGAACTCGCGCGACAAGCCATTGTGTAGAATGTCCGAGACACTTTCACGCATCTCCGGGGTCAATAGCCGGGACGGGATCTTGGCAGCCCAAACCTTGGCATACAAGCGCAACGCCCCGTCGGCGTTTCCTACACGCGCCAGATCCACCATGGCCCGATTCAGATAGACGTGCCCCAGTGTAACGCTGCCCCCATCACCCGACCAGACGAGACTTGGTCGCTCGGCAGGCTGTGTCGCTCCATTGGCGGAAGCGCTCCACGTATCTGCCATGAATCTCGCCGAGACCTGGCGCCCGTGTTCCCGGGGGCGCTCGGTGTGAGTAGTGCCGATGCGGTGTGCGAAATCAGCGCCGAACACCTGATCCTGCGTACCGGTGAATGAGAAGTTGAACGTGTGAACGCGCAGTCCCTTCTGCACGAGGGCCATTACGATCGCGCGCGAATCCAGGCCGCCGCTCAGGAAAGCCGCGGTCGACGAATCAGCTCCGCTTCGAAGTGCGACTGCATCGGTAAACTCTCGGTACGCCACTTCGGTGAGTTCGTCGATTGGGCGGTCCGACGTCTCGATGTCATCCCATCGCCAGTACTGCATTCGTGACGACGCTTCGCCATCGACGCGTAGAATCTCCGCCGATTTCAGGAGACTGATCGATGCGAATGGAGTCCGGTCGCTGAGCGGGTACTCGAGTGCGTAGATCTCCGTCACTGCCTGCAGGTCCATCACTTTCGGGATCTCCTGCACGGCCTCGAGTATTCTCAGCGCTGTAGCAAAAATGACGTACCGTTCACCAAGCCAATAGTACATTGGCCGCAGGCCAAGCTTGTCAGTGAGCAGGATCAGCGTCGCTGACTCGGGTCGATAGTGCACTGCGCAGAAGACGCCGCGGGCTCTGCTGAGAGCCGCAAGATCGGCACGCGATATCCCCATGTGCAGCTCATCCAAATCGAGCGCGCGCGAACGGGGCATCGAACCTGGCTGTCCCAGGAGCGGCTCGCCCGCGAGGAACGATACGCCATGCTGATCGATGCGTAGTGCGGCGTCGCCGTAGGCACCGATATCGGCCTTGACGAGGAAGCAACGATTGTCGCGAAAATGGCTCGTTCGCTCACTGGGATGCCGGGAGAGCGCGCGTTGAACTTCCGCGCAAAGCTCGTCGGGCACAGTGTCTCCCGCATGACGGCAATAGACGCCGGCGAGTAGCGTCATCGATCCTGTCTTGCGAGAGCCGATATCACACGCTCTCCCGCATGACCATCCCAACCTTCCGGGCGTGGTGTGATAATCGGTCGGCGGACCTGGCGTAGCTCCGCCAGCAGGTCGGCGGGATCTGGAACAAGACGGTTTGTCCCTTCACTAATCGTGATCGGTCGCTCCGTGTTCGGTCGAACAGTGAGGCAGGGAACGCCGAGCGCCGTTGTTTCCTCTTGCAAGCCGCCTGAGTCGGTGACGACTGCGAACGCGTGCTCGACGAGATCCAGCATCTCGAGGTATCCCACCGGCTCCAGCAGTCGCACGCGATCGATTTTGAGTCCTGCCTCTTCGAGGCGGCGTCGAGTTCGCGGATCAGCGCGGCGATCCGCTTGGGATCATCGACGTTCGAAGGTCGGTGCAGCGTGACCACTACCGCCGATCCATTGACGCCAATTCTTTCGCGAAAGCCCGTGGCTCTAGCGGCAGGCAGCGCATAAAACAGGCTGTCTATCATCACGTTGCCGACAAATGCAATTTCACTTTCGGGCTCGCCCTCGGCTCTCAGTTGAGCGTCGGCATCGCGCGACGGGGTGAGAAGCAGGTTTGCCAGACGATCCGTGACAATGCGGTTGATTTCCTCGGGCATGGTTCGATCGAAACTGCGCAACCCAGCCTCAACGTGCGCCACCTGAATTCCAAGCTTCGATGCAACGATAGCCGCGGCCATGGTGGAGTTCACATCCCCATACACGACCACCCAGTCGGGGCGCTCCGCAAGAAGCACGGGCTCGATGCGCTCCATGATCCGCGCGGTCTGCGCAGCGTGCGTATCCGATCCGACCCCAAGGTTCACGTGCGGAGGCGCGATGCCCAGATCACGGAAGAAACTATCGGACATCGCATCGTCGTAATGCTGGCCGGTGTGAACTACGAACTGTGCGACGCCGGACTCATCACCGGCTCGAAGGACGGGTGCGAGCTTTGGAAAGTTCGGGCGGGCGCCGACTACATGCAAAAGCTTCATGTCGCGGACAGCGCTGGTCGCGTGTTGACGGGTCGTTCTGCCTTCTTCCGCGCAGGCGTCTCCTCATGTTTCGCCGCCAGCCTTGCCTCCAGCACTGCCTTCAAGTCAGGGTGCATCTCAAAGTATTGTCGCCCCTCTTCGGCAGTCTGGGCTCGTGCTTCCGGTAGAGACCCGGTCTCGACTACGAAGCGAACAGCTTCCCCCAGTAGATCGATCTGTGCCTGGTCGACGCCATCGCGCAGCTCGGCGACTGAGTGCGCGTGCTCAACATCAACCTCCTGCACTGCTATGATATCGCCCGTATCGATGCCTGGGTTCACCAAGTGAACCGAACAACCGACAGGATTCCCTTCCAGACACGCCCATTCGGAAACGTTCATTCCACGATAGCGAGGCAGGATTCCCATGTGAGCGTTGAGCGTGCCGAGTCGAGGAACAGCGAGAAGGTCGCGGCGCAGAATCCCGGCGCCGGCGTGAACGAGCAAATCGGGTGCGAGGCTTCGTACCGCGGCAACGGCGTCGGGATTTGAAAGAGGTCCAACGTGAATGACAGGGATTCCCTCGGCATCGCAGAATGCGACGACGTCAGTCGGGACATGCCGCTCGGCGCGCGTGGCGGCGGGTTTCGGGAGTCGCTGCATCACTGCATTACGGGTCGGTTCGATGATGCCATCTGTTCGCATCCGTCGCGCGAGTCGCGCAAAAACTCCCGGCTCGTTTCGATGTTCAATGACCACAGAGGTTGGACGGAAACCCCAATTGGCCCAGACCCTGGTCATTTGGGGAACCTTGTGTGAATCGGGGCTTGAAAGCATAACGACCCGGAGCGGGGACTGCGCCGGTTGCCTTATAGGGGCAATTGCGTCGGGCACATCTTCGGGCACTGACCATCGACTCTCCGAGCGGCGCGCCGCAGCTGTAAGGGCGTCGCGCTTCGCCTGCAGCGCATCGATGAAAAACTTCGGCGCCCAGTTTGGCAACCCCATGTACATGTAGTGGCCCCACACGGGTGCGGATCCAGGAATTCCTCCGCGGATTCCGGGGTCACTGCTGTGCATCGACTGCGCCGATTTTACGAGATCAATCGCTTTGATCGCAGCGTTCGTGAAGCGCGCATCGCCTCCAATTTTGGCAAGCCGGAACCATATAAGCGCCATCTGAGCATTGCCCGTGAGACACGCGTAGTCCGATCGCGAGGCCTTCCACTGGCTGTCCAATTCACCCGCTAGCCATCCCGACAATTCGAGTCGGCGAGCAATCCGCTCGGCTGCCGTTTTCGCGGCCGAGAAACCGTCTTGGCGCCGGAGTGACTGCGATAGATCCAGCAGTCCCCAGACGGTATATGCGATGGTATGCGTCACTGCTTTTCGCTTCTGGTGATCTTCTTCGTCGAACCCTGCGCGGTCGATCCACCCGGTGTCGTGGTCAACGTGCGAGAGCACCCAGTCCAGGTGTCGGCTCGCCCCGCGCGTCCACTCATCAACACCGAAATGCCTGCCGGCTTCGGCCAACCAGCATGAAGCGTGGGCGGTGTATGTTGTAACGCCACCGTAGATGTTGGTACGCCAGCAGCCGTCCGCGTCCTGCTGCGAAGTCAGCCAGTATGCTGCCCGGGCTGCTGCGTCGGCTGTGTCAGTGTCCCGCGTCTTGGCATGCCACGCTATAAGGCCATGTAGAATCTGGGCGGTGTTGAACACTGAGGGACGTGAACGATTTTCGTGCAGCTCGCCCGCCGGAAACGCCCCATCAGGAAGCTGAATGGCTTTCAGGAAGTTGATGCAGCGTTCCGCTCGATCATGAAATCGGGGATCAAGCTCTTTGGCCAGAGACAAGAAAGTAGGGATGATGTACCCCGTGGTCTCCGGGTACGACGACGACCATCCACTCCGCAGCGAGTAACGACCGCTGACCCCGCCATCGCCCGTGACATCCTGGGCTCGGGCGAGCCAATGAGCTGCTTCGACCAGATGATCGTGGTCCGAATAGCCTTCGTGTTCGTTGCGTTGCAGGTGAACGAGCTGGTCCCGCACAAATAGCGCGTGTGATGGGCGCCATGCAGCGGCGTCTAGCGCGCGGCCGGCCAACCAGCGAAGCGATCTTTTTCGCATCTAGCTCCTACCAAGTCTTTGTCCGACACACCTTTATACTCAACGAATCGGATGGACGAAGTGCAAATGGGACGCCTAGCGCCGCCATTCGCCTATTTACGGTCAGGAGTGCTGTAAGTGCTTTGTACAGTTGGGGTTGTGCGGCGACAGTCGGGACGGTACCGGCCAGAATCCGCTGCCCCACTCCGGCTCTGTCGCTTGGGCGCAACAGGGTTTGATGCGTCGGCGGCTGGCAGCCACTGCGCCAAACCGGGGAGCAACGCACGCTACCCGGGTTTTGGCTGCGACACGCGGACCATGAGGTGCCAAACGATTCAGCCTGAGCCAGTGTGGCGGCTCAGGCTGAATCACAATCTAACGGTCGAATTGGAAGTCCCGCTTCGGAATTACTGCGTGCTGAAGTGATTAGACTCTATTGCTTCCCGCTCAGATAGACGTTATCCCAATCCACGGTCATCGTCGCTGGAACGTTGGGGCCTCCGACTCCACCCCAAATGGTCGCGGCCCCAGTGACAGGCGCCGGACGAGTATTGAAGCCTGCCGTTCGGTAGCCCAGCCGTGCTCGTCACATGAACCCCGTTGAGCCACACGTCTATAGTGCCGTCTGCCGTGCCTGCCGTGTTACCGGTGGCTACCACCTCGATGTGGTACCAGGCATTCCGTGGGATCCGGGCACTCGGTACCAGGTTCGGGGCTAGATCGTAGTCCCCGTTCGAAGTGGTGCTCTGGAACTGGATCATCGGCACGAGTGGACCAGAGCCAACGCCATAGATGCTGAAGAAGAACCACGGGTTCCCACCAAGGTCGTACACATAGAACTGCTTGTTGGTACCTGAATCGTGGCCGAAGAAATTGGAAGAGAGCTTGGACCAGAAAGACACGTAGATGGTCCGCGGGCTGGACGACAGCATGTAGTCCGAGCCTCCGGGGCCGTTACCGGACGAAGTGTAGCCCGTCGGGTAGGTCGCCCTCAGAATGCCGCTAGGAGACTGAGGAGCAGTAGCGTCCGCTATGAAAGCCATGTCGCTGCTGAAAGAATCCGACCAACCCAGCTCGTTCAGTGCATTGAACGGCCTGGTCGTAATGGCACTCATTCCGGATGGTTCGTTGGAAGAACCCGGGACTTGCACGTTGAGTGACGCGTTTCCGCTCTGTCCCTCGCTCGTTGCGGTTATGTTAGCGGTTCCGACTGCAACTGCCGTAACGAGACCCGATGCCGAGACCGTTGCGAATGCAGTGTTGTCTGAGCTCCACGTGATCACTCGGCCCGTTAAAACATTGTTGTTCGCATCGCGCGTTGTGGCAGTAGCCTGTGTCGTCAATCCCGGATTCAGAGAACCGGTACCGAGGGTGACACTCACCGACGCAACCGGGGCCGCGGTGATAGTCACCGATGCGTTGCCGGTCTGGCCTTCGCAACTGGCGATGATCTGCACAGTTCCAACGGCGATTGCCCTGACTAGACCCGAGGTTGACACAGTTGCAACTCCCGTGTTGCTGGAGCTCCAGGTGATCACGCGTCCTGTGAGCACGTTATTGTTTGCGTCGCGCGTAGTAGCAGTAGCTTGCGTGGTCTGACCAGTATTGATCGAACTGCTGGCCAACGCCACACTCACCGAAGCTACTGGTACAGGAGGAGAAGCAACAGTCAGCGTCGCGCTGGCGCTCTGACCTTCACTTGTTGCCGTGATTTGCGCGGTTCCAGCTGCGACTGCCGTGACGAGGCCCGAACCGGAGACGGTAGCGACGCCGGTATTAGTGGAGCTCCAGGTGATCACGCGGCCCGTGAGGACGTTATTGTTGGCGTCACGGGTCGTAGCGGTCGCTTGCGTGGTTTGTCCAGAATTCAATGAGCTTGCGGCAAGAGCGACTGAAACGCTGGCGACCGGTACAGGAGGAGCGGAGACAACGGTCAACGTTGCGCTGCCGGTCTGGCCTTCACTCGTTGCGGCAATTTGCACAGTTCCTACTGCGACGGCTGTGACCAAACCAGAACCCGAGACAGTAGCGATGCTGCTGTTGCTCGTGCTCCAGCTAATCGAACGGCCGGTGAGAACGTTGCTGTTGGCGTCGCGGGTAGTCGCTGTGGCCTGAGTTGTCTGGCCAGGATTGCGTGAGCTAGCGGCTAGTGCAACACTCACTGAAGCGACCGGGACCGGAGGACTCGAAGTAACCGTCAGTGTGGAACTTCCGCTCTGTCCCTCGCTGGTCGCGGTGATCTGAGCCGACCCAATGGCGATTGCAGTCACGAGCCCGGCGCTCGACACTGTAGCAATTCCAGTGTTGCTCGAACCCCAGGTGATAGCGCGTCCAGTGAGCACGTTGTTGCTCGCGTCGCGCGTGGTCGCGGTCGCCTGCGTAGTTTGTCCGGGATTTAACGAGCTTGCGCCAAGGGCGACAGACACACTCGCCACTGGTGCCGGCGCGGGGTCTACAACGCTCATGCTCGCCTGGGCACTTACACCTTCGCTTGTGGCGCTGATGGTTGTGCTACCCGGCGCAACGGCCGAGATCATTCCAGAGTCCGTTACACTCGCAATCGCCGAGCTAGAGCTTTGCCAGGTTATCGGCCGATCCGAGAGGGGGCCGCCGCTTGCGTCGCGCGCGGTGGCGGTGGCCTTTTGCTTTTGGCCCCGTATAAGGGAGAGGGCCGGTAATACGATGGAAACTGAGGCGACAGGCGTCTTCTGAACAATGACGACCGAGGTCCCGTCTGATGAAGAACAAGCAATGACGCCTAAAGCGAGGCCGGTCACTGCTAAGATGAAAGTACGCATAAGGACGCGTCCTCCTCTAGTAGTGTGATTCGGCGGCTCGACTGGCATAGCGTGCAAGAGCACGCTTTAGCCTCGTGGCTTTGCGTCGCCGGCTTTCGCCGGGTTTGCCTTTGTCGCCACCTCAAGGGAGGTTCGCGATCCTGCCGTTCTATTGTGCAGAGCGCCCACCGTTTATCGATGAGCCCTCATATTCCCTACACACGGTCGACGATTATTCTACTGATGAGTCACTACAAACAGGGTTGATGAGCGCCAGAGTGCGACGAGACAGCAAACACGCATTCGCCGGGCCGGCACGTACTTGGCGAGCAGCGTGCCATCAGCGATCAATTCAAATGTTACTCCCTTGCTACTGGGTTTTGCACTGGGGCGCGTACTGTTGTCCACAGCCCACCATCATTTAAGTGCCTTCCGAGTGAATGACACCATCAGCGCCCTTCATATTCTCGCTCCGATGCGAGAAGGGGGGCTTGAGCGTGTGGTCTCGATGTTGTCGGCTGGGCAGAGGGAGAACGCAGTGCACGTTGCTGCAGTCCTGGAGCCGAGCGATGCGAACGGGCATCCATTCGTCGCTCGACTCGAACAACTCGGTGTTCCCGTCACAACCATAGTGGTTGGGTCGCGCAGCTATTTGAGGGAATATCGCCGGCTCAGTGCTCTATGCGCGCGCCTCCGACCGGGAGTGGTACACACCCACGGTTATCGTGCGGATGTGATCGGAGGCGCCGCTGCCAGAGCCAATCGTATTCCAACTGTTAGCACCGTTCACGGCTTCACCGGTGGAGGGTTCCGCAATCGGCTGTACGAGGCGGTGCAGTTGTTCGCTCTCAAACGCTCGGACGCTGTCATAGCAGTGTCGGCGCCGTTGGTGCAGCGACTCGCGGAAGCAGGAATTGATCCTCAACGAATCCACTTCGTTCCGAACGGTTTTGCATCGGCTGATGTCACGTTAACCCGTTCTGCCGCCCGTCACCGACTTGGGATCGGCACCGATGAATTGGTCGTTGGGTGGGTGGGGCGTTTGTCGAGAGAAAAGGGTGCCGACGTGATGTTGGACGCTCTGACCGAGTGCGATCCGTTATGGCGACTGTCCGTGATTGGAGAGGGTCCCGAACTCGATCGACTCAGGCGACAGGCATCCGAGTTGGGGATTGCCGAGCGCGTCGTATGGCACGGAGCAGTCGCGAAGGCAGGATCCCTGTTGCCTGCGTTTGACGCGTTCGTTCTCAGCTCGCGCACCGAGGGCACACCCATCGCTTTATTTGAGGCAATGAATAGTCGCGTACCGATCGTGGCCACCCATGTCGGGGGCGTGCCCGACGTAGTTTCATCCGCGAACGCCATCCTTGTCGCGTCCGAGGCACCAGAGGAAATTGCAAAGGCACTCGAGGAAGTGCGGCGCGATCAATTATCCGCTGTCCACCGAAGTGAACGCGCGAGCGCGCGACTGCTCCAATCATTCAGCTCCATTGCATGGCTCGCCGCGGTCGAGCTCGTTTACCGAGCTGCGCGCGCAACTTCCGCGAATAGAAATCGGAAGGGTTGAACCGCTTATTTCCCCACCGGCTCACGTAGCTTTCCCGGCTGAGGCCAGCAGGTCGTTATAACGGTCGACAAGTTTTCGCCCGACGACGCGCCACGCATAACATTCTTCCGCGGTCTTGCGGGCTTCGCGGCCAAGCCGATTTCGCAGATCGCCATCGCTCAGTACTTGAACGACGGCCGCGGCGAATTCGGTCGGATTGTCACGAATCAGGATGTTGACGCCATCGACAGTTTTCAGGCCTTCACATCCGACGGAGGTGGAAACGACCGCCTTACCCATGGACCACGCATCAAGGATTTTCAGTCGCGTGCCCCCTCCGACCCGGATGGGTACGACGGAGACGGCGCTCTCCGCGAAGTGCGGTCGAATGTCCGGCACATGACCGTTACAGGTGACTCCGGGATGACTTTCGAAGCGCGCCTTCTCATCGGCGGAGTTTTTCCCGATGAGGTGAAAGGTCCCGTCCGGGCACCGCTGCCTGATTAGCGGCCAGGAGTTGGCGAGGAAGAAATCGACTGCATCGCGGTTCGGAAACATGTACGTCGGGCCCAGAAATGTTACCCTCCCGGGAACCACCTGGTCGCCAGCACCGGGACGAAAGAAATCGACATCGACGCCGTTTGGGATGACAGTCGTCGATGCGCCCGGCGCAAGCGCGCGCAGGCGCTCCGCGTCAATCTCCGACGTCATTACGTTGAGATCGAAGCGAGGGCCGTAGCTCCGCTCGACTTTTTCCACGAGGTCCGCCTGGTGCCGCATGTAGCTTCGCACAATGCGATTCGAGAATTGGTCAGCCTGGAGCCGCAGCAACTCGGATTCAATGCTGTGGTGAGTGCAAGCGGTCGGTGCGACAGGGACGGAGGAAAGCCAGCGATACAGGTCCAGGCTGTCAAGATGAATCACGTCCGGCCGCGCACGGTCGACAGCCCGCTGCAACTCGTGCCGGAAGCGTCCGCCACCGTACTCGTAAAAGATGTACGGCTCTCGCGACAGAACGCTCCACGCATGATTGCGAAGCTTGTGCAGGAGCGAATAGTCCGAGTTGATTGGCACAGGGGTCATGACGTCGGAAAGCTCTGAACGCAATGCTGCGGCGGAGCGCTCAAGAGATGCGGCATCGGGCTGGTGATATCGTCGTGAGAATGCTACCAGCGTGACGTCGAACTCTCGCTGCAGCTCTTGCAGGATATGATACGTCCGCTTGGTCACCCCACTGTGGGGAGGGAAGGGCAGACACTGCGATAGAAAAAGGATTCGACGTCGCATGACTAATGGTTTTCCATTTCTTGGCTCGGGGCGACAGGGCAGGACCGCGGATCACTACGGACATCAACCACGAATCCAAATTTGCCGGCAGACCTACAGTGTGCGCAGGTTGGGAACCGTCCTGTTATTCCGGCGGATGCCCATTCTTGCGGCCGCGTACATTCGTGGCGCGCCAGATCGTTTCCGCCAGAGTGATCCCACGGGCGTAGAGCGATCGCGGATGGCGCACAACAAAATCACGATTGAGTCGAAATTCGCTGGCAAACATTCTTTTGAAATCGGATTCCCCTCTCATGAAATTGAACTCCGTAACATCCGGGCGCCGAAAGAGATCCTGGAGCCAATGATACAACAGCACCTTGCCGACTGAAAAGGAGTTGTACTCGGGATCGAAGCCGGTATTCCAGTCGTACACGACTCCTCCATATCGGAATCCCAACCGGTACGCCGCAATTTTACCGTCGATCATCATCGCCACGTATTCAAGCCAACCGCGTTGATGGTATGCGTTCAGAACCTCGCGTATGAACTCGCCCTCGCTCGGGATCTGAAAGAAGCTTTGGCGACCCACATCACCCTGGCGCTTCGTGTGCAAAGCCGCTGCCCCATCGAGAAACGTGGAGAACGGGATGTCCGGCGTGAACTTTACCTCGTACCCGCCAGCTTCGTTGAGGCGCCTTTGACGCTTGGCCACATCGTGACGGAGGTTTTTCCCCCGAGACCTGGCGTAGTTGGCAAAATCTCCCCCGGTTGGGATGAAGAAGCAGCGATTCGTTTCGCAATGTCCGGCATCAATCCGAAACCCAAGCCGCGCACCCGCGGCCGACAATCTTTCAAAATCACCGGTGGCCTCGGGAATGTTGTGAAGCTGCAGCTCGTGCCAATCTCTCTTTTTG
>WNFL01315133.1_pt1 | contig 10909 bp, 12 predicted proteins | sample 5400361 | NCBI WGS metagenome assembly WNFL01 (sample SAMN13153351, study PRJNA577476) | soil metagenome | isolation source: 40 cm soil on Douglas fir-dominated hillslope | place: USA:California | collected 2013-09-17 | reverse complement strand
GCAAAATCACAGGCCCACCGCAAATCGATCCCGAGGGTTTTTGGAGCTTGTCCCCCGACGGTTCGCAACGAGCAATCGTCGCTGTTGGTTCCAATCAAGGAACGATCCAACTTCGGTCCGTATCTTCGGGCAAAACGCGCGACATGGCTGTAAAAGGATGGAACGGATTGATGCATATAGACTGGTCCTCGGATGGAAGGAGCCTCCTCGTTGGCTGGCATCATGAATCGGATAGTGCATTACTGAAGGTTTCACTCGATGGCAACGTTTCAGTCCTGCTCCGCTCCAGCAATTTCATCGGGTACGCCATCCCATCTCCCGACGGGCGATTGCTGGCCATATTGGAGGTCAGCCCTAGCAAGAATGTTTGGCAGATAGAGGATTTCTGATCGTCCCCTGCAAAAGACGCATCGGATTCTTCGACCTTGCGCGTTCTGAGATAAAATCCTGACTAACGCGCTACCGGACACCCCGAAAGTTGGCTTGCGAGAGCTTGGAAGCTCCATTCGGAACTTGCCCGACTGCGAGTGGATGACGGGCAACTCTGACATAACGCGATTAGGTAAGAGTTGCGGACAATCCGCCCGGAATCAGCGTGTGCCTACAGGTCGAACACAAACAATTCATTGGAAATGGGCAACTCATCGGCTCATCGCTTAGGTGAACGATACTTCTTCAGGCAAGAAGGACAGATGCCGATGCTGACGTGGAAAGCTCCCGAAGGTAGCAACAGAGCAAGTGAGAAGAGAGGTCAGCCTTCCGAAGAACCATGCACCGCGCCTGTGACAGGTGCGCCAACGGCAGAGACGCAGCAACCAAGAGACCGGCGCTGGCGAACACGACCGCCTGCTGGAGTGAACGAACGCGCGGATGATCCACGCTCCGCCCAAACGAGCGGAGCAACAGAATGATGAGCGCGGCGGGAGTTATCATCGCGAGCCAACCCGCCACAGCTCCAGGAATGCCATCGGCATAGTAGCCGACACTGACCACGTAAACTCCGATCGGTCCGGGCGCCGTTCGAGAAGCACGCCATATCTCTTGATGAGGTCACGAAGGGCCGAAGAGGACGTGCCGAGTTCGCTTGGATAACAGTGGAGAAACAATACGCAGCGCTTGTGAATGACACGGGCGAGTTCGAGTTCTTGCTGCAGCCATTTGAGTTGTTCGGAAGAGATGTCGAACACCTTGGGGTCGTCGGAGGCGAAGGCGTCGAGCGCAAAGAAACGGTAAGACCCGATTTCGAACCGGTAGAAAGGCTCCGGCATCATGAAGTGCAGAAAATTGTGGTGTCTTTTCGGATGAACGTCGTGATCTCCCACAATCGCAAACCAAGGCAATTGGAGCCGATTGAGTCCTTCGCGCACGAGTTCATATTCTTCCGGCCATGACTCGGTTCACTTCTTCCACGAGGGAGAGGAGGTCGTGATGGTTCTGTTCTTGCCGTGTGGTTATGTGTAGATCGCCGAAATGGACCCAGGAAACGATGGCGCTTTGATCGGCTAGCTTCGGCAGGTGGAATTCTGTTCGGATGGATGTCATCGCGCGAAAGCTTCCTTTTCTGTTCTGGATTTGATTTGGGGACCGGATGTTGAACTGGCGGCGGGATCAGAGAGGGTTTCAGGGATGGCGAACCAGAGCAATGCAAAAGCGAGTAGGGCCCGCCAGTCCCAGAAAAGACACTCGGTACCCGAGGTGCTGAATCAACACCGCACCGATTGTTGTGCTCGCAGCGGCCCCGATGCCAACCATGGTCGCAAGCGATCCAGCAGCTATGTTGAAGCGGCCTGTCCCTTGCGTTCTGTCTTTCACAACCAGGATCGAGACAATGCCGAATATAGCGTTCGCCACCCCATCGAGCGTCTGAATCGCGATTAGAGCTCCCGCAGCATGTGTAAGGGTGTAAAGAACTCCGCGTATGGGAAGAACACCGAAGCCGAGGAGCAAGAGGGGTTTTCGTCCCTTCGCCGCAGCCCGTTTTCCAACCCAAGCCGCAGTGACCGCTATCACGAGCTGCGTCACGATGATGCACGCGGACATAAACGGAGCGGCGGCTTTCGGGCTGCCCTTCGATAGCATCTCGCCCAGCTGCGGCAACATCGCGGCATTGGCCAAGTGAAAAAGAAACGCGGTTGCCAAGAAATAGAGAAGAACGCGGTCCTCGAGGAGGGAAGACAATCCCGTCGCCTTCGTCTGGCCTTGTTCTTGGATAGATCCACGAGCGCGGGCGTAGTCGATCTGGGTGGCATCTACAGCAAAAAGGGACACGGCTGCGGGAATGGCGAGCAACGCGGCAATCACGAAGATCGCGCGGTAACCAAATTTGTAGCTGACAAATGCGATGAGCAGGGCGGTGAAAACGTTCCCGGCGGAATTGAATGCTTGATTCTTCCCAAACTGCTTGTCAAAAGCACCGGCCCCAACAATCCCGAGTGTGATAGCTGCAACTGTGGGCGCGAGAAAAGCTCCTGAACCACCGATAAGGAACTGTGCGGAATATACCGTCATCGAGCTGAGACGCCCCATGAGGAGGAACGCCCCCGCAACTAAAACGCCGAGGTTCGCCCCAAGCAATGCCCGTTTGCGGTGCACTGCGTCGATCACCGCTCCCGCCGGAGTCTGGATCGCGACCGCCACCAAACCGCCGAACGTCAGCGCGTAACCCACACGGCCCGGATTCCATCCGCTCGAAGCAAGATAGGCGGCCAAGAAAGGTCCGAGGCCTGTTTGCACGTCGGCGAGAAAAAAGTTCAGCCATTCGAGCGACCGCAAACTCCTCTGTTTTCCTTGCGTGGCATCGCTCACAGCTCTGCTCTTCGTAGTGTCTTGCTCATCTTTCTTGTCTTTCGTCTCTTCTTTTGTCGATCCGCATTCGAGACCTGTGAGATCGGTAGAACTCTGTAGTTCCTTCCGTTCATGCCGCTCCGAGCGTCACGGCGGGCAGCGGCAGAGCACGCAAAGTAATTCTTCATCGATCGCTCACAGAACCCTCTCATTCATTCGGACAAAACGCACGCCGCTTTCCAATCAACGGTCAGGCACTTGCTGCGTATTTTCAGCGGCATGAGTCAACTGGGTGGTGGGGGAAGGGCTTATGAAACTCAGATAAGCGTCCTGCGGTTGACACAACGTCCGCATTTCGACAGCCTTGGGATTTCAACTGGGCTCACAGACCCCCAGCTGCAGAGAGACAGGTTGGACCTTGGTTTGGCCGTGGGTCGGGACGGTCCATCAAAGGACCTCGCCACGCGGGCTGCAACCTCGCTGCGTGACCTACACGCATTCGTGAACCGATTTCTTTGGAACGAGGAGGGCCATTGAGGTTTGCTCTTTTTCTGTTTGTGATTTTGGTCGCGTGCGTTCCTTTGGGTGCCGCACAGTCGGAGCCGCCAGACGAACCGGAGGCGAACCCCGGTCGTCCTACGGTGTCAACCCCCGCGACTCTCACGCCAGTGGGCTATCTGCAATTTGAAACAGGCTTCCTCGGCGCGAATCATTCACCCGAGTTCTCATCGCGGTACGGTTTTAACGAAGTGATGAAGCTTTCGGTCGCGCCGCGCCTGGAACTGCTGGCATCCGGTGAACCCATAGCTCACTACACCGGTGACGGAAAGACTGCAAACAGCGTGGCGGACGTGTTCTTGGGCGCACAAGCGGTGGCGAGCCTCGGCGGAGGCGCGACGCCCACGGTGGCGGTGAGTTACTTCCACCGTGTGCATGACGGAGGAGCGCCAAAAGTTGATTTTGGGAGCCGCACCAATTCCTTCCTGGTCTTGGCCAGTGCCGATGTGAAGGGATTTCACTACGACGCGAACGCTCTCTTCAATGAATTAAGCGAAGGGCCGGTGCGGAGAGGTCAATTTGGACAGACGCTTTCGATCTCACATCCCATCGTCGGAAAGTTCTCGCTTTCGGGTGAAATCTGGCACTTCACGCAGCCCTTCCTTCGCAGCAATGCCGTTGGGAATCTTTGGGCCTTGGGCTACAGGGCACGAAAAAACCTCGTGCTCGATGCTGGTTTCAACCGAGGGCTGACCAGCACTTCCACGCGCTGGGAGGCGTTCGTGGGCTTCACCTATTTGCTGCCACACCGCCTTTGGTAGGCTCGACTGAACAGCAATCAGATCCGGGCCGAGAGGCATGGATGGCTTGCCATCCTTCCTTGAGAACGAATGGAAGAAGAGTCGGTGCGGCAACTGGGTCCGCCCACCAAATCCCAAAGAGTGCGTTGGCGACGAGTCCTGCAAGCGCGATCCACGATAGGTACCCCGCAGAGCGAAGATTCTGCGGCATCAGCTCTGAGGGAAGTGCTTGAAAGTCGGATTGCCAGTTTCCGTTTCTGCTCTGCCAACCAGGGCATGCCGAAGGCCGCCACTACCAACAACGCGATGCCGACGACGCTCGTTCGGGGTTCGTAGTACCCGAGAAGACCAAAAGAAGACGCAGTCGCCACAAACAACAGCGACGGAGAAGAGCAATCCCCCGGCTATGCGAGCAGGTATCTTTTCGGATCGCGCCGTCTCGGTTTCTGTTTGAGAGCGGAATCTCCAAGGAACAACCACTCCCGAAAGCAACTCAATGAGGCTGTCACCGCCGAATCCGAAGAGAGCCGGACTTCGTGCTTTCCAGGCTGCGCCGAGCGCTATTGCAGCCTTTACAGTCATCCAAGCGATGGTCAGAAACTGGAGTCGTTGTGCGCGAGCCACGAGGTCCGTGGACGAAGTTGACGTGGTGCTGGCCATCAATTTTGCATTTTACGCTCCCGACCCGTTTGCCGCTCGAAGATTACAACAATGGGACTGGTGGACTCGGACGCCCGTTTTGGCTGGCCTCTCCCTCCGCTGCGGCCTAAACGCTCCGCCTACGGCGTCGCAGGCCTTCCTTCCGGGAGTGGCCAGCGAGACTCACACTGTGCTCTAATGACTCAAGCGTCGGCGAGCGAATCAGCTCAGAAACCTATTCCACTTAACATGTAGATAGGACATTTTGTTTTGCCTTTCTTTCTGCCCCGTTTTCTTTGGGGCACGAGAGAGAGCGAAGGGGCGTGGAGTCGCAGGCTAGCGTCTGCTTTATGGGGGGGACCCATGCTCTCTGGTGAGGAGCCGTGAAAGCAGAAGACGCGTAGGCCGGAGCGGAGAGGAATTACCTGAGCGGTGAGCCAAAGAAAATCGGGAAAAGAAAGAAAGCAAGGTCCAAGCTCAGGAACCTCGGAGAGAAAGGAGACCCGGGGAGCGAACCGGTGCGATCGAAGCGTGCGATCGTCGCCGTAGCGAAAGTCACCGATGATGGGGGAGCGCACCGTTTGCGGCCTCAAGCGTATATTACCTTTGTACGGTGTACTAGGAGTTGCGGGCCAATGTTCACAGGTCGGTTTCCTCCTTCGGAAGTCGCCGCAAGAATTGCCGTCTCCCTGGGCATCGGGCTTCTCGTCGGAATCGAAAGGGAGTGGTCGAACAAAGACCTCGGCGTTCGAACCTTCGCCCTCACGGCCCTCCTGGGAACGATCGCGGCTCTATTTTCGTCATCCATGGCCGCCGTGTCGCTCGCCGGGGTTTTCCTGATCGTTATTTTCGCGAACGCTCGCAGCTTGTTGGTAGACCGGTCGCTCGAGGCGACCACTTCGGCCGCCTTGCTCGTGATCTTTGTTCTGGGGGCGCTGGCAGGGCAGGGGCACCTGTTTACGCCTGTCGCGTCAGCGATCCTGATGACCATGTTGCTTGCCTGGAAAGTGGAGCTGCGCCGGTTCGCGGGAGGCTTGCAGCCCGGCGAGATTCGAAGCGCCGTGCTGTTAGGGCTATTGGGACTTGTCGTCTATCCCATTCTCCCCGACCGGTTCGTGGATAAGTGGGAGCTCGTCAACCCGCGACAGACGTGGATAACCGTCATCGTTATCGCCGGGATCGGCTTCGTTAACTACGTTCTTTTGAAGGTATACGGCACGCGAGGCGTTTACATGAGCGGCTTTCTGGGCGGCTTCGTAAATAGCAGCGCCGCGGCGGTGGAGCTGGCCAAGCCGCTCGGTGCTGGTGGCACGTCGTCCGGCGTGGCCGTGGCAGTCCTTTTGTTGACGATCGTCGCCATGTTCGTACGCAACCTGCTGATCCTCGCCCTCTTTTCGCCAAGCGCGGTGCTCACGGCGGCCGGCCCCATTGTCGCCATGACCGTTCTCGCGCTGATCTTCGTGCGGCGCGAGAGGGCGGGAACCCAGGAGGCTCCCGGTGAGATCCATCTCGAGTCTCCCGTCTCGCTCAAGCGCGTGCTGAGCTTTGCCGGGCTGTTTCTGCTGATTCAAATCGTCTCGACGCTCGGTGAACGCTACCTCGGCAAGATTGGTTTCTTGGGAATCAGCGTCCTCGGGGGCTTGGTGAGCAGCGCAAGTACGTCCGCGGCCGCCGCGAACATGGTGGGCCACGGGCAAATGCGGGCGGCACTCGCCGGCTATGGCGTCGTCTTGGCCTCCGTCGCGAGTGCTTTGGTCAATCTGCCGATCATTCATCGCAACGCCCACAATCCCTCTGTGTCACGACGATTGGCGATTTTTACGGTTGCGCTATGCCTGGTTGGTCTCGCTTGCCTCGTTCTCGAGCAATACCACTGGCCCTCCAGAATGTGAATCAGTCCAAGCCACGTCACACTAAAGCCGGGATCAATCGATGCGGATGCCTTATTTCCATTCCTTTCGGAGCTTCCCAGCTTACCGATTCATAGTTCATTGGCACTCCATAGTCCAGCCCAGCCGAGAATGTGCATAGCGGTTTGTCACTCCGATGTTTCCTTTCTTTCGGCAAAGGCAAGAACGGGCAGGGCAAGGATTTGTAACGTCACGGAAAAAATCACCAGAGCCGGAATGGATTTGTCGTACAGCAAACCCATGATGGCGCTACCCACAAACCACGCAACGCCGAAACCAGTGTCAAAAATCCCGAATGCGGTGCCGCGCTTTTCGGAAGGAACAACGGCGGACAGCACCGCCTTCAAGCAGGAATCCTGGGCTCCCATCCCGATCCCCCAAAGAATCATCCCGACGAGCTCCAGCGTGGTTCCGCGCAAGAAAACCAAAGGTGCAAAAAAAGCCGGAACGCCAAACGCCACGACAAGAATGGGCAGGCCCAGCGTGTCCAACAATTTTCCAAGCACCAGGGAAGCCAGCGCGCCCGTCGCCATTGCGACCGCATAGAAAACCGGAACGAGACCCTGGGGAACCGTCCCGGTCTTTTGGAAATGGAAGGCGATCAGAGAAAAGTCAGCAAATCCCGCGGCGATCAATGCTCCAGCGCCCAGATACAGCCAATAAGCTTTCGGAAACGCTCGGGTGGACGACGGCGGTGCGGATTCTTCCATCTCATGCGGTCGGCGATGGAGGAACCAGGCAACGCAAAGGACGGCCAGGCACAGCAATGCCGAAATCAGCAGCACTGCAAAAGCGTGACGATAGTCACCGTGCCGGTATAAAACGAAAGCCGTAATCAGCGGCCCAAGCGTTGCTCCGGTTTGGTCCAGAGCCTCGTTCAGGCCAAATACCCAACCTTGACCGATGGATTTTCCCGCGTGGGAGATCATCGCTTCCACGGCGGGCCGGCGGATCGCGCGTCCCGTTCGCTCGGCGATGACCAGCGCCGCGGCAAGAGGCCAGTTTCCCGCCAGCGCGAGCGCCGGCACCGCCAGCATGTTGATGGAATATCCAAGAAACGTGATCGCCCAGTATTTCTGGGTCTTGTCCGCGAAATATCCCGAGACGGACCGCAGGCCGTAGCCGACCAGCTCACCGAATCCGGCGACAAAACCTACGACTGCGGCGCTTGCACCCAGGGAACCGAGAAACGGTCCGACAATGCTGCGGGCACCTTCGTAGGTCATGTCCGCGAAGAAGTTCACGATCCCGATGATCAGAACAAACCGGAAAGCGAGTTTTGCTACGTTCTGCTTGTCCATTTGCGGGAGGCAGCCTTTGCGGAGAAACGCGCATCAAGCGACAGCGTTCCGCCGCCAACCAGCAGCAGAAAAATCAGACCCAGCAACATGCTGACGTCCGTGCGGGTTTCGTGCAACGTGCTCCAAAACCCGTTCTTGGTGAGCGTAACGATCTTGGTCGAATACAAAGCGACGCAAATGTCGATGAGAAGAGGAATGGCGGCAAGCCGCGTCATCAGGCCGACCAACAGCAAGGCTCCGCACACAATCTCGACGACGCCCACAAAGGGAGCCATAACCTGCGGCCACGGGATGCCGATCTTCACGAAACGCCCGGCTCCCAGGGAATCGGGAAACAGAAACTTCTGAATGCCTTCGGAAAGGAAAACCCAACCGACGAGAATACGGATCAGCAAGACCGCCTTCGCTGCACGAGCCTCCCAGCTAGCGTCAGGGTTGAATACCATTGCTGGATATTTCCACCTTTCCTAAAAGGCGCTAGAAGTAGTTGTCATTTCGGTTTTGTCTGTTGCGTGGCAACACAAGAACGCGACGACTTAGGCTGAGTTGGTTTCGGACCGAAAGCCCGCGCCGTATCGCGCTGTGGCCGATTAGTGCGCGAGAGTTCGCGTTGCCGTGCTAGCTCCTTGACCCCTTGCTCCGCGTACTGCGCGCTCGTCAGCGTTGCGAGGAGAGCTACAACGTCGTCGATCTCTCCTTCACTCAGGGCAAGTGGCTGCATATCTTCATCGAGATAGGGGTCGTTTATCCCATCGCCCTTGTTGTAATGATCCATCACGTCCCACAGCGTCTCTTGCGAGCCGTCGTGAAAATATGGTGCCGTGATAAGCACGTTGCGCAGGTCCGGTGTCTTGAAGGACGCGATGTCAGCGTCTTTCTTGCTAAGGAGAAAGCGGCCGAGCGCCGACATGTTCGTCTGAATAGCAGCGTGATCGATGGCCGTTGCATTCCCCGAATTGATCAGTGTTTCAGCTTGACACGCCAACGCGACCACGTCGTGTCGGATGATGCCTATGCCGATGTTGTGAAAATCGTTGTCTGTGAAGTAGGTGGCGTCCCGATTTTGTTCCGTCAAAGCATGGCATTTATTACAGCGAGCACGCGTATTGAAAAGCTCCCAGCCTCGCTTGGCGGAATCGCTGATTGCATTTTTGTCGCCAACGACGAAGTGATCAAATGGGGAATCGAATGAAAACTGGGTTCGCTCGTAGGACGCGATGGCACGCACGAGATCGGGGCCGCTAGGCGGGTGGCCGAAGACACTCCGAAACGCCAGTTGGTATTCAGGCAAGGCCGCGATCTGGGCCACAGCGGCATCCAGGCTGGGCTGGCCCATTTCACTTGGATTGGCGATGGGAAGGGCCGCTTGTTCCTCGAGCGTCTTCGCGCGCCCATCCCAGAACTGGGTCTTGTTGTAAAGCGCGTTCAGAACAGTTGGTGAGTTGCGCTGGCCGACGCGGCCTTTGACGCCGATCGAAACGGGCCTCCCGTCAGTGAAAGCGCGCGCTGGGTCGTGGCACGAACTGCAAGCAATGGTTCCATCAACCGACAAGCGACGATCGAAAAAAAGTTTCTGGCCGAGTGCGATTTTCTCAGGAGTCTGCGGATTGTCCGTGGGCACCGCCGCACGAGTGGCCTCGACTGGGGCACCCACCTGTTTAATGGATTTGGGCTCTGCCAGTGGACCAGCGGCGGGAACTGGGGATGGCCGGGCTGGCGTTTGCTGCGATGCTTCCACCCTCGCTTCTAAGTTCCAACTTGTTTCTTTGGCGATCTCGCAACGGGGAGTTAGCGCAGCCGCACCTACCAGAAGCATGGTGCAAAATCGTATTCTGTTTCCAAATCGCATCCGCATGACGCCTCACCTCCCTGCATTTCCGGGATTGTCGCTGTCCCGGATTAAGACTGGATGCTCCTTCCTGTGAATATAACTGAGAGTCGTTTGAGTTGAATTCCGTTCACACGTAGTCAAAGAGAGTCATAAAGCCAAAGTCCATGTGCAACTGCTGATGGCAGTGGAACAATGTGAGGCCGGGATTATCCGCCGTGAAGTCCACTTCGATTTCTTGGTAGCCGCCGACCATCACAACGTCCTTCATCACACCAGCAGTCGGTATTCCCGCGACATTAGTGAGCTCGAAACTGTGCCGGTGAAGGTGTATGGGATGAATGTCATCGCTGGCATTACGCATACGCAGCCGATACCGCTTGTCCCGTTTCAGGTGGAATGCAGCCGAAACTACCTCGCTAGTCATTGGGTACGCCACGCCATTGATCGTCCATCGATTGAAACCTTCCTCAGCGGCATTGTCTTTGCCGAAGGTCATGGTGAAGGTCTCTTCCGGCGCAGGAGCCGTCGCGCCGGGTTTCGCGAAATGTGTGTAGGTCCACTTGAAAGGGGCGGAAGCACCCCACTGCGCTTTTCCGGTGCGCCCCGCGTACTCTACTACGATCCCCATGCCATGTTGGCGATCGTCGTCATCGAGATCCCCTAGAATCCACACACCGGGATGGTTCATATGTACGACGGCGGAAACCCGCTCCGCCGTGCCAACCCACAACACTGGAACCGCTGTTGGATTCGGAACGGGATTGCCATCCAGCGCGAGGACCTGAAAGGAATGGCCCGGCAACGCCAGGCTGCGGATCTCCGTAGCGCTTCCGTTCAAGACATGAAACAGGACTCGTTCCCCTTGCTTCACCCGGATCGGCTCTCCATGCCCGAGCATGCGTCCGTTGATCGTAAAGGATCGGTAGCCCACTTCGTACCCGTGCGGGATCCGGCGGCCCTCTTGGAAGCGAAGCAACGGCACGGGAAACTGGCCATTGTACACGGTGGCAGACACGATTCGTTTGGGCGCGATTTCGATGGGCGAGGTCTTAATGTGCAGCGTGTAGTCTGCGTCTTTTTGGTCCTGCAAGCCGACGCTGTCGCGCGGGCCAAGACCAAAATATGGCAAAGGAAAATTGGCACGCG
>WNFL01126002.1_pt1 | contig 10910 bp, 11 predicted proteins | sample 5400361 | NCBI WGS metagenome assembly WNFL01 (sample SAMN13153351, study PRJNA577476) | soil metagenome | isolation source: 40 cm soil on Douglas fir-dominated hillslope | place: USA:California | collected 2013-09-17 | reverse complement strand
CGCCGGAGTTGGAGGACGTCGCCACCGACGGCATCGTGGTGGTGCTCGATCAGATCACCGACCCGCACAATTTCGGTGCGATCCTGCGCTCGGCGGCGGCGTTTGCCGTCACGGCGGTGGTGACGACGGAGCGCCACAGTCCGCAAGCGTCCGGCGTGCTCGCCAAGGCGGCGTCGGGCGCGCTCGAATACGTGCCGATCGTGACGGTGGTCAATCTCGCCCGCGCACTCGATGAGCTGCGCGAGCTCAATACGTTTCTGATCGGCCTCGACAGCGGCGGCGATGCCGATCTCGCGGCCATGCCCCTGTCCGCGCCCCTCGCCCTCGTGATCGGCGCCGAAGGCAAAGGCCTGCGCCATCTCACCCGGGTCCATTGCGACGCGATCGCACGGCTCGCGCTGCCGGGCCGGATCACGAGTCTCAATGTCTCCAACGCAACTGCGTTGGCGCTTTACGTCGCGAACAGCAAACTCGTCGCTCCAGCGTGAGGCGTCACCTCCTTCCTATCCTCCCTGCAAGCGAGCGTGTGAAGGAATCAACGACCTCATCCTGAGGAGCCGTGCGCAGCACGGCGTCTCGAAGGATGGCCGCGAGTCCGTGCCGTGCATCCATCCTTCGAGACGCGCGCATCCTTCGACAAGCGCTCAGGAGCGCGCTCCTCAGGATGAGGCTGAGATTCTTTCACACGCTCAAGCGGGGGAGGATAGGGAGGGGGTTTTGCAACGCACAACACACGGCTGCCGCATCCCTCCGAAAGTCTTATTAGGTAGTATCCGGCCGCAATGTTAGTTTGCCATGGACCGCAATCCGGCGCCCTGATCGGAGGCGGTGAGTGAAAAAGGAAGCGCGCCGCAGATTTGGCCCCGACTTACGATGTCAGTCTGCGGCAGGAGGAGGACAATATGATTCAACCCCCAAAGGACTTCCGACGCGTGATCGTCGCCGCAGCGGTGGGAAACGTCATCGAATGGTATGACTTCTATATTTTCGGGAGCTTGGCCGCGGTCCTGTCGGTCAAGTTCTTCGAAAAGACACATCCGGTCGCGGCGCTGCTGAGCACGATTGCACTGTTTACGGCCGGATTCCTGATCCGTCCGTTGGGGGCGTTCCTGTTCGGATGGCTGGGCGACCGGGTCGGCCGCAAGTACACGTTCCTCATTACCCTGTCGGGAATGGGGCTGGGTACGGGCGTGATCGGGTTGCTCCCCACCTTCGACCAGGTCGGTCTGGCCGCCGCCTTCCTCCTGTTCGGCCTGCGCATGGTCCAGGGACTATGCCTCGGCGGGGAATACGGCGGCGCCATCACTTACGTGGCCGAGCATGTGTCGGACGAACGCCGCGGCTTCTATACCGGTTGGCTGCAAACCTCTCCGACCCTCGGGATCGTGGTGTCGTTGGTCGTGGTCGCGGGTGCGCGTGTGTATCTCGGCAATGACACATTCAACGACTGGGGATGGCGCGTCCCATTCCTGTTCTCCTTCCTGCTGGTGGCGATCGCCATCTACATCCGCCTGCAACTGCAGGAGACGCCAATCTTCGAACAGATCAAGGCCAGGGGAGGGATGACCAAGAACCCGTGGAGAGAGGCCTTCCTCAGCTCCAATGTGAAGTTCGTGGGAATCGCCTGCATCGTGCTGATCGGGCAGGGAGTGGTCTGGTACAGCGGGCAATTCACGGCGCTGTACTTCCTGCAGCAAGTATCCAAGCTAGATCTGCTGACGTCGAGCGCCATCATCGGGATCGCGCTGCTCATCGCATCGCCAACCTTGATCCTGTTCGGCTGGCTGTCTGACTTCATTGGCCGCAAGCCGGTGATCCTGGGAGGCATGTTGCTCGCGGCGGTCACGTACTATCCCCTGTACGCGTGGCTTGGCCAGGTCACTCAGCCAGACAACATCAACTATCCGGTTGCGATTTTGATCATCTTCATCCTCGTGTCCTACGTCGGGATGGTCTATGGGCCGGTCGGAGCATTCCTGGCGGAATTTTTCCCCGGCCGGATTCGCTACACCTCGGTTTCGGTGCCGTATCACATCGGCAATGGCTGGGGCGGCGGGTTGGTGCCGTTCATCACCGCGGCGGGCTTCCAGTCGGGGACCCTCGGCAACGCCCTGATCTATCCGATCGCGGTTCCCGCGGTGTGCTTCGTGCTCGCCTTGTTCTTGATGCCGGAGACTCGTAAGACAAAAATCTGGGACACCGCAGAGGCCAAAGCGGCCTGATTGCTTCAGAAACGGAGCAATCCGTTCCGACATCGTCGGAAAGGACGGCAAATGGATTGGAAGCTCGAGCTGGTCGTCGTCCCGGTCTCGGACGTCGACCGGGCGAAGGCCTTCTACACCGAGCAGTTGGGCTTCCACGCCGATCACGACCACACGGTCAGCGACAAAATACGGTTCGTGCAGCTCACGCCGCCCGGCTCGGGCTGCTCGATCGCCCTGGGCAAGGGGCTCACCGATGCAGCCCCCGGGTCGCTCAAGGGCGTACAACTCGTCGTCGACGACATCGAGGTCGCTCACAATCAGCTACGCGACCGCGGCGTCACGGTGAGCGACGTTCAGGACTTCCCGTGGGGCCGGTTCGTTTTCTTCCGTGACCCTGACGGCAACGCATGGTCCGTCCAGCAACTCCCGCCGCGGCCGTGAGACGACTTGGCCCGCGCTGAACCCACGGACCCGACAGCGACTCCGAGGTTCCTCACTCCGCCGCTTCCACCACCGCCAGGCCCTCGCCGCGCCAGTGGCCGATTCCGGTGACGACCGCCTGCGTCAGCGCGCCGGTCGCTGCTCGCTCGCAAGGATCGCACGGCGGAAACAAGGCTCTCCGCTCGACCGCCATGGCGGCAAGCGCAATGTTCATCGCGAATTGCGGCTCGACGCCGTGACCGATGCGGCTGCCGGTGGCGCGCACCGCAAGTTCGGCATGACTGTCGAGGAACGTGCGTTCTTCGGCGGTGGCAGGCCCAGCGCCGCTCGCCCCCGAAATCACGGCGCAGTCGGGGCGAACAGCAGGCAAGGTTGTCCACAGATTGGCGAGAGTCGCCGTGACGGCGCCGGGCTTGCGGTTCGAGCGCGCATTGACGACGGCGGCGAGCCGGGCCAGCGGTTTCGCGCCGCGGGCGCGCGCGTGGTCGCTCGCTTCCAGCACCAGGAATGCTCCCATTGAGCCGAGCGCGAATCCAGGCTGGGCGGCACGATCCCACACCGGATGAAACCCGCCCTTGAGGGCGAAACCGCCAAACTCGTAGAGCATCAACATTTCCTTGCGCTCGGAGTTCTGAGCGCCGCCAACAAGGGCAATGTCGCTCTGGCCGGCCGCGATCCGGGCGAGCGCAATGCGCACGGCGTCGACGCCGGCGGGCTCCTCGCCCATGAACGTGCGCGAGGAGCCCGTGACGCCGTGCACGATCGAGATGTTGCCGGCGAGCAGGTTGGAGAGCTGTGCCAGAAACAGTGTCGGCCGCAGGTCGCTCATCAGGCGTTCGTTGAGGAATCGGTCATGTTCGCCGTCTCTGGCGCCGGCCTTGGGCAGGCCAGACAGAATCGCGCCGTCGACCGCATGGTCGCGCTCGCCGCCTCCGGCCGCAACGATCATGTCCATGCGGCCGAGGATGTCGGCACTACCCTTGACGCCGGCGCTGTCGAGAGCGAGCCCGGCCGCATAGACGCCGATGCGCTGCCACGGCTCCATCTGGCGCTGGTCGCCCTTCTTGGGGATTTGGGCATCGAAGCTCATGGGCGGGAGCGGATGCACGATGTAGGGCGGGTAGCCGGCCGCATCGAAATTGATCTTGCCGTCGGCGAGCGCCCGCCAATGGGCTTCAGGCCCCTCGCCAAGACACGACAGGATGCCGACGCCGGTGATCCAGGTTTCCCGCTTCATTGTTCTTAAGCTGGTTCAGCCACAGGCTATCACCGGAAAGTCGATGGCGGCCGCCACCAGCCTCATGCCGGCGCGCAAGTTCGGATCCGGAAATGGGGTTAACCGAAACGTGAGTTCGCTGTCGGCCACCACCTTGCCGCCCACCTCAATGGCTGCCTTGGTTATGGTAAAGCCCGAGCCCTCGTGGAGAATACGCGCCGTGACCGTCAAAGCCTGGCCGGGTGACACGAAGGTGCGCAATTTCGCCGCTCTCACGGACGCGAGGAAAGCCATCCGCTCGAATTTAGTCAGGCCGATGATCAGCCAGCCGGACGTCTGCGCCATTGACTCGATCAGGAGCACGCCAGGCATCAGCGGGTGGCCCGGGAAATGCCCCTCGAAAATCGTGCTCGTCGGCGGGATTTTGGCATGCGCCTTGATGGTGCGGGCATCGAGATCGAGCGCAACGATCCGGTCGATCAACTGGAAATATTCGAGCCGCATGCCGGATGATGATGATCAGGCCCCCTTCGCGGCGACGAGGCCGTCGATGCGGGCGCACAGGTTGTCAAGCACGAAGTATTGCTCGGTGGTGGCCTTGCCGTCGTTGACTTCCTGCGTCCACTGCTCGAGCGGAAGCTTGATGCCGAAGGCCTTATCAATCGCAAAAGCGATGTCGAGAAAGTCGAGGCTATCGATCCCAAGATCGTTGATCGCGTGGCTCTCCGGCTTGATCGTGTCGCGGGGGATGTCGCACGTCTCGGCGATGATATTGGCGACCGTATCAAACGTTGAGGACATCGCATAACTTCCTGGGAAATCGAGAATTTTCTTTGGTAGGCGGGGTCGCGCTAAGATGCCCCCGCGCAGCCCCGCTGTGCCGCCCGCTTAAGGATCGCGGTTCCTAATAGCGAAGCGAATCGCCTAGCGCAATGCCAATGGCGGTCGAATGCCACAGGCCATCGATCCGCCCTAATGCCGACACAATTTCACGCGAACTGGCGGCCTCCCTCGGTACAGAGGGCATCACCCCGACATTGCCAAGCCGACGTCAGGTCAAAGTCTAACCTTTGGCCTACTTCGCTATTGGCGTGTTGGGACGACGAGTACACAAACGAAAGGAAGTACGTTTTGAGAAATCAAAACACGACGCATCGTCGTACCATCAAGGCCGCCGCTCTCACAGCAGCGCTCACCTGCGTGTTCGCGACCGGGGCTCAGATCACGCCGTCGCTGGCGCGGCCGCACCCGGCGAAGGAGGCCGGGGTGTTCGCACGGGCCACGAAGGCCGACTTCGGGTCAGCGTTCTCGGGTATCGCCTCGGTCTACCACGACCGCATGACCGCCAGCGGCGAGCACATGAATCCCAACGCCATGACGGCGGCCCACAAGACCCTGCCGCTCGGCAGCATCGTCACCGTTCGCAATCACCGCAACGGCCGCTCCATAACGGTGCGAATCAACGACCGCGGCCCCTACGTGCGCGGACGCGTGATCGATCTCAGCCCGGGGGCGGCGCGCGTCCTCGGCGTCGACGGCCTTGCACCGGTGTCGCTGAAGGTCGGCGGGCGGCGAGTCTGATCGCATCCCGCAGGATGGAGCGTCCGTAAAGGTGGCGTTCCGTCGGAGCTAGCCGTCCACTCCACCCCGCGCCTTCTTAACCCTCCCCTGTAGGGGGAGGGCAAAGGACGTCCTTTTGCCGCCGCAGGCGGTCCGGGGTGGGGTGACGGCAGCGCCGCATATGCTGAGGCGCCGCCCCCCTCCCGGCCGCGGAGCTTGTCATCGGGCCAGCCGGAGGCCGGACCCGGTGGCGGCCGACCTCCTGCCGGGGGAGGTGAAGCTGTAGCCCGGGTTGAGCGCAGCGAAACCCGGGGGCGGCTACGCCATATTGATAGGGCGGTCCCGGATTTCGCTGAGTTTATCATCGGGCCGGCCTAAGGCCGGACCCGGTGGCTCAATCCGGGCTACCAGCCTTCGACCGGCTCGTCGCCGCTATATTCGTCGCTGCAGAAGGTCCCGCCCTGGTACCAATCGCCGACTGGGTCGTTCGGCAAAAATCTTCCGCGCGAAACTGCGGCCGGTAGCCGTAACGGTGGGCCGCGGCATTGTCCCACCAGGCCCGTTCGTTGTCCGAGACGCCGTAGAATATCTCATAGTGGATGTCAGGGTGTTCGAGACCGATGCGCACCAGTTGCACGAGGTCTTCCGGCCGCACCCAGATGGCGAGCCGGCGCCGGTCCACCGGAGCGTCGGCGACATTGCCGATGCGCAGGCAGGTGACGCGCAGGCCGTGCTTGTAGGCGTAAAGCGCACCGACCGCCTCACCGAATGCCTTGCTGACTCCGTACCGCGAGTCCGGGCGTACGGAGACGTCGGTGCCGATCCGGCGCCGGCGCGGATAGAAGCCGACCGCGTGGTTGGACGAGGCAAATACGACGCGCGGCACCTTGGCAAGCCGAGCGGCCTCGAACAGGTTGTAGCAACCGATGATGTTGGAATGCAAAATCGTATCCCACGGTCCTTCCACCGAGAAGCCGCCGAGATGCACGACGCCGTCGACGCCCGCGACGGCGCGTTCGACCGCAGCCCGGTCGGCGAGGTCGGCCGCGACGAAGTCCGCATCGGCGCCAAGGCCGGCCGGGATCTTGATATCGGAGAGCCGCAGCCGGTAGGTGTCGCGCAGAAGCGCCGTCAGCCGCGAGCCCACGTCGCCCGCCGCGCCGGTGATCAGTATTTTTTGCATAGGGTCATCTCGCGAATTCGTTGGGTAAGCAAAGCCGGCCCGCCGGGTCCGGTCTGATGAGGCTCTGCGTGCCCGCCGCAGCAGACACGGCACGGCAGCGGCCTCTGCCATCCTACGTGTTGAATTCGTAATCCGGGTAAATCGAGTTGTAGTCGCTTCCGCGATGTTTTAGTGCATAATATGTGCTGATAATCAAATAGTGGGGCGTTCGCGACATAAGGTCGGTCGCGTAATCGCTGCGTCAAGTGGGAGGAACTCATGAGAACAAAAGCAGGCGTTCGCGGGCTCGCGGACGCGATTGCCGTCATCGCGCTTGTCTGCCTCGGCAGTGCGGCGATCGCGCAGCAGAAGCTCATCCTCAAGGCGTCGGACGTGCATCCGGCCGGATATCCAACCGTGGTGGCGGTGGAGAACCTCGGCAAGAAGCTCGAAAAGGCGACCAATGGCCGGTTGAGCGTGCAGATGTTCGCCGCGATGCAGCTTGGCGGCGAAAAGGAGGCGATCGAGCAGGCCCAGGTCGGCGCCATCCAGATCGCGCGCGTCAGCGTCGGCGCGCTCGGGCCCGTGATCGATGATCTCAACGTTTTCAACCTGCCGTTTCTGTTCCGCAATACCGCGCACATGCAGAAGGTGATAGACGGCCCGATCGGTCAGGAACTGCTCGACAAGGTGACCGGCAACCGCAATGCCGGGCTCGTCGCGCTCGCCTGGATGGATGCCGGCGCACGCAGCGTCTACGACACCAAGAAGCCGATCCGCAGCATTGCCGACCTCAAGGGCCTCAAGGTCCGTGTCATGGGCAACCCGATGTTCGTCGACATGATGAATGCGCTCGGCGGCAATGGCGTCGCCATGGGCTATGATCAGGTGTTCAGCGCGCTGCAGACCGGCGTCGTCGATGGCGCCGAGAACAACCCGCCCAGCTTCGTGTTCGATAACCATTACCAGGTGGCCAAATACTACACCCTCACCGAGCACTTGATCGTGCCGGAGATCATCGTGTTCTCACGGCGAACCTGGGACACGCTCGGCAAGGACGACCAGGGACTCATCCGCAAGTTCTCGCGCGAGGCCCAGAGCGAAGAGCGCGTGCTGTGGGAAGCCTACGAGAAGGAGGCGATGGGCAAGGCCACCGCCGCGGGCATCCAGGTGTTCGATGTCGCCGACAAGAAGCCGTTCCAGGACGCCGTGAAGCCGGTGTGGGAGAAATACGGCCCGCGATTTGCCGACATCATCAAGCGCATCCAGGCGGAGTGAACGGAGCGCGGGCGTCCCGCCCGCTCTTTTTTGAAGGGGCGGGCGGGACGCCCGCGGTCCGATCCATGTTCTCCACTTACCGCCAGGCCATGGATGCCCTCTATCTTGCCTGCGTGCTCGTCGCCGGCACCGCGTTGGTGCTGATTTCGGCGGTCATTCCGTGGGCGGTCTATACGCGCTATGTGCTCAATCAAGCCGCATCGTGGCCGGAGCCGATGGCGGTGCTGCTCACGATCGTTCTCACCTTCTTCGGCGCCGCCGCCTGCTATCGCCGTCGGCTGCACATGAACGTGTCTTTCTTCGTCGCCATGCTGCCGCCACGCTTGCGCCGGATCGCCGATCTGATCGCCGAACTCCTGGTCGCGCTGTTCGCGCTCTTTATGGTGATCTGGGGCGTGAAGCTGGTTGACGCCACCTGGTACAACACCATTGCGGATTTTCCGGCGCTCTCGGTCGGAGTCACCTACCTGCCGATTCCGCTCGGAGGCGCCATTCTGCTGCTTTTCGTGATCGAGCACGTGGGTGGAGGACAGAAGAATGATGTCGGAGGACAGATGACAGAGGACGGAAGCCTGAAGGATCACCCCTCTGCCATCCCTCCTCCGTCATCCGTCATCTGATATCTGGCCATGGACATCTTCGTGCTGCTCGCGACCATGTTCACCTGCTTCCTCATCGGCGTGCCGATCGCTTATGCGCTGGCGCTGGCCGCGATCGCAGGAGCGATGTGGATCGGCATTCCGCTCGAAGCCATCATGCTGAAAATTTCCGATGGCGTGAGCAAGGTTGCGATGCTCACCATCCCGTTCTTCGTCCTCGCCGGCGCCATCATGGCGGAGGGCGGCATGGCGAAGCGGTTGGTCGCCTTCGCCGACGTTTTAGTCGGCTTCACCCGGGTGCGCGGCGGCCTCTCGGTGGTGAACGTGCTGGCGACGACGTTCCTCTCCGGCATCTCGGGTTCCTCGGTCGCCGACACCTCGGCCATCGGCTCGGTGATGATCCCCCAGATGGAGAAGGTCGGTTATCCGCGGGTCTTTGCCACCAACGTCACGATCACGGCGTCGGTGCAGGCGCTCCTCGTGCCGCCGAGCCACAATGCGGTCATCTATTCGCTGGCGACCGGCGGCTCGATCTCGATCATCAGCTTGTTCATGGCCGGGGTGGTGCCGGGCCTGCTGCTCGGCTTCTCGATCATGATCCTGTGCCTCGTCATCGCCTACCGCGACAGCCATCCGCGCGGCCAGACGGTGCCGCTGCGCGATGCGGTCAAGATCACGTTCGACGCGCTGTGGGGCTTGATCACCCTTGCGATCATCCTCGGCGGCATCCTGCTCGGGGTGTTCACGGCGATCGAGGCTGGCGCAGTCGCTTGTGTGTGGGCGTTCTTCGTCACCATGTTCATCTACCGCGATTACAGCTGGCGCGACCTGCCGGCACTTATCCACCGCACGCTCAACACGGTCGCCATGGTGATGACGCTGATCGCCTGCGCGTCGGCGGTCGGCTACATCATGGCGCTCACCCAGATGCCGGGCAAGATCACGGCGTTTTTCCTGTCGATATCGAGCAACAAGAACGTGATCCTGTTCCTCATCAACGTTCTGCTCCTGGTGCTCGGCTGCCTCGTCGACATGGCGCCGTCGATCCTGATCTGCACGCCGATCCTGCTTCCCGTCATGGTCAATTTCGGCGTCGACCCGGTCCATTTCGGCATGATCATGATGCTCAATCTCGGCATCGGCCTGTGCCACCCCCCGGTCGGCTCGATCCTGTTCGTCGGCTGCGCAGTCGGCAAGGTGACGATCGAGCAGGTGATGCGGCGCATCTGGCCGTTCTACGGCGTGATGTTCGCGGTTCTGATGCTGGTCACGTATGTTCCGGAAATCTCCCTGTGGTTTCCGCGATGGGTGCTGCAGCGACCGTAGGCCGTAGCCCGGATAGAGCAACCGCATCTTTGCGGTCGCGTCATCCGGGGCCAGCGTTGCAGCAAGCGCGGAGAGGTTGATCCCGGATTACGCTTTCGCTCCATCCGGGCTACGGCTACCTGCCGACGCGGCGGCCCTCGCTTTGGTCCACCTGTGCCGCAACCTTAGTCTTGCCTGCTGCGGCGGTTGTGGCTCCGCTCAGTTCATTCTCCAGCTTCAGGCGCGCCTCTCGCAACTCATGAGCGAGGTCATGGAAGGTGTTTCGCGGCTGGACATGCGCCGGATCAGCGTTGGGCATGGGCCGGCGCAACCCGAACTTTGCCCCATGGGCGTCGATCCAATGCCAGATCGCACTTGAATCGCCCTCAGCGCTTGTGATGTCGATGGCGCGGCCGTGGCCATAGCCGCCGGTTGCGTTGCTGCCGCCGTGCTGGGAATTGCCGTCATGCGCCTTGAAACCCGCCGCCAGGCGCTGGCGATAGTCATCGCGAAATGCGCTCAGCATCGACCATCGGATTCCGCTCGCGTCCATGGCGCGGCCGGCGTGGTAAAGCTGCTCGCGAAAGTCGGCGTCCATGCCGTTTATCACGTAGGTTTTCCGACTTGATGGGCTTACGCTGATAAACCTCCCACAAATACCGATCGACCGGATCCGGGTTGCTGGCGCCCGGGCGTTTGGGCCGCGTCACCTCGATGGCCTTTCCGAGCGGCGCCAGCGGCGTCACCCCGATGGCCTTTGCGGATGGCGCCAACCGCGTCGCTTCCGCGGGCACATCGACCGAAGGGGCCTCGTTCGTTGCAGTCGCAGCCGTTTCCGGAACCGTGAGGCTCCACCTTTCGGCGAATGTGATTGGTCCAGGTTGGCGCGCGGGAGGATCGGCCGCCACCACCGGCAGATCCACCCGCAACGCTTCCATGGGCGACGGCAGCATCGGCAATGCCCGGAACGATGACACCTCAGCAAACGCGGAATTCTCGATGACCCACTCGCGCTGCTTGGGCGTTGGAAACGGGCTCGAAAGCGCCAAAGGGAGCGCGACCACGAATACCAACACGCCCCCCACCACCCCGGCGAGGAGAATGGCGCAACTGGAAATTCGATCGGCTGAATGGGCGGGTACTTT
>WNFL01210867.1_pt1 | contig 10911 bp, 9 predicted proteins | sample 5400361 | NCBI WGS metagenome assembly WNFL01 (sample SAMN13153351, study PRJNA577476) | soil metagenome | isolation source: 40 cm soil on Douglas fir-dominated hillslope | place: USA:California | collected 2013-09-17 | reverse complement strand
ATATTTTATTTTAAGTGAGTTAGTTAGGTTTAGATTTAAATATTTAATAAGATCCCCTACTCCATATGCAATTAAATTGTAAGCAAAATTAGATTGTTGATGCTATTTTTTCCCAGGGGAATTCGGAGCGGCCAAAGTGGCCGTAGGCGGCTGTGGGTAGATAAATTGGTTGGCGGAGATTTAATCCCTCCAAGATACCTGTAACAGATGTATCCAGAATCTTTGCAGCAAAATCTTTTATAACTTTTGAAGATGATTTTTCTGTGCCAAAAGTTTCTATATCTTGCATAAGTGGCTTGGTTGCTCCAATAAAATACGCCAGTCTTACCTCTGCTTTTTCAGCTAAGTTGCGTGCCACAATATTCTTTGCAATGAATCTAGCAGCATATGCTCCGCCGCGATCTACTTTGGATGGCTCCTTGCCACTGAAACATCCTCCCCCAACTCTTGCATACCCTCCATACGTATCAACTACTATTTTTCGCCCAGTCAGACCGCAATCAGAAGCAGGCCCCCCATTATGCCAAACACCGGTCCCATTAACGATCACATCATTAGGGAGAATTTTAAAACCATAGGCACCAAGTATTGGTGTGACAATTTCATTATATAAATCATTTTTAACTTGTTCTAATGAGACATCTTCTCTATGTGGTACTGCGAGTACAACGCTTGTTACTTTGTGCGGTTTGCCATTTTTATATTCAACTGTGACCTGACTTTTCCCATCAGGCCTTAGATAGGGTAAGATTTTTTCTTCTCTTACAAAATCAATTTTTTTTGCTAAAGCATGTGCAAGGGTAATGGGAAGTGGCATATATGATTCTGTCTCTGTGCACGCAAATCCAAACATCATACCCTGATCCCCTGCACCTCTTTTTTTATGGCCCATTACGCCTACAGCAATTTCCGGGGACTGCTCATGGACAAAAACCTGAATGGGAGATTTATAGGAAAAATGAAATGCAGGGTCAGTGTAACCAAGTCTTTTGATTTGTTGTCTGGCAATTTGCTCGTAATTAATTTTTGCATTAGCACCAACTTCACCTGCAATAATAAGAATGTCTTTCCCAACTAAGCATTCAATTCCTGTCCGTCCATTTGGATCCTGACGCAAAACCTCATCTAGAATGGCATCGCTTATCTGGTCACAGATTTTATCCGGATGCCCCGCGCATACTGATTCTGATGTAAAAATATAATTATTTTGCATAATCCTCTTTATGGCCATTAAAAAACCTCATCCAAAAGGAAGAGGCGCAACTTTACTTGCTTTGAGCCACATCTTCCTTTTGGAATAAGCACCGTTGTAATTCGGTTGCTGAATCGCCTTAGGCGACTACTCTGGATGTCTATAAATAATTAAACCAAAATAAAATGCTCATTGCAACAAGTAAACATATTCCCGACGTATCCTATCTAGACCACCTTTAAGGTGGATTATCCTTGACACCTCGGTAAAGCTTGCGGGTTTGAACCTCACCCCCACCCTCTCCTAAAAGGAGAGGGAGAATATGGAGCTTAGTTTTTTATTGTGGATTCGGCGGAGAGGGTGAGGTTTTCCATGAGACACGCTACATTTACAGGTCCTACTCCACCAGGAATCGGAGTGTACCAAGAGGCCTTATCTTTTATATCCTGCTCATTATAGTCCCCTATAAATTTTCCGTCTTTATCCATACCCATGCCAATGCCTATAAGTATAGAATCTTTTTTAATCATATCTTTTGTTAACGTGTTGGGTCTACCAACGGCAGTTACAATAATATCTGCGTTTTGTGTAATTTCTGAAACATTCTGAGTTTTACTATCTATTACGCTTACAGATGCTCCATGTTCTTCCAATAAATCAATAACAGGTTGACCCCCTGTTTTACCCTTACCCATTACAACAATCCGCTTTGAAATTAACCATTCATTAAATGAGTCCCCAGTAGTAATAGACTCTTTTATCATTGGAATTTCTAAAAGCTTGAGTATTGCTGAGGCAATTGGAATAGTAAATGGTGAATTTGGCCTAAATCCATCCACATCTTTATCAGGATGGATATCTAGAATAAGCGCTTCATAATCAATATGCTTTGGGACCGGAAGCTGAAGAATAAGGCCATGAATAGCTGATTCGCCTGTCTGGGATTGCAAAAAATCAATTGATTTCTTTAACTCATCTTGTTTTACATTTTCAGGAAAATTATATATTGAAAGAACGGCTCCAATTTCTTTAGCCATTTTGGCCTTTTGATTAATGTATGAAGTAATTGCCGGATCCTCCCCAACTCTCATTACAGCTAAATGAGGTTGTATGTCATATTTTTCCTCTAGTTCATCAACGCGAATTAAAAGATTTGCTAAAATATGATTTGCGACTGTTCTTCCATCTAGAAGCATGAAGGTATTATATCATGCGAAGGTTATTTTTCCTTAATCTCAATGCAGGTGGCGGAGGCAATATGATCATTTGCATTTGAAAATCTCATTAGTATAACTCCTTGAGTTGCCCTGGATAATTTAGGGACAGACATTGTATCTATTTGTACTACCTGGCCTTTTTTAGAAGTCATAATAACTGTCTGGCAAGCAGGTGGAATAATTTGCGCAGTTACTACTTTTCCTGTTTTTTCAGTAACATTTGCAACCTTAACCCCCATTCCTCCCCTACTCTGTCCTCTGAATTCCGTGGCAGCTGTTTTTTTACCCAAACCGTTTTCCATTATGGTTAGAAGAATTGCTCCTGTATCTCCCTTTGCGATAACATCCATTCCTATAACTTCATCTGTTGGTGATATTTTAATTCCTCTAACTCCTTGAGTTGCACGCCCCATGGGTCTTGCCTCTTTCTCAGAAAATCTAATTGCTTTACCTTCTTTTGTAACCAATAATACATCATCTTCACTTGTTGTTAAGTTACTCCAAACCAATTCATCTCCTTTATCTAATTTAATAGACACAATTCCAGATCTTCTTATATTTTCAAATTCCGAGACTTTGGATTTTTTAACAGTTCCATTTCTTGTGGTTAAGAAAACGAATTTGCCTGTTGGCTTACCGCTATAATTAATAAATGATTCAATTTGCTCTCCCTGCTCAATATTCAGTAAATTAACAATTGCACTTCCCTTACTGGTCCTGGAGCTTTCAGCAATTTCAAATGCTCTTAATTGATAAACCTTCCCTTTATTTGTAAAGAAAAGTAAATTATCATGAGTTTGAGCATATCTGATAGACATAATGTCATCTTCTTCTTTTGTGGTCATGCCCTTTACGCCTTTGCCTCCCCTATTTTGAGTATGAAAAGATGCTGTACTTTGACGTTTTATATATCCTGTGTTGGTGATAGTGATAACTGTTGGTTCATTTGGAATTAGGTCCTCTTCTGAAAATTCATCAACTTTTCCCTTATATACTCTTGTCCGTCTCGCATCGCCATATTTTTGTCTAAGACTCACTAGCTCCTCTTTAATAACTGCTAAGATTTTATCAGGATGTGAAAGAAGATCTTCTAGATAAGCTATTGTTTCTTTAATCATTGAAATTTCATCTTCAATCTTTTGCCTCTCAAGTGCTGCAAGTCTACGTAGTTGCATATCTAAAATTGCTACTGCTTGAATTTCAGAAAGCTTAAACTTTTCTATTAAGTTTTTCTTTGCATCTTCCTGATCTTTCGAAGCCCTTATGGTTGCAATAACAGCGTCTATATGGTCAACTGCAATTTTTAACCCTTCCAAAATATGAAGCCTTGCCTTTGCTTGTCTTAATTCATATTCTGATCTTCTTGTGATTACTCTAAATCTATGTTTAAGGTATTCCTCTAAAATAACTTTAAGGGTAAGCGTCTGTGGTGTATTATCAACAAGCGCTACCATATTTGCAGCAAAAGTTGTCTGAAGTGCAGTATTTTTATATAGATTATTTAATACTTTTTTAGGAGTTGTATCTCTTTTTAGCTCAACAACAATTCTAAGTCCGTGTCTGTCTGATTCGTCGCGAAGATCAGTAATGCCTTCAATCTTTTTCTCCTTTGCCAATTCTGCTATACGCGCAACTAAAAGAGCTTTATTTACTTGATATGGTAATTCAGTAATAATAATTGCGGATTTTCCCTGTCCTATATCTTCAATCTCTGCTTTGCCGCGCATGAGAATTTTTCCCTTTCCTGTTGCGTAAAGGTTTCTAATTTCTGTTGCGTCATAAATGGCACCTGCAGTTGGAAAATCAGGTCCTTTTACGTAGCTGAGAAGCTCATCTAATGTTATATCGGAGGAAAAAGAGACAGAATCGGCATTTGTCTCTTTTGAAATCTTGATTTTCCCAATGACTGCGATCACAGCATCAACTAGTTCTGTAAGATTATGCGGAGGGATTTTGGTTGCCATACCTACAGCAATTCCCTCACTACCCATGAGTAAAAGATTTGGAAGTTTGGCAGGAAGATATAGTGGTTCTTTCTCCGTTGCATCAAAATTAGGTGCAAAATCAACAGTTTCTTTATCAATATCAGTCAACATTTCTGTTGTAATTGCTGCCATTCGCGCTTCTGTATAACGCATATGGGCTGGTGGATCACCGTCTATAGATCCAAAATTTCCCTGTCCTTCAATAAGCATGTAACGCATTGAAAAATCTTGGGCAAGTCTCACAAGTGAATCATAAATAGGCGCGTCTCCATGAGGATGGAATTTTCCCATTACTTCTCCAACTATTTTTGCAGACTTTGTAAATTTAGTGGTATGTGTAACACCCATTTGCTGCATTCCGTAGAGAATGCGTCTGTGGACTGGTTTGAGGCCGTCTTTCACATCAGGTAAAGCACGCGCAACGATAACAGACATGGCGTAATCTAAATACGCCCTTTTCATTTCAGCAGTAATTTCAGTTTTCAGCAATTTGCCTATGTTAGCCATACGTTACAAATTTCCAATTTCCAATTTCCAATAACCAAGTTTTTAGTCATTAGTAATTGGTCATTAGTCATATTTACTTACTATTTTGAGAAGCCTTCTTTTTTGTATCTGGAGATACATTCGTGGATAATTTTCTTTGCATCCTGAATATCTCCCCATCCCAACACTTTCGTTGTTCCTGGTTTTTTTAGGTCTTTGTAATGGGCAAAATGGAATTCTATTTTTTGCTGCCAACGTTTTCCAAGATCATCAAGGGAATTAATGGAGTCTCCCGTATCTCTATCATCAGCAGGTACACAAACTATCTTATAATCCATTTCTCCATCATCTTCAAAATTAAAAATCCCAAGAATTTTTGACTTTACCAGTACTCCTGTTGGAATTGGTTCATTGCAGACTAAGAGGACATCTAATTCATCTCCATCAGTGTCTTTTGTTGCAGGGATAAAGCCATAGTTAACAGGTTTTGGGAAGATATTTGGCTCTGCACGGTCAAGCTCAAAAATACCAAGAGTTCTGTTATATTCTATTTTTAATGAAGATCCTTCTGGAATATCAATAATTGCATTGATGATTCCGTTATCAACATCTCCAGGGGTCAGTATTTTATTAAAGTCCGGCATACAAATTATTTAGGTATTATAGCACCTTTTCTAAATGTTTAAACATTTAGAAAAGTATAAAGGTTTTAGTATAAAGTATTAAGGACGAGTCTGAGCTTATATATTCTTTCCCTTTATACTTTATTCTTTTCCCTAAATACTTTACAGATCCAATTTCGCTTGGGTCGCGTTGGTTTGGATAAAATGCTTTCTTGGTGGGACCTCATCTCCCATAAGCATAGTGAAAACAGCATCTGCTTCCTCAGCGTCATCTATAGTTACATGTTTTAGCGTTCTATTTACTGGATTCATAGTTGTGTCCCATAATTGTTCTGGATTCATTTCTCCTAATCCTTTATATCTTTGCGTAGATATTTTTACATCCGGTCCAAGTTTTTTAATATAATCATCTTTTTCTTCATCTGTTAGTACATACACAGTTGTTTTTCCGTGAGAAATTTTATGAAGAGGCGGTTGGGCAATATAAAGATAACCTTGCTTGATAATATCCGGTAAGTGTCTGTAGAAAAATGTCAAAATAAGTGTCTCAATATGTTCTCCGTCAACATCTGCATCAGTCATAATAATAATCCTGTGATATCTTAATTTTTCAAATCTAAGTGAGTCCCCTATGCCTGCTCCAAGTGCAATAATAAGATTTTTAACCTCTTCATGCTCAATCATTTTATCAAGTCTTGCGCGCTCTGTATTCAAAATCTTTCCCTTCAAAGGAAGAATTGCCTGAAACTTTCTGTCTCTTCCCTGCTTTGCTGATCCTCCTGCTGAATCACCCTCAACCAAATAAAGCTCTGAAATGCTTGGATCTTTTTCTTGGCAGTCAGCTAGTTTTCCGGGAAGGGTTGAGCCTTCTAAAGCGCCTTTTCTTAAAATTGCTTCTTTAGCGGCACGTGCTGCTAAACGTGCTTTGGCGGCTAAATATACTTTCTCTAGGATTCTTTTTCCAGTTGATGGATTTTCTTCAAAATATGTAGATAGTCCCTCTTTAACTATTTGTTGGACAAGAGGTTGGATTTCTGAATTACCTAATTTACCTTTAGTCTGGCCCTCAAATTGAATTCTGTCCTGCGGCATTTTAACTGATATAACCGCAGTTAGTCCTTCTCTTGTATCATCCCCTACTATTGAATCTTCTTCTTCCTTAAAACTGCCAATTTTCTTACCATAATCATTTACTGCACGTGTTAAGGCCATTCTAAATCCCGTCAAATGCGTGCCTCCATTAATTGTATTAATTACATTTACGTATGACTCAACATTTTCCGTATAACCGTTATTGTATTGAATAGCAACTTCAACATCTATGTCGCCATCATTATTTCTGATAGTTATTGCTTCAATAAGAGGCTCTTTATTTTCATTTATTTTTTCAACAAGAGATGTTATTCCTCCTTCAAAGTAATAATTCACTTCTTTTTCTTTCCCTTCTCTTTTATCAAATAGATGAAAAAAGAGTTTTGGGACTAAATAAGCGCGTTCCCTTATGGCTTTTTTGACAATTTCAAAATCAAATTCTCCTGTTTGAAAAATGGTTGTATCAGGATAAAAAGATACTGTGGTTCCGCTAGTTAGTGGACTATATTCTTTAGTCTCTGGAAGATAGGATTCTTTGACAATTGCAACATCACTTACTGGTTTTCCAATCTTATATTCTTGTCTATAGATTTTTTTATCACGGCGTACTTCGACCCATAATTTTGTGGACAATGCATTAACTACCGCAGCTCCAACCCCGTGAAGTCCTCCTGATATTTTATATGCAGCTCCCCCAAATTTTCCTCCTGCATGAAGCTTAGTCATGACTATTTCTAGCGCTGATTTTTTATACTGCGGCATCATGTCAACAGGAATACCGCGTCCATCATCTACAACGGTTGCTGATCCATCTGCATTAAGTGATATCCAGACATTTTTACAAAATCCAGCTAAAGCTTCATCAACAGCGTTATCTATGATTTCCCTGAGGGATTCATGAAGACCAACTAGATCTGTGGAACCAATATACATTCCCGGCCTTTTTCTGACCGGTTCCAAGCCCTCTAATACTTGAATTTGTTGGGCTGAATATTCTGCAGCTGATGCCTTTGTAGATGAGGATTTACTTGCCATTACTCGAATAATATTAGCACATACTTAAGATAGGATCAATGTGTTATAGTAATGATATAAAAATTTTCTACTTCTTTCGTCAGGGTCCTGCGAGTGAATTCTTGCGCTTGTCAAGCAAGCGAGCTCCTTCGTCCGCTCCCACAGATGCTCTCTTCACTTCGTTTCGTTGCGCGCCAGTGGGATACCCTTCCTTCCTGTCACCCTCTATTCATAGTAGAAAATTTACTTACAGAATATTAATATAATGCGGGGAGGAACAATATTTTCGCAATTTTAACTTGCACCATACTTGGCTATTCCAACGACTAAGCATGCAATTGAAAATAAGAAAATATTCGTTCCGACCTAAGCATTACTCAGATTATGATTATAGAAAATTTACAAAATCCTCATGCTTTTTGTCTATTGACATCTTGTGAGTAAGTGATATAGTAATCATCAATAAGCATGAAAAGTCAAATAGTTCTTAAAGCGCATATTATTTCCCCGTAGCGGGAGATTGTGTTTTAGTAAGAAAAAGACAATGCAGTCTCCCCAAAAGCGGGAGACTTTTTTTGTATTCCAATTGAAAAAATAAAAATAGTATACAATCCGCCAGCAGTCGCTCTGTGAGCCGTGTACGAATAGTACTGAAAAGGCGAACAGTAAGACGCGGAGGATATATTTCGATTAAGGAGCTTTGACCGCCGAAGCCTGCCTTCAATAAATTTACGGCGGGCGAAGGAGGTTGAAAATATGAAAGATGCAGAACAATACACAGAAGTTTTAAGAAAAAAGTTAGATGAGCAGCTAGCTGGATTAATGAGACCGGGAATGGATGCGGCTAGAGCAGATGAAATATTGAGCTGGTATAATGATGCAAGTCGTATGCTTGGAGTACCTGTAAGGCCAAGGGTATTATTGACTCAAGAGGAAAAAAGGGAGAGAGACACCTTTCAAAAGGAAGAAAGTAGATTTTGGAATGTCATTCAAGCGAATGAATTACCGGGTGTTGGGGGAAATAATTCTGATACGACTAGAAGAGAAAAAATTTAATTCAAAGCTCAAGTTTTATTTTCCAGAGATCGCCAGAGATACCAGGAGGCGGTAGAGCGGTGGGGTTTCCATTTCTCTGAAAGCTTTAGGATTTTCTTTTGATCTGAAGCCTTATAAAGTTTTTCTACTGCATTTCTTAACCCCAAATCTCCTATTGAGAATACATCTGGTCTATTTAGAGTAAATATAAGCGTCATTTCAGCAGTCCACTTCCCTACTCCTTTTAATTTGGTCAGACTTATTATTACTTCTTCATCTGTTGATTTGTTTAACTTCTTAATATCTATCTCATTATTTGCAAAAGCCGTTGCAATATTTTTGATATAAGAGATTTTTTGGAATGAGATACCTGCAGTCCTGATAGTTGCATCAGGCATTTCAAGGATTTGTTGAAAGGTTGGAAAAGCAAGTGCAATGGACTTGTCGGTGTCATTCTGAACCGAGGGTGAAGAATCTCTATTTGTAGACTGAGATCCTTCGCTTATGCTCAGGATGGCATTTGGTTTGGATTGCCTTTTTGGAGCAGGTTTGAATAGTAATTTAAATCTACTATATATAGTATTAGAGGCTTTGACTGAGAGTTGTTGGGAAATAATTGACTCAATTAGATCTTCAAATAAAAACTCACTTCTATTCTCAAATTTTGGCGCAGGATACTTTTGAATAAGTGATTTTAAAATAGGATCTTCAAACATATTTAGATTAAGATCCCGAAACAAGTTCGGGATGACAGGATAGATTTATATAGATAGGAATAAGTTTTCCAGACAGAATCTAGGATTTACATTGGTAGTCTCTAGTGTTTTATACGCTTCTGAGAGTTGTTTTAGAAGATCTATAGAATGTTGGGAATGTAAAGGTAGTTGGGGATGTTGGGTATTAATGTCATCAAGTACTTGTTGTCGGATATCTAAAATATTTTGCTCAAGCCAAATAATAGCTTCATTTTTGTTCTTGCCTAATTCTTCTGCAAGTTTAAGCCTCTCCCCTACGCTACCTGAAGAGACTACTACTAATATACTAGTATATTTACTGTTGCTGTCTGTAGCAGATCTTTTATTCTCTTCAAGAGTGATTATTTTACAGCGAGAAATAATGGTTGGAAGAAATTTTTCTTGTGAGTCAGCTGAAAGAAATATAAAAGTATTAGATGGTGGTTCTTCCAGAACTTTTAAGAGAGCGTTTTGTGCTTCTATGGTAAGGTTTTCTGCGTTTTCAATTACCACAATTTTTTCTTTACCTTTCATTGGTTTTAGAAAAAGTGTTTTTTGCATATCCCGTACCTGTTCTATTCCCACTGAAGATTCTGTTGCAATATTTGTTATATCAAACTTACTGATGTTGTGATCTTTACAGAAATTAGCAATATATTCTTTGTGTTTTTCTATATTTTTTGAAATAAGAATAAAGCTTTGCATAGTTTGTTTAATTATAAATTAAATATATCTCCTTGATCCACCCATTTTCAGCATTCGGCTTTGATAATCTGATACCTTGACCCAGCCTTCATTTACCATTCGCCTTACCTTACTATTCGTAGCGCGGCTCATGGAGCATTTTCGGCGGGTCTTCGTCGCCTCGCTTTTGCGAGTCTCCTTGACATTATAGCGCATAATTTTTACTATTATAGCAATGCCCAATGATATTTCTGATGTTATTTCCAAGTTCGTGAGTGATACAAGTTCGGCTCCGGCCCCCACCGGGCAGGCTCCTTCGGCAAGCTCAGGACAAGATCCTTCAGCTAGCTCCCCTCAGCCGTCCTTCGGCTCCGCTCACCCCGATTCAATCGGGGCTCAGGATAAAAGTTTGGCCCCCACGCCCGCGTCTAGTTCACCATCCAATGGTATATCTCCGCCTGCATCAACTTCTTTTTCTTTTGCATCATCTAGCGGAAAGACCGTTCTGGATATTCTTTTGGAAGAACATACGGTTACTCCTGAGCAGGCTAATTCCATAAAACTTCAGGTGGCAAATACACAAAGACCACTTGATGAAGTAATAAAATCATCAGATGCTGTGTCGGATGAAAAATTTGCAGAGGCAAAAGCCAAATTATTAGGTATTCCTTTTGTAAATCTTAGTAACACCGCTTTCTCTCCTGAAGCAGTTAGTTTTATTCCGCGTGCAGTTGTTGAAAGGTTTAATCTTATTCCGTTTTCATACGATGATAAAATTAAAACCCTGACGATTGCAATGAGCAACCCCGTTGATTTAGATGCTTTAGAGTTTGTCCGCAAGAAAACTGG
>WNFL01250772.1_pt1 | contig 10912 bp, 9 predicted proteins | sample 5400361 | NCBI WGS metagenome assembly WNFL01 (sample SAMN13153351, study PRJNA577476) | soil metagenome | isolation source: 40 cm soil on Douglas fir-dominated hillslope | place: USA:California | collected 2013-09-17 | reverse complement strand
CACCTCGTCCTTGAGTTCTCGCGCTTGTTCGGGCGTGCGGACGACTTTGGGCCGGAGAAAAACCATCAATTCCACTTCACGACTCGTTCGATCCTTTTTCTTAAACGCCCAACCCAGACCGGGAATGCTGCCCAGAATCGGCGTCTTGCGCAACGTATCGGATATCTGCCTTTGAATGATTCCGCCCAGGACCAACGTTTCGCCATTCTTCGCCGTGAGATCTGTCTTGAAATTTCGCGTGTCGAGAATGGCGCCCCCAAAGAGTGTTTGGCCGGGAACGATGGCGGACGATTCGGCGCGGATTTTCAGCGCCACATCGCCCGTGTTGTTGATATGCGGTGTGACCTCAAGAATCACCCCCACGTCTTTATAGGAGAAGCTCTGGTTGAGCGCGCCCACGTCGGTGCTTTGGCTCTTATCAATGAACGGCACCTGCTGGCCCACGAAGAGTTTGCCCAGTTCATTGTCAGCTATGTTGATCTGTGGCTCCGCCAGCACGCGCGCGTCCGTCGTTTTGCGCAGGAATTGCACGAGGAAGTCCATGCTGATCGAGCTGTCGATCACACCGGAACGCAAATTGGCCAGGGCCATGGGAATGGCGCTGGCCGGCGTACCGGGGCCTGCGGCTGAGATCGGGGTGTTGACAGTCGTTCGGCCTCCAAAGCCCTTTTTGTAATCGCCGCTGGCGTGCGCGATAAACGAGTTATCATAGTCCTCCGGCGTAAAGGTTCTGCTTCCGTCAGGAGACCAACGAACACCGAGTTTGTCCAAATAATCACTCGAGACCTCGACGATTTTGGCCTCGATGAGGACCTGCGCGGTGGGAGCGTCCAACTCTTCAACCAACTTAAGGACCTGGGGGAAGAAGTGCACATTGGCCGAGACCAGCAGCGAGTTGCTGCGCTGGTCCGCCACGACGCGCACGCGGCCCACCAGGTCGCTGACCGGCCGATTGATATTCCGTCCATCGGGACTTCGGAGGTTGTCCTGTTGCCCGCCGAGCCAGGGAAAATAACCTTCCTCCTTCGATTCCTGTTCGAGGGCAAAGTTGCTCTGGGAAGGCGAGGTTTGCTGGCTGTTGTGCGACCTGGCGCAAAGGGGGGGAACCATTACGGGCGAAGAGAATGTTGATGTTATTGGCGACCGTCGAAGCTTTGGCGAATCTCAATCCCACCCTGAGCGTGCTCTCGCCGGCTTGCGACGGCGCATCGAGCTCTTTGAGAATATCCTCCACTGCAGCGAGGTTTTCGCGGGAATTGGAAGTAACGATAATCGCGTTTGCGTAAGGCTCGCTGGTGATCCGAATTTTGCCGTAGAGCCGCCCGCCCTGGCGGTCACCACCGTCCTGCTGTCCAAATGGATTATAGGGATCCCAGTAAAGGCGTTGCTGTTGCTTTTTGAGGAATAGCTCGTTCAAGACCTCTTCGATATCGACAGCGCTGACAAATTTGAGCCGAAATATTTTTGGCGCGAGGCTTTCGTCGTTGACCGGTTCATCCAGCGCCGCGATGAGCTTTTCGATGCCGTCCATCGCGGTGGGCGGGGCTTGCACGATGACCGTGTTGCGCCGGCGATCGGCCACGAAGGTGGCCTTCTTGGAGCTGCGACCGCTGCCGAAGGAGGACGAGAAAATGTAGTATGGATAGCGGGACTGATTGTCCTGGTCCTGGTTGAGGTCCTGCATCTGCTTGGCGACTTCCTCGGCGTCGGCGTTCTTCAACGGAAACGCGCGCATGGCTTTCTCCTGCGCTTCTTCTGTGTCGAGTGAGGAGACCAGTTTCTCAATCGCTTTGAAATTCGATTCGCTGGAAAGAACTATCAGCGAATTCGCGCGGCTATTTGCTGCCACTTCGATGACATCCTTAACGGATTTGCCGCTCATTTTTTGATAGAGCGGACCGATGTCCTTGACCAGGTCATCGGCGCTGACATTTTTCAGTTGGATTACGCGGATCGAGACATCCTGGGGCTTTTCAGTGTCCAACAGATCAATCAGCCGCTTTACCTCCGGCAATTTGGATTTTTGCGCCGCGACGATCAGACGATTGGAAACTTTATCCGGCCAGATACGCACCGGTTGCGTCCCCGGTGGAGCCGCCCCGCCTGGAGGTTGCGGGCCGCCCGGGGGCGGTTGCGGGGGCTGGCTCGGAGGCTCCGGCGAAGGAACGCCGCCGACAAAGCGTGTGATGTTCCCAGAAGGATCGCGGCTCACCGAACTGGACGAAGAGGACCGGCTGGAGGAGGGCGGAGTGGGTGTCGTCGGCTGTGAGTTCAAGATTAGCGTCAGCAGGCTGCCCAATTCCTCGGCCTCGGAATACTTCAGAGAATAAAACTCAATAACGATGTCCGACGGAGAGGTTACATCGAGTTGGTCAATGAGCTCCCCCACCAGGCGGATGTTGTCGGTGTAGTCGTTGACCATGAGCTGATTGCCTGTGACGTCAATCGTGCCTTTGTCCGAAAGGACCGCGCGCAATTTTTCCTTCAGTTCTGCGGGTTGAACATTCTTGAGCGGGAAAATCTTGATCAGGCGCTGCCGGCCATCGGGAAGGTCGTTGCGCGCGGGCGTCACAATTTCCGGACTGATCTTTGGCTCCTGGCCTTCCGGCACAATGAGGATCGATTTAGTTCCTTCTATGGTCGTGAAACCTTCGCGAGCGCGAGCGCGCGATAAACCAGCGTAAGAGCGTCGCGCGCGTTGAGCTTCTTTGAGCTGACAATGGTCAGTTGGCACTGGACTCGCGGATGTTTTACCACGCTTTTCCCGGTCGTTTTGGCCAGCCACTGCACGACCATATCGATATTGGCGCCCTGAAAACTGACCTGGATTTCGTCCGGATTGTCCGGCTCGGCCGGAGCATTTCGATTGGCGGGCGCAGGAGTTCTGGTGGCTCCTGCAGGCGCGGCCGATTGGACAACACTTAGAGGCGTGCCCGCTTCCGGCTGAGTAACCTGGACGGCCGGCTTAACCTGCGCGGCAGCGCCTGGCGCGTTCTGCTCCTTTTTGGCGGATGCAGCCGCTCAAAACACGTCGGCTGCATCCGCCAAAAAGGAGCAGAACGCGCCAGGCGCTGTACTTAATGGGACGATGGGACGAGGGTTTCACGGGGAATTTTGTCTCCTTTGGGTAACAGGGATTCACTGCCAAAGCCGGAAAAAAGTGTCAGCTCCTTTTCCTGTCCATCTTGTTCAACCAGCACCCGATTAGTGCCGATGCGGAGCAGTTTGACGCCGCCCAATTCTTCACCTTCGCGGATAAGACCGGTTTGACCGTTCGGCGCGCGCAGAAAAACATCCCTCCCGGCGATGCCGAGCAGGGCCATGGGCATTGGCCGGGGCAGCGCGCCGAAAATCTCGCTTTGGACGATTCGATCGACCCGCGACTGGACTGCGGAAGGAATATCACCATCCTGCTTTGCTCCCGTCGAACTGCGGGACGCAGCCGACCGAGGAGGAGAATTCGTCTCCGATGTTTTCTTTTCAGCAATGCTCGCGGAAGCAGGCATCGCCGTAAAGTTCAGGCTCTTCGGCGGGCCGCCGAACACCACGAGATGGCACAATTGATAGGCCACGAGCAGGCCGAGGATCAGGCAGGCGCTTTGCAAAGTGCGATGGAGGCGCTCAGGCATTGGGCAGTTCTCCATTTTTCCATTGCTCGAAATCGAGGATGACTATGGTGAGGTGGACCTTGACCATTCCCGGGCGTGTCTCCGGGGTCATCTGAATTGAATCGATAATCAGCGGGTAGCCCAGGGTCTGCAGTCGATGCAGAAGGTTCATCACGGAGCTGACCGATCCACTGCCTTCGAGCTGCATCGAGGCCAGTTCTTTCGCGGACGCACGCGCGGCCGATTCGCGGATCGGCCCGAACTGGACTCCGCCGCTTCCGGCTGCTTTCTGGATGGCAGCACTGGCTTCAGCGACGAGCGTCGCTTTGGACGATTTCTGCGGCTCCATATGAAAGCCCTCCTTGAGCTTCTGCGCCAGGAGCACTCGATTTTCGTAAGGCTGAAGCTCGCGCCTGAGCCGCTGGGCCTCGGCTAAAATCTGCCGGTACTCCGCACGCCGGGCTTCGAGACCCTTCGCAATGCGGAAGCCAAAGAAGAGAACCAGATAAACGGCAATGGCGATGCCGGCGGTTCGAATCATGCGCTTTTCTCGATCAGTCAGTGCAGGCATAACCTATTCGTTGGGATTCGACCTCACGCGCGATCGGCGCGAGGTGGCCCGTGGGACTGGCGTTTGTCCCGGGCCTTCGCCTTCGACTGGAGGAGCAGGGCTGATCGCCTCTGTGGTAATCGGCGGAACCGCGCCGGGCGGAGGATAACCCGGTTCATCGGAAGGGACGGGAGCAGGGCTCGGCTCCGGAACTTTTGGCGGGCGGGAGCCTCCGGGCTCGGAACCCTGCGCTCCACTGGTGTCGACCTCTTTTCGAGAAATCCCGGTGGCCTTCTGATCGCTCGAGGGCTTCCACTGGCCGACGATCCGTACGTTGATTTTCTGCTTATCCGGCGTTTGCTCTTCAACAACGACGCTGGAGAAGAATCCGGACTCGATCAATTTGGAGCGAAACTGGACAACTTGTTGCGAGTCGCGCATCGAAGCGCGCAACGAAAGATCGCCGCGACGAGTGAGTGAAAGAGAGTCGACGTGAGTGCCGGAAGATGCGGCGGCGATGGCAGAGATCGGCTCCAGGTAAGCCGGCTGATTGGTCTTGAGATATTGCAGAAAGGCCAGCTCGCGCTCGGTATTGGGCAGTTTGTCTCGATAAGCCTTGATCTCGGCAAGTTTTCGAGTCAACCGCGGTTTGAAGAGGAAGGCCTCGGCATAGCGCAATGAGAATGAGCAAATCAACAGAAGCGCAGCGACGGCTGCCCATTTCCATTGCGCCGGTCCGCTGAACGTCTCAGCCTCTTTGGCCGGCTTAAGCTGCAGGATCAACGGCTGGACGAAGGAGTCTTCCTCGCACGATCGTTTAAGGCCGAAAATCGCGGCCGACCTTCCCTCGCCATTTGCGGTTTCGAGTGGCTCACATTCCGCGCGGATGCCGTTGACCCCAGCCAGGCGGGGCGCGAGCGGGCGCGCACTCGCGCCCGTCACATAAAGCCTTTCTCCGATCCAGTTTGGCTGGATCAAGCCGGCCAGCGCGTGGACTTCGGCGCCAAGGGCGCCTTCAATCTTTTCGCCGAGCTCGTCGCTGGAATTCGGCCCGTCTTGAAACCGCGTGTTGAGTTCCTCCGCCTGCGCGTGAGTAATGTCCAGGCGCTTTTCAATCGCCCGCGTGATGTTCTCCGCTCCCCAGGGCAGAATACGGATGGCGGACGGAACGCCATTGGCGAACGAGATGAGTTCTGACTGATTAGGACCAATATCGAGAAGTGCGTAAGACTTCGGCGGCTGCCGACAAAGAGAATTTCGCGCCAGCGCTCCGAGAGTGAACACGGGCGTCAAACCGCAACCGGCAAGTATCTCCGAATATTCCTGCAGCACTTCCTTTTTAACAGCAACCACGAGGAGCTCTTGAGAAGCAGGCGATCCATTGCCGGAGACGCGAGGGAGCTGGCGATAGCCCCAGGCCAATTCATCGGGAGCGAGCGGAAATTCGCGTTCGATTTGCAAAAGAAGCAGGCGTTGCAGTTCCTCCTTTGAGGCAGCAGGGAGCGAGAGCTGTCGCAACGAGACGCCCCGCGCTCCAATGGCACACACCGCACGCGGGCGCGGACGCCACTGATGCTTTCTTAAGAAGACGCCCAGGCTGGTGATCAACCTCTCCCGGCAGAGAGGGGTCAAGCGGCCATTTTCCGAACGCTCGAGCGAAAGTTCCAGACCGTCCTCGCCATCCAGCACCTTCAAGGACGCGTGGCCAATCTCCAGGTAGAGCGTCGGCGAGTTCATGATGTCGAGCGCCTTCACAGGTCCTCCCGGTAGGAAAGAGTTTCGACTTCGCCTTCGCCCAGGCGGACGATCACCTGGATGCGTTTGCGCGCGCCGGTGGAAGTGACCTTGCCCTCGCTCAAAATGCGGAACGTCTCCGAGCGGGCGCAGACGCGCGGAGCAAGTTGCTTGAAGAGGTCGCGCGTCATCCCATCCACCTTCAAGAGCCACGCCGTGTTGGCGAAAAAACCGGCGGACTTGCGATAGGAGACGATCGCCTGGGCGAGCTCATCACTGACGCCCGGCAGACAAGCAAGGACCTCCGGACTCGCGGTATTAATATTAACCGCTCCGGGTTGTTCTTCGGCGGAACCGACCGTGAGATCGTCGGCGATCTCCATGAGCAACTCTTCCGTCACAAGTTTGGGGCCAGTCGCTTGCAACGTTGGGCCGCTCTGGCCTGGAGTGTTTGGGGAAGAGCGCGGACCGCGAGGCGCGGGTTGAGCGGTGGCGCGATTCTGCGGTTGTGTGCTCGACTGGTTTTGTTGGACGACTGCGCCCACTTCCAGGAGGTCGGCCAGGCTTTGGAACTTGTTCTGTCCCCGATAAACCACCATCGCTTTGGCCAGGTCGGGTGAAATTCCGCGCACGGCGCTCAGCGATTTTTCATCCGCGGATTGGATGTCCAGGCGATCCTCTCCGGCAGCGTTCAGATTATGGGCCGACGAATCGACCGTCACCGCGCCGGACCATCCCGCGTCGAGAATTCCGTCCCGATTATCCGGAGGGTAGGATTCTTTGCCATCGTCTTCTTCCGCATCGAGCAGCCCATTTCCATTGGCATCCTCACCGACGCTCACCATCAGCAATTCTCGCGTGGTCTGGAAAGGACCATTGCGCGGAAGATAAGGCGGCTGCAACGAGGCGTAATAATCTGCCTCGGCTCCGCCGGGGGTTACATTGTTGTCCTTGTCGCGCCAGTCAAGGATGGCGGCGGCGGTTTCGGGTCTCATGCCGTAAAGCTTGCCGAGTTCCTCGGCGGAGGCCTGGTTAATGTTGAGGCGGCCTTCTTCATCAGAAATGCCATACAGGAGCTTTCCTCCCTCGTCGCGGCGCCCCTGCCGGAACACACGAAATTCTCCGCGACCGAGGCGAACATCCTTGAAGTAAGTGGCATCATCGTAAAGTTCACCGCTGTGATTGCGGGCGCTCCGTTTGCGAGCGGCGGCATCCTGGTAAAGGAGGGCCTTGGCTTTTTCCACGCCGGCCAGCGCGAGATAATGTGCCTGAATCGTATCGCCATGGTTCTTGACGACCGTGAGATCGAGATGGGCTGAATGGAGAACGCCAATCACCACAACCGACAGCACCGCCATGCACCAAAGAAGGCCAACCAAAAGCGAGCCGCGGCGTATCTGGTTCGTCCTCGTCCCGCCCCATTGCGTCAGTGTTGCGAGTCTCACTGCTGTCCTCCATCCGGTGCGCCTTCGCCGGGCTGGTTCGAGTCCCTGGCAGCGTCTTTCGCTCCGGCGCTGGAGGCATCGCGCTGCGAGGCAGCGGCGAGATTCAGCCGCGCCACGGTTTGGAAGACCAGCGGTTCTTCAGGGCTGCTGCTTTGGCTTGATCCAGGTTCTTTGGACCGGCTCGGGGAAGCAGGCGCAAGCCAAAGAGTGATCCGCACCGCTTCCGGCATTCCAAAAAGGTTCGGATGCTCCTTGAATGAATCGGCTTTCTTCATTTTGCCGGTTGGATCCCCCCAATCGTCGTACCAATCAAAGCCATCGTAATATTCAAACCTAAGGCCGCGAACGCCGCGCGCGATCTCTTCCCGGCTGCCTCCGGCCAGCGGTTCATCATCGGGCGTCGGATCGCGACGGCGCCACAGACTGAAAGAACCGGATTGCGGTTCCTGGGCGAGGAAGTAGCTGATTTCGCAAAAATCGCCTTCCCGCTCCCGGCGCGGCGTGTAGTTGTGCGTCGCGAAATCGAGATTGTCCGCCTCCATCTCTCCCAACATCCGATGCATGCCGAGGAACTGGAAATCTTTCGAGAGCGGACAACCACACCGAAGATCCGCGGTCATCATCGCCATGGCGATACGTGCGCTTTGCACCACCTCGCCGCGCGATTCAACCAACTTCTGGCTCGCGATGCTGGAAGTGAGGCACATATACGCGGCTGCCAATATGGTTGCCATCAGCGCCGCACTGACGACCAACTCGATAAGAGTAAACGCGGCCCGAGCGCTTTCAGCCGGATGGGTGCATTTCAATCTCACCGCTGGCCTCCTTCCCTCTTTTTGTCTTTGCGGCCTTTCGAGTCATCGAGATTGGGATTGAAAGGAGGATCAAAGAGCAGCGTCCGCAACTCGTATATGGTTTTTCCGGAATCGGAATTCTCCACGACGACCGTGACCTCATAAAGACCATCGATGGTCGACCGCGTAATTGATTCCTTCCAGTGATAGAGAGAAAGACCTTCCTCGCCGTCGCCCTCCGTTTCACCTTCCGCAAGGAAACCTTCAGCCCGCGTGGTCTCGATTTGGCCCGCGGCAATGAGCGCAGCCGTGGTTTGCAGCTCCGCTTCCTTGCTGGAGCGCAAAGCCGTGGCTACTCCCTGGGTCAGCCCGGCAAGCCCGATTCCGAGGATGAGAATGGCGCACATGACCTCGACCAGCGAAAAGCCGGCACGAGAGGGTCGGAGGGTGGTTCTCACTGGCGGTCATGAACCCGGGCGGTTGTGGGGTTGATACGCAGCGCCAGGCGGAATCCATCCCGGTCCCGAAGAACAATCTGTGCTTCGTCGGCCGTGCCATCTGGATAAAACGAGATTTCGTCCGGATTCGAGTTCAAAGAATCATTGCGAAGCGCCGCGGCTCCACCCGGCTCATCCGCAGCGGAGTCGCTCGCCTTCCTGATCTCAATCGAGATGCGTTTGTCAAGCTGCCCTTCAGCTCCCGCTACATCGCGGAGTGGAGCGAAGCCCCGCCCCCCTTCCTGCCCCTTGCGTTCCAAAACGTAGCGGCCCTGCGTGCGATCAATGCGCACACGATGGAGTTGATTGATGGTAATGGCGCGGCTGTTGGCGACGTTGCATGCATCAACGAGCTTTCGGCTGGTCGAACGAAGCAGCGCGTCTTCAAAGGTGCCCTTCATTTCCGGAATGATCACAGCCGTCATCACGCCGATGAGAACCAGGACCACCATCAGTTCGATCAGCGAAAACGCGCGCCTGTAGCGCAGATTCCCAATCTGCTGTATCGCAGGTTTGCAACCTGCTGGGCGCGGGGATTCAGGGGAGGGCAAGGGAAGATCGGTTGCCCTGCCGATTATAAATCGGCGACGCGGCAGATTGGAAATCTGCGCTACGGCATACGCAAAACAATCTCCCTGGTTGGATGCGAGTCTCACAAATCGATCACCAGTTTCCGACGTCCGCCCCGTCTCCTTCACCTCCGTCTGCCCCGTCAGCGCCCCGCGACCAGATATCGAAACTGGAGGAATGATGGATGCCCGGATTGCGATACTGATACGGGTTTCCCCAGGGATCAGGGCGCAGCATCTTAATATAGGGGCCGCGCCATTTCTTTTCGTCGCCGGTCGGAGGCTCCACCAGCACTTTGAGGCCTTCTTCGGTTGTGGGATGCCGGTCGAGGTGGATGTTGAACCGTTCCAGGGCCGACTCCAGCTCGGCGATCGTTGATTTGGCCGCGCTCACTTTGGCGTCGTGCGTCGTCCCAATGAATTGCGGAATGATCGTCGCCGCCAAAATGCCGAGGATGACCACCACCACCATGATCTCGATCAGAGTGAAGCCTCTGGAACATTTCCAGTTGAACTCGATTTTCATAACTGTTCTGTCATTCGCAGAGTTGTTTAGTGAATCGCCCGGCTCATCTTGAAGATCGGGAGCAACAAGGCGATGACCATGAATCCCACCAGGGCGCCGACCACGAGGATTAAGGCCGGCGCCAGAAGCGAGATCAGAGTTTTGGTGCGCGCCCGCATGTGGCGTTCCTCAATTTCGGCCACCTTCAGCAGCATCTCGTCGAGCTTGCCCGTCTCTTCGCCGACATTAATCATTTGAATAACCGTGTTGGGAAAAATTCCCAGCTTGCGCAGAGGCGTGGCCAAAGAATCGCCACCCCGGGTTTCCTCCGAGACACGGGAAATCTGCGAAGCCAGCACCAGATTGCCAATCGTGTTCTCGACGATCTTCAGCGCGGGCAACAGCGAGACGCCACTCTTGACCAGCGTTCCCAGCGTTCTGGAAAATCGGCTCAGCGCGGCCGCGCGAAAAACAGGGCCAACCACTGGAACGTGCAACTTGGCCTTGTCGCGAAGCACCGCACCCTGGGGCGTGCTCAAATACCAGCGCAGACCAGCCACGGCTGTGGCAGCCGCGGTGAAAATCCAGGGCCAATGGCGGTGCAGGACGCCGCTTACTTTAAGAAGAATCAGCGTGGGAAGAGGAAGGATCTGGAGCATTTCCTGGAGCATACCGAAAAGCCGGGGCAGCACCACCGTCAGGAGGATGGTAACTGTGAAGATGCCAAACCCGAGCACGAACGCGGGATAGGAAACGGCGGAGACAACTTCCAGCAGGTCGGCCAGGTCCGACATTACTTTGGGCAGCGCGCCCGCTTCTTCGCCCACCCGGACCATGCTGACGTAGAGTTTGTTGAAAAGCCGCGGATGCTCTTCCATCGCCGCTGAAATCGCGACGCCTCGACGAACTGAGTCAGAAATTTTTAGGACCACCTCCCTGAACGGCGGATTCTCCTCTTCCTGACCCAGGCCATCCAGCGCTTGCGGAATGGGTATGCCTGCCCCGAGCAACGAAGCCATCTCGCGCGTAAACGCGGTGATCTCCTTTCTCTTGATTCCGGTGCCGAAACGAAATTCCCTATGCCGCGCCTGCGTGGGCGCCGCAGTCGAGGCCGCGGTTGCCGGCGCGGGACTGCCGTTGCCATTGGAGGAGCAGATTTCCAGGGCGGATGGAAAAAGACCCCGCTCTCCCAGAAGATGAAGCGCCGCCT
>WNFL01210756.1_pt1 | contig 10912 bp, 14 predicted proteins | sample 5400361 | NCBI WGS metagenome assembly WNFL01 (sample SAMN13153351, study PRJNA577476) | soil metagenome | isolation source: 40 cm soil on Douglas fir-dominated hillslope | place: USA:California | collected 2013-09-17 | reverse complement strand
GGCGCGGAAGACAAATCACGAACCCTGATATACATTCCCCGATCGGGAGGTTTGCATGCAGTCCAATCGAAAGAATTGTTGATTGGCCCCATATTGCCTCTGAGTGGGTTTGTTGATTTCAACCTCACAGTTCAACCTCACATCATTGGCCTAGGTTGTAGTAGACATGTTCTAGCTCCAAACCAGGGTTCCCAGTCACTGAATTGGCGTTCGCCTCACTGTGTGGGAACTCCACAGGCACAGCCAATCGGAAATGCACAATCGTCATTTGGTCCTCCACGTGTTTCTGGACACAGCATTGGAATTTGACCAATTCCAACCCGAATTTTTTTTGCACAGACCTTGCTCTCCTCCCACATTGATGCGTCGTGGACTAGTTTTGGTAGCCTATGCGATTGGGGCTCATGCACAAAACGCCTTCAATCCACGTCTGTATGAGCAGTTCAAGCAAAAGGCCTCATGTAAGGCTTTAAATCGCCACGGCGGCGAAGGGGTTCCTGACGAGGTTTCCATCGATATCGGTAGGTTCAATTCTAGAGCTGACTAGGATTCAAAACACCTTCGAGTATAACTGACCTCCCTTGGCTTCATAGGCTATCTCGACATCAATCCATCCGCATCTCGGACCATGTTGATGGTACATGGTTGGCCGGGAATGTGGACATCTTGGTCCAGGCAAATCACACACTTCGAGGAGGATTACCACCTGCTTGTGCCCGACCACCGCGGGTTTGCATCTTCCACTCATCCTGGGGATGTCGAAGCATCAGGAACGATGGGAGACTTGGTCGGAGATATAGTCTGCGTGTTGGGTCATGCTGGAGTTCAACAAGCCATCTGCGTCGGGCATGACTGGGGTTCGCAAGTGTGCTGGGAGGCGGCGAGGATGCGTCCAGACCGGTTCGAAGCTGTGGTAGGGGCCGCGGTCCCAGTCAGTCGGCTCCTAACACCCTATTTGATACTTCTAATACTGACTGCTGTGTGGTTGCAGTACATCCCGTCAGCTGGGCCTTTTGCACCAATTGAAATGCTGGCAAAGGCCTTCCCCAAATTGACCTACCAGATCTATTTCGAAAAGAGCACACAGACCGCAGTTGCAGAACTTAACAAGGATATTCGCCGCTCCTTGCGTGCAGTGTTTCGCAGCAAATCGTCCCCACCCCCCGACTCGTTCCTTGCAAGCACAACAACCTTCCTCGGTGCTTACTCCGACTACGAGGAAATCCCACTGTCGACTTTCTACTCCCTTCAAGAAGAGGACTACATGGTGGAAGAATACTCAAAGCAAGGATTCGACTGCACTTTGCAGTTTTACACCTACCACAACCGATATGAATCATGGAGGACTTCACACGAACAAGGAAACTATACAATCCCACAGCCAGCACTATTTGTTGCTCCTACTAAGGACCCAGTTGCGAATTTGATCGATGTGATGAAGATGCTCGAGACTGAGAAGTTTATCCCGAACCTAACGACGAAGACAATTGATACGCACCATTGGCCGCAACTAGAGGAACCGGAGGAGTTCAACAGGATCGTCGATGAGTGGCTGAAGGATTTCGAGGTGCAACAAGCAACGAGCGAAGTCAAGGAGCGGCTGAAAGAGTTGGCGGCGGCGAAGCGCAAGCTTCAGGAGGCAACGAAAAAGCGTCACGGTAGCGGGGGGGAGCTGTAAAACAACATCTTCATGTTTGCATGACGCAAACCTACAATCTACAGGCATATTTGTACATCAGGTTATTCCGAGAATCTAGCACGATGAAACGAGTGAATGGCAGTAATAAGGATAAATGAATGTCATTGAGAACTCTCCGGCTCGCTAACCGTCGAGGGAGCGGTCGCAGTTCTTGCTGCGGGGATCTGGTGCCGTTGTATGGCTGTTTGCACGTCGCTCCCTGCTGGACTCTCGACGGACGATGCCAGAGGGGTGAAGCCGTATCGTGGTGGGTGTGCATTTAGCGGAACAGAGGGAGTGTTTGTAGTTGCGCTTTGGGAAGGCACCACCGTGGATTGGCTCATGGGGAGTAGACGTAATGAACGAGGCGCGGCAGGGTTGTATCTGCATAGTGGATGGTCTAGAGCTTCTCTTCGGCCTGCTTGGATGTGTCGAGAGATTGTGAGGATTATGAGCACGACTACGATAGATACTAAGGTGTGACGTGAGCTTGATCGGAACGAGATAAGATGAGAAGGGCTTACGAATTACAATCTGCGCGAGTAGGCATGCCACTACTGTCCACGAAAGCCGAACGACCTGGCGATAGGGCCGAGGATTGCTACCGCTGGAAATGAACCAGCAGGCGATTGGAGTAATGTAGCACCACGCCACTACAAATCCTACAAAGAATGCTGAGTATAGTAAATGGCGTTTAGGGGCGGTTATCGCCGAACGCACCGCACTGGAATAACATGATCGACAACACGTATAAGACTTGACCCTTTGGTTTTGATACCCATGTAAGCGGATAGTATACGTCTAATATCCATCTGTAGGCATGTTAATAAACATCCGAGGAGCGGGAAATAATGGCATACAAGGCTGCTATCGCGAGGCCAGACGGAATCACGCTGATAAATGGTGTCACCCTCCAAAATACTAGACGCGCATATTCCGGGGGAGGAAGACCTCCTTTGAAATTGTTTTCAAAGTGTTCACCAGAACCTTTCCGCCGTTTCTGCTTTTGCGACCCCTGTGGGTAGGCCTCCCAAATGCCTTCGTTTGCAGCCTGGTATATCGCCACGGCTATCCCCAGGACAATAAAGCAGAGAATGATGTGCAGCACTACAACAGATATGGTCAGAATCACCATAACATCATTGGAGGAGGCCATACGAAAGCAGGCCCATCTATATTTGGTCGTTCTGGAGTATTTTGGTGTCAGTGAATTTTGGTGTAGCGGCAAAAGATCGTCCATTGTTGACTGATCACCACTCTGTACTGTCTTACGCCCCAGTTCGCTGTCTGTTTGGGTATTCTGTGACAATACAGGGTCATCGACAGCCGAACGTCCGTATTGGCCAACGACCCTCACCTGGGTCTTCTCTCCATGGAGCTCTGAAGGCGAGTCTTTCCATGGAGAGCCTTTATATGTGTACGGTGTAGTTACTGTTGGTTGCATGCGTAGACTGAAACCCATCCAGAGTGGTGGGCCAGCTGGGCGGCGGTCTGACGATGTCTGGTTTGAAATAGGTATGTTATCGGTTGGCATGTAAAGTATGAGGGTGTGGGAGGAGGTAGGATTGCGGTGGAATTCGCCAAGTCGCAACTTGGCGACTGAGACTGGAAAGGGAACGACAATTTGCAGCTACAAGGATGTTATAGGTTGGATTGAAGAACGGTACAGGCTGTGAATAATTATTTGCGATTTATTCGATTTTGAGATGCGAATGGATGCGAAATGGAAGAGTCCAGGTATTGATTTACCCGACCCGTCCGCCTCGACCGCCGACCCGTTCGTTGCCCGTTGCCGTTGCTGACAACTATTGACCACGCCTTCGCATTCTCTTGTGCGAACTTCGTCGTCGTCCTCCGTCTCCGCTTCGGCCGGCAAATTCTCAAACTCACTCCATAATCGGATACAATCAGAATTTGAACGCTATCCATTTCTTCTCTTCGTGTCCCGGCCTTCGACTCCGTAGGTCAAAACCTGCTGACGCTATTGCCACTCGCCGACTACGTCTGGGTTCTCGACAAATAAGCCACGGCGGACGATGTTGCCCACTTCTATGACAGTTCCAACCCAAAGAATGTGCTCTATGGTAACAACAGGTTATAACAGGTCGGAATTGATCTGAAACACTCCTCAGTGTCAGCGCTGGCCGGCCTTGGCGCGAAGCCCATAAAATATAATCTCCTTAGTGGGTCTCATTCACTGGTTCTTGTTCCCCAATATTCAAAACCCTAATCTTACGTGAAGGCATCTAGACCAGCGTCACTACTTATTGGACCTCTTTGGTTGGTTTGACGGTAGTTTCTGATCACCCACTTTTGGGCTTCTAGCTCGCGCTTACAGTGGAAGCACACGTTCTACCTGCGAATCCATAAAACGTGGGAGGTCGTACCAGACATAAAATTATATTGGACTGCTTCGATCACGAAAGAAGGGAAATTCTAAGGAGTGGAGGCTTTGTTCGGCCGGAATGTGTGCGGTTTATCTCGTGGTCGTACCCAGAAGTGCGTGACAATACTGTATCACCAGTATGAAGCTGTGCCGCTCATGTGAAGAATTGCTAGCATTAACTGTCTCAACCGGTTAAAGTAATTGAATAGATTTCGGACATTCAGATGGTTGTTCCGTCATCCATGACCGGCTTCTGGATTACTTCGTACATGATAGTAGAGCCTGCGAACAACTTAATAGTTGGCTCATGTAGTAACGAATGCCCCTGAGCCAAGTCTTTAGCCTCAAACGTACGTGGCCATGGACGATGCGCAGCAATGGGATCATAGAGTTGCTTTAGCAAAGGATTCGCCCTCTAAGTAACCGAAGTAAGTACCTCCTAGAACCTCGTGCGCGATGCGTGACCTTGCCCGACCCCAAATGGGAAACCTGTAGCGTGAATTCGTGACATTCAGTATGTAGCATGTATCGAATGCCTCTTGGTTAGTTGGGTATGTGGTCACTTCACTTTTCGAGTTTGCTCCCCACCTCGACCATGCCTTCGCGCACCGCGCGACCTTCATCGTCCAAAGCGCGGTACAAGTCTCACGGGGACTCGTCTTGTTCAACCAAAGCGACCCCGTCATTGTCTTTGTCGTCCTTTTCGCATTTTCGGGCCCTTGCCTGTCCAACAGCGGATCCCGAGCGCGTAGTTCTTCTTCGAGGCTTCTACTGGAAGTCTTCAGCCGAAGATTTGCGCCAGGTTTGTGAACAAGATTTCGGTCCTGTGTACGTTTTACACCCCTTTTGCGATCCCCCTAATCAGGCTCTTCACTAATCACATGGCTACAGAAGGCAGGTTTTACTGTATCAAGGGGAGCTCTACCCAGAAGCGTTTGTGGATTTTGTGCACCGCCGTCATGCAGCGCAATGCACCATTCACTGGGCCAAGCCAACGAAGATCCACAGAGCAAAAAATAGATGTGTAGATGGATCAAACCTCATAAACTGGATTTTTGGAGTGACCGCACATTCATACAAGCCCCCGTTAAACGACGAAGATTGGGCCAGAGCCTGGAAGGAGAGGGATCGAATTGAACGAGGCGAGCAGCCCCAACAAGTTCTCGCCCCTCGTCGCAAGCGGGCTTCTGTCCGAGAGGAAAAAGGACGTCGAATGCAGGAGCAACATTGTCAAGCAAGCTGTCCATCAGCTAGCAGATCGAAGAAGCGGCAACAACCAAATTCTAGGGACTCTGGTTCGACTGGAATTCCAGAGCTCCTCTCGTCCCCTCTTATGATTGATGCGGGCGTCATGGGCGATACTTCGATAGACGTCGATACCGTCCTTACCGGCGCGACTCCAGATGTCTCTCCTTCCAAAGATATGATGACCGCCATCAATATCGACGAGTTCCTGGAGAAGATCGTGGAGGCGTCAGATATGACTATACTCTCCTTTGCGAAGGCAACCCTTGAGCACGCAGTACAGAATTTTATGGACACAGTCGACGAATTCGATGCGCTCGCGTACAAACATTGTGCACCTGCAAAAGCAGGGAGCACAAGTGTTCGATGTTCTGGTTCCTGTTGTGTTGGAGAAACCTCAATAGACAGCGCAGCTGGAGACCAGAACGCTATTGGACTGGTGCAGAGTTTATTCCAGATCCAACAAATGATTGAGCTGGATCTCAGGATTTAAGAGCGGAGGATTTGGTTACAATGATAGCCAAGCCTTTCCTTGTTTCTCGCCAATAAGCTATTTCTTGTAATTTCTTGCTCCCCGAGCCTATGTCGTAATGGTGTATCCACTTGGCAGCCGATCGTGTTTTGATACCAAAGCGAATACGGATAATGTACAAATTAATCGAGGGTAAGTGATGGTGCTGGAGGTGGAAGTCCAATGCGTTTCGGAGCAAACGATGCTCCGCCCATCATAGCCGCCATCATATCGGCCATTGGATTTGCATTCGCAGATCGAGGGGGAGGGAGGTCAAAAAACAACAGCCCAATCTCACCCAACGCCTAGGGCAACTTCATTAACGGATCAAAAACAGCGATGACGGGAGGATCTACCTCTCGATAATACGGCTGCGTAAGCACCCCGCGACGACTTTGATACGACCCACACAATCGGACCCACATCTCTTGTACCTGTTTGCTCTGAGGCAACCCAATCGCCCCACGTTGGCATACCCTGATCGCTAATTGCAAGAAGTTCAGGACATGATCAGTAGTGGGGATGATTTCGTCGGATCCAGAAGGAGTGACCGTCATGGTGATGGGTGTCGGCTCGGCGAGAATCTCTGGATGAGAAGAAACGAGCAGAGAGAGAAACTGGCTTAGGAATGATCGTGCGCCCAAAACGTTGCCGACCTGGAGCAACGGAATTGTGCCGCGAGAGGCATATGCTCCAGGCTCTGCACCACTCCGGGACCATTCGAAGAACATGGAAGCAAGAAGCCGCGCACTATCCCTACTTCCCGACGAGAGGAGATATGGTTCGGCTGCAGCGAAATCATGCTCCTTGTACAGCAGTTCCCCAATGTAGGCGTGGAGTAGAGGGTCACCATTGCGATATTGATCAACTTTTGACGACCATCTGTTTGGGGCATACCCTGTTAATTGTGGATCGAGTCAAATATTGGAAAGATACTTGCACAAGCGCTTTGTCGATGAGGGTTTTCCTCCATTGCCCTTCGGGTCCAGCAAGTGAAATAAGTTGCATTATGCGTGCTAGTTTAAGAGTTTAGTGCTCGATGGTAATCAAGGTGATTGATTGGATCGCGCCCACTTCTCGATTCGTCATCGAAGGTCTCTCCCCTTGTCTCATAAACGTCACACATAAACACTCCAAGATCGGTTCCACTCCCAAGGTGTCCACCTTTGAACATCTCGCGCGCTGCCTGATGGAGGACGTCAATCGCTACGTCGTACTGGTTCGCCTTGACATAGCGCGACGCAAAAGTCCTGGCTTTCTGGTGCGCTTCATACGCCTGTCCTGCTGCAATGAGCGGGAGGATTGCGTTCAAGGCCTTCGCAGACGATGATGGCGGTGGCATCTTTCCAAGTCGTTTACTGTTTGTACAATCCTTAAACCCCAACATCGCCTCTCCCGGAAATGCCCCCTGCTCCAAGAGCATCAAGACCGTCCATAGGACGCGCCATTCATCAGCGGGGATCCTCTCAAACACCCACTACACCGATCAAGAGCTCGCCACTGGCAAGAAGTTCAACGCCGCCGCCGAAGGCTACTGCAACTCCTCGGCCTCGGCCTCCTTCACGCGCGGCGACGCCTAGTTCTCGAAACTCGATAATAATTAGTGACTCTCCAGGCAAAGCGTTGCCGCTGACTGACACCGCCCCGGATCTGAACGACTATGTGAGGTCGAGGCACCCATTTGGAGTCGATTGGGGGAGTAAGATATCTCATATACCATCTATTCGTAGATTGAGAAGCGACTTGCGCAAATGGAGACGTCATTTGAAAGGGGGGCAGATCAATTGCTCCAAAGAAGTCAGTATTAGAGCTCTTATCCTTGTTCACTTTGCTCCAGTTCTGATCTACTTTTATAGTGGAACAAATGACGTCCCGTGTCGACGCCTTGGAGGACATGGCCCAAGATCTAATGAAAGATGACTTTGATGAACCGCAACAAGAGTCGGAGCAGGAATCTGATACAAACCCAGAAAGCGATCCGACTACGCCGGTTGCAGCGCCAGGACCTTCTCTTATGGATGAGAAGAGCCCGTTCTTATAATAGACTGAAGCGGGATGGTTGGAACCATCGGTTGCGTGTATTTTTCGACACAAATACCGACTTTTGTAAATTACTGGCAGGATTATGGGGCTAGAGAACCCTTTAGCTCCTTTGGCAACCCCCGATCTGTTTTTATGGTTGATGATTCTGGGTATTACGTTGACCCATTCAACACAACCAGAAGCCTCAGGACCTCTCAAATATTTATCGAAATTCAACAGTGAGTACATTCTGACTCGATTAATTGGGTGCAGTCGGATCAGGCAACTACGGACACATATACCAATCCATGTGATATGAGTAGCACTGACGAGAGCCCAACATTCTCATGAATGTTCAAGTCGGATTGAGTGGTGCACATTCCGCTAATTCAAAGCGGGTTCTTCACATATTGATCCAGAACGTCCTTCGCCTGTGTGATTGAACGGGGGGCATTGTTGGGAAGATGAGGAGCGTGATCAAGGTCCATTATGTGTTATTTCTGTTTGCAACCTGGCTGCAAAGGCGAAGTCGTGGCGGAATCCGCTTTCATACGAATTGCGATATATTCACAGTCGAGCTAAGGTCAATTAGGTATACACGAAGAAAGCCCTTGGGACAAGCAGATGCTCGTGGGGCGAAGCTTGAAAGGCAGAGAAAACAGGTCTGGGAAGCTCTACGCTCCAAATAAACATAATTTATGGTCGTTTCTAGGTAACCACTAATTAGTCGTGGCGCGTCAACGAAACCCATACGTTCAAGATTCCCTGCCCAACTTGGACCTTGGAGCGAAGGAATGGTTGTGGGCGACGGTCGGAGCAAGGGTCGTTTTGGTATCCGATACGTTCTTGCGGTTAAGGAAGGGCAACCGGTCGGAGAGGCTGTAACGTGAACAGTGTCGGCTACCAGAGGGCATCCAGCGAGAAGCGGTTCAGGGGAAATAACGTCGACTGGCTGTTGGGCCATCGAAAGGCGAGGTATATAAAAGAAATATCCTAAAAGGGGGCACTACCAAGAAACAGAGCAAGGGAAAACAGGGGGACCTGGAAACAAAAGGGAACAAAGGCACATAATGGGAAAAAGGGGTCAACCATCACAAAGGCCCCCAGAGACGTCGACCACGGGACACAGAAAGGGTGGAGGTACTAGTGGCGATCGTGTGTGTGTGCTCCTTTCCCGCAACATTGAAGGAACGACCGAGAGGGCACAAGCACGGACAGTGAATGTGGTTGCAATGGAGACTGGGGACCTACCGAGCTACGTAGAGAGTCCGGTAGGTAACTGGTCGTCACCGCTACATTAATGGAGATCGGTTCGACCGCAGCGGTGAACGGGACACGAACGAAAAAGGACAAAGTGGAGGAGGGGGTTGAAAAGATGAAAAAAATGGATGGATGATGACCTCCTGCCTGACATGCATCCACGCCTATGTTGCTTGTCGGCGGCATGGTGAAGCGGTATCTGGGAATGAGGTTTTGCAAATTCTCCCATGGAATTCATCGGTCTTCGTGCACTAGCACAGTGCTCGAGGTGCATGTGACCCAAGCATTAAAGAACTAGAGTATATGGTTGAGTATTGGATCGGATAACAATAGAAATGGGCGAAGACACGACGTCAACAACGAAGTACACTCACGGCCGAGAATATAGTCGAGTAGATTGAAGTCGAGATCTGTTTCTGAGAGGACGTTACACTGCGGGCGCTGTTTCCATGCACCCGCAGGGCGTAAGAGTGCTTCTGCGAGTTCTCATGTTAGATGTGGTTGGTCTAATCGAAGTATGAACATGCACGTATAAGCCCCATGAGCATGGATAGCGAGATAACACAGCAGGTGCGTTCCAAAAAACCCACAGGCGATGCCGGACGTACGTGTTCTCAGCATGGGACGAGTGAGTACAAGGACAGTCCTCGTTCGTGCATTTGCTTTCTACCCGAGCCGCTGTGATCCAGAAATTCTGGAGGCGAGGGCAGCATCCTAATCTGACTTGGCAGCCGTCAGCTGTCATCGGCCATATGGTATACGGGCACCCAACGCCGAACATGTCGATCGATCCTCTCCCTCTCCCATCGATCCTCTCCCTCTCCCATCGATCCTCGTTCCCCTGCACGTCAAAGTCCTGCGGAGAGAAAAATCATGGCGACCAGGGTACCCCAAGTAATGAACCTGTGAGCACGTCGATGGCTTTGTGATGCCGCATCGTCGCTAAGAATACCCCAAAGCCTTTACCTGAACGGTGCGGCGCTTCACGTCAATTTACGTCCATATTGCTCATCTCGGACACCAATAAGAAATCATTGTGCAAGATATCCCAGATTTGAAGTATAAGCTGCTGTTGTTTGTAGGAAGTGAGCCGATAGAGTTGCAGAGGAAAGACAATCAGACCTGGGCGCCAGTCCAACGCCCGTATGTCCTCCATATATTCACTACATACACTCACCGAGGCCTATGCGTATATAGAGGTGTTTCTCCGACATCGCATGTGCGCGTAGAATTTTTTTTTGCGCCTGGACGGAAATGCTGCAATGAGATTTCACGAGGATCGAATCACTCAGTGCCCAAAGCCGTCACGACAATGACGAATGATCCGTGTTCACTAGAACTCTCCAGCGGACTTCACACAGAGGAAAGCATTTATGGCTGCTGTTGCTGTTGGAGTGCCTGGACTGTGAATGACCCAAGCCCGAAGGCCGCCCCCCATCCGGGGATCAATCGGGCCCAAGGACCACTGGTTCACTATGTAGAGAAAACAGGTAGCCTTGACCAACTCTATTGGGACAGACTGGCCAGCAAGACTCCTTGCCAGAAGCGCACGGCAGTGTCCACCGTCAACAGCCATTACAGCCTCATGATGGAACTAATACTGCGCGTGACAACGCGTGTTGATCACCCCGGTATCGCAGCCAGCCCTCAAATCGGAGTCCAGTGTCCCCTATACTCTGACTCAGGCCAGCAGTGTGGGACTCCGGCACCCGCAGGTGGACAATACCCACTAAAACCCCTGGGGGACACCAGCCCAGCGAAGCCATGTCACCTGTCACACAAAGCTTATAGCACGAAGCGTACACAGAGT
>WNFL01210645.1_pt1 | contig 10912 bp, 12 predicted proteins | sample 5400361 | NCBI WGS metagenome assembly WNFL01 (sample SAMN13153351, study PRJNA577476) | soil metagenome | isolation source: 40 cm soil on Douglas fir-dominated hillslope | place: USA:California | collected 2013-09-17 | reverse complement strand
GGCCTGTCCGATGCGCCGGCGCTCCTCGCCGAGGCGCTGCGGGTGCAGGCCCCGGCGCGGCCTTACGATGTCGTGGAAGTGACACTCGCGCCCGGCGAGCTGACGCACGGCGAGGCCTCGAGCGTCGCGGCGGGTTGCATCCGCCTGTCTCTCGGCGAGCAGGCGCCGATCGAGCACGCGGTGGGCATCGCGCGGCACGAGGCGCTGCACCTGCTGCTCGCGTCGAGCCTGCGCGGCGGCGAGCGGTGGAACGATCCGGAGCTGGCGTTCGCCGATTGGATCGTGCGCGGGATCGAGAGCGGCCGCGACCCGCGGCTGCCTCGCTTCCACCCGCCGCTGCCGCAGCTCCTCGAGCCGCCGGCGCGGTCCCGCCTAGACGTGCGGCAGCAGCTCGCCGCGGTGGGATCGGCTCCGGGCGCCGCCCGGAAGTATTTCGGCGAGCCGCTTTTCGCCGAGCTGAAGCGGCTGGAGTCGCAGCAGCCGGATCGCGCGGCCGTCGAGCAGCGGCAGCTGTGGACCGTGGAGGCTGCCCTCGGCACCCACTATCTGGAGACGGCGGCCCGGCTCCACCTCGAGGACGGCGACGGACTGATCCCGATCGTGCTCGACGACTGGCTGGCCGACTTCGAGGAGTATTCACGCGCCGTCGCGAGCCCTCCTTCGGGCGCCGGCAACCTGTGGCGCCTGTCCGAATCGGGCTGGAGCCGCGATCCGGTCGCCAGGCTCTCGGTGGCGGCGCAGGCGCTCCAGGCCGACGACCATTGTCATTTCAGCGGCGACCGGATCACCCACGCCGGCGAGCCGGTGGTCTGGAAGAACCGCGGCCGCATCCGGTTGCCCCTGCGCGCTCGCGAGCCGCGGCCACGGCCGGCGCCCATCCACGGTTTCCGGGCGGTGCTGCGCGAGGTGGATGCTCCGCGAGAGCTGGCGCTGGTCGAGCAGGCGGCGAGGGCCGGCGCGCATCTGTTCGAGGCGCGCGTGCTCTGGCCGCGGATCCTGGCGCGGGTGTTCGCGGCTGATCTGCCCGCGCCGGAGGCGCAGCCCGTGGCGGGACCGGTGGTGCATATCGTCGACTCGGGGAGCGGGTCCGCGGCGCAGGCCACGTTCGAAGAATGGTCAGCGGCTGCGGCGGCCCTGCGAGCGCTGCTTCCCGGGCATGCCGGCCACGTCCCGAGGATCGCCGAGCCGCAGGACGCCGCCACGCTCGCGGGCATGCCGCGGGTGCCTGCATCGGTGCAGCTCGTGCACGCTGATCCTCCCTGCGGCAAAGACCTCCTCGCGGCGCGAATCCTGGCTGCGCGGCGGCCGGTGCGCGGCGCCCTCTTCCGCGATCATCTCGACGGGGGCAAGGCATACGAGCGCCTTCCCGACCTCGACGCCCCCCTCGATCCGCGCTACCGCGACGACGTCTGGCTGAGCGATTCGCGATTGCCCGAGCGCCTCGAAGATCTTCCCTCGCTCGCCGACGAAGCGACGAAGGATGGGCGGCTCACGACACCCCTCTCCCACCTGCTCGCGATGATGGCCCTCGGGCTCGAGGAGTGCCACTACCCGCGGCCGCGCTGAGGCGTGGCCGCCGCACGCTGCCGGCCTTCCCGCAGCGCGCGGTTGAAGCGCACCGCGTACGCCGCGCTGGACGCCGGGATCGCCACCTCGCGGAGGTCGGCCGCGCGCGCGAACTGCCGGGGCGCTCTCCCCCAGTTGTACGCCAAGGCGGCGAAGCTCTCGCGATCGAGCGAATGGCCGCGCCATCCCGCCGCCTGCAGGACGCGGTTCTGCCCTGCCTTCGCGAACCTGGGGTCCCACCGCTGCCAGGCCGCCTTGTAGATGCGCGCCGCCGCGATGGCGTTGATGCGCGGATCCCAGAGGAGCGCGACCGAGTCGAGCCGGAAGACCTCGGCCCAGGCTGGCATTACCTGGAAGGGCCCGATCTCGCACGCCCGCCCCACCATGGGACGCAGCTCGGTCTCCACCATGCCGAGCGCCTCGAGCGCGATGGGGTCCACGCCCTCCTTCCGCGCCACCTCGTGGACCAGCCTCCGGAGCCACTCGCGCAGGCGCGGATCGTTCGGCGCTTGCGCACCGGTGAGGGTCGAGCAGTCCGCCTGCGGCGCGGCCGCGAGTCGCCCGGCGGAGGCGATCGCGGCCGCGAAGGCGAGCGCGCGCGGCGTCATCGATACGGATCGGCTGCCGGCGCCGAGCGCCGCGTCGAGGCCGTCGAGACTTGCGCTACCGGCGAGGGGAGCGATCGCGGAGACCCTTGCCCATCCTGCTGGGTGGCCACGTCGGTCGCCAGCCTCGCGGCCGCCCGCTGCGTCACCGCAGCCATCACCCTGGCGCGGAGCGCGAGCAGGCTCGCCTTCCTCCGCAGGGAGTACACGCTGAGGCCGCCGTCGGGTCCGCCCGCCACCAGCGTGCCGTTGAGGAGCGAGGAGATCTCGTCCTGCAACGCCTTGTCGGCAGGATCGTTCTGCTGGCAGGTGTCGGGTGAGAGGAAGCAGGCGGAGTTGGTCAAGCGGTCGTCGCGGTCGGCGGCGCGGATCTGCTCCTCCGCCTCGCGCGCCAGCCCGCCCGCCGCCGGGTCCCCGCCCGCGGTCCCGCTTCCGGCGTTCTCACCGTCGAGCGCATCCACGTCGCGCAGGACGCCTTCGTAGATCGTGCGCGCCTGGTCGAGGTCCTTCTTGAACGCGGCCAGAAACTTCGCGTGCGCCGCTTGCGCGCCGCGGCTGCCCTGGCCGCTCTTACCCACCTCGGACTTCCAGGCCTGGTGCAGGCGGTGGGTGGCCTCGCTCCGCTCGACGCCCGCGGCCTGGCCGAGCTTCACCCAGGCGCGGCTCACGCGGAGCGCGGGGCTGTCCTCGGTCTCAGCCCACTTGCCGTCGGGCACTGCGGGGAAAGGCACCGGCGGCAACGGGTAGGTGACCAACTCGGATGCCTTGATCGGCGCGAACTCTTCCGCGCGCGCGAGCGGCGCGAGGAGGGCAACGGCTGCGAAGGCGACGAAAGAGCGGTTCGAGTCCATGGGAGGCTCCTGTCAGGGCCGGCCGTCGCGATCGCTGCGCAGCACGGGGGCGAGCATCTGGAGGATCTGCTCCTGGTCCGAGGGCGGCGGCGGCTTCTGGGCCCGCTGCAGCGCGGCGATCTGGGTGCGCGCCTCGGTGAGCTGCTTCTGGAGGTCGTCGATCTGCTTCTTGTACGCGGCGGCCTGCTTCTGCGCGCCCTTGGTCCGGGCGAGCTCGCGATCCAGCTCGGTCTTCGCGACCATCGCCAGCTTTCCCGCGGCAGCCACGGCGCTGCCGAGCACGTTGGGCCCTTCCGGCGGCTTCACCTGCGCGCCGCCCTTGTCGGCCTCCGCCTTGGGCGCGCCCGGCTTCGCCGCCTCCGTCCCCACCACGGCGCCCATCGCCGCCTTGGAATCGATCTTCGGCGCCACGTTGGCGAGGGCGATGCGCGGCGCGTCCGCGCTCGCGGCGGCGTTCCGGTGCACGGCCCACAGGACGGCGGCGACCACCGCCACGCCGAGGATCGCGTAGGGCCAGGCGCGCCGCGCCGGAGCGGTTTCGATGGGGCGGAACTCGGGACGGTCGGTGGACATTGGGGGTCTCCTCGGGGTTCAGAAGTTTTGCGCGACCGGGCGGACGGCCTGCACGGCGCGGAGGAAGCCTTCGTTGATCGCCTCGGCTGTCGCCGGCGCGCTCTCACCGGCGAGGAACGTCGCGGGCGGCGCCTCGTTCGCATGCAGCACCCAGACGATGAGGAAACCGCGCGAGCTCGGATCGACCGGCGTGCGCAGCGGCGCGGCGATCTTCGGGCAGCGATCGCGCAGCAGGCGGACGGCCTCGGCGGCCATGCGGCCGGCCTCGTTTCCCTTCTCTGCCGCGAGCAGGGCGTAGGCGTCGCGCAGCTTCTGCTGCCCCTCGCCGCAGGCGTCCGACGAGGTCCGCCCGGCCGTGAGCGCGCCGCAGGCCTGCAGCACCACGTCGACGTTGCTGGCCGAGCGGAGGGCCGAGTGGGTCACCCGCCTCGCCGCCACGCACCCCTTCTCGACCAGGCGCGGCAGGCCCAGGTACACGCCGGCCTTGAAGAGCGGCAGGGCCAGGGCCGAGGCGAGCACCTGGCTGGAGGCGGCGATGATCTCGTCGAGCTGAGCTCCGGTGAGCCGGGAGCCCAGCGCGCGCTCGCGCTCCCGCCGCCGCACGAGATCGTAGGCGCCCTGATCCGATTCCAGCGGCCCCAGCGGGGCGATCTGGGCACCGCGGCTGCCGTCCAGCCCCTGCGTCCAGTCGCGCTCCGGAGCCTGGGGTGCCAGCTCTTCGTGCGCACAGCTTGCCAGCACGGAGGCGGCGATCGCGAGGAGCACGGTGGGCTTGGACATGGTGTGGTCCTCCTGATTCGGGAGAAGCAAAAAAAGCAGTCAGCGAAGCTCCATCTCGGGGAGAGGCCGGCCGGCGACGGCATCCAGCAGCGGCCCTGCGCGAGCCGGCCGGTAGACCGGCCAGGCGACTTCCAGCACCGAGCCGATGCGGCGCTGCCACGCCTCGTCGAGAGCGTCGAGGAACCTCTCGGCGCGTCCCAGCGCCTCCGACCGCCCGGCCGGGACGCGTGCGTTTTGCGCGGTGGGCTCGAGCCGCAAGGGAGGGCGGAACCATCCCGCGGCGACCCGGAGCATGGGTACGCCTTGGGTCCGTGCCTCCTCGAGGCGGTAGCCGGCGACGCCGGGCGGGTCGAGCGAGGTGACGGGTCGGTCGTATTCCGCACAGACGGCGACCACTGGTGCGCCGCCCTTGCCGAGCAGAGCGCCGTCCTCCTCGCGCAAGGAGACGTTGCTGATGAGGAGCGTCAAGGAGAACAGCTCGGACGACCAGCCCAGCGCGCACGCCTTCGCGGCCTGGACGCGGAGCGGAAGAGACACAGCGGGCGCGCAGCCGGCGGCGTTCGCGGCACGCTCGGCGGTGGAGAGGAGCGCCGCCGCGCCGCCGCCTTCGATGGGCGGCAGCCCCAGGAGCGCGAAGGTCCGGTCGAGAGCATCGCCGTCGGGCGGGAAGCGGAGCATGGCCTTCCCGTCCGCCTCCTCCACCACCAGGCCGGCGGCGCGCAGCCGCGAGATCGCGTTCCATTGCGACTGCAGCTCCAAGGACACGGGCGGCAACTGGTGGTGCAGCGCCGTGATCCAGGCGGAGAGGCCTTCGGAGGACGAGGGCAGCGGGCCGCGCGCCTTCTGGTGGCGCAGGAGGGTTTCGATCTCGTGGGGCGTCATGCCGCGGCCCTCCGCGAAAGAAGCGCCGCCGTCTGCTCGAGCAGCGCGTGCGTGCGTGCCGCGTCCTGCTGGGCGCGGCTCGACTGCGCCTCGCTGACCGCCAGCAGGCTCTTGAGCGTGTGCAGCAGGATCTCCTCGGGCTCGCCGCCGCGCGCGTCCTGGCCGTCCTCGTCGAGCCGCCGCGCGGCCAGCACGATGACGGGACCGAGCAGCATCGGGAACGTGCCCCCGACCATCAGGAAGTACGCGTAGCTGATCTCGCGGTACGCCTGGGCCATGGTGGACGCGAGGGCGTCCGCGGCGGCCTGCGTTCCCATCGCGTCGCCCAGGGCGCCCATCCCCAGCGCGCCGAGGAGGGTGCTCATGCCCAGCCCCAGGCCGGGCCCGAGCAGCATCATGGTGAGCGCCATCGGCCGGACGTGCTTCTGCCAGATCTCCGCACGGTGCGCCGCGCGGGTGCGGCGCGCATCCGCGGAGAGGCCCGGCGCGTTCCGCTCGGCGCGCGCGCGCACGCCTTCTTCGATCACCCAGGCGAGCAGCGCGAGCTGGACGAGGGTCACGGCGAGCAAGAGCGGCGCGCCGCCGTAGGTATCCAGCGAGTACCGCCAGAACTTGGAGATGAAGATCATCGCGGTCTCCGTGGCATGACGGCCTGACAAGCAAAAAAGCCGCGCGGCCGGGGCAGGGCAGCGGCTTTTTTGCTCGTGGCTCGTGCGTACGGTCCTCCTGGCAGCGGCGCTGTCCCTGATGGTCCCGGTCCACCGCGGAGCGCAGGCGCGAACTGCGCGCACGCCATGGCTGCTCTTTCCGCTCGACGTGCGGAGGTTCGATCGCGTCTCCTCGAAGTTCGGGATGCGGAAGCTGCACGGCCAGAGGGCCGTGCACCGCGGGGTCGATCTGGTGGCGCCGCGCGGCTCTTTGGTGGTGGCCGCGCGCGAGGGCCGGGTGACGGACATCGGGCGGGCGCGCGCGTGCGGATGGTACGTGACCGTCGAGCACGAGAATTCCTGGCGGACGGTCTACTGCCACCTGCGATCGGATCCGCGCAGGCTCGGGATCGTGGAGGGTCTTCGCGTCCCCGCCATGGGCGTCGTCGGCGAGGTGGGCAGCACCGGGCACTCCACCGGACCGCACCTGCACTTCACGCTTCTCGACGGCCGCGGCCAGGCGCGCGATCCGCTGCTCGCGCTGTACACGCCGGCGGAGACCCTCGAGGTCCTGAAACGGATGGGGCTGGCGCGATGATCCCGCCTGGGAGGGCCTGGACCAGCTTGCCCGTGTGGGGCCGGTGCCTGGTAGCGGCCGCCGTCGGGGCGCTGTTCGCAACCGGTGCGGCGGTGCTCCTCTCTCCGCTCGCGCTCTCCGGCGAGAAGGTCCATCGCGCCGCGGCGTTGTTCCGCGAGGACCTCGAGCAGTACCGCGCCTCGCCGCCGGAGGTACGGGGTTCGGCGCTCGTCTCCGCGGCGGCCGCCGGTTACGAGGATCGCGGGGTCTTCACCCGGCCCCGCTGGGTGCCACCGATCAGTCCGACGGGGTTTGCGCGGGCGGTCCTGCGCAACCTGCGCGGCGTTCCGGAGGGCGGCTCCACCATCCCGCAGCAGCTCGCCAAGCTCTATCTGCGCCAAGGCCGGCGCGCGACCATCGCGGACAAGCTGAGCGAGGCGTCGTTTGCCACCTGGCTTTCGCGCCAGGCGCCGCCCGACGAGATCGTCGGCCTCTACTTGAACCTGAGCGCGGCCGCGACGCTCGGAGGCCCCCGGCGGCCGGGAGACGGGTTGGGCCGCCTCTCCCTGGCCCTCTTCGGGTTGCCGCTCCGCCGCCTGTCCCGCGAGGACCAGCTCGTGCTCGGGGCCGCGCCGCGAGGCGTGCCCTGGCTGCGCGCGCACCCGGCGCTCTCGGCCCGCCGGCTCGCCTCCGCGCGGGAGTGGCTCGTCCGGCAGGGGCTCTGGGACGCGAAAGTGGGCTCCTACCTCGACGAGGGCCTGGACTCCTCCTCGGCCTTCGGCTTCGTCGACGGATGGACCGAGCGCGTCGCGAGCGGCACCAGCGAATCGGCCGATCTGGACCTGGTCGCGGCGATCGATCGTTTCCGCGAGGGCCTCTCCGAGACGCTGTGGCGGGAATTCCCCGGCACCGGCGTGCGGGCTGCGTTCGCCGCGCTGGGTCCCGGCGGCGCGGTGCTGGCGCGCTCGGGGGCGGAGTCGGCGCTGATGGCGGTGAACTACGGCTCGATCGCGAAGCTCGAGGCGCTCGATCTGGCGGTCGAAGCCTTCGGCCCGCGGACCGTGCGCGAGCGCATGCTGCCGCCGGGCGGTTGCGTCCGCTGGATCTGGGCGACCAAGTCCCAGCGAGGAGCGAGTCCAGCCAGCTACTGCCCCGCCGACGTGACCCCGCCCGCCCGTGCCATGTCCTTCGACGAGGCCGTCGCCCGCTCGATCAACTCGATGACGGTGCGCCACGCGCTCCTCCTGCCGGCACTCTTTTCGCAGCAGCGCCCCGATCTGTTGCGCGAGGTCGCCGCCGAGGTGCCTCCCTGCGAGCGGGCAGCGCTCGATTCGCCGGCCGACCGCGCGCTGGCCGGGGGCCTTCTGGCGCAGCTCGGAGAGACGGTGACGCCGGACCAGGTGGCGCCGGAGCTTTCCTATAGCGCCGCAGGCGTGGCGCTGTTCCGGCACCTCCGGGAACGGCGAGAGGCCGCGGGTCTCCCCGCGGGACGGCTGCCGGACGACCCGACCTCGCTGCTGGGCAATTCTTCACGGGCGACCGCCGAGCAGATCGGTGGATACCTGCATCGCAAGCTGCTCGCCGGCGAGGGGGCGTGTGCCTTGACCGACACGGGAGCGCTTCTCGCGTTGCACCGGCGAGCGGGCACGCTTCGCTGGCTCGCCTGGCGCTGGCCGAAGCTCGTCTTCGCAGGCAAGACCGGCTCGTCCCCTCACGACGATTCGGCCGTCGCCGGGATCGCGCTCTGCCTGGACGCGCGCCCCGTGGTGCTCGTCGCCGCGCTCCGCCCGCTGCAGGGCCCGCTCCCGGACGGGTTGCACGGGTCGGTGCTGCTGCGCGGGCTCGACGCCTACCTCAGGGAATTGCGCCGGCTCGACCGCCGCGTCAGCTCGGCGGCGTTGCCGGCGTGGGCGGAGGAGATCGACGCGCCCGCGGAGGGCCGCGATCCGATCTCCGTCGCCGCGACGCCCGTGGAGAAGGAGGAGCGATGACGAGTCGAACAGGACGCTCCGGCGGCTTCGAGGAGATGGAGGCGCTCATCTACCGCCTCTTTGCCGAGAAGCAATTCGCCCTGGCGCTGCTCGCGCTGGTGATGGTCGCGCAGCTGCTCTCGGCACAGTTCCTCCTCCTGCGGCTCAAGCCGCCCTCGCAGCAGGCGATCGCGGCGCCCAGCAGCAAGCAGCGCCTCGACGTGCGTTGCGCGGAAAACGGGGCGCGCACGCTCGCCGGCGAGGCGACGGGCCGAGAAGCAGCCCGAGGGAAGGTGGTGGTGGTCCACCTGGGCGCGCCGCAGGAGGCGTGCCTCGCCGAGATGGCGGCGGGCGCGGCCGAGCTGGTGGTGGGGATGAGCGTCGATGCGCAGCCCGCGGGTCGCTGAGCCCACCGGACCACCGCGGCTCTGGCGCTCGGTGTCTCTTCAGGGGCTGGCGCTGGCGGCAGCGGCGGTCTTGGCCGGCCTCCCCTCGCAGGGCCGCGAGCCGCCGCCTGAACCGACGCCCCCGCGGCCCGTTGCGCAGGAGGTCCGACGCATTCGCGTGGTCCAGCTTCCGCGGCCTCCGCCGTTGCCGAGCGAATCGCGGCCGGCCCCTCGCCCTGCTCCGGCGGAGGCCCGGCCCCCGGCTCGGACTCCCGCCTCGGCCTCGCAGAAGAGCGCGCCCGAACCGCGCACGCGCATCGCGGTCGACGCGCGGGCCGTGCAGGGGATCCGCCTGCGCGTGCTCGTGCCGCGCACTCCGGGCGATCTGGCCGCTCATCTGAGGAACTCGGGAGGCTGCATGGTCGTGTCGCGCTTGAGCGGCGGCAGCGCCGAGGTGCTCTCCGTCCTCGGTCTCCAAGGAGAGCGCGCCGTCGAAGTGTCCGGCGCGCCTTGCGCGGGAGTGCCTCGCCTGATTCGCGATGGCGGACTGAATGCGGCGCTCGGCGATCCGGTCGGCCGGGCGCGCGCCTCCTTGCCGCCGGGCGAGCGGAGCGACGAGCTGGGTCTGCAGATACTGCTCACGCCGGGCCTGCACGAGGTCGCCCGCTACGCGCTGCGCGCGCGCTTCGGCCCCATCCCGGAAGAGCAGATGGCCCTGCGCGCGGCGGAAGCCGGGTACGAGCTGACCTGTTTCGCGGAGCCGACCGGCTCGCTTCGCTGCCAATGAAGTTCAGCTAGCCGGACGGACAGGCATGGCTGGCGTGCCGATGATATGGTGCCCCGCCCAACCGCGGTCCGGAGGAACAGATGGAAATCTATCTCGTGCGGCACGGCATCGCGGTCGGCGGCGAGCCTGACGGTCCCGATGCCTTCCGGCCGCTCACCGGCAAAGGCAGGCGTCGCTTCCACAAGACCGCCCGGGCGTTCGCGCGGCTGGGCCGCAAGCTCGACCTCATCCTCACCAGCCCGCTGGTCCGGGCGGTGCAGACGGCCGAGATCCTCGCGGGAGAAGCGAAGCACGGCGAGGTAGCGGTGCTGGAGGAGCTCGACCCGAAGTTCGGCGTCAGGTCGTTGCTCGAGGCGGTATCCAAGCGCGCCAACGGCGCCAAGAGGGTCGCGCTGGTCGGCCACGACCCGCAGCTCTCCTCCGTCCTCGCCGCCCTGGCGGGCGTGCCGGCCGAAACCCTGGATCTCAAGAAGGGCGAGATCGTGCGCCTCGACGCGACGGAGCTGTCGCCGGCCGGATCGGCCGAGGCCCGTTGGTCCTTGAAACCGCGCTCGAAGACCGTCGAGAAGGGACTCCCGCTCGCCAAGGCGGACGGCAAGGAAGCGGATGGCGCCGCGCCGCGACGCAAGGCGCGACGAGGGCCGTCGGACCGCTCGGGTCCGCGCCGGCGGCTGCGCGCCCGCGATACCACCGCAGCGGCGTCCGGCTCCGAGAGCAGCGAGACTGCTGGAGCCGCCGCCTCGCCCGAGGACGCGGAGACCGCCTCCGACTCCGGCGCGACACAAAACGAGCCGGGCACCGACAGCTCGCCCCGGTCCCCGGATGCCGCCTCGCAAGCCGGTTCGGAGTCGCCCGTGCAGCCAGCTTGACCGCACAGGTCATTCGAGGGCTGGCGCCTGGCGGTGAAACGTCGTTCCGAAGCAATCAGCGCGTGGACGCCTTGACGCACCGTGTCCCGCGCCGGGGCGGATGACGCTCCGCTTACCCGACAGGAGCCGGATCCGGTCCGCTCGGTGCGCGAGGACGATGCGTTCGCGTCCTCGGTTGGAACCGGTGGCGCCGTCCTCCCCGTGGCGAATCGCTCCTTCGTTACGTGGTCGATCAACAAGTCGAGTGCCTTCTCGAAGATTGTCGCCAGGTCTCCATCCGGAACGCGGGCCCGGCGTTTGTAGGGCGACACAGCTATTGACCCCCTCGCGACACTACTTCTGACCCCCTCCGCGCGTGTCTCGTAGCACGGCGTTTTTCGGAGACCGGCGGAGGCTGCACGTGCATGCTGTACGGGGCA
>WNFL01025469.1_pt4 | contig 10912 bp, 6 predicted proteins | sample 5400361 | NCBI WGS metagenome assembly WNFL01 (sample SAMN13153351, study PRJNA577476) | soil metagenome | isolation source: 40 cm soil on Douglas fir-dominated hillslope | place: USA:California | collected 2013-09-17 | reverse complement strand
CAAGAGATAAAGATGTTCCGGTTGTATATTATGAACACATCGGTGTTTATGCCTTCCGGAAAAAAGCATTACTTGATTTTGCAAAATGGCCTGTAACGCCGCTGGAGGCTGCCGAAAAAATAGAATGTCTTCGCTATCTGGAAAATGGCGTGCCTCTCCGGATGGTTGTTGTGGATTATATGGGAGTAGAGATCGATACCCCGGAAGATCTAAAAAAAGCGGCTGGTCTGATAGCGCCCGAAACATAAGAAAAATTGCTACGCAAAAGCCGGGCCCATTGGCCTGATTAACTTAACTAAACAGCCATTTGCCAGGGTTATAAGGATCGTTGAATTATAGCTTTTTCAACTCATCCATGATTGCCTTGATTTTCCCTTGCAGTTCTTCAACTTCGGATTGTAAACTTTCATCATTTTCTTTTATAGCCTTTATCCGAAGATTGACATCTTTTTTTCTCAGTTCAACATATGTATCCAGCAATGTTGCTCTTTTCTTTGCTTTCTCTGACACATTGTAGGTTAGCATTTGCTTAACTGCTTGTTCAGCCGTGTCCCACTGTGGCAAAGAAACATTTTGCAGGATCTCCGCGAAATGTTGCACATCAGGATTATTCATCCTGAAGGGCGCCACCGCTTTATCCTCGGCCTCTGAAAACTTCCGTAATTGATCATCATACTTAGTGGCATCGTCATACTTATATGACGCGATATCCTCCATGGTTTTTCGCCTGGTTTCGGCTGACGCGACATTGGTCTGCAAATAAATTATAGCCGACGCTGCGGCCAATGCCGCAATGAGGACAACCATTGAAACTGCTTTTTTGTCCCTGTTTCTCAATCCGGGAAAATAAAGATACCCGATTGCTAACCCGCTTAATAGTCCCCCAATGTGCGCAGAGTTGTCAACTCCTGACTTCATACCATATACAAGATTATATACAACAAAGACGCCAATGCTTTGTAATAACCTATTCCGCACTTGCTTTGGAATAAGGCTGGTGCTGAGTAAAGCCAGAAAAACGCCATACATTCCAAAAATGGCACCGGAGGCTCCGGCACTTGGAACCGGGGTATTGTGCCACCACAAACTTGCCAGGCTTGCAAATACACCCGTACTGATGTAGGCTATTATATACCTCGTCTTTCCCAGCATCGGTTCGAGATAGACTCCGACCATATACAAAGCATACATGTTAAATGCGAGATGAATAAAGCCAATATGAACAAAGACGCAGGAAATTAGCCGCCACCAGTCGCCTGACAGCGTAAGCGGGCCATAGTTAGCGCCCCATTTAATAATATCAATTCGGCCTGGCGACATAAAACTTATGCCGCTGGCCACCATGATCGCAAACACCAGCACATTGATTGCAATTATTCCGTAAGTAATGAGCTTGCTGCCCTTCGACAGATTCATTACGTGGTCAACTTCTTTCGCTTCTTTCTTCCTGTTCCGCAGCCTTCATGGTTTCATCTTTCAATGCCGCGATCTTTTCATTCCATTCCTGTATGTTCAAATCAGTATTGCCTGCCCTGGTTGTTTCAATTGCCGACAAAAAATCCCTGGTATCTTTTTTTGTTCTGCCCCTTATATCAAATGATTCGCCGTGTATCATTTTGCTGGTGACGGTTAGTTGATTGTCTTCTGTCTTTGCGGTGATCTCATTACCACACCGGCCCCAGCTTTTGGGCGTGTATGCCAGAAGAATATTGACTCCCGCGTATTTGACGGTCCATCCAAGATGTTGAAACGCACCATATGCAAGGGCCTGCAACCGGGATGCATCATAGCCGCTTACGGAGATTGTTTCGGATTTTTCAGGCATGTAAAGTTTTTTACAAGATGCTCCATTTTTTTCATTTGCCCGAGATCTTTTAACTGAATTTTCTGGCACAACAAAATGTTGATGCGCCAGTTTCAAATATTGGAATGCAATAACGGCCCACAGAAAATCCCGGGGAAGCAGAGACTATCAAGGAGAACAATGCTCCGTGGCCCTCTGTAAATACTCTGCGGTCCCCTGTGTAATTCAAATTGATACACTACTGACGAAACACGATGGCCTTGCGGGTTTACCATAGTTAGTATCTTCGCCGCTCAAATTGACGGCACATGAAGTTCAGGAACTTTAAGATGGTGGATTATGTGGTTTATGGAAGAGGAAGTTTTAATCAACTGGATGAAATTATCGCACCGCAACGAAAAGAAGGGAAGCCGATGATCTTTCTCGTGGATCATTTTTTTGAAGGAAGATCCTTGATAAACAGTATTCCGTTAAAGGGAAATGATAAAATAATTTTCGCAGATGTCACTTTCGAACCCAAGACCACTTATGTCGATAAACTGGCGAAGCAACTAAAAGATGAATTTGGAGCAGTGAGTGGGATCATCGGTATCGGTGGTGGAAGCACAATGGATCTTGCCAAGGCCGTTTCGTTGATGATGAATAACCCGGGTTCGTCTGCCGATTACCAGGGATGGGATTTGGTAAAATTTCCCGGAGTTTATAAGGTCGGCATCCCTACTTTAAGCGGAACAGGTGCTGAAGTTTCGAGAACTACGGTTTTGACGGGACCGGCAAAAAAGCTTGGAATGAACTCTGACTTTACTCCCTTTGATCAAATCGTTCTTGATCCCGGATTAACAGCCAACGCACCCGTGAATCAACGGTTTTATACCGGTATGGACTGTTATATCCATTGCATTGAAAGTTTACAGGGAACCTATTTGAATGAGTTCAGTAAATCGTATGGCGAAAAAGCATTGGAGCTTTGCCGCAACGTATTTATTAAAAAGGAAAAGTGGGACAATGAAAGTGATGACCAATTGATGATGGCATCCTATGCCGGCGGTATGAGTATTGCATACAGCCAGGTAGGGGGGGCGCATGCGGTGAGTTACGGTTTAAGCTATTTACTGGGCATCAAACACGGCATTGGAAACTGTATCGTCATGAATCATCTCGGGGAATATTACCCGGAGGCAGTTAAGGAATTCAAATGCATGGTGGAAAAAAATAAAGTGGAAATCCCAAAAGGCATCTGCAAAGGATTAGCGGATGAACAATTTGATTCCATGATCAACGTTTCCCTTGGAATGAAACCTCTGTGGGAAAATGCGCTGGGAAAAGAATGGGAGAAAATAATGACGAAAGAAAAGCTGAGAGCTTTGTTTGAAAAATTATGACATATACATTGCTGAATCCAATTAATAGGCAAGGCTATCTCAAGGCGGCCTGGAATACAAAGAACACAACCCTGTACAAACACGACAAAAAAATATTTACTTTTTGCCGGGCCGTTGGGTTCACCGTGAATAGCCCAAACAACAACACTTAAAATTTTAAAACAACCAATTATGCCTGGATTTGAATTATGGGGAGAGGAAGAAAGAAAAGAAGTGAACGACGTTTTAGAAACTGGTATTCTTATGCGCTATGGTTTTGACGGACCAAGAAAAGGAATATGGAAGTCAAAAGAGCTGGAAGCCGCGATATGCCATCGGTTCGGAAGTAAATATGCGCAGCTTACATCAAGCGGTACCTCAGCATTGACCACCGCGTTTGCCGCATTGGGAATTGGAGCGGGTGACGAAGTAATCATGCCTTCATTTACGTTCGTTGCAAGCTTTGAATCCGTTTTGAGTGTTGGTGCTATCCCGGTTTTAGCCGACATTGATGAAACACTGACCTTGAATCCGGATGCGGTACGTAAAGCAATCTCACCAAAAACAAAATGCGTTGTTCCCGTACACATGTGTGGAAGTATGGCTGACCTGGATGCATTAATCACGATTTGCAAAGAAAATAACCTGATATTATTAGAAGATGCCTGCCAGAGTATCGGCGCTTCCTATAAGGGCAAATCATTGGGAAGTATTGGAGACGCCGGAACATTCTCTTTTGATTTTGTAAAAATTATGACCTGCGGTGAAGGCGGCGTTGTACTTACCAACAATGAAGAAGTTTATACCCGGTGCGATGGCTATACGGACCATGGACACGATCACATGGGAGGGGCCGATCGCGGCGCAGATAAGCATCCTTTTATCGGGTTCAATTATCGCATATCTGAATTACATGCAGCAGTTGGTTTGGCGCAAATAAGAAAGCTGGATTCTTTCCTCGATATTCAAAAAAGAAATCATGCTCAATTAAGAAATATCTTGTCGGCGATTTCCGAAGTTTCATTCAGAAAGATCCCCGACCCTGCCGGAGACAGCTGTACTTTTTTAAGCTGGTTCCTCCCAACCGCGGAATTGACAGAGGCGGTTGTTAATGAGCTAAAGGACCAGGGAATATTAGCCGGCAACTTTTATTGGTATAATAATAATTGGCATTACGTCCGGAAATGGGATCATTTAAAGAACAACACCTCTTTATATTCTTTAAACGATAGTCAGCAGGTCGCATTACAGGGATTACGAACGCAGGATTTTTCAGCAAGCGATGCAGTGATGAGCCGCTGCATATCTACGGCCATTAGTTTATTGTGGAGCGAAGAACAGATTCGTGAAAAAGGTGAGAAGCTAACCGGAGTAATAAGAAAGGTTTTGAGCCAGCATCCCGTCACTGCTTAAGTTTTTTATCGTTTTATTCTATGTTCTTAATTAACTTATTTAGATGAATGTAAAGAAGTTAAACCCGGAAAAATACCTCAAGTATCTCTATTTGCCGAATCTTTTCGGCACCCAGCGTACAAAAGAGATATTGTCGGTAAATCCTACTATCATTCCGCACCGGGAAGAAGCGCAGGAGGTTGTGATTTCCATCTATGATTATGATCCCGCCTCGCTGGACGTAAAAAAATTAACTTCGGTAGAAGAGAGTTTTCGTTATAAAACCAGTAATACGATCAGTTGGATAAACATCGACGGGCTTCGCAAGGCAGATGTAGAAAACGTTTGTAATCATTTTGCCATACACCCATTGATCGTTGAAGACATATTGAGCATTAACCAGCGCCCAAAGATGGACGAAGTAGATGGTATTTTATTTTGCCTGCTGAATATGCTTTATTATAATGATAAAAAACAGACAGTTGAGCAGGAACAAATAAGTATTGCGCTGGGAAAGGGATTCGTGGTCAGTTTCCAGGAAGATGCCAACCGGGATGTTTTCAACCCCCTTAGAGACCGGCTAAAACTTACGACGAGTAAGGCCCGGCAGGCGGCCGCTGATTATTTGTGTTATTCGATGCTTGACCTTATTGTAGACAATTATTACCTGGTAATGGAAAAACTTGGCGACCGGATAGAGATGCTGGAAGAAGAAGTGATCCGCAACAGCAATAAAAGGTCATTGGCCAGGATCAACCAACTTCGCAAAGAGCTGATTGTACTAAAAAGAAATATTGTTCCGGTCAGGGACCTGGTAGCCGGAATATTGAGAAGCGAAAGCGAGCTCCTTGATGATCGCACTGCCAAATATTTTAAGGATGTTTATGATCACGTTGTCCAGGCAATTGATCTTTCGGAAAACTATCGCGATATGATGATGAGTATGCAGGACCTTTATATTAACAATGTAAATCTTCGCATGAACGAAGTAATGAAGGTGATGACAATCGTGACCTGTTTGCTGGCGCCTGCCACCGTTATTGGCGGCATTTTCGGAATGAACTTCGATCGCATTCCTTATTTGCACAATGAAAATGGCTTTTGGATAGCCGTGGGCGGTATGCTTATTATTCCCGTTGGAATGATCTGGGTATTCCGGCGTCGCGGCTGGTTCTGATTTCAAAAAGCAAGTCTTTGGCCATTGGGCTGTAGAATCAGCCGGATAAACCCTTTAGACCGTATTTTCCACAATTCTTGATTTCCTGTAACAATCATTTTAGGCTTCTCACGCTGTATTGCTCCTCCGTGCATTTTTATTAAAATAATCTTGGAGAACTATTGCGCTTTATTGTCCTTTTTTCTATTTTGTCCATCCCATTAACATTCTACTCCACCAATCTCCACATGAAGGATCTATTCCCGCGCCCATAATAGACCAACCCTTTAGAAATCATGTACCAGAAGTGCAAGGTGGCGCCGCTGCTCGCAATTTTATTTTCCTTACTATTTGTTACCAATACCGGTTACACACAGGTAATTGCCGGCATTCGTGCCAATGGCAGAATTATGTTGCATGGTGATACCATTCATATCTGCAAGGGAAGTTCTATCAATTACCTCAGCGCTGCACAAGGATCTTTAAACATTTACTGGCGCTTTAATGGCGGTTTACCTTTGACGTCATTGGGCATCGGGCCTTTTGCCGTTTCCTATAACACGGTCGGATTTGATACCACCTTTCAGAAAGTTGTAGGCGGTGCTTTTTCTGATTCCACGTTCATCATTGTTCATGTGTCGGATATATACCCGGTCGCCGCCTATAATTTTTCTCCGGATAATGTTTGCGGCAATGAAATCATCCAATTTACCAATACATCAACAACGGGGGCGCCACTGAGTTCTCTTTGGAATTTTGCAGACGCGAGCGCCAGTACCGCTCAGAATCCAGCACATCAATTTCTTTCTGCCATCGGGTTGCCGGGTACCCAGGTCTTTCCGGTAAAGCTGACGGTTACGAATGTTTATGGATGTAAAGATTCGATCGCCCATGATGTAACTATAAAAAAGATTCCTGATGCTTCCATTGGCAATGCAGACGCCCTGGTAAGCTTTAGCCCTTTCAACGGAATGTCCACTTTTAAGAAATGCAATAACATCCCGTCTTACAATTTTAAATTCAATAACCAGTCTTCCACCGTTGCTAATAATGTGTCGTATAAAATTCAATGGGGAGAAGGATCGCCGGATTCTATTTTTACGAGCTGGCCGGCAGGGCAGGTGATCACACATAATTTTCCGTTGGGTGGCAGTACGATGACTGTTAATGTGACCGGTGCCGATGGATGTATTGGAATAAAAAAATTTATCGTCTTTCTTGGAACCATTCCCGCCGGAGGGTTGGCAAGTCTGGGTAATACGGATATTTGTTCTTCAGATTCGCTGCGCTTTCTCATCACCAGCATTGACAACAATCCGCCGGGTACCAGTTATTCATTTTTGATAAACGATGGAGCCGGGCCACAGGTATTTCAACATCCGCCTCCGGCCACTGTAGCCCATCATTTCGATGTAGGGTCTTGTCTTTTCTCCAGCAATAATGGAATTAACACGTATACCAATTCGTTTGGAGCTTATCTCACCATTGAAAACCCCTGTGGATCGAACAGCGCTTCTGTTGTCCCGATCTATGTTTCGGGGAAACCAAGACCCGCTATATTTCTTCCGACGCCCGTTGTTTGTGTCAATTCCGTTGTGACGATTACCAATGCATCCAGTTTGTGATCAATTCAACCGGCACATTTACTTCCGATTGCTTAAATAATGGAATAAAGGTTTGGAGCATTTCCCCGTCATCAGGTTTTAATCTTATGGGTGGAACGCCCGGTTCTTTAAATGGTAATCCATCAAACGGTAATGCATGGACAGATGGAAGCAATACGCTGAATGTACAATTCACCGCCACCGGCACCTATACCATCAGGATCTATGTTTTTAATGATCGTTGCGGCATTGATAGTACGGTAAGAACTATATGCGTTCGCAATCCGCCGCAAGCCTCGTTCAGCATGAATCAGCACAGCAGCTGCACGCCGGCTACAGTAAATCTTATGAATATATCTCCTGTGCCTGGCTGCCAGGGTGATGATTATAACTGGACAATAACCTATACAGACCCGGAAGGCTGTGCGCCCGTAACTCCAAATGCTTTCTCGTTTGTTAGCGGAAGTACTCCTTCGTCAGCGTCACCGGCTGTTTTATTCAATAAGATCGGCAAGTATGTTATCCGCCTGACGGTTAAAGCAACCAATTCACCCTACGGTTGCCCCGAAGTATATGCATTGGATTCGTTTTATGTCAAGGGACCGCCTCGTGTATCAATTGGTGCCCCGGGCCCAATATGTGCTAACAATAGTGTTTCGCCCGCAGCTTCAGTAGTCAATTGTTATGCGCCCGGCCCATTCAGTTACCGATGGACATTTACAAATGGCAATCCGGCGAATTCGAACAATCTGTCACCCGGAAATATTCAATATGCGAACACAGGATTATACCCGATCCAATTGATCGTAACAGATAGCAGTTGCATGCTAACAGATACGGTCAACACAAATGTCAACGTGTATGCCGCACCGGTTGCTGAAGCGGGTAATAATTCTTCGGTCTGTAGTGGCACAATTGTGCCGTTAGGTATCACCGGCGTGCCCGGCATTAATTATCAATGGACTCCGGCCACCGGCTTAAGTAATTCGGCGATTGCAAATCCAACTCTTGTTGCCAGCTACACGGGCACCTCGGATGATACAACCTATACCTATTATTTGACAGCCTCGGCGGGAACAAATTGTGCGGGTACAGATTCGGTAAAAATCACTGTGCGGCGGGTTCCCGTTGTTTCTATTACTCCGTTGTCGCCGGAAATATGTACCGGGACAAATATTACTTTGTCAGCAGCGGGAGCCGATAATTATTCCTGGTCGCCGGTAACAGGATTAAATCTCTCGTCATCAGCAGCCGTCATTGCTTCTCCCATTAACACGACAACGTACAGCGTTGTGGGGACCCTGGCAAATGGTTGCTATGCCAATAAATCCGTAACCGTTACAGTTCACCCGGATGCGGATGCAAATTTTACGGCAGGTGACTCAATCAAATGTGCACCAATCAACATTACTACTTTAATAAATAATATTCCCTATCCCGCGGGCAATGGAACGTATAACTGGTATGCCGATAATGTTTTGATTGGATCCAACACAACAGGTGTTGTTCCTTCTTATTCGATTAATCTGCCCGGTGATACAGCAGTAATCAAACTGGTAACCATTAGTCAATATGGCTGCAACCCTGATAGTGTTCAAAAAACTTTTATTACAAGACCCGCTGTTACGGCTGCATTTGCAAAAGATCGGGATAGCTCATGCGCTCCGCTGGATGTTCTGTTTACAAACACTTCGACATTGTTGACCGGAGTTCAATTCTCCTGGGATTTTGGAAACGGAGTTACAACGACAGCCGTACAGCCGGGCACGATCAGGTTTAATACAAGTCCTGCATTCAGAGACACCATTTACCGGGTCGTACTAAAAGAATACAATGGCTGTGATACGAGCTATTACCGCGACAGCGTAAAAGTATTTGCCGATTCCAAAGCCAGATTTGCTGTTGATACGGCAAGAGGATGTTCACCATTTACTCTGCATATTCAAAACACTTCGCTGGGCAACAACTTTGTTTACTACTGGGACTTTGGCGACGGTGATACCGACACAAGCCGCTTGCTTACATCTTTTACACATACGTATTACACCGGAATCATCCAGAATTACATGGTCCGGCTGATCTCGCAGAATCAATGTACCCGGGATACTCAGTCATTGATCATAGTAGTAAACCCGATAACGATTCAGCCTTTCATTACCGCCTATGGCAACCAGCTATCGGGATGTGCACCACACCTGGTAACATTTAATAACAGTTCTCTTGGCGCGGCTCAACTTACCTGGAATTTTGGTGATAACACTTCGGCTGTCATCATACCAAATAACCAGAACAGCATAACACATTTATATGCTACTGCAGGAAATTATACCGTCACAATCCGCCTGCAAAATGACTGTTCGGATACGATCATACAACGAACAGTGGTTGTCTATGATCCACCAACAGCTGATTTCAATGTTTCATCAGCACGAATTTGTAACGGGCAACCCGTATCTGTCGTTAATACTTCAGAAAATGCAAATTCTTTTGAGTGGCTATGGGGCGATGGGTCTTTTTCTTCTTTCTCAGGCGGTGAGCATGTCTATGATCACGACGGGGTGTACAACATCATGCTGATTGCAAAGAAGGTTCATTCGGCGGGTTTTATTTGCAGTGATACTATTTCAAAGCAAATAACTGTCGTTGACAAAATTCCTGCACAGATAATGGTTACACCAAATAAATTCTGCGCGCCATACACCCTGAATGTAAACGCGGGAAATGTTTCCGGTTATGATCTTGTTGAGTGGGTGGTATACGACAGTAGCAACAGCCAGGGAGAATTTCATCTGACCGGGCTGAATGCGTCACATGTGTATACTATTCCGGGAACCTATTCGGTTAAGCTTATTGTTCACACAACCAATGTATGCGCCGACAGCGCCACCTATCAATTCCGGGTTTATAGTACGCCGCAAACAACATTCGGCCCTCCGCTTATTAAAACCTGCAGCCACGATACTTCTGCCGCTTTCACCGCAACAACCACAAACCGGGGTAACGATGCTGTAAACTATAAATGGTTTGTCAATGGATCGATTGAAGGAACAACGAATCCATTTAATCACCGGTTCCTGGCCGATTTAACCAATGTTGCACCGGAAGAGTTTACTATAAAGGCAATGGCACAAAATATTGCCGGCTGTGGCGACACTTCTCTGTCCGGTAAATTTATTATCCAGCCATTGCCGTATCCACACATTGAAGTAAGTCCCTCATTGGTTGTCCAGCAACCGGATTACACGTTTTCATTTAAGGACAATGTAACGGCCGATCCCAACAAAACCTATGTATGGTATATGGGCGACAGGTCGCAGCAGACGAAAAATGGAAAGGAGATAACCTATGAATATGGTGATACCGGTGTTTATAAAGTCAACCTGCTGGTGACTGATTTTACAACCGGCTGCAAAGCCTATGATTCAGTTAAGGTGACGATACTTTATGTGCCCGGCTATTTGTATGTCCCAGATGCGATGTGCCCGGGCTGCAGTAATTATAGCTTACGTCAATTCCTCCCGTTGGCAAAAGGTTTGAAAACATATCACCTGCGGATATACAATGCCTGGGGTAAAAAAATATTCGAAACGTCGAA
>WNFL01435263.1_pt1 | contig 10913 bp, 13 predicted proteins | sample 5400361 | NCBI WGS metagenome assembly WNFL01 (sample SAMN13153351, study PRJNA577476) | soil metagenome | isolation source: 40 cm soil on Douglas fir-dominated hillslope | place: USA:California | collected 2013-09-17 | reverse complement strand
TTTCGGTTCTCACTCGAAGCGCCGAAGCTGGAACTGTGGTCACCTGAGAAGCCCAAGCTCTATCGAGTCGAGATTTCCGTGGCTACTGATCGGATCAGCGAAGAGATTGGGTTCCGTACCATCGAGACCCGTGGCACGGACATTCTGCTTAATGGGCGGCCAATATTTCTTCGTGGAATCGACCTACACGAAGAACCTTTTTATCGCTCTGGCCGAGCCCATGGCGAAGACGATGCACGAACGTTGCTGGGCTGGGCGAAGGAACTGGGCTGTAACTTTGTTCGGCTCGCGCACTACCCGCACGACGAGAGTATGATTCGCATCGCTGATCGTCTTGGCTTGTTGGTCTGGTCCGAGATTCCGGTTTACCAGGGCGTTGACTTCAAAAGCCCGCAAACGCTCGACAAGGCGACGCAGCAACTGACCGAAATGATCACCCGCGATCGGAACCACGCGGCCATCATTCTCTGGTCCGTAAGCAATGAGACACCAAAGTCAGCCGAACGTAACGCCTTCCTGCATCAACTTATCACGACAGCGCGCACTTTGGATCCCACCCGCCTAATCACAACAGCCACTAATCAAACTACAACGGCCGAAGCACACAGGAAGGTCTTTGACGATCCGATAATTGCCGATTTGGATGTTTTTGGTGTCAACGAATATATCGGTTGGTATGAAGGAGTTCCCGCGGACCTCGATATAACCACCTGGAGCACGCCGTACGAAAAGCCGATGATCGTGAGCGAGTTTGGCGGTGATGCAAAGTACGGATTGCATGGCGCCGCTTCACAGCGATGGACTGAGGAATACCAGGAGGACATTTATAAACATCAGGTCGCCGCGCTGCGCAAGATCCCGTTCCTGCGCGGCACGAGCCCGTGGATCCTTAAAGATTTTCGCTCACCGCATCGGCAGTTGCCGGGCATTCAGGACGGTTACAACCGCAAAGGGCTTATTTCGGAAAGCGGAGAGCGCAAGAAAGCCTTCTATGTCCTGCAGCAGTTCTATCGCGAGTTGGCGGCTCAAGCTTCTGAGACCCGCAAACCGTGAACGTACGTCGCGTTGATATTTCAGCGACTGGCCCGGAAAGGAAGTAGTGTCCTGGTTTGGGGTTTGTCCGAGTTCTCTGTTTCTCCATGGTGAATTCCCTGCCCGCAATTAGACTCACCACGGAGACGCGGAGAAGACGGAGAACAGAAAACTCTTCAAATTAGGGTAACGATCTAGAGAGTTCATTTGGCGGCCGGGAGATCGTCTTAGACGTGCATCATTCAGGACGCTTGCAGGAAAACATTCCGCTGCTCGTGGGACTGGTCGACAAGCTAATAGTCAAAGCGGCCGAGGTCACACTTACGCGTGCAGGCAAACTGTTCTCGATCAAATTCGATCCGCAGACGACCGCGACCACCGTCGACACCGGATTGAAAGCCGGCCCGCGCCGTGTAGTCACCGTCCAACTCCGGTCGAAAAAAATTTGAGCTACCGACTCTATTTTTCCGCACTGTAACCGAAGGGAAAGAATAGTGATGAAACAGGCGCTAATCGTTGTCTTACCGTTGTTCATCTTTTGGACGACTGCCCCGCTGGTTACGAGTGAACCACAGATGAAAGCGATTCCGGGTTACTTTGTCGAAAGTGACCGGGGCGTCGCCAGGAACGAACCCGGCCCACACGATGGCGGTGGTCCTTCAACCGGATACATAATTTTGGAGAAAGTCCCGGATCTGAAATTCTCTTTTCGCAAGCGCGTGCTGCATAAGGGCGCGGCCATTGGGTATCACCTGCAGAAAACCGACGAGGTGTATTACATAATCGGCGGCCGCGGAATCATGACCATCAACGGCCATCCGTTTGCCGTTGAGCGCGGTGAAGCGATCCTGACTCGCGGCGGCAGTTCGCACGGCCTGGCGCAAAAGGGAATAACGGATCTGACGATCATTATCAGCTATCAAAAGGAATAGAACTGATGAAGTTGATTCCGGTTCACAGATTATGTTTCTGCGCTGCTCTGGTGGCAGCAGTTGGATTCCTGGCGATGACGCCGCCGGTGCGCAGCCAAGTTGCGAGCCGGACAACGGAAGCTGCTGGCGGCCGGCCCAGTTTTCCTTACAAAGAGGGATGGCTACTAGGCGCTGACGCCGCATACTCGATACCTTTGGCGCCCGGTCAGAGCCTCTGGCTATTTGGCGACTCGCTCGTCGGCAAACCCTCAGCAAGAGATCGAAAGGCGGCAAATTTCGTCCGCAACAGCATCGCCGTATCAACATGCAACCGGGCTAACGGGTGGCAAATTAACTACTACTGGAAAAACAAGAATCGCTCGAAGCCAACCGCATTTTTCGACACCAAAGAAGAGGAGTATTGGTATTGGCCGCTCGACGGGTTTCTCTACCGGGGTCGCCTCTACGTGGCGATTTCTAAGTTGAAAAATAAACCCAATGAGGAAGTATTCTCGTTTGAGACTGTGGGAGTTTATCTAGCCGTGGTCACCAACCTTTCGACAACACCCGATCAATGGCAAGCTGAATATTTGCGGTTGAGTGAAGGATCAGCACTTTATCCCGGCAGCACCATCGTCCTGGATGGGGAGTTCGCCAACCTGTTCACGGTCGAAGAAACCACCCCGCCAGAAAAGCGTTCGCACATGATTCTAAGCAGGCTCTCCCTGGCGAAGCTGGATCGCGGCGAGGTATCTTTCGAATATTTTGCCCAGGACAAATCATGGAAACCCGGCATCAGGGGCACCGACTCGGCCGTGGTGATAGAAACTGGCCATAGCGAAATGAGTGTGCGCTATCACGCTGAGGCGAAACAATGGGTGGCTGTATCTGGCGGCGACTTTCTTTCGAACCAGATCATGATTAGAACCGCGCCTGCGTTAACTGGTCCATGGTCGGAGCAGCGGGCAGTTTACGAGTTTCCCGAAATGAGCAAAAACAATCCGCGACGTGATCGTGATACGTGGTGTTATGCAGTCAAAGAACACATCGAGTTTGCGGAGGCCAACCGAATGCTTGTTACCTACGCTTGTAATTCGTTCAAGTTGGAAAAGCTATTTACCAACACAGATATCTACCGCCCGCAAACAGTGCTTGTCCAATTGCCATCTTCAAAAAGGGTGAACTCATGAACATCAAATACGCGATGCGTGCGCTCATCGTTTTGTTCTTTCTCGTAATCATTGTTTCAGCTCAAACATCCGACAACTATCAACCCGGTCCTGACTCAAAGCCACAGACTGGCGTCCCCAAAGGTGAAATCCTCAAGTTCACTTTTGATCAGTCAAAGGTCTACCCCGGCACCACCCGCGACTATTGGATTTACGTCCCCGCACAATACAAGGCAGACGCACCCGCATGCGTTTATGTGCAACAGGATGGGATTCGCTTTGCAGCGCCGACGGTTTTCGATAATTTGATCAATCGGAAAGAGATGCCGGTGACCATCGCCGTCTTTGTAGCACCCGGCGTCTTGAGGGCCGCGGACGCCCACACCGCTCTCGATCGCTTCAATCGCAGTTATGAATACGACGGGCTGGGCGACGCCTACGTTCGCTTTCTACTCGACGAATTGTTGCCCGACGTCGAGACAAAAAGGACTACAGATGGCCGCGCGATAAAGCTTTCGCACGATGGCAACGACCGCGCGATTGGCGGCGAAAGCAGTGGCGCCATCGCGGCTTTCACCGCCGCCTGGGAGCGGCCCGGCGCTTTCTCGCGAGTGTTTAGCGCGATTGGCACCTACGTCGATCTCCGAGGTGGTATGCGCTATCCAACGCTGATTCGAAAGTACGAGCCAAAACCCATTCGCATCTTCATGCAGGACGGAGCGAACGATCTCAATATCTATGGCGGCGATTGGTGGATGGCCAACCAGGCGATGGAACGCGCGCTTACCTTCGCCGGGTACGAAGTGCAGCACGCGTGGGGCGATGGCGGTCACAACGGCAAACAATCGACGCTGATCTTTCCCGACGCGATGCGTTGGTTATGGAAGGACTGGCCCAAACCCGTGAAAGGCGGCCCGACCGCCAACCCCACGCTCGCGAGCATCCTGATCCCTGGTGAAGCCTGGCAGCGAACGCCAAAGGCGAAGTCTTCTTTAATGACGTCACCAGCAGTAAGACTTATAAGATCGGCCTCGATAACAAAGTCACCGAGTTCATCCCTGATTCAAAGAAAGGCAATGGCCAGGCTTTTGGTCCCGACGGCAGACTCTATGCCGTGGCGATGGGCGAACAGAAAGTGTTCGTCTACGACTCGGATGGAAAAGCGACCACCCTCGCTGAAGGCTGGGTTGGTAACGACATCACCGTGGCGCACAACGGAAACATTTATATCACGAATCCTCCGGCCGATAACGCGATCGCACCGAGCAAGGTCTGGCTGATCAAGCCGAACGGCGAGAAGACCGTTGTCGATACGGGATTGAAGTACGCGAATGGCGTCACGCTATCGCCGGATCAAACTCTGCTTTACGTCGCGGACTATCGCTCGCATTGGGTTTACAGCTATCTCATCAAAGCCGACGGTACACTCGATGACAAACAACGCTTTTACTGGCTGCACGTGCCCGACACTTCCGACCAGAGCAACGCCGACGGCATCCGCGTCGATCGCGAAGGCAGACTCTATGTCGCCACCGCGATGGGGGTTCAGGTCTGCGATCAGGCCGGGAGAGTGCAGTGCATCATTCCGACGCCAAACAACAGACTCTCGAACTTCACCTTCGGCGGCGAACACTTCGACACGCTCTACGCGACTTGCGGCGATCGTGTCTATAAGCGCAAGCTGAAAGTCATCGGCGCGAATGCCTGGGAGACCCCGAACAAGCCCGCCGCGCCGAGACTTTGACTTGCGAACCACGCACAGCGTCTGGATTCTTACCTAAGTCATGCGAATTCCTTATCAAGAGCTCTTTGACTGTCTGTTGAGAGCTCTACTTAAGACCTATCGCGACCCAGACCATTCCGACGAAGAGTTTAGAGAAATTACCATTGGCCACTCAGCCAAACCCGGAGTAATCTTTCTCTCACACACTCAGAGAGGAGATCGCATCCGAATCATCGGCGCGCGAAGAGCGACTCGGTTGGAGCGCAAGCAATATGAAGAAGGCATCAGCAAAGAAGAACAATAATGACCTGAGACGGGAATACGATCTTTCGAAACTGAAACGCGGCGTTCGGGGCAAGTACTACCGCAAGCCAATTGCCGGCACCACCTCGTGCTGATCGAACCCGAACTCACCGAAATCTTTCCCGATACAGAATCAGTGAATCGTGCGCTTCGCCTGCTCGCGGATACTCGTCGGCTACAGAAAAGGCGTTCCGTCCAGGCAAGACGAAGGATAAGCGGCCCAAACGGAGTGCGTGAGAGATACTTCAAGGCGTTCACCATCGTAACCGAGGCCTGATGTAACAGATCCACACTCGCAGAGGGTTAAGAGTATGAAGCAAATACCCTTACCTCATTGCTATTTCAATCGACCCATTGCCATAATCGCCGTCGATCATGATTCGTCCATTTCGCGGCATTCATCCGCAAATCCACCCAACGGCATTTATCGCCGATAGCGCGCAAGTCATCGGTGACGTAAATGTTGGCGAGCAGGCCTCCATTTGGTTCGGCACGGTGGCGCGCGGCGATATGTTCTACATACGCATCGGCGATCGCACCAACGTGCAGGACAACTGCGTGCTGCACACGCGCACCGGCGAGTTGCCGACGGTACTCGAAGATGAAGTGACGGTCGGGCACAGCGTGACTCTGCACGGCTGCTATGTCGAGCATGGGTCGTTGATCGGAATTGGATCGATTGTGCTTGATGATGTGCGGATCGGGGCCCAGTCGCTGGTGGCGGCAGGCTCACTGGTCTCTCGGGGAACGATAATTCCGCCACGTTCGCTGGTCATGGGAATGCCGGCGCGAGTCAAACGGCCTTTGACTGATGAAGAGGTCTTGAGTCTTGATCGCTACTGGCAGAACTATGTTGAGTATTCAGCGGCTTACCTAAGCGAGACGTAATAAAACCATCTTCCATTTCTCATTTTCCATTTTCATTGACCATTGGAGACGAGTGTTTAGAGTACCAACTTTAGTTTTGTTCTTTTCAACAACAAACCCGACTTAAGTCGTACTCTCAACGCTTGTAAATTAATGGCAAATGAGGAATGACCAATGACAAATCGAAAATGAACTGATCAGGCATGCTTCTCTTGCGCCGGCTGCTCAGGCGTGGGTAGCGGCAGGACGTCGCTCTTGTATCCGCAGTCTTCATTTGCACAACGGCGGGTCGTGCCTTTCTTGGTCGTCTTCTCCAATAAGAATGGAGCGCCGCACTGCGGACACTTTTCGTTTACTGGCTTGTCCCAATAGACTATTTCACACTTAGGATACTCAGCGCAGCCGTAGAAAACTTTGCCGCGCTTGGATCGCTTAACGATGATTTCGCCCTTGCAGCCCGGCCGCGGACACGCCACGCCGGTCGTCTCGCGCTTGATGTACTTGCACTTCGGATAGTTCGAGCAGGAGATGAACTCACCGAAACGTCCCTGTCGTTTCACGAGTTGGGCTTTGTCAACCGGACACTTTTCGTCCAGGACTTCCGGCGGCGCTGAAACCTGGCCACTCTTGGAGATCTTGCGAATGTTGCGACAGTCGGGATAACCCGAGCAACCATAGAACGGTCCGAACCGGCCCCGCTTTAATTGCATCTGCTTGCCACACAGCTCACATGCCTCGGGCTCTTCCTCTCCGTCGCCTGAAGCTTGCGCTTCCTTGCCGCCATCCGCGGCAGCAACCGGTTCAGCATCACGCGTGGCGCCGCATTCAAGACACTTGAGGTACTTGCCGAAACGGCCCAGCTTTTGCACCATTCCGGGCGTGTTGCACTTCAAACAGACTTCGTCGGTAGGCGTTTCCTTTGTTTTAACGTCGGCTGAATACTTTGTAAATTGAGCGAGATCCAGCTTGAACTTGTCATAGAACTCGGTTAACGCGTCGGTCCATTTGAGCTTGCCTTCTTCAATTTCATCAAGTTCCTGTTCCATCCTCGCGGTGTAGGTTTCATTGAAGAGATCGTCAAAGCCGCCATCGATCAAAACGTCATTAACCGTTTTACCCAGAGCCGTCGGATGGAAACGCCCTTCCTTCTTTTCGACGTATTCGCGATCCTGAATGGTCGTCATAATCGCCGCGTAAGTCGAAGGCCGGCCGATGCCCTTCTCTTCCAGAATCTTGACCAGCGTGGCTTCGGTAAAGCGCGGTGGCGGCTCAGTGAAGTGCTGTTCCGGATCGATCTTATTCAGCGCCAGCGTCTCGCCTGATGCGACGCGGGGCAAGTTCCGCTCGTCTTCGTCTTCGGCCGGCTTCTCGTCGCGGCCCTCCTGATAAACTTTGAGAAACCCGTCAAACTTGAGCACTGAGCCGGTGGCGCGAAACACGAGCCGGCCGGCCTGGATATCGATCGTCGTTTGGTCGAAGAGCGCAGGCATCATCTGGGAAGCGACGAAGCGCTGCCAGATCAACCGGTACAACTTCAACTCTTCCGGTTTGAGATATTGAGCCAGGGAATCCGGCGTACGCGTCACGTCGGTCGGGCGAATCGCTTCGTGCGCGTCCTGCGCGTCTTTCTTCGAACGATAATGAACAGCTTTCTCAGGCAGGTAGTTCGCGCCGTATTGCCCTCCGACAAAATCCCGCACTTCGGCCAGCGCCGCTTCGCCCACGCGAGTCGAGTCGGTTCGCATGTAGGTAATCAGACCGACTGAGCCTTCGGCGCCAATCTCTACACCTTCATAGAGGTGCTGCGCAATCATCATCGTCCGCTTAACTGGAAAGCTGAGCTTGCGCGATGCTTCCTGCTGCAATTTCGAAGTGATGAAGGGGGGCACCGGATTTCGTTTGCGCTCTTTGGTCGTGACTTCGTTGACGATAAAGGTTTGCTGCTCGGCTTCTCGGACCAGGTCATTCGCCTGCGCTTCATTGCCGATCAGGATTTCGGTCTTCTTAAGTTCGTTATCAAAGCCCCCGGTCTTGACGGTCTGATCGCCGACTTTTAACAAGCGCGCATCGAATGCGGGCGGCTGCCGGCCGGTAAGATTCGCGCCTATCGTCCAATACTCAGTCTTAACAAAAGCTTCAATCTCGCGTTCGCGTTCGACCACCATGCGCAGCGCGACGGATTGCACGCGGCCCGCGCTCAGGCGGCCACCAATCGTGCGACAGAGCAGTGGCGAAACTTTGTAACCAACCAGACGATCGAGCACGCGGCGCGCCTGCTGCGCATCAACCAGGTTCCCGTCGATCTGTTTCGGATGCTCGAACGCCTGTTGCACCGCGCGCTTGGTAATCTCGTTGAACATGACGCGGAAGGTCGGCACCGCCGGCTTCTTTGGCACGATCTCTTCGGCCAGATGCTGGCAGATAGCTTCGCCTTCGCGATCAGGGTCAGCGGCGAGATAAATGGCAGTGGCGGTCTTGGCGGTCTTCTTCAGATCGGAAACAATCTTCTTGTTGTTGCGCTTCTTTGAATCAGGAATGATCTCGTATTCGGGCTGGAAATTATTCTGCACGTCTACCCCGAGACCCTTTGAAGGCAGATCCTTGATATGCCCGATCGAGGCCATCACGACGAAGTCCTTGCCGAGGTATTTATTGATCGTTTTCGCCTTGGCAGGCGATTCGACTATGACGAGATTCTTGGTCATTACTTATTCAAGTCCGGTCACGCACAGATGTCTGTTCGATGATCGAGGGTTGCTTCTAAACCATTTTCCAGAGGTTTTCAGGAGCGGGAATCAAAATAACACTAAGTACGCCCTAAAAGCCAAACAGCCTCTCTTCTCTGGCTGGAGAGTGAACCGTCAAAAGTGTATTATCAACACGCCAAACATCTCTTTTCAGGAGTTAAAACCTTATGTCAAAGCTTTTTCTGCTTTTGTGTATCGTTATCATTTGCGCCACCGCCGCACTGGCCCTCGTGGTCGCCGAAGCCCCGGCTGTCGGGTCCAGCGCGCCGGAATTCGCGCTGACAACCAACGAAGGAAATCAGGCCGCGCTAAAGGACTTCCGCGGGAAATGGGTAGTGCTTTACTTCTATCCTAAAGACTTCACTGGCGGCTGTACCCTGGAAGCGCACAATTTCCAAACCGATCTTTCCAAGTATCAAGCGCTGAACTCAGTGATTCTGGGTGTCAGCGTCGACACCGCCGAATCGCATAAAAGCTTCTGCGCCAAGGAAGGACTGGCCTTCAAACTTTTGTCCGATGCGGACACGAAGGTGTCGGAAGCCTACGGCTCGTTGATGGACTACAACGGCACGAAGCTTTCCGCCCGGAACACGTTCATCATCGACCCGCAGGGAAAAGTCGCGAAAGTTTTCCTGAAGGTCAGCCCCAGCGGTCACAGCGCCGAAGTCCTGGCTGCACTATCGAGCCTGCAAAAACAATAGCCTGCACCGTCACATCCTCCGCACAAAACACATTCCTGGAAGTGCGCGAACCAACTCGCGCATTTCCAGGGCCAGCAGCGCGCTGGTCAGTTGGGTGATCGAGAGTTTCGTGGCTTCAGCGAGTGTGTCGATCTGCAGGGGCGAATCGGTCGAAAGCAAATTGAAGACCGCCAACTCAGGTTCGGACAAATCCGGCGGCGACAGCTTTAGTTGATCCAACAGCTCGCCCTTCTTCCTCGACTTCCGGCTGGGTGGCGGGAGCAATTGCGCCGCAATCTCAGCCGGCAACTCGCCGGCGATGTCCTGCCATTGCTGAACCAGCTTGGCCCCCGCTCCTTTAATTAGATAGTTCGTGCCGAACGAATTGCGGGAAGTGATATTGCCGGGCACCGCAAACACCTCGCGATTCTGCTCCATCGCCAGCCGAGCGGTTATCAGAGAGCCGGAGTTTTCAGCCGCTTCGATCACCAGGACGCCCAGGCTCAGGCCGCTAATCACGCGATTGCGATACGGAAAGTTCTCAGAGACCGGCGGCGTTCCCAGGGGAAACTGAGTCACCAGCGCACCGCCCCGGTTCAGAATCTCGCTCGCTAGCCTCTTATGATCGCGGGGATATATCTGATCGAGCCCGGTTCCCATCACCGCTACCGTTCGTCCTCCCGCTTCCAGCGCACCCCGGTGCGCCGCTGCATCGATGCCGCGAGCCAATCCGGAAACGATCGTCACGCCGCGCTGGGCCAACTCACGCGACATCATCAGCGCGGCATTCTGTCCATAAGTGGAACAACGTCGCGAACCAACGACAGCGACGCACGGCCGTTCGAGACATTCGTCCCACGCGCCTTTTACATATAGCACCACCGGCGGATCGTAAGTCTCGCGCAACAGCGCCGGATAAACTCCATCGTCGAGCACGAGGATGTCGCCGGCGAGCTTGCGCACCCGTTCGATTTCGGCTTCGGCGCGCGCGTGCAATTCCCTTGACGCGATGCTCTCAACTGTTTCCGGAGGCAGGCGCAGCAGGGCGAGCTCGCGTCGTGGCGCGTCAAAGATCGCTTCCGCCGATCCAAAGTGTTCGAGCAGGCGCGCTGTGACCCTTGGCCCGACACCGGGAGTCATGTTGAGGGCAATCCAATCTTTCATCAGTGAGCAGTAAACAGCGGTCAGTTAGCTGAAACCAGGATCAGCATGAGATTTGAAACAAGCTGCGCGAGAAGAGGAAATATCACTTCGGAAAGTTGTCGTCAATGCAACGAAACGCGCAACTTTTTGATGAGGGAATCCAAAGTTTCGAGCAAGATGCTTGCAGAAACAATGAAGCGTTTTACTGCCTACTGCTTACTGCCTACTGCCTTCTAGTTTTTGGCGGAGGCGTGTAGGAATCGAACCTACCTGAGCCTGCTCTCGCAGTCTCACTAACGGTTTTGAAGACCGCGCCATTCACCAGAACAGATGCGCCT
>WNFL01259043.1_pt4 | contig 10914 bp, 7 predicted proteins | sample 5400361 | NCBI WGS metagenome assembly WNFL01 (sample SAMN13153351, study PRJNA577476) | soil metagenome | isolation source: 40 cm soil on Douglas fir-dominated hillslope | place: USA:California | collected 2013-09-17 | reverse complement strand
CGCCACCGCCAAGATAGCGTCCGGGCTAAGCCCGTCCACGTGATGCGGCTCGCTTTCGACCATCCGTTCTAGTTCACCGATCAAGCTCTCCCAGGTGGCGGCCAGGGAGACAAAGGCATTCTTGGCCTCCATGCTGGTCGCCCTTCGTGCGCACTCGTGGGCTTGATCCGCCATCAGGCGATACTTCGCCAACCGTTCCAAGTCCGTAAGATACTGGCCCACGCGCGCCATTCATTCAGCCCCCCGTGACGTCGCTGAATCCAGGCTAAGCGTAAGTAGCTGGACTTAGTTCCCGAGCGGTCTAAAGTTTTTAGCGCATACGATCGCACTTGGCCTAAGATTCGCTTCCAGAACCAAAACCTCTTCCTGAATGCCCTCAGTGCGAAAGCTCTGTGCCGGGAAGCGGAAGAAATATTCGAACGGATGTTTCGCGACCCGAACTCTCACTGATCGAGACTCGGCCGCCATGCAGGTGAACAACAAGCCGGCTACCGAGGAGTTTCATCTCCGACATCTCGATGTCGTCGAGGCCATCGATCACTTTCGTCAGGTCGAGCGTGAAAACCCTGCCGTATTTCGGCGGGAAGCGGCGCGCCGGCGGCGACTTTGAAGCTGATCAGCAGCTCTCCTGAATCCTTTACCGCCAGAATCGTGACACTGTCGCCCTTCGAAAGGTCGTGGAAGAGAACGGTCATGAAGTCGCCGAGCGCGCGAGTCAGCCGTTTCTGATCTCCGTAAAGAAAGGGCAGATGATTCGATATCCTCGACTTCAGTACGATGTTCCTGTTGCCGGCCAGTTGCTTGACCGCAGGGAGCATACGGTACAGCAACGCCGATACATCCACAGGCACGCATTCCAACGGAGCGCTATCGGCTCCCGAATCGGTCGTCTCGCGAAGTTGGGGCCTTGATTCCGCATCGAACGCGGAGCGATCCGCGAGCAGGAGCTTCTGCACCAGAATTTCGCGATGCTGCAGGATTTGCGAGATGGCCTCGACCCGCAATTTGAGCGATTCCATCTCGACCTTCACCGCCTCGTTTTGATTATCGGCTTCGATACGCTGGGCGAGGTGATCCGCTGCGCGGCGGACCGCCTCCGCGACGGCCAGCCCATCAACCGGCTTGCGGAGGAAATCGAAGATTTGCTCCTTGACCGCACCGATGGGGGACGCCTGCGTGTCGTCGCCCGTGAGCATGATGAAAGCCAGATGGCGGTCGTATTCCTTCTTCAGCGCATTCACGACTTCGATACCGTTCATTCCCGGCATATTGTAATCGACGATGACGACCGAGGGGCTTTCGGCCTCCGCGAGCTTCGATCTCGCCTGCGAGATGTTTTCCGCATAGACGCCGTCAATGTCTTTCAACGCGAGGGATTGACAGATTTCCTCTCCTATATCTGCATCGTCGTCGATGACGAGAACACGGCGCGCGACGTGATTGGACATCTGAGACTCCAGTGCCGATAAGATTATCTGCGACGTTACGACCAGCGATGTTGCCGCTTCGTAAAGACGATCCGTCACAGGTTTGAGACAATTGCCGCGGGCTACGAAATCAGGCTACTCGCGCGCGGCTATTTTGCCCCGGGGCCTCGCGGGCCCGAACCGGCCGATACCGAGAGGCCGCGCTTGCTCACGTGTCTCGACACGCGCCGGGTGCCATCCATACCGTCAATTGAGATAGGAGGGCCTGGGTCCTTCATGCCCCTGAATCGGCGGCACGTGAGGAACCTTCGTTTGCCCGAATATTCGACTGTCGACCCGCGTTGGGGTTTTTTCGGCTTGATAGACGCGATCGTCACGGAAGGGCCCGCCGATATCATCGAAGCGCAGCTCTCTGGTCGCGCTCGGCATCAGGGAGCCTTGCTCGATCACGGGTCCTGCGATCAGGCGGATGCCTTTTGCCTTGACGAGATACAGTTCGGGAATCGTCGCAACATTATGGACACACGGAATTGCCATTTGGTTGGCGCAGATGCGCTTCAAATTGGCGGTCTGCACCACTAAGGATTGGCTGGGCTTTTTGGGACCGCGCATGGTTGGAGTCACGGTCAGGAAAAATCCGGTCGCACCAATCAAGCCGGCGCGCGAAAAGTCCAAAGCCGCGTCCATCTGCACAAAGCTCCGAGGCACATGCCGCCTAAGCAGTGCAATCCACTGCGAAACGAGCGACAAGTTTGCACCCTTGGCGAAGCCAACAAGGCGGGGCGCCAGGAGCGAGAGCCAGCGTGCATCGATCTGGGCGAGAACGGCGAAATACGCATTGCGCGTTTTCGACCATGACAAGGTCTCGACGTGTAGCGGCACGGTGATCAAAGCAGCATCCGTGCGTACGTCGAACTTGCGGACAGCCTTGGCGGCCGCGGCAAGAGCCGTGACGTCGTCGCAGCATTGCTGGCGCGCCTCGGAAAGGTTCTTGCCAGCCGACAGCACAAACGCCGAGGATTCGACCATTTTAGCGGATTCGCATGTGAACGCCGTCACGCGCTCGCGGTGACTATCCCACGTCGGCCAGAACAAGAATTCCGGATTCGGTTGGTCCGAAACCATCTGATCGATGAACAACTCGACCATCTGCCTCTCGAACGGTTTCTCTCTCTCATCGGGCAGGTCATGTCCGCCAGGCAAGATGACGGGCTTCCGCCCCCGCCGAGGTGGCCTCAGCATCCGTGCCGGGGGCGCGCCCATATCCTCCGCCAAACACTGGACCGATGAAAGCTGGCAGTATTTGTCGACCCCCGGGGGCTGGTTCGGTCCATAAAAATGACGAAAGACATCGTCGCGAATTGCGAAGGCCTTTTCCCGTGCGGCAATGCGGTTGAAACTCGCAAAAATCACGTAAAATCCGTTCTTCGTACCGAAGATCGCATCGGGATCGGTCAAAGCATTCTCGATGCGCGGGGCGACAGCCGCTTCGAGCCGCGTTTCGTTCCACCCGGCCTGGGCGCTCACGTTTTCTAAGAGATATTTTGTGTCGAAGAAGTAGACGGGGTTTCCTGCGAAGTGAGCTAGCGTGAGTTTACCCCAGACGTCCTTACGTGCGCGCTTACCCATTTTTTTGACTCCGATCCTAGTGAGCTTCGAGCTAACTTCACCTCTTTCGTCATTACTGAAGCTAGCCCTCAACCTTGAATCAAAACTTAACAGAAGAAAATTCGATAACGCGCGCATATGGTTACGCTGCATTAGCGATGGAGCTTCCCATTTTGAGATGGCAGTCGCTCGTCTGGGGACGATTTACGCCCAGCTATTGAAGCGCGGCTTGTTTTGCCCGCGCCCGCGCTTCTGGAGAAGCGGTCAAATACCCGAAACTCATGTTGCATGCTACGATTATCTTTAGTCTGTTTTTAAAGACTTCACATCAGCATTGGGATCCGGTCTCCGCCAACGGTTGGGTTGCCAATGGTCAAGCTGATTCAGCCGTTTGCTTTCGGTGAAAGCAATTCACCTCGGGATGGCCGACAGCCCGTCGCCAAGCCGAGACAGCGCGAGCCCATCGCCGCGTCGGAGCCGGAACGCCCGATCCGAGTGCTCGCGATCGATGACGATGAGGGCATTCTCGAGAATCTGGCGGAATCGCTGAGCGCGTCGATCTTCGCCACGAAAACTACCAGCTCATATCAAACGTTCTCCCAAGAGCTGGAGCGATTCGATCCCGACATCGCGATCATAGATCTCGTCATGCCGGCGCATGACGGAATGGACGTGTTGAAGGCTTTGCGAGACCGGGCGTACGCAGGCGAAATCGTTGTGATGAGCGGTCAGGACGGCCATGTGCTCGAAACTGTCCGGCGCGTGGCATCCTCTTATGGACTGAGCATCACGGGAATGCTGCGAAAGCCATTCACACCCGATGAGCTGGCGGCGGTTCTGACCCGCGTAGAAAGGCCCAACGACGATGCCCGGATTTCGGCCGCGCTCTCCGAACGTCGGATCCGGCCTTATTTCCAACCCAAGATCGATCTTGCGACCGGCCGAATCGCGGGCGCGGAGGCCTTATCGCGCTGGTATCATCCCGACCGCGGGCTGCTCTTGCCCCATACGTATCTGAAAGCCAAGCAGCACAACGCGCGGAATTCCCTTCACGATCTCACGATCCTCGAACGGACGGCCGAGTTCTGCAGCAAGCTCAATGGCATCGGTCAAACGCTCAAATTGGCTGTGAACTTCTCCGCCGGTGTCGTGCTCGCCCAGGAATTCCTGACCGTCATCGCAGACGTGCAGCGACGCTATGGGCTCGCGCCCGAACAGCTTGTCATCGAACTCACCGAACATGAGGCAACAGAGAATTTTGAAGAATTGGCTGAACGGCTGTTGAAGCTGCGCTTGTCCGGATTTGGAGTCTCGATCGATGATTTCGGAACCGGCCATTCGTCCTTGAGCCGGCTGCAGAAGCTGCCGATAAACGAGCTCAAGATCGACCGATCGTTCATCATGGGGTTGACCGAATACTCGGACAATTCGGCGATCGTGCGGTCGACCATCGAGCTGGCTCATACTCTCCACTGCACCGTCGTGGCAGAAGGAGTAGAAACGACCGAAGCATTGAACGTCTTGCAGTCACTGGGCTGCGACATGGCGCAGGGATTTTTGTTCTCTCCTGCGGTCAATGAGTCGACATTCGTCGCACTTGTCCGCGACAATCCGTTCGTTTTCACGGACGCGAGCACTTTGTCTTCGTCTAATGGAGCGGCCTAACTCGTTCCACCCGGCGAGGCCTTCAGGCGCAAGCATATCTCGGCACCCGCACTCCAATTTCCAAGCGAGATCGTGCCGCCCATGCTCTCGATAATCCGCCGGCAGAGGGCGAGGCCCAGCCCGGTGCCTTTTCCCGGTTCTTTCGTCGTGAAGAAGGGCTGGAAAGCGCGTTCCGCATCGTGCTGGGGAAATCCGCCGCCGGTGTCCCGCACGCGCAATTCAATCCAATCGCAATCGGCAGCTTGGGCGCTCACGGTGACTTGGCGCGGGTGTTCATTCGCCGAGCCCGAGCCCACTTTTTTCGTGAGTAGGGCGTCATGGGCGTTGGAAAGAAGATTTAAGACCACTTGGCCGAACTCGAGCGCATTGCCCAGCGCCTCGAGATTTTCACCGACGTCGATCGCTATCTCGATCTCCGCAGCCGCAAACTTGTGGTCGATGATGCCCGCCGCTTCGCGTATCGCTTCTTCGACGCGGAAAGGTGCGTAGCTGCCGTCAGAATGGCGCGCGAGCACTCTCATATTCGCGACGATCTTCGACACCCGGGTGATCTGCCCTTTGAGCTTCACGATCTTGGTGACGAGCTTTTCCGGATTGAGTCCCTTGTCGCTTTGCACCATGTCGCCCAGATTGTTCAAGCCGAGCGTCATTACCGTGAGCGGCTGATTGATTTCGTGAATAATTCCCGCGGCCATTTCGCCGATGGTAGCGAGCTTGGATGCGTCCATCACTTTTTGCCGTTCTTCCTCGTTCATCAGCGCTTGTCCGGCGATGAGCGATAGCCGCGCCGAAAGACCGAGATGGCGGGTGGTAAAGAACGCACGCGCCCGGTGCAGACAAAGAAGGAGCGTCGGTTTCGATCCGCCCTTGAGCTTTACCGCCAGCGCGCTGCCATATGCTGCCTCTCCAGCGTTCGATTTCGGAAACTCTACGTCTTCCGGGATCTTCAGAACGGAGGCGATTTCATCGATTGCGAACAGGTCCGCACATGCCGACTGCCAGTCCAAATCAGCGAGGTGAGCCGACGTCGCGGCGGCGACGCCGATACGGCTCAACCAATCGCGTTGGAGGATGACGGCATCGTGGAATTCGAGCGCTGGCATCAGTAGTTCAAGGAGCTGCTGGAACAGCTCGCGGCTCGAGGCCCCGCTCGTCAGGATTCTCAATCCGTCGAGTATCAACTCGGTCTCTTTGCGGAGTAAAACCTCGTGATCGCGCGCGGCTTCAAGCTTTTCGATCAAAGAGCGCGCGTGATGGATGGTCGGCGGTGCGCCTGAGCCACTTGCCACCAGGCGTGCGATGCCGTGGCATCCACCTCCCAACATCGCTCGACCCGACAGCTCCAAGATTTGCTCTGTGCCCCTGAGCTCCAATCGCCGATTGTGGAACTCGCCGATTGCGGCTTGACCAATTGTTTTGCCGACGGTCGCGAGGCTCCTGCCTTCCAATTTCTGCGCAAGGCCGGCTCCAGCGCCCTCATTCAACTGCACGACGCGATGAATGAGGCATCTCTCGTCGGCCTCCCAGTACGCGTCGGCGGCGAGAATCAGAGCATCCGACATTCGCGATTGGAATGTTTGGCCCGGTATATCGAATTGCCGCTTGGCGTGGACTTTTCGCACGCTCGCGAGAAGCTTGGCGCCCAGGACACAGATATTGTGCAGTCCTTGACGCAGATGGGTATCCGGCTCGGTGCTGAACAGCGCATAACCGGCCGTGAGGATTCCCTCGCGATCGGCGAATCGCAAACCAAAAAGATACCCGGACTGGCCACCCCATCTAGCCCTGCCAATCACGACCCCCTCCGCGCGACTTGATAAAATGTCGGGGACAACTGCCGCAATCAATTCCGGCGTCGGCTCACGATGCCGAGCGCTGCCCGAGCGTCCAATGAGGGGCGGCCCCTCTGGGACACGGCAACACTCGAATATCGCGGCATCGACGCAATGCGCGGCTTGGAGCAACATGCCAACCAACAAATCAGGAACTGATTCTGGAGATTCGCCGTAGGATTCAGGACTGCCGTGATCCGAGAACGCCTTCGTCAAAACGCGATCTTCTCGAGGGCTGCCCGCAGCGCCTTGTTGGTTGAGCCAGTCTCGTCCGGCAACTCTGTTCAGACAGCTTCTCCCGTTTCAAATCGGAAATTACCGGTTGCGCATAATTCTCGGCTCGACCCTTCGATAATCAGCCGCGCCCCTGTACAGAATATCTTCTTTTCTGTTTTTGATCGGTAAAGGGATCTGACTTCGCGAGTGCGTTCATAAGAATAAATTGGCGCGCGCAATAAAATATGTCGGATTATGTGTCCGCGCGAACCCTTTTCCCGGAAAACACAGAGGTTTTCCTCTGTGTCGGATTTCCGACAATTTTTACACATTGGAAACTGTAATCCCATACGATCGTCGGATCAGGGGGCCGCTTAAGTTCAGTATCGGAAGGACTACCGTGTCCGCACGACTGATCCGTCAAGCGCTAATGGCGATGTTGTTCGTAGCCGCCGGCGCTCTCTTCTTGACCAATTTTCTTGATAATCGGTCGGGCCGATCGGAGGTGGATGTTGCTCCACCCCCGCCGCCCCCGCCGAAATTCTCGGTGATCCAGGCGATGAAGCCGCTCGTTCAAGGCTCGATTATCCATCGCGACGACGTCGAAGTCGTCTCGACCTCTATTCTTCCGGGCCGCGGAACCATCACCAGTGTTGCGGATGCGGTGAACAGGATCGCGTCCCGCAACATCGCGCGGTCGGAGCCGTTGTCCGATGGCAATACGACGCAGCCGCAAGGGGGCGGACTTTCGGAACTGATCCCGCCCGGCCTTCGGGCGATCGCGCTGCGCGTCACCGATGAATCCGCCGTGGCAAATCTCATCCGGCCGGGCGATCGGGTCGACGTTCTCCTTCTCTCCAACCTCTCCAGAACACAACTGGGAAACCGTCTATTTCCGCCGGCGGAAGCGGCGACGATTCTTCAGAATGTTCTGGTGCTGGCCGTGGGAGGAGCCACGGTGAGCGGAGGTTCGGCGAATGCAAGCCACAATGTGACTCTGGCCGTCACACCCCGACAGGCGGCCATGGTGGCTTTGGTTCGCACGGTCGGAGGCGAATATCTAAGCCTTCGCGCCAACGGTGATGATGTGGACGCGGCGACAAGGCCGGTTCTTACCGACGACCTGCAGGTCGAGAAGCCGCCGGAGCCGCGCGCGGCCTCGCCCCCGCCCCAACGTCAATCGCAGCGCGTGGTTGAAGTCATATCCGGCAAGAGCGACAACATTTCCCAAGTGCGGGTGGAGGACGCGAAATGATGCGCCCGTCCTTCATCGCTCTCGCGCTCCTGGTCGCCGGGCTGTTCTCCGCCCCATCAATAGCTGCGGCCGGAGAGAACCAAGACGAAGCGACGATGACTCTGGAGCGCGGGATCGAGCACTATCTCCACCTCGACTTTCCGATGCGGCGTTTGACCGTCGGCGACTCGAAGATGCTAGACGTGTCGGTCGTTGACGGTTCGAATCTCCGCATCCTGGGACTTGCCTCAGGCAGGACGAACTTCTCGGTCTGGCGCGAAGGCGCATCTACGCCGGTAACGTATCGGGTAATTGTTTCAGAGAATCTCTCTGCGCTCACCGAACAGCTGGCAAAGATCGGCAGCGCCGAGTCCGCCCGCCTTTCGGAAGTCGACGGCAAGATCGTCCTCGAGGGCAAATTCGGGGACAGGGCCGCTAGGGACGACGCAAAGGCCCTCGCCAAGTTCGTCACGGGAAAGGACGTGCTCGACCTTTCGGATGTGGTCGCGCAGGAATCGGTCCAAGTCGAGGTCGAGGTGGTGTCGGTTTCGCGCACCGCGCTGCGGAGCTTCGGAATCAACTTCGCTAAGCTCGATCACGGTATCTCGGTGGCTTCGACCGCGCCCAACACGCTGCAATCCTTTGCACTCAATCCGAACGGCAATTCGCGCCTGGATGTCAACGCAACCGCGCCAATCGCCAGTGCATTCAATCTGCTGCTCGGCTCCCCGCAGTACAACGCACTCGCAGTCATCAGCGCGCTCGAGGGGAGCAACTTCGCGCAGACATTGGCTCAACCCACTTTGGTGGTCCGCAGCGGCGAGAAGGCCCAGTTCCTGGTCGGCGGAGAAATCCCCATTCCCGTGCCTCAGGGAAACGCGACCAGCTCGATCACCATCGAGTACAAGCGCTTTGGGGTGAGCCTCTACATCGAGCCGACAATCCTCAAGGGCCGGCGCGTCGCCTTGCGGATCAAGCCCGTGGTCAGCGAGCTCGATTTCACCAACGCCATCGCGCTTCAGGGATACACGGTCCCCGCAATCAAGACGCGCGAGACCGAGACGACGGTCGAAGTCGTCGAGAACGAGCCCTTCATCATTGCAGGCCTGATGTTCGACTCAGGCGGGACCATCCACGAGAAAGTCCCTTACCTTGGGGATATTCCCGTGCTGGGCAAATTCTTTCAGCGGGCGCGGGAGACTCACGACGAGCAGGAACTGGTCGTCGCCGTGACGCCACGGCTCGTTACGTCGGCGAGCCAAAGCCAGATTCAGCGCGCCCGCGTCCGAAGCGATCTCATGCACATCGGACCGAACGAGCCGGCGCTTGCCGGAAACGCGCCTGCTCCGGGAGGGGCAGGATCGCGGCCATGACCGGCGTCTCGCAACAGCACCCGGTGGTGATCGTCTCCTTCGAGGACGAATACGCGGCGCGCTTCATTCGCGATTTGGAAGGGATCTGTCCGACGGTTCACGTCAGCCCCCTGCTTCGCACGCTTCAAGCGAGCATCGAGTCGCTGCAGCCTTCGATCATCGTGTTCGACCTCCAGACCATCAAGACGGAGAATCACACGATCTTCGAAATCATGAGCTCGATGAATGAGGCGTTCCCGTACGTTCGTAAGATTGCCTTGGGCCACATCAACATGCCGACTCAGGTCATTGCGGCCATGAAGGCCGGGGCCTGCGATTTTCTCGATCGGGAAGCGTCGGCGCAGGAATTGCGCGACACCATCAGCGACCAATTGACCCAAATCCGCGTCGCGCCCGGCGAGCGGGCCGGTCATGTGATTGCCATCGTGAGTGCAAGGGAGAATGAAGGCGAGACCGAGCTCGTTCCCAACCTCGCCGCGTATATCGCCACGGCGACCGGCAAGGGCGAGGTCCTGCTGCTTGATTTGACACTGGAGGAATCGCAGCTCGAAATCCAGTTCAATGTCGAAATCACCTACTCCGTGCGCGACGCGCTCGATGAACTCTTGCGTCTCGACAAAGCCATGCTGATGGAAGTCGTCGCGAAGCATGCTTGCGGCGTCTGCCTGCTGCCGCTGACGACGCGAAAGAGCAAGGATGGAGACGTTTCTGCACAACAGCTCGCCACGCTCTTGAGCGCGCTGCGAAACTTCTTCTCCATCATCGTCATCAATGGCGGCTGCATGCGCGATAAGCACACCAAGCAATATCTCATGCCGCTTTGCGATCGTTTATTTGTGGTATGCCCGCAGACCATTGGTTCCGTGCGCGCGGCGTGCGGCATCGTATCCGCGGAGACGTCGGGCAAAGAGGAGGGGGCGAAATTCCGGCTGATCGTCACCAAGTACGAGGCCGACATCGAACTTGGTTCTGGGCAGATCGCTTTCCGCATGGGCATTCCGCTCGCCGGAAATATCCCGCCGGCGTGGGTGCAGCTCGCTAACAGCCACAATCTCGGCATTCCGCTCGTGGTGGTCGCTCCAAGCTCCCGTTACAGCCGTGCAATCCACGCGCTCGGCGACCAGATCCTGATCGACCTCCTTCCCCACGGGGCATCGAAATCGTCACTCAACGCCCGGGTCTCAGGATGGTGGGGTAATCTGAGACGTGCAGCGGCAACATGAAGCTCGCGAAGCCCGAAGCCGATATTCAAACCGCGGCCGCCGACGGGCGGGAAGGCGAATATGAGTTCCTTCAGCGGCTGAAGTTCAGCGCTTACGAGACCACTCTCGACGGGCTCGAGTCGAAAAAATTGATGGTCGATCGTATTTCGCACGGCATGCTGCATGAAGAGATCGCGCGCGCCCTTGAAGTCGTCCTGGCCGTCGATGGCGTGACGCTCGGCATTACCCAGCGCCGCAAGCTCATCGAGGAAATCGGCTACGAGGTCACTGGCTTCGGTCCCATTCAACCTTTCCTTGATTATCCGACCGTCGACGACGTGATCGTCAATGGTTTCA
>WNFL01111391.1_pt1 | contig 10914 bp, 16 predicted proteins | sample 5400361 | NCBI WGS metagenome assembly WNFL01 (sample SAMN13153351, study PRJNA577476) | soil metagenome | isolation source: 40 cm soil on Douglas fir-dominated hillslope | place: USA:California | collected 2013-09-17 | reverse complement strand
GTGATAGCCACGTACGCGGAGTTCGGCCGTCGCGCGCGCGAGAACCAGAGCGGTGGCACCGATCATGGAACCGCGAGCGCGCACCTGGTGCTTGGCGGCGGCGTCAAAGGCGGCCTGTATGGCGCGGCGCCCGCGCTGGATCACCTCGACGGTGAGGGCAACCTGCCCCATGCGGTGGATTTTCGCGGCTACTATGCGACCTTCCTCGAGCGCTGGTGGGGCATTGATTCCAGATCCGTCCTGGGCGGACGCTTCGATACCCTGCCAATCCTCTAAAGCACTTCAAGAGTAGTCTTCAAGGCATTGAATCTACTGGCTGTTGAGACCTCGACGGAGTTGTGCTCCGTGGCGCTGGTCCGGGGCGGCGAGCTTTTCGTCGAGGAGGCACTCGCCGAGAACCGCCATTCCGAGCTGCTGGTGCCCATGCTGCGGCGATTGCTGGACCGGGCACGACTCGTTCCCGACCAGATGGATGCTTTTGGTTTCGGGCAGGGTCCAGGCTCTTTCACCGGCATCCGGATCGCGTGTGGGATCGTCCAGGGGCTCGCCTTCGCGGCGAACCGGCCCGTGGTGCCGATACCCTCGCTCCTCGCGCTCGCGGAGCAGTCCAACGAGAGCCGCGTGATCGCCGCGCTCGACGCCCGCATGGGAGAGGCTTATCTCGCGGCGTACGCGCGCAACGGCGACGATTGGGATGAGGTGATCGCGCCGCGGCTCGCCGACGGCCGTTCGCTGCCGCCGCTTCCGGGCCGCCGCTGGGCCGCGACCGGCAGCGGATTCGACCGGCACCCTTGGCTTCGCGAGGCATATCGCGATTCGGTCGAGATGCGCTTCGAAGGCGATCTGCCCCGCGCCGGCGCGGTCGCGAGGATTGCAGCGCGGCGATTCGCCCGCGGCGCGGGGATCGCCGCAGCCGATGCCGCGCCCCTATACTTGAGGGACAAAGTGGCCCTCACCACCGAGGAAAGGCGGAAGGCGAAAAGTTGAGCGCGGTCCCGATCCCGCAGATCCATTACCGGCGCATGCGCGCGGCGGACCTTGCCGAAGTGGCGGCGCTCGAGAAGTCGCTCTACGCGTTCCCGTGGAGCATCGGCAATTTCCGGGACTCGGTGAACGCCGGCTACGACTGCTGGACCGTGACGCACGGCGAGGCGGTGATCGGCTACGCCATCCTGATGATCGCGCTCGACGAGGCGCACCTGCTGAACGTCGCCATCGCTTCCGAATGGCAGGCGCAGGGCATCGGGCGCGGCTTCCTCGACCACATGATCGGCGTCGCGCGCTGCGCCTCGTGCCAGATCGTCTACCTCGAGGTCCGGCCATCCAACGTCGCCGCGCGGCACCTGTACCGCAAGCTCGGCTTCCAGCAGATCGCGATCCGTCCCGATTACTATCCGGCGGTGAGCGGGCGCGAGGACGCGCTCTTCCTCGGCTTGGCGTTGTGATGGATGCGCGCGAGCTGCGCGAGCTCGAGTTGCTCGCGGTGACGAAGTTGTACGGTTTGGCGGCAGGCGGTGACCGGTCGGCGGTCGCGCAGACGCGTTCGGAGAGTGTTGACCGCCAACCGCCAACCGCCAACCTCATATCGTCGATGACCTGGGATCAGCTTCGCGCAGCCGTTGCTTCATGCACGGCCTGCGGCCTGTGCAAGCAGCGCAAGCAGGCGGTCTTCGGCGTCGGCGCCGAATCGGGGCCGTGGCTCTTCATCGGCGAGGGGCCGGGCGCCGACGAGGACGAACAGGGCGAGCCCTTCGTGGGACAGGCGGGCAAGCTCCTCGACGCCATGATGGCCGCGCTCGGCATCAAGCGCGGGCGCGAGGTTTACATCGCGAACGTCGTGAAATGCCGCCCGCCGGGCAATCGCACCCCGACGCCGGAGGAAGCGGCGGCGTGCGCACCGTTCCTGGACCGGCAGATCGAGCTCATCTCGCCGAAGGTCATCGTCGCGCTCGGGAAGACCGCGGCGACGCGGTTACTGCAGACCGAGGCGAGCCTCGGGAGCCTGCGCGGCCGGGTGCATCGCTATCGCGGCACGCCGCTCGTGGTGACCTACCACCCGGCCTACCTGTTGCGAACACTCCTCGACAAGGCGAAAGCCTGGGAGGATCTGCTGCTCGCGCGCAGCACGCTGCGCACGATAGAGCAAGAAACCGCTTGAAATAGCCGGACGCGGCCCCACAATTTGCGGGTGCTCGATCGCGAGCGCCTTTCGAAGGAGAAAAACGATGCGCAAGCTCCTGTGGGCCCTGCCACTGCTGGCGTTGCTCACGCTTTCCGGCTGCGGCTACAACGATTTCCAGACGAAGGACGAGCAGGTCAAGGCCGCGTGGGGAGAGGTGCTGAACCAATACCAGCGACGGGCGGACCTGATTCCGAACCTCGTCGCGACAGTGCAGGGCTACGCGGCGCAGGAGCGTGACGTCCTGATCGGCGTTACCAACGCGCGCGCGAAGGCAACGTCGGTGAACGTCTCACCGGAAGCGATCAGCGATCCCGCCGCGATGCAGAAATTCCAGCAGGCGCAGGCGGAGCTTTCGGGCGCGCTGGGGCGCCTGCTCGTGGTGGCGGAAAACTATCCGCAGCTGAAGAGCGACCAGAACTTCCGCGAGCTGCAGGCGCAGCTCGAGGGAACCGAGAACAGGATCACGACAGCGCGCAACCGCTTCATCAAGACGGTGCAGGACTACAACATCCTCGCGCGCCAGTTCCCGACCAACCTCACCGCGATGATGTTCGGGTACAAGGAGAAGGCGTCCTTCACGGTCGAGGACGAGAAGGCGATCTCGCGTCCTCCAAAGGTGGACTTCACGCCCAAACCCGCGGTCCCCGCTCAGCCGGCTCCCGCGCAACCCGCGCCGGCGAAGTAGCGACGCGATGAAAGCGCTCGCCGCGTTCCTCGCGGCGCTTTGCGCCGTCGCGGCCTTGGCCGCGACGCCCGTGCCGAAGCTCGCCACGCGCGTGACCGACCTCGCGGGCACGCTCAGCGCGCCGCAACGGGATGCGCTGGAGTCGAAGCTCGCCGCATTCGAGAAGCAACGCGGCTCGCAGGTCGCCGTGCTCATCGTTCCCACGATCGGCGACGAGACCATCGAGGAGTTCGCCGGCCGCGTGGCCGATGAATGGCAGCTCGGGCGCAAGGGCGTCGACGACGGCGTGCTCTTCGCGATCGCGATGAAGGAGCGGCGCATGCGCATTCACACGGGGCGCGGAGTCCAGGGAACGCTCACGGACGCGCTCTCGAAACGCATCGTCTCCGAGATCGTCTCGCCCAGCTTTCGCAGCGGCGATTTCGCCGGCGGCATCGACGCCGGAGTGGACGCCATCATGAAGGCGATCGAGGGCGAGGCTTTGCCGCTCCCGAAAGAGGCGCCATCCCGCGGCAAGGTCGACACCACGTCGTCCTTCGGTGATTTCGCGATCTTCGCGCTCTTCGCGATCCCGATCGCCGGCATGGCGCTGCGCTCGATTTTCGGGCGCTTCTTCGGTGCGACGCTGGCTTCGGGAATCACAGGCATCGCGGCCTGGCTCCTCATGGGCAGCCTCGTGATCGGGATCGCGGCCGCGATCTTCGCGTTCGTGTTCACGCTCGTGGGCGGAAGCGGTATCGGGAGGGCCGTGGGAGGCGGCTTCATCCCGGGCGGCGGCTCCTGGGGCGGCGGAGGTGGAGGCGGCGGCTTCAGCGGCGGCGGCGGGGGCTTCGATGGCGGCGGCGCCTCGGGAAGCTGGTGATGGATCTCGCGCGCTTCTGCCGTCACATCGTCATGAGCCCGCTCGTGGCGCGCGGTCGATTCCCGCCTGCGACGCTCGATGCGTTGCAGGCGCAAGTCACGCGTTGCGAGCAGGGCCATCGCGGCGAGCTGCGCCTCGTCGTGGAAGCGGAGCTCACGACCGCGCAGCTGTGGCGCGACCTCTCATCGCGTGAGCGCGCGCGCGAGGTCTTCGCGCTGCAGGGTGTGTGGAACACCGCGGAGAACAACGGCGTGCTCATCTACCTCCTGCTCGCGGATCGTCGCGTCGAGATCGTCGCCGACCGCGGGATCGCTTCGCACGTGGCCGATGACGAGTGGCAAGGCATCTGCCGGATGATGGAGTCCCATTACCGCGAGGGAAGCTTCGAGCAGGGCAGCCTCGCGGGAATCGAAGCGGTAGCGGCGCTCCTCGCGCGCCATTTTCCGGCTTCGGGCGCGCGGCCCAACGAGCTGGAGGATCGGCCCGCGCTTATATAGCGCATGGCCTGCGGCACGGTGTACGATATACGAAACTGTATGTCGATCGCTGAAAGGGGAGCCGGATGGAACAAACCGTCCAGAAGGCGCTGAACCTCCTGGAGGCGCTGGTCCGATCGGGCCAGCCTCGCCGCCTCACGGAGCTCTCGCGCGAGCTCGGCCTCACCAAGCCCAACGTCTACAGGCTGCTGTCCACGCTGTCGGTGCTCGGATACGTGAAGAAGGATCCGCTGAACAGCCTCTACTCGCCCACGCTGAAACTGTGGGAGATGGGATCGATGCTCGTTCGCGACGTCGACCTCGTTTCGGTGGCGGGGCCCCGGCTTCGCAAGCTGAGCAACGACTGCCATGAATCGGTCCAGCTCGCCGTGTTCGACGGGGGCTTCGTGGTCTACGTGGACAAGGTAGACAGCGCGCAACCCCTGAAGGCCATCACCAGCATCGGCTCGCGCGTGCCCGCAAGCGTCACCTCGACGGGAAAGGCGATGCTCGCCTGGCTCGGCGACGAGGCGCTGGACCAGGCGGCGGAGCACGTGAAACGCTACACGCCACTCACGCTCGTGCGCCGCAAGGACATCGAGCACGACCTCGAGGAAACGCGCGCGCGCGGCTATTCGATCAACCGCGGCGAATTCCGCGCGGGCGTGTGCGGAATCGCCGTGCCGATCCGCGATCGGACCGGCACCGTGGTCGCCGCGGTGGGCGTCTGGGGCGCGGAGAAGAACATCATCGGCTCGAGGCGCGACGAGCTCGCACACCTCACGATGGCGGCCGCGCGCGACATCTCGCAGCAGCTGGGCCACATCGAAACGCCGCCCGCGGACCCGCGGCAGCGCGAGGCGCCCGCGCGCGCGCCCGCACTCGCCAAGGCGTAGGGGTCGCGTTCGGGCCCTCATAGGGCGAGACGCCGTCCGCGTTCTTCGTGAGGAAGTCCCCGAAGCCGCGCACGCAAGCTACTTGGGGCGAATTTCGCGCTCGTCGAGCAGCGCTTCGATTTCCGCCCGGCGCCCGGGCGATGGCGCGGCTGCCGGTTTGGGCGCGCGCTTGCGAACCACGGTCCAGAAGACGCCCGCTCCCACGAGCAGCAAGGCGAGTGGGCCCAGCCAAAGCATCACCGTAGTCGCCTTGAGCGGCGGGCGGTAGAGCACGAAGTCGCCGTAGCGCGCGACCATGTAGGCGCGGATCTGGTCGTCGGTGCGGCCCTGCGCGACCTGCTGGCGAATCTGGTTTCGCAGGTCCAGCGCGAGCGGCGCGTTCGAATCCGCGATGGTCTGGTTCTGGCAGACGAGGCAGCGCAGCTCCTCGGCGAGGTCCTTCAGGCGCTGCTCCACGACCGGGTCGGGACGCGCGACCTCGTCGGCCTGGCCGAAGGCCCAGGTCGAGGCGAGCGCGAGCAGTCCCACGGCGAGCAGGCGTTTCACGCGTTCAGCTCGCGGATGAGCGGCATCAGGGTTTTCTCGAGCGCTTCGGGCGTGATCGGCCCGATCTGCTTGTAGCGAATGACGCCCTTCTTGTCGATCACGAACGTCTCCGGCACGCCATACACGCCGAAGTCGATGCCGACCTTGCCATCCACGTCGAAAGCGGAAAGCGAATAGGGATTGCCGAACCGTTTCAGCCATTGCATCCCTTCGTCGCGCCCGTCCTTGTAGTTGAGTCCCACGATGGGCACCAGGTTCTTCTTCGACATCTCGACCAGCAGCGGGTGTTCGACGCGGCAGGAGACGCACCACGAGGCCCATACGTTCAGCAGCCACACCTTGCCTTTCATGTCCTCGGGCCCGAAGGCGAGCTTCTCGTCGGCGAGCTGCGTGAGCTTGAAGGCCGGCGCGGGCTTGCCGATGAACGGCGAAGGAATCTCGCGCGGATCGCGCGTGAGGCCCACCGCGAGGAACGCGGCGAGCGCCACGAATACGGCGAGGGGGATGGCGAAGCGCAGCGCTTTCATGCGCGCAGCGCCTGCGCGGCAAGGGCATCTGCGGCCACCGCCTTGCGCGGACGATAGCGGCGATCGCTGATCGCGGCGAGTCCGCCCAGCGCCATCAGGAAGCAGCCGCCCCAGATCCAGTCGACGAACGGCTTGTAGTAGACGCGTACGCCCCAAGCGCCTGCGTCGACGGGCTCGCCCAGCGACACGTAGAGATCGCGGAAAAGGCCGGTGTCGATATCGGCTTCCGTCATCGTCTGCCCCGAGGCCTGGTAGAGGCGCTTCTCGGGGCGCATCACGCGCACCGTCCCTCCGCCCACGGGCCGCACGTCGAATTCGCCCTGCATCGCGGTGTAGTTGGGGCCCGGCACTTCCTTCGCGCCCTTGAACGTGAACTCGTGCCCGCCGAGCGTGACCTTCTCTCCGGGCGCCATTCGCAGGTCGAGCTCCTTCTCGTAGCCCTTCACGAGCGTTACGCCGAAGATGAAGACCGCCACGCCCAGGTGCGCGAGCACCATTCCGTACCACGAGGACGGCTGCGCCGCGAGGCGCGCCCCGAGGGTCGCCTGCGGCGAATTGCGAACGCGCTGGATCACGTGAGACGCGGTGGCGGCGACGACCCAGAACCCGAGCCACAGGCCGAATGCGATGAGGGCCGTGAACTTTCCGAGCACGAGGGGTACGAGGAGTGCCGCTGCGATCGAGACGCCGAGCGCCCAGCGAAGGCGCGTCCACAAGTCCGGCACGGCGGTGCGCTTCCAGCTCGAGACGGGGCCGATGGCCATGAGAAATACCGCGGGCGCCATGAGCGGGTAGAAAACGGAATCGAAATAGGGCGGCCCGACGGAGATCTTGCCGAGGTTCAGCGCGTCGAGGAAGAGGGGATAGAGCGTTCCCAGCAGCACCGCTGCCATCGCCACGGTGAGCAGCACGTTGTTGGCGAGCAGCATCGATTCGCGCGACACGGCCTCGAAGCCCGCGCCCAGGCCAACGCGTGGCGCACGCCATGCGAAGAGTGCCAGCGAGCCGCCGATCGCGAGCGCGAGGAAGAGGAGGATGAACACGCCGCGCTTCGGATCCGTGGCGAACGCGTGCACCGACGTGAGCACGCCCGAGCGCACGAGGAACGTGCCGATGAGCGAAAGCGAGAAGGCGACGATCGCCAGCAGCACGGTCCAGCTGCGGAACGTTCCGCGCTTCTCGGTGACCGCGAGCGAATGGATGAGCGCGGTACCCACCAGCCACGGCATGAAGGACGCGTTCTCGACGGGATCCCAGAACCACCAGCCGCCCCAGCCGAGCTCGTAGTACGCCCAGGCGCTGCCCAGGGCGATGCCGACGGTGAGGAAGCACCACGCCGCCGTGGTCCACGGCCGCGACCAGCGCGCCCATGCGGCGTCGAGGCGGCCCTCCAGCAGCGCGGCGATGGCGAACGAGAACGCCACGGAGAAGCCGACGTAACCCATGTAGAGCATCGGCGGGTGGATCACCATGCCGGGATCCTGCAGGAGCGGGTTCAGGTCCTGTCCTTCCTCGGCCGCCGGAATGAGCCTTTCGAAGGGATTCGACGTGAGCAGGATGAAGAGGAGGAACCCGACCGAGAGCAAGCCCATCACGCCCAGGACGCGCGCGGTGAAGCGCTCGGGCAGGCGATGCGACAGCAGCGCGACCGCGAACGTCCAGCCGTTCAGCATCAGGACCCAGAGCAGGATCGAGCCTTCGTGCGACCCCCATGTCGCGGCGAAACGGTAATGCGCGGGCAGTTTCGAGTTGGAATGGCTCGCCACGTTGAGCACCGAGAAATCGCTCGCCACGAACGAGTACGCGAGCGCGGCGAAGGCGGCGGCGACGAAAAGGAACTGGCCGACGGCGATGGGACGCGCCGCCGCTAGGAGGCGCAGGCGCCCGCTCGACGCACCGGCGAACGAGAACGCCGATTGCGCCAGCGCGAGCGCAAGCGCCACGATGAGGGCGAAGTGACCGAGCTCGGGAATCATGGCTTGCCTTTCTGGCCGGCGAAAGCCGCCTTGTCGATCGGATGTCCGGCTTTCTTCAACGCCTCGGCGGCCTCCGGCGGCATGTAGTTCTCGTCGTGCTTCGCGAGCACCTCGCTCGCACGGAAGACGCCGTCGGCGCCGATGCGGCCCTGCGCCACGATTCCCTTGCCTTCACGGAACAGGTCGGGAAGGATCCCGGTGTAGACGACGGGAATCGTTCGCGCCGTGTCCGTCACGTTGAAGCGCACGGTGAGCGCGTCCTTTTCCCTCACCACGCTTCCGGCTTCCACGAGGCCTCCCACGCGGAAATTGCGGTCGCGCGGCGCCTTGTGCTCGGCCACTTCCGTGGGCGTGAGGAAGAACACCATGTTCGACTGGAATGCGTTCAGCACGAGCGCCGTGGCCACGCCGAGCGCCGCCACGCCGCCCGCGATCCACAATGCGCGCCTAGTCCTGGGCTTCAAGATCCCTCTCCTCCTCGATCATGCGGCGCGCCCGTGCGCGCCTCGCCGCCAGCGTCGCGATCTCGATGGCGATCGCGATCGCCGTGGCGCCATACGACATCCACAGGTAGAAGCCGTGGTTCACAGGGACCTCGCCCAGCGCGCGCGACGCTCGCGCTCGAGGATGATCGAACGCACGCGCGTGAGCGCCGCACCGATCGAGTACATCCAGAAAGCGAAGACCATGAGGAGCATTCCCGTCAGCATCGCCACGTGCATCGACGTTCCCGTCAGCTTCACCGTCGATCCCTGATGCAGCGTGTTCCACCAATGAACCGAGAAATAGATGATGGGCAGGTTCACCAGGCCGATCAAGGCGAGCAGGGCAGCGGCGCGATCGCCTCGGCGCGGATCCTCGAACGCGTTGGCGAGCGCGATGAAGCCGAAATAGAGGAACAGGAGCACAAGCTCGGAGGTCATGCGCGCATCCCATGCCCAGTAGGTTCCCCACGTGGGGCGGCCCCAGAAAGCGCCGGTCCACAATGCGACGAAAGTGAAAAGGGCGCCCGTAGGTGCCAGCGCGCGCGCCATCATGGCGCCCAGCCTCGTGTTGAACGTGAGCGATGCCGCCGAGTACGCGGCCATCACGAAATAAATGAACATCGACATCCACGCGGCCGGCACGTGGATGAAGATCACGCGATAGACCTCGCCCTGCTGCGCGTCGGTGGGCGCGACGACGAAGCCGTAATAGAGCCCGACGGCCGTGAGGATCGCGGCGAGCGCGAAGAACCAGGGCGACAGCCGGCCCGCGAGGCGGTAGAACGTGGAGGGCGACGAGAAGTAGAACCAGTTCATGTCAGTCGAGTGAAATGCGGATCGCGAGGCAAACAGCGCCCGGAAGTCCCATGGCCGCGACGATGAGTCCCGCGGCGAGCAACGACAGGTGCGGCGACGGCGAAAGTCCCGAGGCCTGCGCTTGCGCCGCGCCCGCGCCGAAGATGAGGATCGGCACGAAAAGGGGCAGCGCGAGGAGCGCGAGCAGCATGCCGCCGCCGCGCGCGCCCAGCGTGAGTGCGCTGCATGCCGCGCCCAGGAGCGACAGAACCGGCGTGCCGATGGCGAGCGCGGCCGCGAGGACGAGCAGCGTGTCGGCTTCGAGCCCGTACTGCAGCGCGAGCAGCGGCGAGAGCACCGTAAGCGGAAGGCCCGTCATGATCCAGTGCGCCGCGATCTTTCCGGACACCCATCCGACCATCGGATGCGACGAAAGAGCCATCTGCTCGAGCGAGCCGTCCATGTAATCGGACGAGAACATCGCGGGCAGCGAGAGAAATGCGGCCAGCAGCGCGCATACCCAGATCACTCCCGGGCCGATGCGCTCGAGCAGGCGCATGTCGGCGCCCACGCCCAGCGGGAATAGCGAGGCCACCAGCACGAAGAAGGCGATCACGAGGACGGTCTCGCCCGGATTGCGCCAGGCAAGGCGAAAATCGCGCGAGAAGGCCCAGGCAAAGCCGCCGGGCCACGATCCGAGCGCGACGGTCGTCATGAGCCAAGCCGCAATTCGCGCGCCGGTTCGGGCGCAAGTGCCTGGTGGGTCGCGATGACCGCGATGCCACCGGAGGCGAGATGCTCCGCGAGCAAGTGCTCGAACAGGCGCTGTCCCTCGTCGTCGAGCGCCGTGAGCGGCTCGTCGAGCGCCCACAGCGGCGCGGCCTCCACGGCGAGGCGAGCCAACCCGATTCGCCGGCGCTGGCCGGCGGAAAGCCGGCGCGCGGGCAGGTGGAGGCGCTTTTCGAGGCCCATGCGGGAGAGCGCGGCACGGCGCGATTGCGCGTCCACCGGACGGCCGCGCAACGCCACGAGCGCCGCGAGATTCTCGTCGGCGGTGAGGTCATCCTTGATTCCGGCCAGGTGTCCGCCGTAGGAGAGGGCCTCGTGGAATGCCGAGGGATCGCGCGCCACGACTGTGCCTTCCCAGAGGACTTCGCCGCGATCCGGTTGCGTGAGGCCCGCGAGGCAGCGCAGGAGCGTGGTCTTCCCGCTTCCGTTCGCGCCACGCACCGCGAGCCATTCGCCCGCGGCAACTGCGAACGAGACGTCGCGAAAGAGCGTGACCGGTCCACGGGAGCAGCGAAGGTCGCGAACTTCCAGCGCCCTCACGGCAATACCTTGTCGATCACGATGCGAACGTCGCTGGCGCCGGGCTTCACCACCGCGCTCGTGCCGACGACATCGCCGGGCTGGGGCGCGGCGTTGCCGCTCTTCGAGACGCGCGCCTCGATGCGAACGTCGCTCGCTCGCGAAAGGCTCCATTG
>WNFL01027396.1_pt1 | contig 10914 bp, 9 predicted proteins | sample 5400361 | NCBI WGS metagenome assembly WNFL01 (sample SAMN13153351, study PRJNA577476) | soil metagenome | isolation source: 40 cm soil on Douglas fir-dominated hillslope | place: USA:California | collected 2013-09-17 | reverse complement strand
GGCAGCAACGAAGGCCTGCTCGGGGTCACCTATGAGGTGGTCGGCCCGCCAAGCACGCCGGTCTTGCGCGTCAATCCGATCTCGGCGGTCGCGCCAGGCTTGCTGCGCAAGTTCTTCGAATTCCCGGGCGGCAATGCTCCCATGCCGGCGCAAAGCAACGCGGAACCCGCTGGTCGGTATTAGCCGGTCGCAACTAAGCGACCCTTGGCGCTGACCGATCAGCCGTTATTGCCGGGCTTGATCTGGCAATCCATCGATCTTCAAACAAGCTTCTACAAAGACGATGGATGCGCGTCTTTAACGCGCTTCTGCCCGCGCATGACGGATCCGAGGACGGTTGCCGTCGGCCTACACCGGCCGCAATAGGACGTGCCGCTTCTTGCCCAGCGAGAGCTTGATGACGCCCTGCGGTGTGAGGTCGCGCGCGGTGAGCACCATCTTCTCGTCGGCGACCGCGACGTCGTTGACCTTCAGGCCTCCGCCCTTGATCTGCCGGCGCGCCTCGCTCTTCGAGGAGACCAAGCCGACGTGAACAGCAGCATCGAGGACGCTGAGGGGTTCGAGTTTGCCGCCCGGAATTTCCACCGTCGGCAAGGTCTCGGCGAGCGCGCCTTCCTCGAATGTGCGCCGCGCCGTCTCCGCCGCCTGCTCAGCGGCGGCACGGCCGTGCAGCAGCGCCGTTGCCTCGGTCGCCAGGATCTTTTTGGCTTCGTTGAGCTCTTGCCCCTTGAGCCGAGTGAGACGCGCGATCTCCTCGAGCGGCAGTTCGGTAAAGAGCTTGAGCAGGCGGCCCACGTCGCCGTCTTCGCAGTTGCGCCAGAACTGCCAGTAGTCGTACGGACTCATCACGTCGGCGTTGAGCCAAACCGCGCCGGTTTCGGTCTTGCCCATCTTGGCTCCAGAGGACGTCGTCAGCAGCGGCGTGGTCAGCGCAAACAGCTGAACGTTGAGCAGCCGGCGGCCGAGGTCGATGCCGTTGACGATGTTGCCCCACTGGTCGGATCCGCCCATTTGCAGAACACAGCCGTGGCGCTTGTAGAGCTCCACGAAATCGTAGGCTTGCAGGATCATGTAATTGAACTCGAGAAAGGTTAGCGGCTGCTCGCGCTCGAGCCGAAGCTTCACCGAGTCGAACGTCAGCATCTTGTTGATGGTGAAATAGCGCCCGACGTCGCGCAGGAAGGGGATGTACTGCAGCTGGTCGAGCCACTCGGCGTTGTCGGCCAGGATGGCGCCGGCGTCAAAATCGAGAAAACAGGAAAAAACGCGGCGGATCGAGGCAATGTTGCTCCCGATTTGGGCGCTCGTCAGCAGCGCACGGGTCGCGTCCTTGCCGGAAGGGTCGCCGATCTTGCTCGTGCCCCCGCCGATCAGCGCGATCGGGCGATGGCCGGTCTTCTGCAGCCACCGCAACATCATGATCGTCAGGAGGTTGCCGATGTGCAGGCTCGGCGCGGTGGCATCGAAACCGACATACGCTGTGATCGGCCCGGCGGCCGCCTTGGCATCGAGGCCTTCGGCGTCCGAAAGTTGGTGGATGAATCCGCGTTCCGCGAGAATACGCAGGAAATCGGACTTGTAGGCGCTCATGCCGCCTCGCCTCTTTTTATCGCCTGTTTGCGGCCGGTGGTGTAACAGGTCCAGCGCGGGATTGAAACCAAGGACGCCTCGATGGCGCGCGCTGTTGCGATCGGATTGATGAGCGGCACCTCCTATGACGGGGTGGACGTCGCCCTCATCGAAACCGACGGCGAGAGGATCGGTCGGCTGGGTCCGACCGGCTACCGCCCCTATAATGATCAGGAACGCGAGATCGTGCGGTGCGCGATCGCGGTCGCCGCCCATCTCACCGACCGCAACGCACGCCCGGCGATGCTGCCGGACGCAGAAGAGTTGGTGACTGACATGCACGCCGAGGCCGTGGAGGCGTTCCTCGCGGCGAACGGGATGGCGCCGAGCGAAGTCTCCGTCGTGGGCTTCCACGGCCAGACCGTCCTGCACCGGCCTGACCGCGGGCTCACCATCCAGCTCGGCAACGGCAAGGCCCTGGCCGGCAGGCTCGGCATTCCGGTGGTCTACGACTTTCGCGCCGCCGATGTTGCCGCCGGAGGACACGGCGCGCCGATGGTGCCCGTGTTTCATCGCGCGATGCTGCGCCTGCTCAAGCGAGAGCACCCCGTCGGCGTGCTCAATCTCGGCGGCGTCGCCAACGTCACCTTCATCGACGGCAACGACGGGCTCGTCGCCTGCGATACCGGGCCCGGCAATGCGCTGATCGACGATTTCTTGCGCCTGCGCAGCGGTCAGCCGCAGGATGACGAGGGGCGTACCGCGGCCGCCGGCACCGTCGACGAGGCCGCGGTTGAGCGCGTGCTGGCACATCCATTCTTTGCCAAGCCGCCACCCAAATCGCTCGATCGCAACGCCTTCCGTCACTGGGTGGCGGAGGAGGGTGGGCTTGCGGGCAAGAGCACGCAGGATGGCGCTGCGACGCTCACAGCCATCACCGCGGCTGCGGTCGCGCGCGCCATTACCGTGCTGCCGCGGCCGCCGGCGCGATGGATCGTCGCCGGCGGCGGTATTCGTAATCGGACCTTGATGCGAATGTTGGCAGAGCGCCTCGCGCCGGCGCCGATCGAGACCGCCGGCGACGTCGGCTGGTCGGCCGATGCGCTCGAGGCGCAGGCCTTCGCCTATCTCGCGGTGCGCACACTCAAAGGCTTGCCGCTCACCTTTCCAAGTACGACCGGCGTGCCGCGGCCGCTGACCGGCGGCATTCTGGTGCAGCCGTAGGTGCCGCAATCCTCAGTTCGTCAGAGCCCGGAATCCATGATCACAGGCTGCGATTATGGATTCCGGGTTCGCGGGCTCACCCGCGCCCCGGAATGACAGTCAGACTTATGCGCTTGTCGCAATGATCGTATTGCTCATCTACTCAAATCCCGGATCACGCGCTCCATGCCTTTCACCACGCGCGCCACCTTTGCCGCGTCGACCTTGTCGGGCGTGTCGCTCGGCCGGTGGTAATGCGGATAACGGAACGGTGCCGTATCGGTGACCATCACGGCCTGAAAGCCGTGCTCGGCGAAGGCCCAATGATCCGACCAACCGATGCCTGGCACGAAGCCTGGCGCCACGCCGCCGATGGTGGGGAAGGCGGTGTGGGAGCGGAATGACCGCATCGTCTTTCGCACGAGCGCGCGTGAGCCCAGCATGCCGACGAATGCAACGAAGTCGCCGCGATCGGGAAATACAAGACCAAACGGTGCCGGATAAACCTGGCTTCCCGGCTCGCTCGAATAAAAGCCGATGGTCTCGAGCGAATACATCGCGACGACCCGCTCGTTGCGCTTCGCAAGGGCGCGCGCATATTGCAGGCTGCCCATCGCCTCGGTCCTGAAATAAGGCGGCTCCTCGTTGACGAAAAACGCGAAGCGGATGCGCCTGGCGCCGACGGCGTCGAGATCGCGTGCGAGCCGCGCGAGCTCTAGGACCGCGGCTGCGCCGCTCGCATTGTCGTTGGCGCCAGGCGAGCCGGACACGCTGTCGTAATGCGCGCCGACCACGATCACCTCGGGATCCGCGTTCTGCGCGGCCGGCTCGACCGTAACGTCGATGTTGCGGACCATTTTGCCGTCGGCCAGAAATTCCTGGCGGTCGACGGCATAGCCGAAGGATGCGAGCGTCGCCTCGATGTAGCGGGCAACCTTCTCGAGTTCGTCGTAATGGGCCACGTTGTGCTCGCGCGCGGCAATGGTCGCGATATGTTGCTTGAGGGATTGGGCCAGCGCCGCCTCTTCCGGCGTGAGCGGCGGCAGCGCCCCAAGATGGGGTCGGCCGGGTACGGAGGTCATATAATGCAACGCGCCGTAGGCGGCGGCTGCGATCGCAAGAATGAGAAGAACTGCGAGCAATGACATCCGGCGCGCCATCGCGGGCGAGCGCAGACTTTAGGCGGATGAATATGATCTCAAGCGGCGCTCGGCTTGCGGTCAGGCTTGAGGCGCTTGTCGAGGTAGCCGCTGATCGCCTGCATCAACGCATCGACCTTTCCATCGAAAAAGTGATTGGCGCCCGGGATCACCTTCTGCTCGATCACGATGCCCTTCTGCGTTTTGAGCTTCTCGACGAGGCCGCACACGTCCTTGTGCGGCACCACCACATCCTTATCGCCATGAACGATCATGCCGGAGGATGGGCAGGGCGCCAGGAACGAAAAGTCGTAGAGATTGGCGGGTGGGGCGATCGAGATGAATCCCTCGATCTCGGGCCGGCGCATGAGCAGCTGCATGCCGATCCAGGCGCCGAAGGAGAAGCCGGCGATCCAGCAGCTCCTCGCCTCCGGGTTGATCGACTGCGCCCAGTCGAGCGCCGAGGCGGCATCCGACAACTCGCCTTGGCCGTGATCGAACGAGCCCTGGCTGCGCCCAACCCCGCGGAAATTGAAGCGCAGCACGGAAAAGTTCCGGTGCACGAACGCGTAATAGACTTGATAGATGATCTGGTGGTTCATCGTGCCCCCGAACTGGGGATGGGGATGGAGCACGATGCCGATCGGGGCGTTGCGCTGTCGCGCCGGGTGGTAACGGCCCTCGATGCGCCCGGCGGCGCCGGTGAAGATGACCTCGGGCATGAACGACCTCGATTGGACGGTTGATCGCGACTCGCGGCGGCGCTTTCAGAGTGCGCTTGACGGCTGCGGCGAGCACACGTAAGTATCTAGAACCACTTCAGATTTTCGCAAGCGGCGTCGCCGACGCCAACCGGCGGTTGCGGCGGGCGCTTTCTAGCATGGGTGTGGGGGCAAAAAGCAAGGGTTTCGCAGCGCGTTGGACGCGCCTGACGCTTGGCGCCGCCAAACCCCCCGACCGAAGGCCATGAACGAGCGCATCTATCTCGACTGGAACGCAACCGCGCCCCTGCGAAAGGAGGCGCGCGGCGCGGCGTTTGCCGCGCTCGACCTCTTGGGTAACCCGTCCTCGGTCCATGGCGAAGGCCGCGCCGCGCGCCATCGGATCGAGCAGGCGCGGGAACAGGTGGCGGCGCTCGTGGGAGCCGCGCCGCGCGACGTGGTGTTCACCTCTGGCGGCACCGAGGCCAACATGTCGGCGCTCGTGCCGACGGCCGCACGCGATCGGCTTTTAGTTTCATCAATCGAGCATCCGTCGGTGCTCGCCGGCGGGCGCTTTCCAGCAGGAAGCATCGAGCGCCTGCCAGTGACCGACAGCGGCGCAGTCGACCTTGATGCGCTCGAGCGGCGGATGGCTGCGCTCGGGGGCCGGGCACTGGTATCGCTCATGCTCGCCAACAACGAAACCGGTGTCGTCCAGCCGGTGGCAGAAGCTGCGAGGCTGGTCCATGCGGCAGGTGGAACCCTGCACGTTGACGCGGTCCAGGCGGGGGGGCGAATTCCGTGTGACATCAACGCGCTCGACGCTGATTTCCTCACCCTGTCCGGGCATAAGATCGGCGCGCCCAAGGGGGTGGGCGCGCTGGTCGGGCGCAATGCGGTCGCTCTCGATCCGCTCGTTAAGGGCGGCGGCCAGGAGCGCGGCTTGCGCGGCGGCACGGAGAATGTGGCGGGAATCGCGGGTTTTGGGGCCGCGGCAGCGGCGGCTCGCGCGGGCCTTGCGACAGACCGCGCGCGCATGGCCGCGCTGCGCGACCGGCTCGAAGCGGGGCTGAAGGCCGCTTCGCCCCAAATCGTCATTTTCGGCGCCCAGTCCGAGCGGCTGCCCAATACAACCCTGTTCGCCGTCGCGGGAATGAGGGCTGAAACTGCCGTCATTGCCTTCGATCTTGCCGGGGTTGCAGTATCCGCGGGCGCGGCCTGCTCCTCCGGCAAGGTCCAGTCCTCGCACGTGCTGGCCGCCATGGGTGTTCCGCCGCAACTCGCGGGGGCAGCCGTGCGCGTCAGCCTCGGTCCGAGCACCACCGAATCGGAGATCGACCGCTTTATTGAAGCTTGGATTAAGGTGTCCGGATCATTACTTAGAGAGTCACAGGGCATCGCCGCCTGAAGCAGCCGCGAGGGTCAAGGCAACCCGGAAAGCAACGACCATAACCGACTGATCCAACCCGCGGTCCTTGAAGCCGCAGCGGAGGGAAGAATGCCGGCCGTACAACAGACCGTCGATCAGGTCCGCCGTATCGACGTCGACCAGTACAAATACGGGTTCGTCACGGACATCGAATCCGACAAGGCCCCCAAGGGCCTTTCCGAAGACATCGTCCGCTTCATTTCGGCCAAGAAGAACGAGCCCGAGTGGATGCTCGCCTGGCGGCTCGACGCCTATAGCCGTTGGCTCACCATGCGCGAGCCGCGCTGGGCGCGCGTGAGCTACGGCCCGATCGATTACCAGAACCTCTACTACTACGCCGCGCCCAAGAAGAAGGAAGGGCCGAAGTCGCTCGACGAGATCGATCCCGAAATCCTCAAGACCTACGAGAAGCTCGGCATTCCGCTGCGCGAGGTGGCAGTGTTGGAGGGCGTGGCGAAGCCCGAGGGCGAAAGCGAAGGTGGAAACGGCTACGGCCGTGTCGCCGTCGATGCGGTGTTCGACTCGGTGTCGGTGGCGACCACCTTCCAGCAGGAACTCGCCAAGGCCGGCGTCCTGTTCATGCCGATTTCCGAGGCGCTGCAGAAGCACCCCGATCTTGTGAAGAAATATGTCGGCACCGTGGTGCCGATTTCCGACAACTTCTACGCCACACTCAATTCGGCGGTGTTCTCCGACGGTTCTTTTGTTTACGTGCCGCCGGGCGTGCGCTGCCCGATGGAGCTGTCCACCTATTTCCGCATCAACGAGCGCGACACCGGCCAGTTCGAACGCACGCTCATCATCGCCGACAAGGGCTCTTATGTAAGCTACCTCGAAGGCTGCACCGCGCCGATGCGGGACGAGAACCAGCTCCATGCCGCAGTGGTCGAGCTCATCGCGCTCGAGGACGCGGAGATCAAGTATTCGACCATCCAGAACTGGTACCCGGGCGACGCTAGCGGCCGCGGCGGCGTCTACAATTTCGTGACCAAGCGCGGCGACTGCCGCGGCAAGAACTCGAAGATTTCCTGGACCCAGCTCGAGACCGGCTCGGCCATCACCTGGAAGTATCCAAGTTGCATCCTGCGCGGCGATAATGCGCGCGGCGAATTTTATTCGATCGCGATTTCCAATGGTCACCAGCAGGTCGATTCCGGTACCAAGATGCTGCATCTCGGCAAGAACACCACGAGCCGGATCATCTCCAAGGGCATCGCGGCGGGGCACTCCAACAACACCTATCGCGGCCTGGTGATGGCGCACCCCCGGGCGAAAGGCGCGCGCAACTTCACCAATTGCGACTCGCTCCTCATTGGCGGCAAGTGCGGCGCCCATACCGTGCCCTATATCGAGGCGAAGAATTCCTCCGCCGTGTTCGAGCACGAGGCTACCACCTCGAAGATTTCCGAGGACACGCTGTTCTATTGCCGCCAGCGCGGCCTCTCGGCGGAGGATGCAGTGGCGCTGGTGGTCAACGGCTTCGTCAAGGACGTGCTGCAGCAGCTGCCGATGGAATTCGCCGTCGAGGCCCAGAAGCTGATCTCGATCAGTCTCGAAGGCAGCGTGGGATAAAAATGAACCTCTTGGAAGTGAAGAATCTGCACGTCGAGGTCGACGGCAGGAAGATACTCAACGGGCTCGAGCTCTCGGTCGGCCGCGGCAGCGTGCACGCCCTCATGGGGCCGAACGGCTCGGGCAAATCGACGCTCGCACACGTGCTCGCCGGCAAGGAGGAGTACCTGGTCACGCAGGGAGAGGTCCTGCTCGACGGCGAGGACATTCTTGCGCTGCCGCCCGAGGAACGCGCCGCACGGGGCCTCTTCCTCGCCTTCCAGTATCCGTTCGAAATTCCCGGCGTCGCCACCATGACCTTTCTTCGCACCGCGCTCAACGCGCAGCGCAAGAAGCGCGGCGAAGATGAGCTCTCCACGCCCGAGTTCCTCAAGCGCGTGCGCGAAGTCGCGGGCAAGCTCGGCATCGAACAGGAGATGCTGCGGCGCGGGGTCAATGTCGGTTTCTCCGGTGGCGAGAAGAAACGCAACGAGATCCTGCAGATGGCGCTGCTGCAGCCGCGCTTGTGTGTACTCGACGAGACCGATTCCGGCCTCGACATCGACGCGCTCAAAACCGTCGCCGACGGCGTCAATGGCCTACGCTCGCCCGAGCGCGCCTTCGTGGTGATCACACACTACCAGCGCCTGCTCAACTACATCGTGCCTAATGTGGTGCATGTGCTTTCGCGCGGCCGCATCGTGAAAACCGGAGACAAAGAGCTGGCGCTCGATCTCGAAGCGACCGGCTACGCCCAATATCAAGAAGAGATGGCGTGAAGCTTGCGATGAACGCCGAGGTGCGTGCGATCAAGACTGCGGCCGAGACCGCGCTGGCGACGAACTTTGCCGCCGCCAAGCGTGCGCTTCCGGGCGCCGCGGCGGTCGGCACGCTGCGCGAGGACGCATTCCGCCGTTTCGAGGCCGAGGGTTTGCCGCATCGGCGCGTCGAAGAATGGAAATATACCGACTTGCGCGCGCTCATGCGGGAGGCAAAGCCGCTCGCGGGGGTGCCCGATGCGGCCGCCAAGGCCCGCGCCAAAGACGTACTCGCAAAACTTCCCGCCATCGATGCCCGCCGTATCGTGCTCGTCGACGGCGCTTTCGTGCCGGAACTCTCCGATCTTCGCGGCCTCGAGGCCGGCCTCACCGTTCGCTCCATGGCGCAGGCGCTGGCGGCCGGCGATTGCGACCTGCTCACTCATCTCGGCCAGGTCGTGCCGACCGACGACGTCGCGGTTGCGCTCAACACCGCCTTCATGGGCGACGGAGCGCTGATCCATGTCGCGCAAGGCAATGCCGGCCGCGAGCCGGCGGCCGTTTTTGTCCGCTCGCTCGTCGTGATCGAAAACGGCGCGCGCGCCATGCTGCTCGAAAGCCATGTCGGTTCGAGCACGAATGAGGACCAAGTGAACGCGGTGCTCGAACTCAAGGTCGGCGATGAGGCTCACGTCGATCACGTCAAGATCACCGGCGAGGGCGCGGGCGCGCTGCACGTGTCTACGCTGATGGCCGCCGTCGGTGCGCATGCCCGCTTCAACGAATTCCTGTTCACGACCGGCGGGGGCGTCGTGCGCAATCAGGTCTTCGTGCATTTCGGCGGGGAAGGCACCATCGCCGGCATCCGCGGCGCAAGCTTGCTCAAGGGCCGTCAGCACGCCGACACCACGTTGGTCGTGGACCATGCGGTGGCGAGCTGCACCAGCCGCGAGGTGTTCAAATCGGTTCTCGACGAGGAGGGCCGCAGCGTCTTCCAAGGCAAGATCATCGTGCGGCCGCACGCGCAAAAGACCGATGCCAAGATGGCGACCCACGCGCTGCTGCTTTCGGACACCGCCGAGGCCGACAACAAGCCCGAGCTCGAAATCTTCGCCGACGACGTGCAGTGCGGTCACGGCGCGACCTCGGGCGCGCTCGACGAGGATCTGTTGTTCTACCTCAAGGCGCGCGGCATTCCGCCGAAGGAAGCGGAGGCGCTTCTGATCCAGGCCTTCGTCGGCGAAGCGGTGGAGGGGATCGAGCACGCGGGATTGCGCGACGCGCTGATCGATCAGGTCGTCGCCTGGGTCGCGACGCGAGGATGACCATGCACCCTGCGGTCACCAATGGCGCCTATGATGTTGAGCGCATCCGCGCGGATTTTCCGATCCTGGCGATGCAGGTCTACGGCAAGCCGCTCATCTACCTCGACAATGCTGCCTCGGCGCAGAAGCCGAAGGCGGTGCTCGATCGGTTGAGCCACGCCTACACCGCCGAATACGCCAATGTGCATCGCGGGCTGCATTACCTCGCCAATGCGGCGACGGAAGCCTACGAGGACGCGCGCGAGAAGGTGCGTGGCTTCCTCAATGCCGCCCGCAAGGAAGAGATCATCTTCACGCGCAACGCCACCGAGGCCATCAATCTAGTGGCCTATACGTTCGGCCGCGAACGCATCAAGGCGGGCGACGAGATCGTGCTCTCCATCATGGAGCACCACTCCAATGTCGTGCCGTGGCACTTCTTGCGCGAGCGGCAAGGCGCGGTCATCAAATGGGCGCCGGTCGACGACGAGGGCAATTTCCTCATCGATGAATTCGAAAAGCTGCTCTCGCCGCGCACCAAGATGGTCGCCATTACCCATATGTCGAACATGCTCGGCACCCTCGTGCCGGTGAAGGAAGTCGTGCGGCGCGCGCATGAGCGCGGCATTCCGGTGTTGCTCGACGGCGCGCAGGCCGCCGTTCACCTCGACGTCGACGTGCAGGACATCGGATGCGATTTCTACGCGGTCACCGGCCACAAGCTCTACGGCCCGACCGGCATCGGCGTGCTCTACGGCAAGCACGCACATCTCGAGGCCATGCCGTACGGCGAGCCGCCGCACAAGTTCGAGGCGGGCACCCCGCCCATCGTGCAAGCGATCGGGCTCGGCGCCGCCATCGACTACCTCAACTCGATCGGCAAGGCGCGCATCCGCGCGCACGAGGCGGCGCTTCTCGGGTACGCCCACGAGCGGCTGCGCGAGATCAATTCGCTGCGCATCTTCGGCACCGCCAAGGACAAGGGGCCGATCGTCTCTTTCGAGCTCAAGGGCGCGCATCCCCACGATGTCGCGACCATCATCGACCGCGCCGGCGTCGCGGTGCGCGCCGGCACCCATTGCGTGATGCCGCTCCTCGCCCGCTTCGGCGTGACCGCGACCTGTCGCGCCTCGTTCGCCCTTTACAACACGCGCGCCGAAATCGACGGGCTTGCGCAAGCCGTGACCAAGGCGCAGGGTTTCTTCGCATGAGCGACGATCCGCACAAAGCCGCTCCGGCGGCTCCCGAGCGGCCGGCCGA
>WNFL01339310.1_pt3 | contig 10915 bp, 11 predicted proteins | sample 5400361 | NCBI WGS metagenome assembly WNFL01 (sample SAMN13153351, study PRJNA577476) | soil metagenome | isolation source: 40 cm soil on Douglas fir-dominated hillslope | place: USA:California | collected 2013-09-17 | reverse complement strand
CACCGCTCGCGGGGGGCGCGGCATGAGCAGCGGCGCTTGCCGCGCGTTCGAGGAGCGGCTCGTCGCGCGCCTCGACCTCGACTCGGGGCCGTTCCCCGTCGACGCCCATGCGGCGGACTGCTCCGCGTGCGCGTCTCTCGTCGAGGAGCTCCTCGCCGAGTCGGCGCTCTTCACGCGGATGAAGAGGCCGCAGTCTCCGGATCTGATGGCGCGTCTCGCCGCGACGCCTCCCGACTTCGCGGAGCGCCGGGCCGCCGCTCCCGTCCTCGAGCTCCTCGAGCCGGGCGCGCTCACGGCGCCCGAGCCTTCGCGCGAGCTGATGGCGCGCCTCGTCTTCCTCCCCTCGCGCGCGCGGCGTGCCGAGCGGCCGCGCGCGTCCGAGCGGAAGGGCCTCGCCGGACGCCTCCTCGCCCTCTTCTCCGACTGGCGCGTCACGGTCGCCGTGGCCTACGCGGTGACGCTGCTCTTCGTGTCGGTCCTGAGGATCGACCCGATGTCGGTCGCGCGCACGGCAGCCCAGGACATCGGCTCGGCGCCGTCAAGCGCATCGCCGGCTCGCAGCTCGCGCACGCCGCGGCCCCGCTCACCTCGCGCTTCGAGTACCGCCTCTACCGCACGATGACGGCCGCCAAGGCGCGCGCGTCGGCCTACTCGCAGCTCGTCTTCGAGAAGGTCTTCGGAGGCACGCTCGAGGCCTCGGGCGAAAGCGCGCGCCGGCCTTCGAGCGACGACCGGGAACCGCACGAGCCGACTTTACGTTCTTGATCGCGAGAGACTTGAAGCGAAATTCGAAGAGGAAACCATGAACGAACCGAACATCCAGCCCGTCCCCCCGCCCCCGGCCGCGTATCCCGTCTCCGCGGTCCCGCCGCCGCCCGTGCAGTCGGCGCAGCCGGCCGCCCCGCCCGCCGCGTTCGCGACGCCAGTCGCGTTCCGCAAGAGTCCCGGCCTCGCCGGAGTGCTCTCGATGTTCCCCGGAGTGGGGCACATCTACCTGGGCCTCTACCAGCGCGCGGTCGTCTTCTTCGCGATCTGGGTGCTGACGCTCGCGATCGCGAGCACCGGCCGCGCCGGGCCGCTCGGCGTCCTGATCCCGTTCTGGTGGTTCTTCGTCATGATCGACGCGGTCCGCCAGGCGAAGGCGATCAACGCCACGGGCGCCGCGGAGTCGAACATCGTCGCCAAGGAGATGGCGATGAAGGCCGGCGGCAACCTCGCGTTCGGGATCCTCATGATCCTCTTCGGCGCCTTTTTCCTCATCGACCGCTTCGTGACGATCGACCTCTCGTTCCTGATCGACTGGTGGCCTCTTCTCCTCGTCGGCTTCGGCGCCTGGGAAGCAGGAGGCCGACGCGCGCGCGGCCGGGGAAGCGAACCGCGAGCTCACTCCGTAGAACTCCGGCGATCCTCGCTGTATGAGACGCGGGCGGCTTCGGCTGCCCGCTTTCGCGTTCCCGGCCGGAGTCTCACCGTCGTGTTATCTGACCCGCGCCGCCCCGGGGTGGTCCCTCGCCAGGACACGCTCGCGCTGACTGATCCGTGTGGATCGACGGCGCTCGCTCGACTCGAGCGGCGCGGCCCGGGTGTCGCGCGTCCGCCGTTCCATCGATGCGCCGCTCTCCACGGTCCCGGCGAGGGACCACCCCGTGTCGGCGCTTCTCGTCCTTGCCTCAGTGTTTGTGGCGCTGAGTCTCTGGCTCGCGTTCTCCCTCGACCCGCGTCCGGGAGACGCGATTCGCGCGGCAATCACGCCCCGCGTCTGTGACTGGAGAGATGCATTCGCGGGGCGTCGGGTCCGGCGCGGCACTCAGGGTCGAGCCGGTGCAGCGTCCGAGCACGCCGCGCCGGACACGTTGCCGCGCTCGGTCGCGCCTCCCGGACGCTAGAGAACCTCGCCCATGCACGGGCTGCGCAATCCCAGGTGCTCTGGTCGTACTCCTGGGTCGGTGCTGGGACGGCTCTCAAGGCCCCCCATCAGCTCCTCCCGGTCGTCTTCCCGGCGGTAAACGTCTGAGGGCGTGGCTCTCGAACGGTGTTCCTGCTGGGAGCGCAGTGCCACGGCCGAAGCCACCGCCGCGCGAAGCAGTTCTCTTCAGTCAAACGACGCGCGGCGCATACCGCCGGGAAGGCGAACGGGGGGAGCGGGTCGAGCGAGAGAAGCAAACATGAGCCCGTGCTCGGTGCTCAGAGCTTCACTGAGAAGCTCGACCCTGAAGCACGGCGGAGCCGGGGGTCCCTCGGAGGGACGTCTCGAGCGGCGCGTCGCTTGAACGTTGGACGCGAGAGAACCGCGCCGCGCCGGGAGAGTCGAGCGCGCGCCTCCCTTCCCGACGAATTCGACAGCGCGCGCGTGCCCGACGAGGGACCCCCGGGTCTGCCGTGCGGTCAAAGGCAAGGGCCGTGAATAGAATTCACCCCCCGAGATACGTCAGCAGCACGACCGTCTTCTTCGAGATCTTCGCGTCGCGCGGGTCGATGAGCGTGTCCTCGACGTCGATCTCGAGGCCCTTGTCGTCGCGGCTCCAGCGTGCCGAGCGGCCGCGCTTTCCCGCCCACGCCCGCTCGACGTCGGGGTCCATCCTGATCCCGCTCGCGGCGGCGAGCTCGTGCGCGTCGCCGAGGACGTCGCGCTCGCCCATCAGGAAACGCGCGCCCGTCACCTGACGCTCGTAGAACTCGACCGTCTCCTCGAGCGTCTTCGGCGTCGTGAACACGGCCACCTTCAGGCGCGCGATCTTCGATTTGATGTCGCGCTTCGTCGCCTCCGGGATGGAGGCGTCCTTCTCGAGCTTCGCGAGCGCGGTCTTCATCTCCGCCGACGCGCGGTCCATCGCCGCCTTCGTCAGCTCGGCCTCGAGGACGCCGTCGGGCGGCGCCGGCACTCCCGGGACCGGCGAGCCGGTGGCAATCAGCAGCGCGAGGAAGAGTCCGCGGAGCATTCCTCGATTTTATAGGCGCCGCACGGCGCTCACTCCTTGCTCTTCATCACGATCTCTTCCGGCTGGCCCCCGAGGTACCGGATCGAGCATTCGGCGAAGCCCTCGCACTTGACGCAGATGCCGTCCTTGTCGCCCTTGAAGTCGATCGGCTTGCAGATCTTGACGCCCGGCACGACGAGGCGCTGGAGCTCGACCTCGAGCGCTCCCGCGACGGGTGCCGCGCCCGTCCTCATCGCCTGCCTCCGCGCCGCGACGCGCGGGAAGAGCTCGCGGTTCCGCTTCTCCAGGGCCTGGTCCTCGCGGACCGCGCCCGCGCTCTTCACCGCCGCCACCGCCTCGCGCCCCGCCTTCCGCGCGCGCCAGAGCATCCGGTGGCGCACCCAGAAGTAGAGGAAGCCGGCGGACGCGCCGACGAGCTGCACCAGGGCCGCGAGCGGCGCCCCGCGAACTGTCAGCGAGACGAAGCTGAAGACGAGGTACGCGGCGGTGATCCAGGCGAGCCACTTCACCTTCAGCGGAAGGACGAAGAGGATGTAGAAGACGGTCTCCGGGAAGAGATACGCGTACGCGAAGAGGAGGGACGTGTCGACCGCCGTCCAGCCCGCGAGCGGCTGGCCGAGCGCCAGCGCCGCGAGCGACCCTCCGAGCGTCGCGACGAGCCAGAAGACGGTGAAGTCTCCCGTCCCCCACTCCGCCTCGAGCGCGGTGCCGAAGACGTACAGGATCATCGTCCCGAAGAAGAGGCCGAGCGGACTCTGGTGCAGGAACTGGTAGCTGATGAAGGTCCACGGCTGGGCAAACGCAAGCTGAGGCTGGAAGGAGAAGACCGAGTACGTGCGCACCGCGTCGGTGGCCGACAGGAAAAAGAAGATGAAGTGGAGCCCGCAGAGCGGGAGCGTCAGCCCGAGGCGCGGCGAGAAGTCGAAACCGTCGCGCCTCACCGGCTCCTCCCGAAGCGGCGGACGAGCTCCCCGTGCTCGAACGTGAGGAACGTCGGACGCCCGTGCGCGCAGGAGAAGGGGTCCTCGCAGCGCGCGAGGTCGGCGAGGAGCCGCGCGGCCTCGGGGGGTGCGAGGCGCGTGTTCACGGTGATCGCGCCGCGGCACGCGAGGGACGCCGCCAGCGCGTCGGCGATCCTCGGAGAGGGCGCCCCGTCGGGCGCCTCCGCGAGAGACGCGAGGAGGTCCCGCAGGAACGGCTCGACCGCCCCGGCGGGCGTGTCGGGCGGCGCGGCGGAGACGAGGAAGACGCCGCCCGAGAGCTCCGAGACGAGGAACCCCGCCGCCGTGAGGAGCTCCGAAGCGCGGGAGAGCAGCTCCGCCTCGTCCGGCCTCGCCTCGAAGCGGACCGGGACGAGGAGGCGCTGGCTCTCCGCGCCTCCGTCGAGGAGGCGCGCGCGGATTCTCTCGTAGCGGACGCGCTCGTGTGCCGCGTGCTGGTCGACGAGGACGAGCCCGCCCCCGCCCTCCGCCACCAGGAACGACTCGCGGTACTGCCCGAGGAGCGCGAGGCTTCCGGCGGGAGAGGCGGCCTGCGGCGACGCCGCATACGCGGCGACGGAAGGCGCGGCGCCCTCCATCCGCGGCGCACCGTACGTGGCGAGCGCCTCGGAGACCGCGGAGGCGGAAGGCGCGAAGGGCGCGGCCGAGAAGGCCGGTGCGGGGCGCACGAGAAGCGAGCTTCCTCGCAGCGGGACCGCGCTCTTGCCGCCCCGGAGCGCCGCCGCGAGCGCGCGGTGGACGAGCGCGTGCACGGCGGCCGGCTCGCGGAACCGGACCTCGAGCTTCTGCGGGTGGACGTTGATGTCGCACGCCTCCCCGCTCGAGGTGAGGAAGAGGACGAAGCCGGCGTGGCGGTCCTTCGGCAGCGTCTCGCGCGCGGCGAGCGCGGCGGCGTGCGAGGCCGTCGCGTCCTTCACGGCGCGCCCGTTCACGAAGAGCCACTGGTTCACGCGCGACGCGAACGTGACGGAGGGCGGCGTCACCGCGCCGCGCAGTCCGAGACCCCCGAGCGAGAAGGCGACCGGGAGCGGCGCGTCCCTCAGCGACGGGCCGAGGAGCTCGGCGAAGCGCGCGCCTTCGTCCGCAGCGGGCGGGAAGTCGAGGAGCCTCCGGTCGCCCGACGACACCGTGAAGGAGACCTCCGGGCGCGCGAGCGCGAGCGCCGTCACCGCGCGGAGGGCGGCCCTCAGCTCGGCCTCGGCGCCCTTCAGGAACTTCCGCCGCGCCGGCACGTTCCCGAAGAGGTCCTCCACCACGACGCGCGTGCCGCGCGGGCTCCTGGCGGGGCGCGCCGTCGCGCGCTCGCCGCGCGCGGCGGTCACCTCCGTCCCGAGACCGCTCTCGTCCGGCGAGGTGAGGAGGCAGAAGGACGAGACCGAAGCGATCGACGGCAGCGCCTCGCCGCGAAAGCCGAGCGTCCCGATCGCCGAGAGATCGGCGAGCGTCCGGATCTTCGAGGTCGCGTGCCGCTCGAGAGCGAGGAGCGCGTCCTCCGGCTCCATCCCGCAGCCGTCGTCCGCGACCGCCACGCGGGAGATGCCGCCCCCGTCCAGGATGACGTCCACCCGGCGCGCGCCGGCGTCGAGCGCGTTCTCGACGAGCTCCTTGACGACGGACGCGGGCCGCTCGACCACCTCGCCGGCGGCGATCTGGTCGACGAGGCTGTCAGAGAGCCGGGAGATCCGGGCCACGCGCGATGCTAGCGCACACGGAGGGGCGCTCCAGCGCGCTTCACGGCGCGCTGACGTAGGGCGCCGCCCACTCGAACTCTCGGGCGAAGTCGGACTCCGAGCGGCGGAGCTGGTCCTTCTCCCATGCGGCGCTGTCGCGTCCGGCGTCCTCGGGCGCGAGGGCGCGGACGCAGCGGCGGAGCGCGATGTCCAGGAGGATCTGGTCCGTGCGAGAGAGCGGCTTCTGGAGCGCCTCGACGAGCGCGTGCATCGCGGAGGCGACCGACCGCGCGCCGCGTGCGGCGTTCGGGCGGCCGGCGAGGAGCGTCAGCACGTACGGGTGCCGGAGGTCCTCCGTCTTCTCCATGTGCGGCGCCGACCCGAGAAGGCGCGCGTCCTCGACCTCCAGCTCCGTCCAGAGCTCCTGCGCTTCCGACTTCTCTTTCCGCCAGGAGTCGCGGCGCTGGGTCAGCTCCTCCGCCTCGATGGCCAGGAGCTGCATCCGGCTGTCCTCCGGACCGCCGAGGAGGCGGGCGCTCTTCTCTGACAGGCGCCTCTCGTCGTCCGAGAGATGCTCGTCCGCGACGCGCAGCTTCTTCAGCTTCCGCGCGAGGACGGTCCACCGCTCCTGGAGCTCGCGCTTCCTCTCCAGGTGCTCCTTGTTCTTACGCAGATGGACCTGCAGCGCCACGGAGGCCATGACGAGCTGCGGAAGCGTGAGGCTCCTGTAGAACTGCGCGGCAGCCTTCTCCACCGCGCGGTACGAGTCGTCGACGAGGTCGCCTCCGATCACGGAGATCCTCGGCGCGAGCTCGATCCGCACGATCGGGCGCGTCAGGCCGTCGACGATGATCGGGCGGCTGACGCGGTGAACACCCGACTCCGAGAGCTCCCAGTAGCGCTCATACCGCCGCCCCCTCGGCGGCGTCGTGTCGTCGACGCTCCGCCCGCTCGGCCCTTCCTCGCCGGAGTCGCCGCGGGTGCTCAGCGGCGCCCCTCCTCGAAGCGGCTCTTGCGATACCAGAACGTCACGTCGAGGACGCCGCGCAGGACGCCGTCGCGCCCCTTCGCGACCTCCAGCTTCGCGTAGGTCTTGCCGGCGCTGCGCAGGCTCTCCTTCAGGTCGGCGAGCTTCTGCGGGTCGACCTCCGGCCGCCCGTCCCTCTCGCGCGTCGTCTTGAAGGCGACGGCGAGCTCGCCGTCGGTCAGCGGGCGGAGGAGGAGCACGACGTCCGCGGTGCGGGCGGCGCGGGACGGGCCGAGCGCCTCCGGAAACGACGGCGGCGCGCCATCGGCCCCGCGGCGCGTCTCGGCGACCGCGATCACGGGGTCCCCGTCGAGCGCGTCGCGCAGCGTCTTGAGCGCGCCGACGCGGAAGCGGTCCGCGTCCGCGTCCGTGGCGACGCGCGCTGCCTCGTGATCCGGGATCGGCCACGCGCCAACGTCGTCGACGACGACGATCGCGCGCCGGGCGCCCGTGTGCGCCTTCAGGTCCGTCAGCTCCTGGAGCACCTTGTCGAGGCTCGGCTCGGGGAAGTTCCGTTCGTCGAGGATGCGGATCCTCTTTCCGATCTCGTGGAGCCGCGCGTCGGCCTCGCGAAGGGCGATCAGCTCCTCGGGCCTGTAGACGCCCGACGACTCGACGCCGGCGCCGCGCACGGACCCGAAGACGACCGTCTTCCACTCGACGTCCGCGACCGCGCACTTCAGGCGCCCGAGGACGTCCCAGCGCGGCATCTCGAGCGAGAGGATGAGCGCGCACGCGTCGGCGCTCGCGCGCACGGCGTCGACCGCGAGCTGCAGCGCGAGGGCGCTCTTTCCCGTCGCCGGAGGGCCCGCGAGGAGCATGAAGCCGCGCAGACCCAGCGTCGCGAGGTCGAGACTCTTCAGCGTCCGCTGCGGGAGGCCGATCAGGTCGGTGCCGCGCAGCCGCCGAACACGCTGGTCGTGCGCGAGGAGCTCGTCGGCGACGCAGAGGACCGGCTCGGCGGCGAGCGCCCGCTCCTCGGCGCCTATCCGCTCGACGCGCTCCCTCAGGAGGCTCTTCAGCTCCGTCAGCCGCGTCGTCTTCAGCATCCGGCCTGCGTCGGCGAGCATCTCCTCGTATGCGCGGCGGAGTGCCTCGCGCCCGCGCCGCTCCCGGGCCGCGTCACGCCGCGCCTTCACCGCTTCCGCACCGGCTCCCGTCGCCGACAGCACCTCGGGCCAGAAGAAGAGGTCGAGGTCGGGGATCTTGTCGCGCAGCGCGACCGAGGCGTCGAACGCGAGGGCTTCCTCGAGCGCGGCGCCCTTCCCCGCGTCCGTCCACTCCGCCGCCGGCTTGTGCTTCTCCACGAGGACCGTCGCCCGGTAGCGGAACGCGTGGACGCGCTCCTTCAGGAGCTCACGGAGCGGCTCCGTGGAGCCGCGCGCGTCACGCACCAGCTCCGCCACGTCCTGCGCGGCGCCGAGACGCGCGGGGTCGATGACGTAGGGGGACGGCGCGTTCGGCACGCCGAGGCTGCTCTCGATCGCGGCCAGCGTTCCCTCGCGGCCGGGCCAGCGGCCGTCCGGCTTCAGGTCGTTCGCGAACGCGAGCGTCAAGCACGAGACGCCCCAGCGCGCGAGGCGCTCCCAGCGCGCCGGCGTCATCTCCTCGCCGCCCCCGCAGAGCGCGGCCACGTTCGGGAGCTCGCGAGAGCGCAGGTAGAGCGCGTCGATCGGCTGCTCGACGAGGACGAGGTTCTCGCGTCCATCCCGCGTCCGGAGAGCTTCGGCGAGCCCGGAAGCGACGAGCGCATCCCCGTCCGTGCCGTTCAGATAGAGGACCTCCGGCGCGGGACCCGGCGCGCCTTCGACCTCGGCCGTCAGGAAGCTCTCGAGCTCGTCGACGCGCGGGAAGCCGCCGCTCGTCCCCTTCAGGCGGAGGATGTCCAGCGCCCAGATCGACTCGGGGATCCCCCAACGGTCGTGCCACGTTCCCACGACGCGCCCGGGCCACGCGTCGGGCCGCGCCCCCCCGCGACCTTCCCGCCCCGCCACGAGCCCGATCTCCTTCAGCTCGTCCTGCGAGAAGCCGAGCGCGGCCATCTGCTCGGCGACCTCGTTCGCGGTCGTGTAGAGCCCGAGGGGCAGCTCGTCGAGGTCCTCGCTCCGGAAGCCGCGCGTCTCGACGAGGTACGAGCGCGCGTACTTGCCTCGCGGACCCATCAGGCTCGCGTGAGCCTGGCTCGCGAAAGTCTCGACGAGCGCGCGGCGCCGCTCGGCGGCCTCGAAACGCGAGGCGTCCTCGAGGCTCAGCTCGCGCTCGAGCGGGCCGGGGTCGACGCCCGCGAGCGACGCGAGCGTGCGCGCCGCCCCGACGACCTCGCGCCCCTTCGGCGGCACGCCCCCGTTCACGTACGCGAGGAACGCGCGCGCCTCGCCGCCGTCCATCCGGAACCCGCGGGGGGACGTGCAGACGAGGCGCTGGCCGTCGCCGCCCGCGGCCTCCCAACCTCGGCCGTGACGCCGCCAGCCGAGCTCCGGGAAGCAGGTGTCGAGGCGCTCGAAAAGCGCGGGGAGCACCTCTTCCACAAGATAGTCCGTCGGACCGTAGGTCTCCTGCCTCAATGTCCCGCCGCCTGTGCGCTCGATACTACTCCCGGGGTGAACATGTTCACGTTCGACCCGCGGACGCGCGGCTCGAGAGCGTGTGCTCGAGGATGCGCCGCACGCGCGCGATGAGCGGCTCGGCCTCGAGCGGACGCGCGAGGAGGTCCGTGGCTCCCGACTGGATCGCGAACGCGAGCTGCCGGCGGTCGGGGCGCTCGGACGCGAGGAGGATCGGGAGCCCCGCGAATTGAGGCTGGGCCTTGATGACGCGGGTGACGTCGAAGCCGTCCATGCCGGGGAGGTCGACGTCCATCACGACGAGGTGGACGTTGCGCTTCAGGAGCATCTCGAGCGCTTCCTGGCCGTTCCCGGCGTACATCGGGTGGAAGCCCGCCTCCGCGAGCGACGCCGACAGAGCCGCGACCTCGCCCGCGCGCTCGCACACCGTCAGCACCGAACGGCCCCGCGTCATCGCCACCGTCGTCGGCGGCGCGCCCGCGACGGGGGCCGGCTCCTCCTCCTCGGCGTCGGGGGTGACGATCGCGTCCAGCGCCGACTCGAGCTCCGACACGAGCGTGTCCGCCGGAGCCCAGAGGCGCTGAAACTGCTTCACCGCTTTCTCGCTGCGCGTCACCGTCGGCTGGATGAGGGCGAGCTCCGTGTCCACGTCGGCAGCGCAGAAGTAGCGCCGCTCGGGGCTCTTCTCGAGGCACTTGAGGACCAGCGCGCGCAGCTCCGGCGGTACGTCCGCGAAGCGCGAGAGATCGTCGGGCACGGGCGAGGAGACGTGCTGCATCGCGACCGCGATCGGCGAGCCGCCGGAGAACGGCGGGTGCCCGGTCAGGGCCTCGAACGCGATCACGCCGATCGAATGACGTCCTTCCCCTCCGCCTGCTCAGGCGACATGTAGTGCGGCGTGCCGACGATGATCGAGTCGAGCGTGAACGTCTCGTTCACGTTCCCCCGCGCGAGGCCGAAGTCGACGATGACCGCGGCCCCCTTCTCGTCCACGATCACGTTCTGGGACTTCAGGTCGCGGTGGACGATGCCGAGCCGGTGCACGGCCTCCGACCCGCGCGCCACCTGCCTCAGGATGGCGACGGCCTCCGACGGCTCGAGGCGCCGTTTCTGCTGGATGATCGTCCAGAGGTCCCTCCCCGGCAGGAATTCCATCGTGATGTACGGCAGGTTCCCCGAGAGCCCGAAGTCGTGGACCTTCGCGACGTTCGGGTGCTTGATGCGGCGGTTCAGGTTGATCTCGCGCTTGAAACGCGCCAGGAGGGCCATGTCGTCGCGCTCGACGTCGGGCTGGAGCACCTTGATCGCTACGACGTCGTCCAGCTCCACGTCGAGCGCCTTGAAGACGACGCCGACACCGCCGCGCCCGAGCGTCTCGAGCCAGCGGTAGCGCGGCGCGCCCTCGAAGAAGCGGCGGCGGAACTCTTCGGCGTTCATGGCCGACGTCCTAGACTTCCCGCATGCGACAGCCTGCGATCGTCCTCTGCGCCGCGCTCGCGGCCGCCTCGGCGCTCGCCCAGACGCCGACTCTCACGTTCCGCCCGAAGCACGAGGAGCTGACGTACACGTTCGGCGGCAACAAGCCCGTGCGGCACGTCGCGCCCGGCACGCGCATCGTCGCGTGGACCGAGGACTGCTACGACGGCGCGGTGAAGACGCCCTCGGACCTGCCGAGCAAGGTCACTCCCCCCGGACACGACAACCCGCAAACCGG
>WNFL01321137.1_pt3 | contig 10917 bp, 8 predicted proteins | sample 5400361 | NCBI WGS metagenome assembly WNFL01 (sample SAMN13153351, study PRJNA577476) | soil metagenome | isolation source: 40 cm soil on Douglas fir-dominated hillslope | place: USA:California | collected 2013-09-17 | reverse complement strand
ATTCGAAGGTCCGAAACGAAATCCGCCCCGCCTTATTAAGCTGCGATTTCGCTCGCCTGATGCCCAACCAATCCGGTCGGTTACCGTGAATGGAAAGGCCTGGAAAACAATCGGCGGCGAGTGGCTGGAACTCCCCGGTGATATTGGGAAAGCACAAATTAGCGCGCGCTTTTAGCCGCGGCGAGAGTCACCGTCCAGCGGTGGCCGTTGCTTCTTCCACCTTGGACAAACTGGTTTTCTTGCTGGCGGCGCCCACTATCTGCCCGACCACCTGCCCGTTGACGATGGTCAAGAGCGTTGGAATGCCGCGAATTTGATAACGCACCGCGAGGTCGGGACTTTCGTCGGAGTTGACCTTTACGACTTTGAGTTGGCCCGCCTTTTCGGTCGCGATCTCCTCGAGCACCGGCGCGATCATCTTGCAGGGACCGCACCAGGGCGCCCAAAAATCAACCAACACAGGCTGGGTCGATTTCAACACTTCGGCTTCGAAATTCGCTTCACTTACGTCGATGGTCGCTTTCATTTTTTTCTTAATTCCTTCTGCTGGTTCTCGTCTTCATGACGACACGATAACATTCAGCCAATAGCCGATTAGTCAAGGCACCTCGCGGAAAACGTTAAGATTCCGTGGCTGGAGCCTTCTTTGATTTTTTCGCCTTTGGCTTCTGCGGATCGCCGGCGGAGCCCACATCTGCCGCCACCGCCACGATCACTGGCTTGCCGGAACCATCGGTCCGAAGAAATCCTTTTGTGACATTTTCAACAATCAACTTCTCAGCCAACGATTGCGCGCGCTGCTCGGTGAAGGCGAATGCCGAACTAACTTTGAGGGGGTCCTTTCGCTTCGCTGAAAAATCTGTCCAATAAACCAGGTACGGCACGGCGTTCTCGGCTGTTTGCCTGGCAACGATCAATTTCCGAACGGCTTCAGCTTTGACATACACTTCTCGCCGCAAAATCTCCGGCGGTGTCGCTGCCTTTTTTTCCAGCGAAGGCAGTAATGGGTTCTTCACTATTTGTTCCAGCCGGGCGCCGCCTGATTCAATGTCTTTATCCGACCGTAAACCAGCGAAAATCGGAAAGGTCAGGCGCGGACACGGTGTCAATCCCATGAATTGGAAGCGGTCCGAATTCCAGCCGAACAGTTGCGTGCGATTTTCGCGGTCCGCACCGCCGGTCATGAGCAAATCATCGCCTTCGATTTGAAGAATATATCCCGGCTTAACGAAGCTGACCGCCCGGCCGTCGGAATCGGTCATCGCGATCGGCGCATCGATTTTGGCTGACGCAAATTTATCGCGGAATTCCGCGCGCTGTGAGTCAGTCAATCCCGATCCGACGCGAGCAAGCGTCTGGAAAAAGGTCGAGCCATTTTTCTTTCCGGGGTAAGTCAGCGCGGCGAGTATTGAGGTGACTCCAATTTGGCCTTCGAGTTCACCTTCGACATAGCCGACCACCGCCGCATCCACGGTCAGGTGAGGTTTAACTTTAATGAGATCCTGGCGATTCAACCGCCGGATAACTATGCCTTCCTGCCCCGAAGCGATGCGGGTCTCGAAGCATTTGGCGATCTCATTTTCAGCAACGATGGAGCCGTCGGCGCGATGGCACGGCGAATCTTCGCTCCCAAACAAATTTCCCAGCAACTCCCACGTCTCTTTGAATTTTTCCTGGTTGGGCCGCAGGTCTTTTCCATCCAGCATTACCGCGTCGAGCATTGCCAGTCGAAGCTGATTCAGTTCCGCTTCGGTGCCGCCGAACGAAACCCGAATGACATCGGAGATTCCCAATCGTCCTTTTTTCTTAAGAGCCTTGCTCAGGTCAACCAGCGCGGGCAATCCCAGACGCACTCGGCCAGAATACGCATTGAATGCAAAGGCATCCTTGCCGTCCTCATAATACACAAACACTCCCTCGCCGTCGTACTTGTTCGTCTCGAGCACCGGCTCAGAGCCCAGAAACCGCCGCGGAAATTCCTCCGGTTTAATCGCTGTCATTTTCCGGCTGACAGCCAATTCGTATTGGCCGGCGATTTCGAGCAGTATGCGGTCAGTAACCGCGCCGCTCGGGGCAAAACGCGAACCGCCCGGCTTGGGAACGAGTTTCGTAATATCGATCATCGCGGCTAAGTGGTTGGCGGTTCAGTTGCCGGCCGCTTCAATTCCTGATCGGAAAGCAGCAACAGCAATTTATATTGATCGCTCATTTTGTCCTCGCCGATTTCACCGTAGAGAAATGCACGATAGGGATTTCCCTTATCGCGAATCACCAGCGGCTGGTTGCCTTTGGCGCCGGCGCCAAGCAGCGCTACTTCCTGTTTTTCGTGTAATTCCTTCGCGATGCCATAAAGAAAATCCATCGTCACACCGTCTTCGTGAATGATTTGGCACGTCTGCTTGAATACAAATTGCGTCAACGCCTGCCGCAGCGGCATCCGCTTGCCGATCTTCACGGGATATAAGTCAGCGATATTCGCCTTCCGCGTCAAATGCGGCCGCCGCTCTTTCTCCTGGCCAATCGCATCATAGACTATGTCCGTTTGAGTGAAGTTCGCCACCGGTACCCTGGCCGAGTCTGCGGGATCGATATAAGCAGTCGATAGCGACTCCGGATCCAGCACGACGCCAGCCCGCCCCAAATCAAGTTCAGGATCGCCACCAATAATCGCGTCAGGCGTGAGCGCGTGGACATCAATCGTCGATTTGATACCGTTAATCAGTTTGATGGGCGAGATTTCTCCACACGAAGTCTTTTCCAGAATGGGCGGCTCTGGCGTCGCGGGCGGCAACCGTTTCAGTATGACTCTTGCGCTCTTGCCAAGATTTTCCAAATGAATCGAATCCATATTGCAATCGGAGGTATCGCGGGTTAGACCATCGAAAAATCAAGTTCCTCCGAACCATCCGAATCGTCGGACTCCGCATCAAAAAACTCATACGCGACATTCAGGCCAACGAACGTGGTAGATTTCATTTTCCCAACCAGGAGAAATACGTCATTTTCGCGCGCAAGCACAAACGCATCTTTCAGAAAACAAGCCTTCCGGTAGGAAAAGCGGGTTCGATACAATCCGGGAGCAACCGGTAAATTATCGATTGGATAAACATCTGAGACATTAAAGCCTGCCAGCAGCTTGAGCGGCACAGGTTCCAACGGCGATTCCTGGTCAAACGAACTGGGCTGTACGGGAACGGCTTTGCCGTCCAATTCGGTAATAACTTCTTCGACCGTCGAGCCTTCCGGGTCCACGTAAGTGGAGCCGATCTCATCGCGTTTCAGCACTACCCCATCAGGACACAGAATTGCTCGGGTTAATGGACGTCCGTCTTTTTCCACCGACTTGCGGGCGTAACCATAAAGGCCTTTCTTATCCACTTTGCTCTGGAGTTGCGCCTCATAAACCGTATTGCCGAATTTAAATCTGATCGCCTTCATTCAACGTTGCATCGAAACGAGAATAGTGGTTTCGGCAACAATTTGAAGCCAAATAACACAGGCGCGGCAGCTTCCCGTGACAGAGTCTGCCTTTGATAATTGAACGGAGGATCGGCCCCTTACTTCCGTTGCTCCAACTCGCTGGCTCGAAGACTCGGGCGCTCCGACCCCCGTCAGGACTCGCGCCGCACCGATCGTTCCAATATCGTATGCCGTCTTCTGCTTGAAAACAAAATGCGGGAAATCTCAAAACCGCCGGCACGCCAAAAACGTCATAAATAACATATCTACGTATCAAGATATATTGATTTTTAGGTTGAAGCGCCGGACAGTTGCTGGTAATTTCACCAGCATAGGCTTTGAAGACTCGTGAAGACCGGCACTGACAAAATCGATTACCTGCAGGACCTGTTGCGCTCGCGCATTGTCATCATCGACGGTGCAATGGGGACGATGGTCCAGCAATATCAGCTCGACGAAGCCGCTTATCGCGGCGAACGGTTCAAAAATTCGGCCAGGGATTTGAAGGGTTTGCACGATTTGCTGTGTCTTACGCAGCCGCACGTGATCCAGGAAATCCACAAGCAATACCTTGAGGCTGGCGCAGACATTCTCGAGACCAATACGTTCAACGCGCAAGCCCTTTCACTGGCAGATTACGGACTCGAGAGCCTGGCTTACGAAATCAATGTTGCCGCAGCTCAGTGCGCGCGAAAAGCAATCGAAGAAGTAAATCGCACTCAGCCGGAGCGGGTTTGCTATGTCGCCGGCGCGATCGGCCCGACGAACAAGACGTCTTCGATTTCGACGGATGTCAACAATCCTGCAGCACGCGGCGCTACCTTCGACGAAGTTTCGAAAGCTTATTACGACCAGGCTCGCGGACTCATAGATGGCGGCGCGGATCTATTGTTGGTGGAGACGATTTTCGACACTCTCAATTCCAAGGCGGCATTTTTCGCGATTCTTCGCCTTTTTGAGGAGCGCGGCATTCAAGCGGTCCCCTACTCTGCTTCCGGCACGTCACCCGGCGCCGCAGCCAGGCGAATACCGATTCTTGCCTCAGTGACTTTTATTCAAGCTGGCAGCAACCGCGGTGTCACCGGCCAAACCGTCGAAGGGTTTTGGAATTCCATTTCGCACGTGCCTTTGCTCAGTGTTGGCATGAATTGCGCGCTCGGGCCAAAAGAGATGCGGCCGCTTATCGAGGAACTCGCCGGCCTCGCACCCGTTTACACCAGTTCTTATCCAAATGCCGGGCTTCCCAACCCGCTTTTGCCCACGGGCTTCCCAGAAACGCCGGAAACACTTGCGCCGCAATTGAAGGATTGGGCGGAAAATGGCTGGTTAAACCTGGTTGGCGGCTGTTGCGGCACGACTCCGGCTCACATCAAAGCGATAGCTGACGCAGTGCGCGGAATAAGGCCCCGTGTGCCAAAGGTAAATCTAATTGAAGAGCCGCCTAAAGGCGGGAAGCCAAGACCGATGCGGTTGAGCGGGCTGGAAGCGCTGACGCTTACACCGCAAACCAATTTCGTAAATATTGGCGAGCGCACCAACATTACCGGCTCACCGAAATTCTCGAAGCTCATCCTGGCTGATGATTTTGAAGGCGCGCTCAGCGTCGCCAAGCAGCAGGTCGAGAATGGCGCCCAGATCATCGACGTCAACATGGACGAAGCGATGTTGGATTCTGAAAAGGCGATGACGACGTTCTTGAACATGGTCGCATCCGAGCCTGACATCGCCCGCGTGCCGGTTATGGTAGATAGCTCGAAGTGGTCGGTGATTGAGGCTGGCCTCAAGTGCATCCAGGGAAAAGGGATCGTGAACTCGATTAGCCTGAAAGAGGGTGAGGAGAAATTTCTGCATCAGGCGAAATTGGTTCGTCAGTACGGCGCGGCAGTGGTGGTGATGGCGTTCGATGAACGAGGCCAGGCCGACAACTTCGAACGCAAGATCGAAGTCTGCCAACGGTCTTATCGGCTATTGACCGAAAAAGCCGGGTTCCCGGCTGAGGACATCATTTTCGACCCCAATGTGCTGACCGTCGCTACCGGTATTGAAGAGCACAACTCTTACGCCGTGGATTTTATCCGCGCAACTCGCTGGATTAAGGAACACCTGCCGTCCGCGAGAGTGAGTGGCGGCATCAGCAATGTCTCCTTTTCATTTCGCGGCAATAACGCAGTCCGCGAAGCGATGCATGCGGCGTTTCTTTATCACGCCATTCAGGCCGGCCTCGATATGGGCATCGTGAACGCCGGGATGCTGGAAGTTTACGAGGAAATTCCGGTTGAACTGCGCGAGCTCGTCGAGGACGTGCTGCTCAATCGCCGGCCGGACGCAACCGAACGACTGGTTGCCTATGCCGAAACCATCAAACAAAAGGGCAAAGCCGTCGTTGAAGAGGATGCCTGGCGCAAAGGCACGGTTGAAGAACGACTCAGCCACGCGCTGGTTAAAGGGATTGTCGATTATATTGATACCGATACTGAAGAAGCTCGGAAAAAATACGGCCGGCCTCTGGCGGTGATCGAAGGTCCGCTGATGTCCGGCATGAATGTCGTCGGCGATCTTTTTGGATCGGGTAAAATGTTTTTGCCGCAAGTCGTCAAAAGCGGGCGAGTGATGAAAAAAGCAGTGGCGTGGCTTTTCCCATTCATGGAGGAGGAAAAAAAGATTTCGGGAAATCACCGGGCGCAGGGCCGCGTATTAATGGCCACGGTCAAGGGTGACGTTCACGACATCGGCAAGAATATCGTTGGCGTCGTGCTCGGCTGCAACAATTACGAGGTCATTGATCTCGGGGTCATGGTGCCGACCGAAAAGATTCTGCAAACCGCCCGGGAAAAATCGGTGGATATCATCGGGCTTAGCGGCCTAATTACCCCATCGCTCGACGAAATGGTTCATGTCGCCCGCGAGATGGAGCGCCAAAATCTGCGCCTGCCGTTGCTAATTGGCGGCGCGACAACCAGCAAAGCGCACACTGCGGTCAAGATTTCACCGGCCTATTCCCAACCGGTCGTGCATGTCGTGGATGCCTCACGTGCCGTCGGCGTGGTCGGCAGCTTGCTCAACCAGAAGTTGAAACCTGGCTTTATCGAAACTGTTCGGCTGGACTACCAAAAACTTAGGGAACATCATGGCAAACAACAAGCCAAGCCGCTTTTGCCAATCGAAGAAGCGCGAGCCCGCAGAACCGTGATCGATTGGCAAACCAGCGATGTTGCCAAACCGGAGTTCACAGGAATTCGCGGAGACTGCTCGGATGCCGTTACGAACACCGCCGCTCGGAAAATCACGCTCTCCGATCTTGTCCCTCTTATCGATTGGTCACCATTCTTTCACACCTGGGAGTTGCGCGGCCGCTACCCTGCGATTCTCGAAGAGCCTGAGGCGAAAAAGCTCTATGATGATGCGCGCCAATTGCTCGATCGCATCGTTACCCAAAAGTTATTGCGCGCGCGCGCGGTCTATGGATTCTTCCCTGCCAATTCGATCGGCGACGACGTCGAGCTGTACACCGATGACACACGCAACCGCGTACTGACACGTTTTCATTTTCTGCGACAGCAAATGGACAAGGGGCCGCAATTCAATCATTGCCTGGCTGATTTTGTCGCTCCAAAGATGAGTAATCGAATTGTGCGCCCTGATTACCTCGGCGCCTTTGCCGTCAGTGCCGGGTTCGGCACCGAAGAACTTTGCAAGGAATTCGAAAAGGATCATGACGATTACAATTCAATCATGACCAAGGCGCTGGCTGACCGGCTCGCGGAAGCGTTCGCCGAATTTCTTCACAAGCAAGCGCGGATTGATTGGGGATTCGGCGCGAATGAGAATCTCAGCAATGAAGAGATCATTCGCGAAAGCTATCGCGGGATTCGTCCCGCAGCCGGTTACCCAGCCTGCCCTGATCATACCGAAAAGCAGACTTTGTGGAGGTTGCTCGATGTCGAGGGTCGCACCGGGATCAAGTTGACCGAGAGTTACGCCATGTGGCCGGGGGCGAGCGTAAGCGGCCTCTATTTTGGCCATTCGGAATCGAAATATTTCGGCGTGGGTAAATTGGGTCGCGACCAGGTGCTGGATTACCGGACACGCAAAGGCATGACGCTTGAGGTTGTCGAACGCTGGCTGGGGCCTTATCTCAATTATGATCCGGAATCCGCTGCTGCGTCCGCTATACCCACAGCAGTCCCGGCATGTGGTTGCGGTGTGACGCCCGGCGTGGACTGAGGTGACCGTGGCTCAAGATGGCACGTCGGCGGCTACAGAGTTCACCGAGGGTCTTGCGATGTTCCAATCGCGCCAAACCGGATCGAGAACCTGCCACCATCAAATTTCGGTGCAGCGAGCCCGACTTCGTCAGATTTCTGCCTCCGCAAAGCGAAAACTCCCGGCTCATTGTGACTCCCACCCGACAATTCGGCGAGACTAGCGGGGATGAGAGAAAGAGGAAGATTGGTCATTCCCACGCTGTTCCAAAGGCAGCGGCGGAGGCCGCCGGAGAGACTTGTTTTTTTCAATTTGCAACCTACACTGTGACTATGAAGAACGATGTCGTGCCGGTTCAGATTCGCGGAATTCTTCCCGCGAACAGCGGCTGTGCTTTGTTTGTAGGCAACGACTCGAAAGTGTTCGTCATCAACGTCGAACCGAATATGGGCGCCATCATTGGCATGTTTTTGCGGGATACTCCCAAGGAACGACCGTTGACGCATGATTTGATTCAGAGCATTTTTAAAGGCTTCAGCATCACCGTCGAAAGGGTGATCATTACAGAGCTGAAAAACTCGACCTATTTCGCGCGGCTAATTCTGCAGCAACAAAACGAATTGGCCCGCAAAATCGTCGAGATCGATGCCCGGCCCAGTGATTGCCTCGCACTGGCTACTGCGCAAAAGCGCCCCATTTTCGTCACCCACTCGCTTTTCGAGCAAGTCGAAGACATGACTGAAGTGCTCGACCGTATCAACGAGAACGGTGGCGAGCCCGAATAGGCAATGCCTGTTTCCACTGCCAGGAAGGTCCAACCTCTCGTGTTGGTTTGCGGCGACGACGATCTCGCCGTAAAGCGTCGCGCCAGGGAAATCTATGCTCAGTGGACTGAGGAACTGGGCGGAATGGACCACCAAATCATTGACGCGGCGGTATCTAACTCCGGCGAAGCGCTTCGCGCGCTGGCCAGGCTTCGCGAGGCGCTGCAAACGCTGCCGTTCTTCGGCTCCGCCAAGGCTATTTGGCTGCAGGACTGCACTTTCCTTGGAGACGAGCGCGCCGCCAGTGCCGCTGCAGTTACCGACGTGCTCGCCGAACTTGCCCAGGAACTTAAGGAATTTTCTTTTGATTCCGTCAGGCTGCTTATCAGCGCCGCCAGGGTGGACAAGCGCAAGATCTTCTATAAAGCCATCGACAAAATCGGCAGCGTCGAGAGTTTCGCCGGCTGGTCGGCCGACGATCGCGATTGGGTGGACCAGGCCGAAGCCTGGGCCCGCAAAGAGCTGCGCAATCGCAAGAAGGAAATCTCCGACGAAGCTCTCTCGGAACTGATTAGCCGCGTTGGACCGAATGCGCGACAGTTGGATACCGAAATCGAAAAACTTTCGCTCTACATCGGCGACCGCAACGAAGTTGAGTTCGCCGATGTAACCGCCATTTCGACCCGTAACAAAACCGCCCGCGCGTTTGCCCTCGGCGACGCTCTGGGCGATCGAGATTTGCCACGATTACTCAAGCGGCTGGACGAAGAACTCTGGGAAGTCAAACTCGACCCGCAAAAATCCGAAATCGGTTTGCTCTACGGCCTGATTTCCAAAGTCCGTTCGATGATTCTGCTGAAGGAAATGTTGCGGGAAGGCTGGATCAAGCCCGAAGCGGATTACAATCGGTTCAAATCGCAGCTATCCGCAATTCCGCAGGACAAGCTCCCCACCGATAAACGGTTTAATCCATTGTCAATAAACCCGTATGTTCTTTTCAAAGCATTGCCGCAGGTGAAACGCTATTCCGAAGAGGAATTGGTGAGGGCAATGGACCTTTTACTCCGATGCAACCAGCGACTGGTATCGAGCGGGCTCGAAGACTCGCTGGTATTGCAACAAACGCTCATCGGCATCGTTGCCGGCGCCGACAAGCAGCCTTCCGGCGCCCGAGCACCAACTCGCTGATGAGCAAAACCGAAACAATTTCGTTTGTAAGGATAGGAATTCATGAGCACACCCTCCGCGAGGTTAATGGTGTTTGTCGGCGAAAGATTCGCCTGTGTCAAAATCATTGGGCGGGCCAATTTCACCTCGAGCATCGACTTTAGGACTCTCGTCAGCGAGCTTCGGGCAAAACATTATAATTATTTTGTCCTCGAGCTTTCTGAATGCGTCCTGATGGACAGCACATTTCTTGGTGTCCTTGCCGGGCTCGGCTTGCAAATGAATCCCGGCGACAAGGCCCCCGAAGATCGCGCTATCGAGTTGCTCAATCCAAATCCAAGAATTTCCGAACTGCTCGAGAACCTCGGCGTGTTACACTTATTCAAAGTTACTCAGGGTCCGCTGGTCATGCCCAATTGCAAACAGTCCGAGCACACCTGCCTGGGCGCCAGCAAAGAGGAAGTGACCTCCGCTTGTCTCGAAGCCCACCAAACACTCATGGCAGTGAACCCCGAGAACGTCAATCGCTTCAAAGAAGTCACCCAATTCCTGGCTTCCGACCTGAAAAAGCTGCGCGCGAAAACGGATGCTTAGGCGACGACCGGAGCGATGAACTGGAATGTATGGCTGGAATGACCGGGCGGTCTGTGCGGCTTGTGTCACACGCGGAGGCTGTGGGCGGTGGTGCGTGAGTTACTGCCCGCGCTGACGCAGGCGGTCCGAACGAATCAATGCCGGCGAAGAATCAGCCGATGGTCCACGCGCCGGGTCTGGTTGTATTCCAATGGAGGTAATTCGGTGAGCGTAGGTGATTCCGTTTCGTCGAGCATCGTACGCGCCAGGGATTGCAGCGCACGCCAGCGCGGCCATTCCAAATCGGGCGCATGGCTGATTTGTCGCAGCAAGCTGCGCCACTCGATAATCACTCGGTCGATATCGCCCGGGCCCAGCAGTTCATTGATCCAACCCTGTTTGTTTAGCGGGTTCTTGTGAACGGAAGCGACGACTTGTTCAGCGCCGGAACCATATTTCGGCGGCACGCCGTTCTCGATATATCCAGGAATCGATTGCAGGCCAAATTTTTCGTGGCAGACGATGCCCAGACGTCCGCCCCAACGATTGTCATCGCCACAAAAGCGGAACCCTGCGTCGAGGTTTGCCAGGTCATACACCAGCTCGTCGAGCGGATAGTTTTCATCTTCCAAAGCCGCGGCGATGGCCAATCCATCCCCTTGTGTAAAGAAGCTGACCAAACGGCCGCGCATGGTTGGCACGCCGCCCGAATCCACCAGTCCCAACCGGCGCCACAACAGCGCGACACCGG
>WNFL01209757.1_pt2 | contig 10918 bp, 7 predicted proteins | sample 5400361 | NCBI WGS metagenome assembly WNFL01 (sample SAMN13153351, study PRJNA577476) | soil metagenome | isolation source: 40 cm soil on Douglas fir-dominated hillslope | place: USA:California | collected 2013-09-17 | reverse complement strand
AGCACCCGCCCATTCGCAAAGAACGCGAATGGGCGGGGGCGCCCCGCTCTGGAAAGAACGGAAATTACGGCTGCTGTACTTGCGGTTGCGCCTGGACGTGAAGATCCGGGTTCAAGTGCAAGGTCTTGCCAGCAGCGACGTACACTTTTTTAGCAAACTGTGTACGTCCAGTTGCGCGGACCTCTATGTCGTAGCTGCCCGGCCGGAGATACATGGTTTTCAGTTTTCCGACCGTGCCGGCGTACGCGCCGTCGATGTACACCTCTGCGTCTTTAACTTTAGTATCGAACTTCACCTCTCCAGTCGCGTTACCGTACCCGTAACCGTATGGATAGTAAGGTCCCCAATACGGGGAATACCCCCACCCGAAGCCCGACCCGACGAAGACGCGACCCCGATGTGCGTACGCCGAAAGAGGCGCCATCATCACCGCAGCCGTTATGCAAATCATTAATATCTTTCTCATAATGCGCTCCTAGGCAATTAGATGCCCGCTCACACAGTTCCATCGTAAAGAAGAGTAAAGACGACGAGGCTTTGGCCACTATTCAGGATCAGCGGGATCGCCCACTTCTCCAACATCCTCAACAATCGGGGTGCCCGATTTGTCGGAACGGCGCAACGGCGCGACCTTTTTCTCATGGTGATTGAGCGGGTTCGGCAGGGGTATTAGTTTGTGGTCGTGGGATATGTCGTCATGCCTGAGCACTTTCATCTGCTGATCAGCGAACCCAGCAGTGCGCTCAAGCGGGACAGCCGTCGGGACGACGGTCCAGGCTGGGGAGGCTTCAAAACAAATGGCACTTGTGTTTGCGAATGTCCAAGTGCTCCTCAGCCTGCAAACGGTCTCCTGAATTACTGTGCGATGAAGAATCCGGGGAACTTGCCATCTCTCGGCATCGTATAGAGAAAGGGGGGTGGGTGTTTGCATAGTGCCTCATTTTGGAAACGGGGCTCCCCTCAGCGGCTAAAGCCGCGATGAGAATTAGATTCGTCCGGCACGGCTGAAGCCGTGCCCTTTCAAAACAGGCTCGAACTGAGCCAACAGGTTTGTTTGACTTGGCTTGGGGCCCAGCCTAACATCGAAGAATTCTCTTCCAGGAGCTTTCTCCCCCATGATCGGGCAGACCGTCTCGCACTATCGGGTGCTCGCGCAACTGGGCGGCGGCGGCATGGGAGTGGTCTACGAAGCGGAAGATCTGAACCTGGGACGCCGGGTCGCCCTCAAATTCCTGCCTCCCGAGACGGAAAAAGACCCCAGTGCACTCGACCGCTTCCAGCGTGAAGCGCGGGCAGCTTCCGCGCTGAATCATTCCAACATCTGCACGATCTATGAGATCGGAGAAGATCAGGGACGGCACTTCATCGCCATGGAGTTGCTGGAAGGCCAGACCCTTAAGAACACGATTCACGGTCAGCCGATGGAATTGGATCGATTGCTCGATCTGGGTATACAGATTGCAGATGCGCTCGATGCAGCGCATTCGAAATGCATCATTCATCGCGACATCAAGCCCGCCAACATTTTCGTCACCCAGCGGCACCAGGCAAAGATTCTGGATTTCGGGCTCGCGAAGCGGACGGTACAACATTCCGTGATGACCGGCGCCACGATGGGTTCAGCGGCGACCGTGGACGAGCCGTTCCTGACCAGTCCGGGATCCACCGTCGGCACGGTGGCTTATATGTCGCCCGAGCAGGCCCGGGGCAAGGAACTCGACGCGCGCAGCGACTTGTTCTCCTTCGGTACGGTCCTCTACGAAATGGCCACGGGGTCGATTCCTTTTCGCGGGGACACCTCCGCTGTGATCTTTGAGGCCATTCTGAACCGGACGCCTACGCCGCCCGTCCGACTCAACCCCGATGTGCCTCCGCATCTCGAAGAGGTGCTGAACAAGCTGCTGGAAAAAGATCGCGACCTCCGTTATCAGAGCGCGGCCGAACTGCGTTCCGATCTGCGGCGGCTGAAGCGGGATTCCGAATCCGGCACAATTCTTGTTGCCTCAGGATCATCTGCGTCCAATCAGCGCCCCGCGCCAGCGACTCGTAAATTGCCAAGATGGTTAATCCCGGCTCTGGTGGTTGCTCTCGTCGTGGCAGGACTCGGATTCGTCTTTATCAAACGCGGACGCGCTCTGACTGAAAGAGACTCAATTCTGATTAGCGATTTCGTTAACACCACCGCCGACCCGGTGTTCGACGGGGCGCTCAAGAAGGCGCTGGCGGTCGATCTTGGGCAGTCTCCGTATTTGAATGTCTTTCCCGAACAGAAGGCGCGGCAGACGCTGCAATTCATGGGGCGCAATCCGGACGACCGCATCACCACCGATATCGGGCGGGAAATCTGTCTGCGCGACGGCATCAAAGCCTTGCTTACCGGCTCCATCGAAAGCCTTGGCAGTGACTACGCGATTACCCTTGAGGCGGTGCACGTCAGCACGGGGGAAACACTTGCCCGCCAACAGATCCAGGCAAACCGCAAAGAGGACGTCCTGAACGCACTGCACCGTGCGGCTACCGACTTGCGTGGGCAGCTCGGCGAATCCCTGGTCTCAGTTCAGAAATATGACATGCCGCTCTCCCAAGCGACCACCTCGTCGCTCGACGCACTCAAGGCGCTGAGCATGGGAGACAGCAAGCACAACATGGGAGATGAAATCGGCGCCGTGCCCTACTACCAGCGCGCGGTCGAACTCGACCCGATCTTCGCCATGGGTTATGCGCGTCTGGGCGCCGTGTACAACAATTTGCAGCAAACCCAGCTCTCCGAAACCAATCGCCAAAAAGCTTTCGAGCTGCGCGATCGTGCCAGTGAACGCGAGAAGCTCTACATCACTTCGCACTACTATGCGGACAGCGGCCAGCTCGATAAGGGCATCGCCGCGCTGGAACTCTATCAGCAGACTTACCCGCGCGATGCCATACCGTTCATCAATCTGGCGAACGTCTATAACAGCCTGGGACAGTTTGATAAGGCACTTCCCATGGCCAAACACGCCGTGGAACTGGCTCCCGACGGGCTGAGCGCCTATTCGAATCTCGCCATCGCCTACGTTGGTCTGAACCGGATCGACGAAGCGCGTGCCACGCTGAATAGCGCAGAACATCTAAAGCCCGGCGCCGTCAGCATCGAGATCGCCTCACTCGACTGGGCACAAGGCAAGGACTCGGAGATTGAGGCGAATCTCCAGCGCGCCGGTTCGACGCCCGACGGAGAAGTGGGCGTCTTGAATTTCCGCGCAAGCGTAGCCGCCTCCCGCGGACAAGTTCGCCTGGCCCGCGATTTCGCCAGCAAAACCCAGGAAGCACTCGATCGCCTCCATCTCCAGGGACGCGCTGACGTGGAAGTTGACCTCGCCGGCTTCGAGGCGCTTGTTGGCAATCCCCAGGTGGCGATGACTCGCGTGAATGAGGCGACCGGTACCTCTCGCACACTGAAGATACTTTGGAACGCCGGCATCGCCATGGCCGCGGTCGGGCAGGAACAAAAGGCATTGAGTTTCGTGAGCGAAATCCAGCGCTCCCGACCGAACGATACCATTGCCCAAAACGTGGCGGTTCCCATGATTCAGGCGATCGTCAACATGCATCCGTCAGGCTCGGCAAAACCCGCACCTGAAAAAGCGATCGACCTCCTCAATACCTCTGCGCTCTACATGCGCTCTAATCCGGGAGTTCTCTACGCGCGCGGTCTTGCCTACAAACATGCAGGACGCTACGAAGAAGCGGCCCAGGACTTCCAAAAAATTCTAGACTGGAAACCTCTGCATGGTCCCGACTACATGGCTCCTGCCGCCCAGCTGGAGTTAGGCCGCGTCTACCAGAAACAGGGCGACACCGCGAAAGCCCGTATCGCTTATCAAAACTTCCTCGCCATGTGGAAGGACGCCGACCCCGACGTGCCGCTACTGCTTCAAGCCAAAGCGGAATACGCGAAGCTGCAATAATCGTCGCCTCGTTTTCAAAGAAATGCCGGCGGAAAGACATTCCGTTAGAAATTAAATCCAACCTGCGCCGTCACGGCCCGCGGTGTTACATAGTGCGTACCCGTGAACGTTGACAGGAAGTTATAGAGCGCCACTTTGTTGGTGATGTTGACCGCGGTGACCTGAAGGCTCCACTTATATTTGTCACCGCGGAAAAGGTTGTCATCGCCAACCGCAATGTCGAAGAGATGCCGGGGGGCGATGCGCGCCGGGTTGTGGTCGTCATTCTGCGTTCCGGGGGCCGGGATCGATACCAGAGTCGACCCATACTGCGACGCCGCACATAAGCCGTTGGAGCTGATCGGAACACCCAGCGGATTTGTAAGGCTTGGAGGCGCTGCGTGCACTGATCCGCAGAAGAGTCCCGCCTGAAATTGCTGATCTGGAGAGAGGCCGGAAACGTCGACGACAGTGGCGTCCGTTGCACAGGATTGACCGCCCGCGCACGGAACCGCACCTGCTACCAGCCCGCTGTCATATCTCCAGTTAAGACCGACCCAAGGGCCAGTCTTCCATGGCTGATACTGCAAGTGAGTTGTCTGGTTGAACTTTTCGTCGTGGTCGATGCGGAACGGGGTGTTTCCAGTTCCGCCGGTTCCCGGAGGAACCGCGCCGGCTCCGCCCAACTGTGGGTTGAAGAATCGTGCCGAAACACTGGAGAAGACGAACAGGGCCGAGAACCCGTGGATGGTCGGAACGCTGATGCGTCCGGCAACCGCGGGAATCTTGGAATTGTGCCATTCGATCGGGAACGTGAGCGGAGTAGCGCCAAACACGCCGAAGTCATAAGCGTTGTGCGTGTATTTCCAGATGTATTCACCGGAGAATACCAGGTACTTCCCCAATGCCTGTTGCAGGCCCACGTGGAATTCATTGCGCCATCCTGGGCTGAACGGAGTCGCCGCCAGTGCGCCACAGGTCAAGAGCGGGTTCAGTACGGGATTCGCACAGCCCGTGCTGGAAAGCACCAGGTTTTCATTGAATGGCGTTTCCAGTACGCGGGCATACGAAGCGCGAAGGACGGTATTGGTTTTCTTGATGTTGTAAGCAACGCCGAGCCGGGGTTCAGCTTCCTTATGCGAAGTCAGGCCGTTGTAGATGTCACCGCGCAGGCCAACATTGAAGGACCAGTTTCCCGCCGTGATCGCGTCCTGCACGTAAAGCGAGAGCAGTTTGATGTCGGCGTGGCCCCGGGATGGAAACAGCGCGCCGCCCCGCGTCAGGTCATAGGGAGCTAACGTTGTACAAGGCGCGGCAATGGGATTGCCCGCATCGTCGACGCATGGGTTGCCATCAGCAGCGGTAAGAGAGGCAAGGAACGTCGGATCCACAATTCCGAACCGGTTGTCTTCGTTGAGGAAAGTGTGCTGATAGTTACCGCCCACCTTGATGTTGTGGATACCCTTCACGTAAGAGATATCGGAACGAAGCCCTGCGTTCGTAAGTGTTCGATCCTGACCCAGTGTCTCTTGCTGAAGGCCGGGCGCGAGATCAGCGAATGGATTGCCGCTCCCGTAGTAGTTGAAGTGATCCCGCCGGACGAAGGCTCCCAGAGTGAATACTGTGTTGGTGTTGATCAACCGGGTCCAAGACGGAGCGATATTGAACGTCTTGATTTGCGCGCGCTGGTCCGTCGGTCCCACAGGCAGACCGTCAGGACCGAGGCCGCCATTGTCGACGACCAGTCCTTTCCAAGCCGTTGCGCTCTGTTGATCGAAGGAATTCGGCGTCTGGAACCAGGAACGGGTGAAGCCCAGATTCACGTGGAGAGAGTCTGCCTTGGAGACCTGCAAGTCGAACCGGTCGAACGCATTCTCCTCATTGCCTCTGGCATGCGTGACTCTGAACTCAGGGGGATCAAGGAACCGGCCGCTGTTCAGCCCATTGATCGAGATGAAGTTCCCCCACTTTTGTTGCCCGTAACCTAAGTCGAAGCCTGCATTGGACGTGCCGAAGCTTCCATAGGAAGCAGTTAGCGAGCCATGGGGCGTGGTCATGCCCTGTCCGGAACGGGTCGTGACATCGATTACGAGGCTCGACTTTTCTCCGTACTCAGCCGGAGGAGCGCCTGAAATCACTTCCATCGACTGAATGGCGTCCAGAGGAATCTGGTTAGAGAACACTTTGCTTTGCTGGTCCGTGATCGGCTGGCCATCGAGAGAAAACGAATTCTCTGCGTGGTCTCCAATTCCGTGAAACAAGCCATTCGAATCTGCGGCCACGCCGGGAGAGGCCAGGGTGATCAGCGAACTCACGGATGACGACGCGCTTTCGAGCGGGATCTTATCGAACAAGTCGCGATCCACATCGGTGTGAAACGTCGGGTCATTCTCGAGGAGATCTTCGCCTGCCGCTTCCACGGTTACTGTTTCCGAAGAACCGGTGACGGACAGGTTGATGGTCAGATTGGTCGGAACGACAGACCGCACGTCGACATCTTGCGCGCTCGAGGCAAAGCCCTTCTTCGTGACCGTCAGGTGATAGGGATTGTAGGGAACGTTCGGGAAAGAAAATTTGCCCAAAGCGTCAGTAATTACGTTCCGCGAATAACCGCTGACGGGATTGCGCATCTCCACACTCGCGCCGACCACCACAGCCCCGGACGGGTCAAGGACTGTGCCTGCAACGGTTGAATTTCCTGTCGATTGAGCATTTACGCTGATAGCACCCAGAACCAAGCAGACACCCGCGATAGCCGCGCACAGCGACTTCTTGTATGAAAAAAGCATTATTTCCTCCAAGGAAGAGATGCATAGCGATTCCGATCCGGAAACGCGGTTCTCAGAAATATTTCTTAGAATTGGCGCTGGATCAGACTGCCGGCGGAGGACGGATGAAGTTAGTCGAGGTAGTCCGGAATACCGCGAAGGCTTGCCGGGCAAAGTGAACCATCGCGACCGGCTTGCCGATAGACAGCATCTCGATAGCGGCTACCGCCGGACCGAGAGTTGGCGCTGAACAGATGGAGCAAGAGTGGTGGGACGCCTGCGAACTAACCGGATGCGAGTGGACCGCCTGCACCGTCCCCATGGCAAATACCAACGCCATACACAAGACGGCTAGCATCTTGGCAATCAGGGAACGTTGAGTGTTTACCTGCATCGGCTAATGCCTTTGTTCGAGTTTAGTGTAGGGGTTAGACGTTCGTCCAGCGACCTTGGGAGCAGATAGTGATTCTGCGCTGCTAAGTTCGTGGTCCGCACCTCCGCCGCGAACCAAGAAAAGCACTTTGACCAGCGCCGCCCTTCCCCGACAATCGGAGAAAGTACCGCCCACGCCATCTTCGTCGTTGATTTTTTCAGTCGCGCTTATTTAGCAGGTGGGCGCCACGAAGCCTAGGGCCAGGGAGAAGTATTATGTCGGGACAAGTTGTTCTGTATTTTGACGACCAGGCAGACGCGTTGCGCTTCGCCTTGGCCGCTGGTTCAGTAATGGCTGGCGACGGATCCCGTACCGGCGAAGACCTCGCACAGGAAGCGGCGCGCGTCACCCGCATCCGCCTAAATGCGACAAACACAGGCAAAGCCAAGCAGACCTCGCCCCCTGAACGCGTTGCCTGAAGAGGCGGAAGATTGCTGCGCTACGGCAAGATTGAAACTTCCCCCTGCCCTATTTCTCAGGCACTCAACGCGCTCGGAAAGCGTGTCTTGAAGTCCAGAACGCCGACCCACTCCGGCGTGATGGTGATCTTCATCATGCCGGGCATCGTGGTTCGAAGCTGCCGCATCCACGCCCGGCCTTGCTCTGGCCCGAAGTAGCGTTCGGCGGCCTGCGCGTACTCCGGAACGATTCCATCGACTGGATCCAGGCGTGCCGTCCCGCGCACGAGCAGTACTTTGTGGGGAAAAGTATTGTCGTCAATCGTGAGCGCCACTTTAGGATTCTTTGCCAGCGCTTTCAACTTGGGCGCTTTGGGAGGAGTGCCCATCACAAACTCGCGTCCATTCCAGTGAAACCAGATGGGAACCACTCGCGGCGTTCCGTCGATCGCGGTATAGGCCAGGCGAGCGGGAATCGTCGACCGCAACAATTCCTGGGCCACTGGATCTTGTAACAGTTCGAGGTCTCCTTGTTTGGCAGCCATAGTTCCTCCTGGTGCGAACGCTTTATAAGGATTTGATCCGCATTGCGTGAGGAATTGTACGGCAAGAGCCGGCGAGCATTCAGCCGCTCTTTCCTCCCGCGGAAACGAACGTGAGCAATGGGTGCCTGCCGGAGAGTCGCATCCGATTTACAATGTGTGCTCCTATGCCAATTGCTGAACAAGCTTCCTCAACGTCGCTCGACCTCATCTGGGTTCGCTCGCAGTTTCCTTCACTGACGCAGAGTGTCAACGGACAGCCCGCAGTTTTTCTGGACGGCCCCGGCGGCACGCAAGTCCCGCAGCGCGTGATCGACGCGATCTCCGACTATCTGGCCACCAACAATGCCAACAGCGGCGGCGCTTACCACACCAGCCGCAACACCGACCGCATGATCGCCGAAGCGCGCGCTGCCATGGGCGATTTTCTGGATTGCGATGCGGACGAGGTCGTGATCGGTCCGAACATGACCACGCTGACCTACGCAATGTCGCGCTCGATCGGCCGTGAACTTGATCCGGGCGACGAGATCGTGCTCACGATGCTCGATCACGATGCGAACTTTGCTCCCTGGAAGGCGCTCGAACAAAAAGGCGTGAAGATCCGCACCGTCTCTTTCAATCCGGCTGACTGCACGCTCGACATGCACGATCTGGCCCGCAAGATCACCAGCCACACCCGCCTGGTGGCTGTGGGATACGCGTCGAATGCAGTCGGCACCATCAACAATGTTGCCGAGGTGGTGAGGCTTGCCAAACAGGCAGGGGCGCTCAGCTATATCGACGCTGTCCACTACGCGCCGCACGGACCGATTGACGTGCGCGCGCTCGATTGCGATTTTCTAGCCTGCTCGACCTACAAATTCTTCGGTCCGCACATGGGCGTTCTCTATGGCAAACGCGAGCACCTGAAGCGCCTGAAGCCGTACAAAGTGCGTCCGCTGACCGACAACATTCCTAACTGCTGGGAATGGGGAACGCTGAACCACGAATGCATCGCTGGGATCAAGGCGTGTGTCGACTACTGGGAAGAACTCGGCCGTCGAGCGAAGCCGTCCGTCGAGAGTCGTCGCGCCGCAATTCTAGCGGCGCATGAGGCGATTCATCCCCACGAACGCGCCATGATGGAGAAGATGATCGTGGGACTGCTGGCAATCCCGGGACTAAAGCTCTATGGCATCACCGACCAGCGACGCTTCGAACATCGTTGCGCAACCATTGTGGTTCGCGTTCAAGGCTTCACGCCGCTGGAACTGGCGACGAAGCTGGGCGATCGCGGCTTCTTCACCTGGGACGGAAACTACTACGCGGTAAACGTCACCGAACAACTGGACATCGAGCGCACCGGCGGCTTCCTGCGGATCGGGCTTGTCCACTACAACACGATGGAGGAAGTGGAGAGAATGCTGGCGGCGCTGCGCGAAATTGTTGCTGGATAACGGAGATACTCCGTGAAATTTCAAAGTGTGTCGTGGTTTGTACTTCTCTGTGCGCTAGTACCGAAGTTGTGCGTCGCACAAGTACATGACGTACTCTGCAACGCCGGCAACAGCTCTTTCGAAGCATCGTTCCGGACCGGCGTGACAGTATCCATTGCGGCTCAGAAAGATAGTGGATTCTCAATCCGTTCCTGTCACGGAACTTTGAGTTGGCGTAAACAGCAACTGGCGGTCGCTAATGACGTCGCGCAGTTGGATCTCGATATGTTCGGGGTGGAGTTAGATCCCGGCTGGCCTGTGGCAGCTTTTACAATCGCGAAATCAAACGATGATTGCTGCATGACGTACCAGATCTACTCCCTGAACCAACCCCCACAGCTGCTCCACACCATCACAGGGGGCGGATTCTTCGAGGCCGCCGATACGGATCTCGATGGTAGAGTTGAGATTTGGACTGATGATAGCGCTGCGGTGAAAGGATTTGAGGGACTGACGCCGGGTGAAATCGAGTTTGTCCCAACCTACGTGCTGCGTCTGGACCACAATCGTTTGCTGGACGCGAGTTCAGAGTTCCAAACTTTTTTCGACGATGTCATCAAAAATGTCCGATCAAGAGTCAATCCGGAACTCTTAAGTGACTTCAAAGCCAGTGACGGAAGACTTCAAGCGAGCCCGGATGCAACTGCACAGGAACTTGTCCGTTTGCGCAAATTGCGCGCAGTAAAGATTCAAGCCCTGGAGGTTGTCTGGGCATACCTCTACAGCGGTCGGGAAAAAGAAGCTTGGCAGTCGCTGTCGGAGATGTGGCCGCTTGGCGATGTGGAACGTATCCGCGGGGAAATCCTGAAGGCGCGCACTCGCGGAATCCATGCCCAGCTAGACGGTACATCGAAAGCCAAACTGATCAAACACTTCAAGCCCATATACAACCTCTCCGAGGTCACGCCTGCGAAAGCGATCCTGATGCGCGTTTACCCACCGGAGGGCCAGACGGGACCGGTAGGCCACAAAGAGGTCCACATCGAACTAGTGATTGATTCCGCGGGTAAGGTTCGATCTGTTAAACCAGCAGGGGAGACGAAGCTATTGGAACAATATGTTCAGATCTCCGCCTCACGATGGAAATTCATCCCGGCGTCCAAGAACGATCGATCGGTCGCAAGTCGGGTGCACACCAGCATTTCTCCGCTGCAATGACAGCAACATCTCGCTGCTCCGCCCAAAGTCCCAAACATTGACCCGACGAGTCAGGCTCTCTCGTCAGAAGTTAGTTCAGGCGAAGAGCACCGGATCGATCGTCGCTATCCGCTTCAGCAATCCTGATCGTGATTCGCGGAATTCTCGGAGAATTTCGCCAAGAGCGCGGGAATTGTGATTCGCTTCGTGCGTCTTTCGGTTCTTGAGATCAGCTG